>Ga0157365_10000558_pt1 | contig 16080 bp, 17 predicted proteins | sample AttsexASBM3_FD_111478 | JGI IMG/M metagenome (GOLD analysis project Ga0157365, IMG submission 111478) | Fungus gardens microbial communities from leaf cutter ant in Ribeirão Preto, State of São Paulo, Brazil - Atta sexdens ASBM3 | ecosystem: Host-associated > Fungi > Mycelium > Unclassified ... | reverse complement strand
GTGGCAGCTCTGGCCTGGAAGCGCCGTGGCTGGCCCAATCCCTGGATGTTCGGCCCCCTGGCGTTGTGCTGCCTGGTCACGGCTACCACCGGCCTGACCACCAGCCTGCCACCGACCGTCAGCCACCTGGCCCAGGTACTCATCGGGGTCACCCTGGGATGCCACTTCGATCGCGCCTTCTTTCGCCGCTCGCCGCGTTTCCTGCTGCTGGCAACGCTCTACACCCTGCTCTGCCTGGTCGCCACCTTCCTGATCGCCTGGCTGCTGGCGCAGGTATTCGCCCTGCCGTTCACCACCCTGGGCCTGGGCATGACCCCGGGCAGCACCACCGAGATGTACCTGACGGCCGAGGCCCTGGGGCTGGGCGTAGGCACCGTCACCGCCATGCAGATCCTGCGGCTGGTGGTGGTGATGGCGGTGGCCGAGCCGCTGTATCGGCGCTGGTGTGCACGCTCTGTAGAGCCAGTGGTCAAGGAATCGCGCTAGCGCCAAGGAAAGGGGCTGCGGTGTTTGCCCGCAGCCCGGTCCAGAGGCTGTCAGCCGCCCAGCGCCGGTCCCACCCGTGCCTCGGACTGACCGCTGGCGACCAGCTCGCGGGCGACGAAGCCGTTGCGGATCTGCTCGTCGAGAAAATCACGGACGAAGGCCGCGCCGGCGCTGCGCCCCTTGGGGACGGCCATAGCCTGACGAATCTCGGTGAAGCTGTCGGCCAGCACGCGGTAGCCGGCGTGAGCCCGGGCATAGGCTTCCAGCGGTTGGCGCACGCCGGCGGCGGCGTCCAGGCGCTGGTCGACGAACCAGTCCACCGCCGCCGCCGAAGTCGGTGCGCGCACCAATTCGGCCTGGGTCAGGGTACGGCTCAGGTAGAGGTCGTAGGCGGCGCCCTGCCCCACGGCGAGACGCCGGCCGGCGCGGTCCAGCTCGGCCACGCCCTGGGCCGGGTCGTCGTCCCGCAGCAGATAGGTGCCCTCGATGATGACGTAGGGATGACTGAAGTCGATCTGCGCCGCCCGCACCGGTTCGATGGCCAGAAAGGCCAGGTCCCAGGAATCGTCTTCGAGGGCGGCGAAGACCTTGCCGGCGGCGTCGTAGGTGCTGAACTGCACGGGCACGCCGAGGCGCTCGGCCAGGGCGTGGGCCAGGGCCGCGGAGACTCCGGCCGGCTGACCATCGGCGCCGCGCTGCGCCAGCACCGGGTTGCCGTAGTTGATCGCCGTCCGGAGCGCGCCCTGGGGGGCGAGGTCCGCGAGTACCGCTGAGCTGGGGGTCATGGGAAAACTCCTTGGAGGTCAGGTGGTGGCCGCGGCGGCGCGAGTGTCGTCATCGCCACGGTCGAGGCGGATCAGCAGGGTCATGATGAAGGCGATCGCCAGCAGCGCACTGAGAAACAGCAGGCCCGCCGAGGCGCTTTGGGTATTGCCCTTCACCATGCCGATCATGAAGGGTCCGACAAAGCCGCCCAGGTTGCCAATGGAATTGATCACGGCGATGGATACCGCGGCCGTGGAGCGACTGAGAAACAACGTCGGCAGCGCCCAGAACGGCGACTTGAAGCTGTACAGACCGGCCAGTGCCAGGCTGATCAGGCCGATCGCCAGGTAAGGATCGCGCACCAGTCCGGCACCCACCAGCGCCGCTGCAGATACCGCCAGCGGTATGGCCGAATGCAGACGCCGTTCGCCGTGGCGATCCGAACGCCGCGACCAGACGATCATCACCAAGGTGGCGACGATATAGGGGACGGTGGCGATCAGGCCGATCTGGGTATGGCTCAGCGTGGACGAGAAGCCCTTGATGATCTGCGGCATCCAATAGCCCACGCCCAGGCTGCCGCACTGGTAGACGAAATAGATGAAGGCCAGGTAGAGCACCTTGGGATTGCTCATGGCCTTGAGCGCGCCGAAGTGCTTGACGTCCTTTCGCGCCTGGCGATCGCGCTCCAGCTCGGCGAGCAGCCACAGCTTTTCCTCATCTGCCAGCCAGCGCGCCTGTTCGGGCCGATCGGTGAGGTAGAGGTAGCACAGCACACCGAGGAACACCGCCGGAATGCCTTCGAGGAACAGCATCCAGCGCCAGCCACTCCAGCCCAGCCAGTGCACGTTGTCCATTATCCAGGTCGAGAGCGGCGCACCGATAATGTAGGAGACCGGGATCGCCGCGGTGAACAGGGCCACCGTGGTGGCCAGCTCGCGGGAGCGGAACCAGTAGGTCAGGTACACGATGATCCCGGGAAAGAAACCTGCTTCGGCCACCCCCAGCAGAAAGCGCAGGACATAGAGGTGCATGGCGGTCTGGGCGAAGGCCGTGGCGGCCGCGATCATGCCCCAGGTGACCAGGATGCGCGCGATCCATACCCGAGCGCCGAAGCGTTGGAGCATGACATTACTCGGCACCTCGAACAGGAAGTAGCCGATGAAGAAGATGCCCGAGACGAAGCCGAAGACCTCGCTGGACAGGGCCAGCTCGGCGTTCATCTGCAACGCCGCATAACCGATGTTGGCCCGGTCCAGATAGGAGACGATGTAGAGCAGGAAGACGAAGGGGATGATGCGCCAGGTCACCTTGCGGATGACGGCCTGCTCCCGGGTCACGGGGGTGGTGTTCATGGAGGCCTCACAGGGCCGCGCCGGGGCGGCCGATCTTGTTGTTGTAGGATGCGGCGACGATCTTCAGCGACTGAAGACCAGGCACACCGGGCTGCCGCAGCGAACCGTCGTACCGGTGGGCTCGAGGATTCCCCGGGTCTCGTCGACCAGGAAGGAGACGATGCTGTCGCTGTCTTCGTTGAGGGCGAACAGCTGGCGGCCATCCGGTGCCAGGGCGAAGGCGCGTGGCGTGCGGCCCCCGCTCGCCAGGCTGCCGAGCGGCGTCGGCAGTCCGCTCTGGGGATCCAGCGTAAAGACCATCAGGCTGTCGTCGCCGCGATTGGAGGTGTAGAGCAGGCGCCCGCTGCGATCCAGTTCGATGGCCGCCGCCCGGCTGTTGCCGGTGAAGTTGGCCGGCAGCGTCGAGTGGATGGTCAGGGGTTCGAGGACACCCGAGCGGGCATCGAAGGCATAGCTGGTGAGGGTCGAATCCAGCTCGTTGACCACATAGGCGCGCGGCAAGTGCGGATGGCAGACCAGATGCCGGGGCCCTGCGCCTTCGCGGGTCGCCACCTCGGCCACCGGCACCAGGCGCCCGTCGCGAAAGGCGAAGCTGAAGATCCGGTCCAGCCCCTTGTCCGGCACCAGCACGAAGCGGCCACTGGGGTCGAAGGGATTGCAGTGCGGCTTGGCATGGGGCTGTTCCTGGCGATGCGGCCCGGGCTCGCCCTGCAGCTCCAGCAGCTGGACCAGCGGCTCCAGTCGGCCATCTTCCGCCACGGGCAGCACGGCGAGACTGCGACCGAGGTGATTGCTCACCACCAGGTGGCGATCGTCCGGCGCCAGCGCCAGGTGCACCGGATTGCGACCACCGCTGGATTGCTGGTTGAGCAGGGTCAGGCACCCGCTCGAGCGGTCGACGGCGAAGGCGCTGACCTCCTGCTCGTCGCCATGCACCGTATAGAGACGGTCACCCGCCCGATTGAGGGTCAGGTAGGACGGATTGATCAGGTCGCCGACCACCTGGACGAGTTCCAGCGCGCCTGCGGGCGTGACCCGATAAACGCTGATCCCCTCCCCGCGGGCCTGACGGGCACGGGTGGTTCGGCTGCCGACATAGGCGTACATAGGGCTCTCCTGGCACCAGCGGGAAAAGCCCGCCGTCCGCGCCATGGCGGCCGGCGGACTCGCTTGCGCCACCTTAGGCAACCCGTCGCCCAGCGAAAATTGACCTTTGGCCAACGCAGCGTTCGCGCCTGGCGAACGCTTGCCGGGTGTTCATAGTTGCGCGCGAAGGTCGGTGCCAAGCGCTAGTCTTGACGAACGCATAAGGGCTGATAAGAGGGCAGACGACCAATTGCTGCTACACAGTAGCCTCTTGCCGTTTCTTGGCTGGAAAAGGCCTTTTCCCGTTATTTCAAATGCGAGCTACGCGCAGTGTCCTTTCCCGAGCGTCAACGAATCGCATGCGCCAGCGAGAGACCGTTCGCGCCGTGATGCCTATTCGCGCCGCTATATCCACGCCTTTTTCGCCAGCTGAACAAGCAAGGATGATTTGTGCAGCCACCCTCCTCCGACCGGACAGGTGTTGGCTGTTGATGATCGCAACCAGCATCTTTCGCTCAAGCGTCGTCAGGTGGACTTCAGCCGGGGGACGACCTTGCCGTGGACTACTCTGCTTGGTAGACGTGACCCGCCTCCGGGCTTTACCCGGAGACGTTTCCTCTACATCAGCTTCACAATGTCGTATGACCATAGTGCTCCTCAGGATCAACTGTTCGTTGAATAGAGGGGGAATAGGCCGAGCATCATGGAGACACCCATGAGCAAGAAGCTCAAAGCAAAGGCCCATTTCATGGTGTATCTCTGGTGATCGCTGAATTCCACGCCAGCCAGACCCACCAGCAGATAGGTAGAGGCTACCAGCGGGCTGAGCAGGTGCACCGGCTGGCCAATGAGCGAAGCCCGACCGATTTCGGCCGCACTGATACCGTAGGCATCAGCAGCCTGCGCGAGCACCGGCAGCACGCCGTAGTAGAAGGCGTCGTTGGACATGAAAAAGGTACCGGGAATGCTCAGCAAGGCGGTGATCGGTGCCAGATAATTGCCCCAGTTGTCTGGCAACGCCCACAGCAGCGAACCGGACATGGCTTTGACCATACCGGTCCCTGACAAGATGCCGGCAAAGATGCCCGCCGCGATAAAGATAGCGATCTGGTTCAACGCAGCGGGCGCATGGGCTGCGATACGTCGACGCTGATCATCCATATGACGGTAGTTGATGGTCAGGGCGATGCTGAAGGCGACCATGAACAGGATGGGTAGCGGCAGCAACTCGATGACCAGGCAGGTCATCAGCGCCAGGGTCAGGATGGCGTTGAACCAGAACAGCTTGGGCCGCCGCAGTTCGGCGTTCTCCTCACTCAGGGTCAGCAGATCGGCCATGTCTTCATCCATGCCGGTGGCCCGCAGCGGATTGCTGCCGGGTGCGACCAGCAGACCCAGGCGCCGCCGTTCCTGCAGCCCGAGCCAAAAGGCCAGGGCGAGCACGCCGATGAAGCTAACGATCATCGGGGGAATCAGGGGAATGAACAGCTGGGTGGTCTCCACCTGCAGTGCCGCGGCGACCCGCGCCATGGGCCCGCTCCAGGGCAGCAGATTAGTAACGCTGGCGGCGAGGATGACTACGCAGGGAAGGATCAGCGGATTCAGCCGCAGCCGGCGGAACAACGGCAGCATGGCGGTCACGGTGATCATGTAAGTGGTAGAGCCGTCGCCGTCCAGAGAGACCATGCCGGCCAGCAGGGTAGCGAAGAGCACGGCCTTGGCGGGATCGCCTTTGATCAGCTTGATGAAGGTGCGGATCACCGGATCGAACAAACCGGTATCAAACATCAGCCCAAAATAGAGGATGGCGAACATCACCATGATGGCAGTGGGTGCCACCTTGCGCAGGCCATCAATCATCATGGGGCCCATGACCGGCGCGAAGCCGCCGATCACTGCGAATAGAATCGGGATGATGGTTAGAGCCACCAGCGGCGGCAGCCGTTTGGTCATGATCAGCGCCATGAAGGTCACGATCATTCCATAGCCGAGCAGAGAGAGCATCGGTATCTCCTGGTGCCAAAGTACAACTCTTGTTGTGGTTGTCGTTGTTATCCGGTGGCGGTTAGGTCAGCTCATGTGCAGGCCACCGTTTAGAGAAAAGTCCGCACCGGTGGCGAAGGCTGATTCGTCCGAGGCAAGCCAGGAGCACATAGAGGCGATCTCTTCCGGCGTACCTAAACGGCGCATGGGGATCTCGTGGACGATGCGATCCATGAGATCGGTACGTGTCAGCGCCTTTAGCCGGGGCGTGGCGATGTAGCCCGGCGAGACGGTATTGACCGTCACCCCACGCGCCGCTAGTTCGCGGGCCAGCGCCCGGGTAAAGCCACGGATCGCCGACTTGGCGGTGGAATAATTGACCTGGCCGACCTGGCCGAGCTGGGCGTTGACCGAGGAGATGTTGATGATCCGACCCCAGCCGCGGGAGGTCATACCGTCGATCACCTGCCGGGTGACGTTGAACAGCGAGTTGAGGTTGGTATCGATCACCGTTTGCCAATCGCCTGGCTGCATGTCGCGGAATACCACGTTGCAGGCGGTGCCTGCGTTGTTGACCAGCACATCAATCGGTCCGACCTCGTCGCGGATCTTAGCGAAGGCAGCGCGGGTAGATTCCCAATCCGCAACATTGCCCTCTGAGGCAATAAAGTCGAAGCCCAGCTTGCGCTGCTGCTCCAACCAGTCAGCCTTCACTGGCGAATCCGGGCCACAGCCCGCGATAACCGTGTAGCCGTCCCGTGCCAGTCGCTGGCAAACGGCGGTACCCAAGCCGCCCATGCCGGCGGTGACGAATGCAATACGCTTACTCATCTGGTGCTCCCTGTAGGTGCTTATTGTTCAAACATATTTCCAGACATGAGCTCTCCCCTCCTCTGCCAAGAGGACGAATTACGTTAAGGGGGAGCAAGGCGCGCGCTACCTCTCTAGAGGATTGGCGCGCTTAACTACACGTTGAAATGGAATAGCTCGGAAGGCGTATCCCACAGAATTTGCCTTCGAACTGACGGGTCGCTGAGCCAGCGATCTCTGTCATCAATTTGCATCTGATAGGTCTGGCTGTCTTCACGTTGGGTAAATGGCCAGTCGCTTGCCCAAACAAGCCGGTGAGCACCGAAGGTCTCTACGAGGAAAGGCAGGGCTGCGTCAGCGAAAGACCTGCTCGTCCGATAAGCTCCCGACAGTTTCAGCCAGAGCAGTTGCGTGTCAGCCAACTTCAGTAATCGTTGAAAGGCTTCACCCGACACGCCCTCGTCGGCATTGGGCATGCCGAAGTGATCGACCACGGCACGTGTTCCGCTTTCCAGGAGGGGCTCAACGGTCATTGGAAGACGATCACAACGATCATTGACTTCGATATGCCAGCGATTTTGCCGACAGAACTCTAGGATGTCGGGCCACTGACCAGACTTGAAATCCGGAACAGGCAGATTGCCTGTCAGGTTGAGGCGGATCCCGACAGCTCCCGAATCAGCGTATTCAGGTAAGCGGTCAATGTCCGTGGCTGGATTTACTGCAACAACTCCACGAAGTCGTCCGTTGCTTCGCTTGAGCGACTCCAGCAAATAGCTGTTGTCAGCCCCAAGAATGCTAATGGCAATGAGCACCGCCTTGTCGACGCCATGCCTGTCCAATGTCTCGATCAGTCGTTCGTAAAAGACGTCATAGTCAGGCGTAAAGCGGCGGCTATCGATGAACTTCAGACCACGATGAAACACGTGAACATGGGTATCGATAACAGCTTCGCGCGAACCGATCATCAGGATCTTCTCCTACGCGGTTACCGCCGACAGCGGCTCGCGAGAATCGCTGTCGGCTATAAGTATGCGCCGTCGCCCTGGCTGACTGGGAAACGGCGGCTTTCAGCCTTAGGCGTTGAGCGCTGCGGCGACTGCTTTACCGAAGGCTTCACAACCCAGTCGCCCGCCCAGATCTGCAGTGCGGGTCGCAGGATCCTGAAGAACGCGGTCGACGGCCTGGTCGATGCAAGCAGCTGCCTCCTGGTATTTGGGGCTGCTGCGCTTCTCGCCGAGCCAATGCAGCAGCATTGCAACCGACAGGATCATGGAGGTCGGGTTGGCTTTGTCCTGACCGGCGATATCCGGCGCGGAGCCGTGCTGCGCCTGGGCGCAGCAGTGAATATCACTGGCGTTGATGGAGCCGGCCAGACCAAGGCTTCCCGACAGCTCGCTGGCCAAGTCGCTAAGGATGTCCCCATAGAAGTTGGTCGCGACAATGACGTCAAAGCGTTCCGGGGTGCGCACCAGATAGGCCGTCGACGCGTCTACCAGCAACGTGTCCAACTGAACTTCCGGGAAGTCCTTGGCTACGTGCTGAACGCATTCGAGAAAGAGCCCGTCTGTCATATGAAAGCTGTTCGCCTTGTGGATGGCGGTGACCTTGCGGCGACGCTTCATTGCCAACTCAAAGGCCTGGCGCGCGATGCGCTCGCTGCAGTGCCGGGTGATCTTGCGGATGGACAGTGCCATGTCCGGCGAAGGCATGACCTCACCCCAGCCGCGGCTCATGTTGCGATCTGCGTAGAACCCTTCAGTCGCCTCGCGCATGATCACCAGATCCATGGTGCGACCCTCTTTCATATTCGAAGCGAGGAAGGATCGGGTACGGGCAGGTCGGACGTTGGCGTAGAGATCCATGCCAACCCGGAAGCCTGCCGAGACGTTACGTCCGCCTTTCTCCGGCGCCGGATAGTCTGCGTGCGACTGGGTCCCAAGAATGATTCCGTCATAGCCGCGAGCCTTTTCAAGGGTCTCGTCACGCAGCGTCGTGCCGTACTTTTCCAGGCTGGTGAAGCCGACATCGTCGTAGTCGAAGGCCAGGTCGAGGCCAAATTTGGTGTTGGCTGCATCCAGCACAGCGATAGAGGCTTGAACGATTTCAGGGCCGATGCCATCGCCAGGCAGAACCAGAATGCGCATTGTTTTTCTCCGTAGGTGGTCTGGGCACGATCGCCGTTCAGGCGTCGCCTGATCGAGGCAACAAATCCAACAACAGCGTGTGGTGGTATTTTATTCCATCAAAAAACACACAATGCAAGCGTTATCGAATCGTGTGCGCACGGAGATACGCCGTTCCTCCGAGGAGAAGCGCTTGAAAGTCAGGCGGGCTGCGGCTGGGAGGCGGCGATGCCTACGGAAGGAAATATCTGATGGAGGGGCAATGGCAGGGGAAAACTGCTCGCTGAGCGCAAGCAGTAGCGACTAGATCTGCAGAAAATCTTGTTTTTCCCTTGCTGCAGTAGTCAGGTGAACAGTCATGAAGGATGCAGCCTCCTGAATCTGCCCGCTCAGAAGCAGATCGATAAGCTGCAAATGCTCTTTGCAACGCCTAAGCGTCTGTTCGCGATCCACCGCTTTCTGGTACTCCATCAGCCTACGGATGCGATTCAACCGACGCAGGGAATCGAAAATGAATGCATTTCCCGAACAGCTGGCGATCGTTTCATGAAGGCGCGTGTTCGCATCGAAAATCTCAGCAGGTGAGGCCTCAAAAACACGGCCATTTGCTAGAAGCTCCTGCTCCTCTCGACAGATCGACAGCCTGAACTCATCGACCCTGAAGGTCGGCTCCAGAATGCCCGCCGGCTCAATCAATAACCGGAAACGGTAGCTTTGAGCGTACGCAGCAGGCGAAGTCATGCCTTCGACGAACTCCCAACCATACCCTGGTAACCGTTCTGCCCACCCCTCCTGGACGCACCTGCGCAGAATGTCTGCAAGCTGCGACCTCGTAACCTGGTAACGCCGCATAAGCTCGTTCTCAGTCACCTTGAGCGGCAGCTGATCCTCCAGCCGATCCTTGGCGATTTCGAGATAGATGCGCTCCGTGTTGGAGACCTCCTCCTGCGCCTGCGGAGTTGCCCCCAACGCCCCAGAGGCGACGACATACCCCCCCTCGGGGTGCGCGGCCAGTAGATTCTGAGTGGCCATGGCCTTAAGTGCACTCCGCACTGGAGAGCGGGAAACTCGCAGACGCTCCGCAAGCGCTCGTTCGGGTAGTCGAGTGCCCACCTCAAGGTTGTGGGAGCTGATGTACGTCAGGATGTTAGGGATTAGCTGAGAGACCAGCGACGTGCTCATGGCGCAGAAAATTTCGCAGTTAAAGCGCTGATGCTACCACGCACATCCCGGATTGACGGCGCAGCTGAGCGCGACAAGCTGCCGACATCACGGCTTGCGCTTCCCAAAATTGCCGTGGTATATCATTTACACGAAATACCCACGACGATAATCTGGTTGGAGTGAAGGATCTCAGGCGCTGGCAACGAAACCGGGCCGAAACTCTCTCCATTCTTTGCGGCTTCGTGCGGCGAGATGACGTTGAGCGTCCTTTCCCGAGTCACTCAGGTCTATCCGAAGACCGTTCCCTAGCGAGCTGGAGCTCTACATGACAATAACCTCGATCAACCCCTCGACTAACCAGGCCCTGGCCAACTACGAGCTGCACACTGCTGAGCAGGTGGAAAGAGCGCTTGCGGGCGCGGCCAAGGCCCAAAAATCTTGGGCAGCTCGTCCTCTCGAGGAGCGGTGTTCCTTTCTTATCAAGCTCGCCGCCGTTCTGCGTGCGAACCGGGACGAGTACGCGCTGCTGATCACCCGTGAAATGGGTAAGCCAATTGTCGAAGCCGAGGGTGAGATCGAGAAGTCTGCAGCGACCTGCGAATTCTATGCACGCCAGGCTCCGGTCTATCTGGCAGACAACATGGTGGATACCAATGCAGCGGATACCCGGGTGGTATTTGATCCACTAGGCGTCGTCTTGGCCGTCATGCCTTGGAACTACCCTTTCTGGCAGTTCATTCGCTTTGCAGCGCCTGCGCTCGCTGCCGGTAATGGGGCTATCCTGAAGCACGCGAATAACGTACCTGGTTGCGCGCTAGCTCTGGAGAAGGCATTTGCCGAAGCCGGTCTACCGAATGGTCTCGTAGCCACCCTGCTCATCGATGCGTCCAAGGTAGCCGGCGTTCTGGCTGATGACCGTATCGCTGCGGTCACGCTCACCGGCTCTACCGCGGTGGGTAAGCTCGTCGCCGCCCAGGCTGGCAGTGTGATGAAGAAGCAGGTACTGGAACTTGGCGGGTCGGACCCCTTCATCGTACTGAAGGACGCCGATATCGAGCTGGCTGCCAAAAACGCCGTGAAAGCTCGCTTTTCCAATACCGGCCAAAGCTGCATTTCGGCTAAGCGTTTTATCGTCGAAGACTCCATTGCCGATCAGTTCGTCGATGCTTTTGTGGCTGGCGTAAAAGCATTGAAGGTTGGTGATCCTGAAGCTCGCGATACGCAAATTGGTCCGCTCGCGCGGGCAAATCTTCGGGACGATATCCACTCGCAGGTTCAGCGATCCCTGGAGCAGGGCGCCAAGCTCCTGACCGGCGGTAACGCGATTCAAGGCGCCGGCTTCTATTACGAACCCACAGTGCTGGATTTCGTGTCCCCCTCCATGGTCGCGGCTTGCGAGGAAACTTTCGGGCCAGCCGCAGCAGTGATTCGCGTGAAAGACGAAGAAGAAGCCATCCGGGTCGCGAATGACACCGAATTTGGGCTTGGCGCTGCCCTGTGGACGGGCGATGTCAGCAAGGGACAGCGCCTCGCACGCCGTATCGAAGCCGGCGCCGTGTTCATCAACGCCCTGGTAGCTTCCGATGCTCGCGTACCTTTCGGCGGCATAAAGCAGTCCGGCTATGGCCGTGAATTGGGTGATTCCGGCATTCGTGAATTCACCAATATCAAAACGGTCTGGCAAGGCCCTAATCAATAAACCAGAACAAGAGACTGCCCAAATGATCAAGACTGATTCAGATGCATGGCTGCTCAAGCCTGAAGCTATCCAAAAGCACGATAGAGGCGGTGGCGCATCCACCACCCCACTTGTAACCAAAGGTTTAGGCGCTAGCCGCTTCATCAATGGCTTCACCGAATTTGCAGGGGGAGCCAAGATCCCCTTCCACTTCCATAACTGCGAAGAGAGCGTGATGCTCATCGAAGGGCACGCAATCTTTGATATCGACGGCCAGGAATTTGATATTAAACCGCAGGACGTAACCTTCATCCCTGCTGGCGTCCCTCACCGTTTTCGGAACGCTTCGGAAACTGAGCCCATGAAGATTCTCTGGATCTATGGGTCTGCCGACGCCACTCGCACACTTGTTGAAACAGGTGAAACACGTTCCATTGCCGCGGAACATAAGACCTAAGCACCCAATAGAAAACGTTCTCCGCGACCGTGGAGAACGTTAATAACTTTTATCACCGGATGATTAATCATGCCCGAGATCGTCGTCTATGCCGTACAAGGCCGCAGCCATGAGCAGAAAAAAATGCTCATGCAGAAAATCACCGAGGCCGTTGTAGAGAGTTTTAACGTCCCCACTGACAAGGTGGTTGTGCAAATCGTGGAATCAGACCCTAACAACAAATCACGTGGCGGCGTGCTGTACAGCGAACGTTGAATCAAACCTGCTGGAGTCTAGAAATGATCATTGAAGTAGCGGACATTGAGGTCGCTTCCGAGCAGCAAGAAGAGTTCGCAAAAGCGATCGTCCGCGGTGTTGAAACCATAATCTCGAAGGCGAATGGTTACCTGGGATATCAGGTACTGCACGGCATTGAGTCACCTGGCCGATTCCTACTACAGATCAAATGGGAAACGCTGGAAAACCATACTGTGGATTTTCGCCAGTCCGACGCTTTTTCGGAATGGCGAAGTATTGTTGGCCCGTTCTTCAAGCGCCCCCCCATTGTCGAACACTTTTCAGTAATTTCTTAAAAAGCGATCAGGCGCTGTTAACGGCGCCTGGTACCAGCGTCTATCAGAAGGGACCCCCTCGATGAGCGCGTTAGAGAAAATTGCTTTGGTCACCGGTGCAGGTAGCGGTATAGGCAAAGCAGCGGCCTTAGCCTTGGCACAGGACGGCTACACCTTGATCCTTGCAGGTCGGCGCGAACAACGGCTGATAGCGGTAGCTGAAGAGATCGGCTCGTTAGATAGTAGGTGTCCTCCCCCGATGTCCGCAGCGGTTGACGTGGGTGATTCCGAAGCGGTTAAGGGGTTATTTGCGGACATCAAAAGGCGCTTTGGCCGGCTCGATCTGCTTTTCAATAACGCAGGTCGAGGTAACCCTCCCGGCGCGTTCACCGAGTGGGATGCTAACCAGTGGAGGGAGGTCGTCGATACCAACCTAAACGGCATGTTCTTCTGCTTGCAACAAGCCTTCCAAATGATGCGAGATCAGCATCCTCAAGGCGGTCGAATCATAAATAACGGATCTCTAGCGGCTCATTCTCCAAGACCCAATTCGATCGCTTACACCGCGACCAAACATGGTGTCACCGGCCTAACCAAGGCCGCAGCTCTTGATGGCAGGACTTACAATATCGCCGTCGGTCAAATTGATGTCGGCAACGCCATGAGTGATCTTGCCTCGAGAATGGCAGCGGGAGTGCTTCAGGCAAATGGCGAAATCAAAACCGAGCCACTCATCGACCCCAGCCTCGTTGGTCAAGCCGTTGTATACATGGCCAGCTTGCCTCTTGAAGCCAATATCCTCTTTCACACAATCATGGCTACCAACATGCCATTTGTAGGACGAGGTTAATGTGAAGACTCCGCTGGTTTAGCGTCCAGCTAACTAAGCTACCGGATTGAGCCTTCATTTGCCTTGCGGATAGTGAATTATCCGCTGTAAATATCTAAACGTTAAACATGCTTAGCAGCCTAGCGGCAGCAGGAAGTCTGCTCGTGCACACTCGCGCGCAGGCAATTTTTCAATAATAACAACTGAGCTTTCATCATGAGTGAACAACAATTATCGACCCGTAGCACCTCACCCGACCCCATCTTGATCAAAAAAGGCCTATGGCAACGCTGGATGGATACCGATATAGGTATCATCCCACTGCCAATCTACGTCTTACTCGTCGCAGTATTGGTCGTCTTCAGCTTTCTGGGAAAATTCAAAAGCGACATTGCTACCGTGATAGGCATCATGACCGCATTCGCCTTCGCACTAGGCGAGATTGGCAAGCGCATGCCGATCGTCAGGAATATCGGCGGTGCTGCGGTGATCGTGACCTTTGTACCCTCGTATCTTGCCTATAAGGGCCTGATTCCCCCCCCAATGACCGCTGCTGTCGAGAGCTTTTTCAAGTCATCCGGCATTCTATATGTCTTCATTGCCGCAGTGATTGTTGGCTCCATCTTGAGTATGGAGCGAGAAACCTTGATCAAGGGCTTCCTCAAGATATTCGTTCCGCTATTTGTCGGATCTATTGTTGCGGCCTGCGTAGGAACGCTGACCGGCACCCTTCTCGGCCTAGGGTCTTGGTATACGTTCTTCTATATCGTAGTGCCAATCATGGCCGGCGGCGTCGGTGAGGGTGCAATTCCGCTTTCCATCGGATACCACGGAATCACTGGAATCGACCAAGGTGAGATCCTCGCACGAGTGATGCCGGCAATCCTGGTAGGCAACCTGACGGCGATCATCTGCGCAGGGAGTCTGGCGTGGATTGGAAAGCGTAGGCCGAATCTCACCGGAAACGGTCAGCTTCAACCGGGTGGAGACGAAGAATTTCGCAGTGGCCACCAAGGGCCAATGGACGGCAATGTGCAGAACATAGCCGCTGCAGGAATGATCGCTGTGACGTTATACCTCGCTGGCACCCTTTCCCAGCAGCTACTGTCCTGGCCCGCTCCGGTGGTGATGCTAGCGTTGGCAGTAGCACTGAAGCTATGCCATGGCGTCACACCTCGCCTGCAATCAGGTTCCTACACCGTCTACAAGTTTTGCCTCACCGCTATTGCTTATCCGATGCTGTTCGCCTTCGGTATCGTGCTGACTCCGTGGCAGACCCTCATCCAAGGTTTTGCTCCAGCAAACCTCATCACCATCGTGGTGACAGTGATGTCGATGACGGCATCGGGCTATGTGATAGGGCGCTGCGTCAAGCTCTATCCGATAGAATCAGCCATCGTGGCCAGCACTCACAGTGGCATGGGCGGCGCGGGTGACATCGCCATCCTCTCCGCCTCCAATCGCATGATGCTGATGCCCTTTGCCCAGATCGCAACACGTATCGGAGGTGGTATCACCGTTGCGTTGGCGTTGATTGCGATGGCGGCGCTTTGGTAGTCCCGCCAACCAACCGAAATGCGCTGCTTCGCTTGGCCTATCCATACCTGCATCGGCGGACCACCTATAAGGAGATTACCTAGCCGCCGGAATTAGAGCGCGTCTTTGGCCGGACACTGGGTGTTCCGTTGCTACAGGAGCAGGTGATGGAGCTCGCTATCCTTGCCGCCGGCTACACCCCGGGCGAAGCCGATCCGCTTCGGCGCAGCATGGCGGCGTGGCAGCGACTTGGAGGCCTTGAGCACCATCGGTGCGCGACTGACCTCGCGCATGCTCGCCAACGGATATATCGCTGAGTACGCTGCGGACATCTTCCGGTAAGTCGAGGGGTTCGGCAGCTACGGTTTCTCAAGTCGCACGCGGCCAGCGTGCCCTGCTGACCTACGCGGGCTGCTGGCTCAATTGCCCCGAGCCGGCCGCCTTTATCGCTGCGCTGATCAACTCCTACCCCATGGGCTATATCCTGCAGGACGCCCCGCCATCGGCTGCAGACTCTGTCAATGAATGTGACCTGCAGCGACTGGGATTGCAGCCTGGAGCCCGTCGCTGATAGCTCACAGCCGGCTATCCGGATGTAACTGCGGATGGTGCGCGGCCTGGCGGAGAAGGCCGCGCACGCGGTTGAGCAGGCCCGCCTGCAACGGACATTCTGCGATGTCACCGATCTATGCTTACGCGCCGGCTACGATGCAAAGGCACGGGAATGCCTGGCGGATGCCGGGGCAATGAAAGGCCTGGCTGGGCACCGGCTCCAAGCGCGCTGGGCGATGGCCGCAATCGAGCGGCGACTGTCCCTATTCGCTTAGAGCGCGGTAGTTGCGGAGGAGATCCAGGAGCTGGTTGCCCCGACTGTGGGCAAGGACCTGTATTCCGACTATGCCTCCCTGGGTACCACCCTGTGGCCTCACCCTGCTGCGGCTGGAGCTGCCGGCCCGGCGGCTGATGAGTTTGCAGGAGCTGAAGGAGCGGCGCCACGGCCAGCCGGCGCGGGTTGCTGGCCTGGCGGTCGGCCGGCAGCAGCCGGGTACAGCCAGCGGCGTGACTTTCGAGACGCTCGAGGTCGAGTACGGGATGGTGAACGTGGTGGTGTGGCGCACCCTAGCCAAGCGTCAGCGGCAGGAGCTAGTGGCGTCACAGTTGCTGCGGGTGGATGGAACTGTCGAGACACGAGCTGGCGTACCACACGTGGCCGCGGGTAGGTTGTAGGATATTAGCGAGCTGTTGCAGGGGCTG
>Ga0157365_10000557_pt1 | contig 16083 bp, 15 predicted proteins | sample AttsexASBM3_FD_111478 | JGI IMG/M metagenome (GOLD analysis project Ga0157365, IMG submission 111478) | Fungus gardens microbial communities from leaf cutter ant in Ribeirão Preto, State of São Paulo, Brazil - Atta sexdens ASBM3 | ecosystem: Host-associated > Fungi > Mycelium > Unclassified ... | reverse complement strand
TGCGCCAGGGCGGGGCATCATCTCTGCGCGAGAACGGCAGCCCACCCCGTCGCGCACAGGGCGGGACGCCACGGTTCACACCGGCCCGCCGCCCGGAAAACGCCCCCGCCCGCAAGGACAACATCGCGCGAGCGGGCCGCCCCTCCTTACACGCATCACGCATGACCGTCATCCGCATTGATCCATGCAGGCCGCCGGATTCCCGCCATATCCCTGCCGGATCATGACTGCCGCGACCATGCATGACAGCACGCGCACCGGCACGGGGTCCGCGCGGCTGGTCAGGATGACGGGCACACGCATGCCCATGACGATGCCCGCCGCCCGCGCCTGACCAATGAAGGTCATCTGCTTGGCAAGGATGTTTCCTGCTTCAAGGTCAGGCACCACCAGTATGTCAGCCTGCCCCGCCACGGGGGAGACCACGCCCTTGCACCGCGCGGCCTCGGGGCTGACGGCGTTGTCAAGCGCCAGCGGGCCATCCAGTACCGCGCCGGTAATCTGGCCGCGCTCGGCCATCTTGCACAGGATGGCCGCATCCAGCGTGGAAGGCAGGTCGGGATTGACCATTTCCACCGCCGACAGGACCGCCACCTTTGGCAGCCCGATGCCCAGCATGTGGCCAAGATCGATGCTGTTCTGGACAATGTCGCGCCGGGCATCCAGGTCGGGGGCGATGTTCACCGCCCCATCGGTCACCAGCAGCACGCGCGGGGCCTGCGGCGCATCCAGAACGTAGACGTGGCTCATGCGCCGGGTCGTGCGCAGGCCGCCTTCATGGTGGCCCAGTTCGTGCAGGAAAATGCGCGAATGCAGCGACCCCTTCATCAGGGCCGCAACCGTCCCCTCCCGCGCCATGCGCACGCCCTCGCGCGCGGCGTCGCCATCGGTGGGCACGTCAACGATCCGGCAGCCCGACAGGGTAATGCCCGCGTCCTTTGCCATCTGGCCGATCCGGGCGGCGGGACCGATCAGCACGGGCGTGGCCATCCCCGCCTGCGCAATGTCGGATGCCGCCTGCAACGCCGGCGCGCTGCAGGGATAGACCACGCCCAGCGCCATGGGCGGATGGCCGGCAAGGGTCCGTGCCAGATCGTCAAAAAAATGCAGGCTGCGCATCATGTCTCCTTCCCGTGACGGACCAAGTGCGGGCACCTGATTGCCACAGTCCCCCCCGATCTCCCGGCATCATCTTTATGCGAGGCATACCCGCCGCGCGTCATCGGGACGTGACGTCATGCCCGCCATTGCCCACAGTCAGGCATCGGCCATCGCGCCATCACGCAACAGATTCAAGGAGAACCCGCATGTCCACTGCTCCACTGATCGGTTTTGTCGGATTTGGGGCCATGGCGTCCCGCATGGGGGCCAATCTGGCCAGGGCTGGCTACCGGATCGTGGCCTATACCCCGTCGGGCCGGGGCGGCGATGGCAGCACCCGGTTCGTGCCCACCCCACGCGCGCTGGCGCAGGAAGCCGATATTGTCCTGGCCTGCGTGCCGGATGACGAGGCGCTGGACAAATCCATGAACGGCCCGGATGGCGTGCTGGCGGGCATGAAGCCGGGCGGCCTGCTGATCAACACCAGCACGGTGGCACCCGAAACCTCCGTAGCACTGGCGCAGTCGGGTCAGGCGCGCGGCATCACCACCATTGACGCCCCCGTGGCCGGCAGCACGCCGGAAGCGGAGTCGGGCAACCTGATCGTGCTGGCCGGTGGCGCGGCAGCGGACATCAGTCGTGCGCAGGCCGTGTTTGACGCCATTCGCCGCCTGACCATCCATGCTGGCCCCGTGGGCAGCGGGTCGAAGCTGAAGCTGGTCATCAACGGCATCATGGGCGCGACACTGGCGGTCGTGGCGGAAGGCGTTACCTATGGCCTCGCCTCCGGGCTGGACCGGAACATGCTGTTTGACGCGCTGGATGAGGTGCCGGTGATTTCCCCCCACCACAAGCGCAAGCTGAAGGCGGCGAAGGGGGGGGATTTCAGCCCGCAGTTCCCAGCGCGTCTCATGCAGAAGGACATGCGCCTGCTCCTGACCGACGCGGCCCGCCAGACCGCCCCCCTGCCCGCCATGGCGGCAGCAACCCAGAGCCTGTCACTGACCCGCCGCCGCCACCCGGACGAGGATTATTCCGCCCTGTTCGCCGTCATGGAAAGCATGGTGGCCAACACGCCCTGACATCCCGCCAGCGGACGGTTACGGAACGGTCCCTAGACCCACCCGCGCAGTAGCGCGCCCATGACCGCCAGCCTGTCGCCCACGCCACGGGGGGATGCACTCCCATCGCCATCCACCCGCCCACGCATGTCCCGCAGGCCAAGGACGGCGGGCAGGCCCGTGGCAAGGGCGGCACGCGGCAGGCGTGGCCCCTCACGCACCATGTCCAGCCATTCGCGTCCCTGCTGGCGCAACCCGTCGCGCAGGGATGCGATCTGGGCAGGCGTGGCCTGCCCGGTCCGCAGGCTGTCGCGCGTCAGGCCAACATGCGCCAGCGCATCTTCGGGCAACGGACAGCGCCCCGCGCGCAGCACGGCGGGCAGATAGCGCACCAGCGCCCCTACGCCATAAATCCCGCCCATGAGGCGTATGCGCGACAGCAGCGTGGACTCGGTAAACCCCGCCGCCTGCGCCATGGCGGCCTGCACGCCACCCGCGCCATCCAGCATGGACGCCTGCCATGCCACCCGGTCAGGCAGGCCATCGAGTTCACATTCGCGTGCCATGATGATGCCCTCCAGCGTTTCACGCCGCACCATGCCACGATCCAGCAGATCCAGCAGGGCCACCGCCGTGTCGTGACGCTGCGCATTGCCGCTTTCCAGCACGTCGCGCCACCACTGCAGCCGGATCAGGCCCGCCATCGGCCCCGCCACCGCCCATGATGCAGGGGTCGCAACCGCCCGCGTGCATTCATGGTTGAAGGCGATCAGCACCATCGCCGCCATGCGCGCGGCCGATGGCACGAACAGCGCGCAGAAGAAGCGGTCCGGGTCGGCACGACGCGCGTCATGCAGGAACGACGCCCCCCCTGCCACCGGCGGGCATGCATCCATCTGGCCCGTCATGGCGTTTGATCCGGAAGGCGTGGCGCAGGGGTGTTCATATGTCCGTCACTTGACGCACCCGCTCCACACCCATAGCAATCTTGGTATGGCGGCTTCATGCCGCTCCTTGCAATTCCCAGGAGAATGTTCATGGCTTTCGAATTGCCGTCCCTTCCCTTCGCCTATAATGCCCTTGCCAACCGTGGCATGTGCCAGGAAACGCTGGAACTGCATCATGACAAGCACCATCAGGCCTATGTGACGGCGCTGAACGGATTTGTCGAATCCAAGCCGGAACTGCAGGGCAAGTCGCTTGAGGAAATCATCCTCATGGTCAAGGGCAAGCCTGACCAGGCGCCCGTGTTCAACAATGCGGGACAGCACTGGAACCACATCCTGTTCTGGCAGAACCTTGCCCCCAAGGGCGGCGAGATCCCCCACGCCCTGTCCAAGAAGCTGGTCGAGGATTTCGGCAGCATCGAAAAGTTCAAGGCCGACTTCAAGGCAGCCGCCGCGTCGCAGTTCGGATCGGGCTGGGCATGGCTGGTTCTGGGGTCCGACGGCAAGCTGAAGGTGACCAAGACCGGCAACGGCTCCAACCCGCTGGCCGAAGGCCAGGGCAAGGTGCTGCTGGGTCTGGACGTGTGGGAACACTCCTACTACCTCGACTTCCGCAACCGTCGTCCCGACTACATCACCAACTACCTGGACAAGCTGGCCAACTACGAGTTCGCCGAAGCGCAGCTCCAGTCCGCCTGATTGCCTGTTTTCAGGTAACAGACCGAAAAACCCGGCCTTGCGCCGGGTTTTTTGCATCTGGGGCCGTCTGAAACGCCTGCCGGGGGACATAGCGGGAAATCCCAAGGCGGCTTCAGGACAGGCCGCCTTTTTTGAAACAGGGCTGCGCCAGGAATCCCGGTTCCTGTCAATGGGTCGTTACAGACGGCTTCTCATACCCGCGAATGCGCCCGCGTACCCAGCGCCCGCAGCGGGGTGCCGCGCATCAGTTCCACCTCGATCTGTTCCAGCGTCATGCCGCGCGTTTCGGGCACCCGCAGCAGCACCATGACCATAAACACCGCATTCAGCCCGGCATATCCCCACAGCACCCGGTCCGCCCCCAGTATTTCCAGCCCGGTCAGGAACGTGGCGCTGACCAGCATGTTGGCCACCCAGTTGGCGCAGGTGGAACACGCCATGCCGAACTCACGCCCGCGCAGCGGCAGGATCTCGGCACAGAGCAGCCACGTCAGCGGTCCCGCCGCAAACGCGAACGCCGCGACAAACACCAGCATGAACACCCCCATAAGCAGCCGCATGCCCGGCATGGGCGGCATGCCCCCCGCCACCACGGCAGCCTGCGCACCCATGGCCAGCGCCATGACGGCAAAGCCGCCGATCAGCATGGGCCTGCGCCCGATCCGGTCCACGCAGGTCGTGGCGATACAGGTGGACAGCAGGTTGATGATCCCGATTCCCACCGGTCCCCACACCTGCATGTAATGGCCATACCCCGCCAGCCCGATGATGTAGGGCGCGTAGTACAGCACCGCGTTGATGCCGGAAAACTGCTGCGCCACCTGCAGCCCCACCGCCAGCCACATGGCCCGGCGGCAGTTTGGGTCTTTCATGAAACTGCCGATCCCGTCGCGGCGGGCGGCCAGGCGGGCCATGATCGCATTACGTTCAGCCATGACCAGCCGGGGCAGGCCACGCAGTTCAATCAGCACGCGGCGCGCATCGCGTTCGCGCCCCTGCGCCAGCAGCCAGCGCGGGCTGGGCGGCAGGAACAGCCCCCCCATCATGAACACAAGGCCGGGAAAACCCACCACGCCCAGCATCCACCGCCATCCGCCAAAATAGGAAAACAGCCCATCGGATACGAACGCCGCCAGCAGCCCGCACGAAATCATGAGCTGGTAGCCCAGTATCATCGCACCCCGACGTCCGGAATCGGCAATTTCGGCAATATAAAGTGGCGTGGCGAACGTGGTCGCCCCGGTCGCCAGCCCCAGCAGCAGCCGCGCCAGCATGAGCGAGCGGTACGACGTGGCTTCGGCGCATAACAGGGGACCAACCACGAACAGGGCCGCCGTCAGCACCAGCGTGCGCTTGCGCCCGCAGCGATGCGACAGCCACGCAGCCCCCAGCACGCCCATTGCCGCACCCAGCAGCATGACGCCAACCATGGATTCGCGCTGGAAATCCGACAGGACGAATTCCTGCGTGATCAGGTCCAGCGCACCGGACATGACCCCCGTATCAAGCCCGAACAGGATGCCCGACAATGCCGCCAGGCCACCAATCAACCCCGCGCGTCCCCGCAGGACCGGCCCATGCCGGATGGTGGGACCTGTCTCTGCATCGTCGCGCTGCCTGTGCATCCTGCCTGCTCCTGATGTTACAGGATGCAACGGCAGAACGCGGGTGAAGTTCACCCCCCATCCACAGCCGCGCGGGGATTAAGGGGGCAGGACTTACTTCGCCAGCTTGTCGGGCGTGGAGTCGTTGGCAGGCGTGGACGCGCTGGTAATGACCGAACCCAGCGTGTCGCGTATTACGGTCACCCGCACGTTCGGCGCGATTTCGACCTCGACCTCGTTCGACTCCGCCTGCACCTTCTGCACCACGCCGATGACGCCACCCGCCGTCAGCACCCGGTCGCCACGGCGCAGGGCGGCAATCTGGTTGCGCAGCTGCTTCTGCTTGACCTGCTGCGGGCGAATCAGCAGGAAATAGAAAATGGCGAACATGGCCACATACGGCAGCATGGCCATGATGCCATCACCACTGAGCAGCCCACCGCCAGCCGACTGGGCATGCGCGGGCGTTGTTAAAAAATCATTGAGAATAGAAGGCATTACGATCTTTCCGGCATAATGAAGGATTGAACGGGTTGCGGGTTTGACATGCGGACCATAGTTTTCGCCTGTTTCCCGTCAAGGCGTTCGCCTGTCCCGCACGGCCAACGCGCTCCGGATCGCCTGGTGGCATATGCTACCGCACTCAGTCATGCTGGAATCAGGAACGACGATGGACAGCACCACCCTTCCCCTTCTCGAACGCATTGCCACGGCCCTTGAACGGCTGTCCCCGCCTGCGCCTTCGCTGGCCGGGCTGGAGCAGGCGGACGCCTTCATCTGGCATCCCGGCCTTGGCCGCCTGACCGCCGTGCCCCATGTCGCCCACGTGGACATGGACCTGCTGCAGGGCATTGACCGGCAGCGGAAGATGCTGCTGGACAACACGCTGCATTTCGCCCGTGGCCTGCCCGCCAACAACGCCATGCTGTGGGGCGCGCGCGGCATGGGCAAGTCATCGCTGGTCAAGGCCGCCCACGCGCAGGCGAACCTGGTGGACGGCAAACCCGCGGCCCCGGGCAAGGGACGGCTGGTGCTGGTTGAAATCCAGCGCGAGGACCTGTCCACGCTGCCCGACCTGCTGGCGCTGCTGCGTGAAAGCCCGCGCCGTTTCATCGTCTTCTGCGACGACCTGTCGTTCGAGCGCGAGGACGCGGATTACAAGGCCCTGAAATCGGTGCTGGACGGCGGCATCGCCGGGCGGCCGCAGAACGTGCTGTTCTACGCCACGTCCAACCGCCGCCACCTGATGCCGCGCGAGATGATCGAGAACGAAAGTTCGACCGCCATCAACACGTCCGAAGCGACAGAGGAAAAGGTCTCGCTGTCCGACCGCTTCGGCCTGTGGATCGGATTCCACAACTGCGCGCAGGACACGTTCATGGACATGGTCCGCGCCTATGCGAAGGAACGCAGCCTGCCGATTACGGATGCGGACCTGACCCGGCGCGCCAATGCGTGGTCGCTGTCGCGTGGCGGCCGGTCGGGGCGTGTCGCGTTCCAGTTCATTGAAGACCTCAGCGCGGAACTTTCTGCGTGAACATGATCCATAACATGGATTGATCCCCGTCCTGCCTGTCATGCTGGCGCCATTACCCGCGCCCATGGCGACGGCAGATGGAACGAGGAGGCAGCCGGGGAAATGGCCCGGCAATATATTACAAAACATTATGGCGCTGAACCATTTGCCCTGGGGGTAAAAAACATCCTTAATATCGCCATGGCGGCGCGATATGGTCAGACATGCCCTACCCCCGGCATGTGACCGGCATCCTGTCCCATGGCACATCCGGCTGCCATGCCCTGTTAACAGTCAAGAGAGACAATGGATCAGTCGTTATCGCCCGACAGCATGCAGTCCTCCGCCCCGGTCACCGGGCGGGATCTGCGCCGCATTCGTGCCAACCCCGATTTCTGGTACCCCGTTGCGTGGTCACGGGAACTGAAGCCGGGCAAGACCATAGGCACCCGCTATGCCGGGCAGCCCATTGCCCTGGTCCGCCCCAAGGAAGGCGGCGGCGTATTCGCGCTGGAAGACCGCTGCGCCCACCGTCAGGTCCCGCTGAGCAAGGGCACCGTCAAGGGCGAGTCAGTCCAGTGCTGCTACCACGGCTGGGCCTATGGCCGGTCGGGCCGCTGCATTGACGTGCCCTATCTGGGCAAGGGCAAGCTGCCCAACGGCGTACGCACCTACCCCGTGCGGGAGGTTGACGGCCTGATCTTCGTTTTCCCCGGAGACCCGGCCAAGGCCGGGACAACACCCTTCCCCCGTCTGGCGGAAGTGGCCAACCCCGCCTACAAGACCCGCCGCTTCGGCCAGCTTGTGCACTGCCACTACAGCTTCATGCACGAGAACCTGATGGACATGAACCACCAGTTCATGCACATGAAGCAGATGGGCCAGATGAAGCCCCGCTTCCTGGGGCAGGAACGTGGCCCCGGACTGGTGGAAGCCCGCTACAGCTTCGCTCGCACCAGCGGCAAGCAGCCGCTCGGCGAGGCGCTGATCTTTGGCCAGAAGCGCGATAACAGCGAAAAATTCGCCCATCGCGACGTCATGACCATCCGCACGGTCTATCCTTACCAGACGCTTCATATCCAGACGGGCGACAGCGCCCCGGTCATGGACCTGTGGATTGCATACGTGCCGCAGGACGAAGCGGAACTGACCAACCGGGTGTTCGGACTGCTGTCGATCAAGCGGCCGGGCGTTCCAGGCCTGCTGGATCTGGCATGGCCATTCCTGACCGCGTTTACCGAACGGATTTTCCGTGAAGACCGCGAGATCGTGGAACTGGAACAGAACGCCTGGTATGAACAGGGCGGCGACCGCAACCAGGAAATCTTCCCGGTCATATGCAACCTGCGCGAACTGCTGGTGGAATGCGGACTGCCAGCCGGACAGGACACGCCCGCACCCGTCGCAAGGGGCGCCTCAAGCGCATGAGCGTGCAGGGAATACATGGTTCCGGCACCTTACTGGAGGCCGGTGAATACCGCCTGCGTGAAGTCCGCACATCTGATGCGGGCACCATGCACAGGCTGATCAATGACTGGAGCGTGGTGCGGATGCTCAGCCGCGTTCCTTTCCCCTACTCGCTGGCGCTGACCGAGGAATGGATCGCCGCGACCATTGAACAGTCGCAGCGCGGGGAAGCCTACCATTTCGCCATTACGTGCCCGTCATCCGATACGCCCGATTCGCTGATCGGGTGTATCGGCCTGCGCATCAACGCCGCCGACCGGTCCTGCTCGCTGGGGTACTGGGTGGGGCGCGCGCACTGGAACCGCAAGGTCGCCACCACCACAGCAGGCCGTCTGGCGCGCTGGGCGCTGGCCAACCTGCCGGTGGAACGTCTGACCGCATCCGCGGCACATGACAACCATGCCTCCATCGCCGTGCTGCGCCGGATCGGTTTCCGGGAAAATGGAACGGGGTCGCAAGAATTCGTTTCACGCGGGGGGGAATACCCCGTCCGCCTGTTCGAGGCGCGCCATGCCGACCTGTCGGGGGACGCAATGGCCGAGGAAATGGCCCAGGTGACGGACAGCACCCGCAAGGTCGTGCTGGTCGCGGCCGTGGCGCTGGTGGATTCGGACGCCCGCGTGCTGCTGGCCCGCCGGCCCGAAGGCAAGTCGATGGCAGGCCTGTGGGAATTCCCCGGCGGCAAGGTCGAAACGGGGGAAACGCCCGAACAGGCCCTGATCCGCGAACTGGATGAGGAACTGGGGCTGGATGTCGCCCGCTCCTGCCTTGCGCCGTTTACGTTCGTTTCCCACGATTACGGGCATTTTCACCTGCTCATGCCCATCTATGTCTGTCACCGGTGGAAAAACACACCCACCCCGCGGGAAGGACAGACACTGGAATGGGTGGCAGCCGACAGGCTGCGCGATTACCCCATGCCCGATGCCGACCGCCCCCTGATCCCGCTGCTGCAGGATCTGCTTTAGCCCAGCGGAATATCCCGCAAGGCCGCCAGTTCGGCAGCGGGGAACGGAACCGGCTGCTGTCCCGGCACGTCCACCTGAAAACTGAACAGGCTGCCCGCCTGCGGCATCTGCGCCAGACGGTCGGGCGGCGTATTCTTCCGCGCTGTCGTAATATACGCCGTGCGCAGGTCGGGCCCGCCAAAGGCCACCTTGGTCACGTTCAGCGCCCCCGGCACGGGAATGGACGGCAGGGACGTACCATCGGGCTGGAAACGCACGATTCGTCCCCCGTTCCATACGCCAACCCAGAGATTGCCCACGCTATCGACCACCACCCCGTCGGGGTAGCCGTCATCAATCCGCGCGAACACCCGCCGGTTCGACAGGCTGCCATCTTCGGCCAGATCGAACACGTAAATGATCCCGGCAGGGGAGTGGTTATGGTACAGCCGCCGCCCATCGGGGGAAATGCCGGGACCATTGGTGACGATATATCCCTCATCATGGCGCAGGACACTCAGGCCCGTCCCCTCGCGGGTGACGGAATACAGCGCACCGCTGGGCGTGCTTTCGCCATCGTCCATGGTGCCGAACCACAGCCGTCCCTTCGAATCGACACTTCCGTCATTGATGCGATTGCCGGGCAGGTCGGGCTCCACCGCGACGTCCCTGCGGAACACACCGGTTGCCGGGTCCAGGCAGTACAGCCCGTCCTTCAGCCCGCACATGAGCGTGCCGTCACTGACCGGCGCCACGAAACCGGGACGCTGCGGCGCGGACCATGACGCGCGCGCGCCACTGGCGGGATGAAAACGATGGATGGCCTGGCCTACGATATCGACGAAATAGAGCGCCTGTTCCCGCACGGACCATACGGGTCCTTCGCCCAGTTCCGCCCGGATGTCCCAGACACAGTGCGGTTGCGGCATTGCTGCGGTGTTCATGACTTCTCCTTCCGGTAGGCTTGCTGTCGTTATAGGGTGGGGGGAAATGCTCCCGCCCGCAACCTAGTGGAAACATGCATCATGAACCCCACCGCCTGCCTGCTGGTCATAGGCAATGAAATCCTGTCCGGCCGCACACAGGACGTAAACGTGCAGTATATCGCCCGCCGCCTGTCTGAAACCGGTATTACGTTAAGCGAGGTCCGGATCATTCCGGACATCCGCGCCGTGATCGTACGCAACGTGACCGAAGCCCGCGCGGCCTATGACAATGTCTTTACCACGGGCGGCATCGGGCCGACGCATGACGACATCACCTCCGCCTGCGTCGCGGAATCGTTTGGCGTGCCGTGGGTCCACCATCCCGAAACCTTCCGCCTGCTGGAAGCGCACTTCCCGCCGAACGAATTCAATCCCGCCCGCCAGCGCATGGCCACGATGCCGCAGGGGGCCGTGCCCATCCGCAATGCCGTTTCGGTCGCGCCCGGCTTCACCATGGGCAACGTGCATGTCATGGCGGGCGTGCCGCGCATCATGCGCGCGATGTTCGAGGAAGTTCTGCCAACCCTGCCCCATGGCACCCCGGTCACGTCCCGGGCATGGCATGCCAACGGCCTGTATGAAGGTACGCTGGCCGCGGGGCTGGAAACGATACAGCAGCGCCATCCCGACATTGATATCGGGTCCTACCCCTACCGACTTGATGAAAGCTGCCGGGGCGTGTGCCTGTTATGCAAGGGGACAGATATAAAGGGCGTGGAAGCCGCGTCCGACGCCGTGCGCGACCTGATCGAACGCCTTGGCTTCACGCCACAGCCGGGGGAACCGGTAAAGGGCTGAAAGACCGCCTGCCCGGAAAGCATCAGGCAGCCATAAGGATAGGGTCTGATGACGCTTTTTTCAGCACGCTTCCGGGGCCACTTCCTTTAAAAAGGGTGGCCCCGGAAGCTTTTATCAGTGCTGGTCACTGCATCATGGCGCGGCAGGTCAGGCGACGGCTTCACGCCCCATGGCGAGGAATTTCTCACGCCGCTGCGCCTTGAGCAGAACAGGGTCCTTGGCCTGCAGGCCCGGCAGTTCCGCCGCAATGGCGTCACCCACCGCGCGAATCGCGGCGGCGGGTTCGCGCTGCGCGCCACCCAGCGGTTCGGGAATGATGCGGTCGATCAGGCGCAGTTGCAGCAGGTCCTGCGCCGTCAGCTTCAGCGCATCCGCCGCCGTGGAAGCCTGCTTGGGATCGCGCCACAGGATGGAGGCACAGGCCTCGGGCGAGATCACGGAATAGATGGCGTGCTCCAGCATCATCACCCGGTCGCCCGCACCCAGCGCCACGGCCCCGCCGGACCCACCTTCGCCAATGACGGTGGCAATCACCGGCACCGGCACGTTCAGACAGGTTTCAATGGACCGCGCGATGGCTTCCGCCTGCCCGCGCGCTTCCGCATCAATGCCGGGCCATGCGCCGGACGTGTCAATGAAGGTCAGGACCGGCAGGCCGAATCGTCCGGCCAGCTTCATCAGCCGCTGCGCCTTGCGATAGCCTTCGGGCCGGGCCATGCCGAAATTATGCTTGAGCCGTGTTTCGATCTCGGCCCCGCGTTCGGTTCCGATCACCACCACCGGCGTGCCCTTGAACCGGCCGATACCGCCAATGATGGCCTTGTCATCACCAAACAGCCGGTCACCGGCCAGCGGGGCGAATTCGGTTATCAGCGCATTGATGTAATCAATCGTATGCGGGCGCTGGGCATGGCGGGCCACCTGCACCTTCTGCCACGGCGTCAGCTTGGCATAGGCCGCACGCAACTGCCGGTCGGCTTTTTCACTCAACCGGGTGATCTCTTCGGCGATGTTGATCCCGTCCGGACCGGACATCCTGCGAAGCTCGTCGATCTTGTTCTCAAGTTCGGCGACCGACTTTTCGAAATCTAGAAACTGGCGCATGCGCTGCCGATAGCACAGCCTGCACGCCAGCCAAACATTTTCACGCAGGGAATCCGCCCTGCCATGCATTTTTATCCACGCCCGTCCGCACTGGACAGCGGATGATGCCGCGCCACCGCGTCGCGCAGGCGGTCAAGCATCACATGGGTATAGATCTGGGTGGTGGCGATGTCGGCATGGCCCAGCAGCACCTGCAATGCCCGCAGGTCCGCCCCATGGGCCAGCAGGTGCGTGGCGAAGGAATGCCGCAGCACATGGGGCGACAGCCGCTGCGGGTCCAGCCCCGCCCGCAGCGCCACGTCATGCAGGATCCGGTCAAAGCCCTGCCGCGTCATGGGCCGGGCCGGGCCACGACCGGGAAACAGGTAAGGGCTTTTCCGCGCGGTATCCATGTCCATCAGCGCGCGGGCGGCGGCGCGGGCGCGGGCGGACATGGGCACCATGCGTTCGCGCCCGCCCTTGCCGCGCACCAGCATCATGCCCGGCGCCGCATCCAGCGCGCGGCGCGGCAGCGACAGCAGTTCGGATATGCGCAGCCCCGATGCATACAGCATTTCCAGCGCGGCCCGCGCCACAAGCAGCCTGCGCCGGCGCGCGGGTGTCGCATCATCTTCAGGCTCACACGCCGCCAGAAGCGCCGTGACCTCCGCCTCCGACAGGAAACGCGGCAGGGTCATGTCCAGGCGCGGAGCATCGAGCAGGGCGGCGGGGTTGTCAGGTCGCAGTTCCTCACGGGCAAGGAACAGGAAATACTGCTTGATGCAGGACAGTCGGCGGGCCTGCGTGCGGGGGGCCAGCCCCTGCTCCGCCAGGCCGGACAGATAGTCGCGCAGGTCCGCCTCCCCCGCATCCAGCGCGGAGACACCACGCGCACGCAGCGCGTCGGTCATGTCCCCCAGATCACGGGCATAGGCCTGGATGGTGTTCAGCGCCGCCCCGCGCTCGGCCGCCAGCATTTCCAGAAAGGCATCAACCGCGTTCCCGACCATGGGGCCTGCCGCTTACTGCGCCGCGGTTGGGGCTGCGACCGGGGCCAGCGGCGCCACGGGCAGGGCCGCAGGCGTGCCCAGCGGCGCGGGGGCCGCCGCCACGGGCGCGGCAAAGGCGATGTCCTTGTGCACGTCCTGCTGCACCAGCGCAGGCGGAAAGGCGCCCAGCGAGAAGAATCCCCCCACCCCACACACGACCAGAACGCCGATCACGGCAATAACAATACGGATCATCCAACCGCTTCCCATATCCTGCACACCCCGGCTGTCCACGATCCGGGCCGGATACACGCTGCCGCGCGCATGGCCGGACGTTGGTGCGGACTCTACCGGTTCCGTCCTGCTGTATGTTAGGTTGCGCGCCATGTCACGCCAGATTCCCCCCGACCGGCCCGGTCCGGCCACGCCATCGCGCACCATTCCGCTTGACCTCAATGCCGTCGGCCCCGCCACGCCACGACAGGCGGGCAGCGGGCGCACCATCGTGCTGGTCGGGCTTATGGGCGCGGGGAAAACGACGATCGGCCGTATCCTCGCCGCGCGTCTGGGGGTGCCGTTTGTCGATTCGGATGAGGAAATCGAACGCGCCGCCGGCTGCACCATCGCCGACCTGTTCCAGAAATACGGCGAACCCGAATTCCGCCGGGGCGAACGGCTGGTCATCCGCCGCCTGCTGTCCGGGCCGCCCGTGGTGCTGGCGACGGGCGGGGGCGCATTCATGGATTCCCGCACGCGGGCGAGCGTGCGCGAGCATGCCGTCTCCATCTGGCTGCGCTGCCCTCTGCCGGTGCTGGTGCAGCGCGTGGCGGACCGCACGCACCGCCCCCTGCTGAACGCCGCCCCGCCGCATGCGGTGCTGGCGGACCTTATGCGCTTGCGCCATCCGGTCTATGCCGAGGCCGATATCATCGTGGATTGTGGAGACGACAACGTGGAACACAGCGCCGACCATGTCATTCAGGCCCTGAAGCATAACCGGCAGCCACTGCGGGTGCCCGTGCGGCTGGACCGCGCCAGCTATGATGTCGTGATCGGTCCCGACGTGATCCGTCGCGCCGGCGCGCTGCTGGCCCCCGTCCTGCCGCAGAAGCGCGTGATGATCCTGACGGACGACACGGTTTCCCCCCTGCACCTGCCCCGGCTGCTGGAAGGGCTGGAGGAAACCGGAATCCGCGCGGAGGTCATCACCATCCCCCCCGGGGAAGGGTCGAAGACCATCGGCATGTACGAACGCGTGACCAACGCCCTGCTGGAGGCGCATGTCGAACGCGGCACCACGGTCGTGGCGCTGGGCGGTGGCGTGGTGGGGGACCTGGCCGGATTCTGTGCCGCCACCACGCTGCGTGGCCTGCCCTTCGTACAGATCCCGACAACACTGCTGTCACAGGTGGATTCGTCCGTAGGGGGCAAGACCGGCATCAACACGCCGTTCGGCAAGAACCTGCTGGGGGCGTTCCACCAGCCCATCGCGGTGCTGGCCGATACCTCGACGCTGGCCACCCTGCCGGTGCGCGAACTGCGTGCGGGCTATGCCGAAATCGTCAAGTCGGGACTGCTGGGCGATGCCACGCTGTTCGACTGGTGCGAACGCCACGGGGCGGCGGTGCTGGCGGGCGACCCGGCCATGCAGGCCGAAGCCATCCGCATGGCCTGCGCGTTCAAGGCGCGCGTGGTGATTGCCGACGAGCGCGAGGAACGCAAGGCCGATGGCCGCGCGCTGCTCAACCTCGGTCATACCTTCGGCCACGCGCTGGAGGCGGAAATGGGCTATAATGGCAGCCTGCTGCATGGGGAGGCCGTCTCCATCGGGCTTCGACTGGCGTTCATGCTGTCGGTCCGGCTGGGTTACTGCCCGGCGGAAGACCTTGAGCGCGTGACCCGTCACCTCGAACGCCTGTCCATGCCCGCGCGGATCAGCGATACGGGCCGGAATTTCTCCGCCGCCCAGCTGGTGCGCAACATGCAGCGCGACAAGAAGATGCGCGATGGCCGCCTGTCCTTCGTGCTGGTCCGCGGCATTGGCCGGGCCTTCACCTGCCGTGACGTGCCCGATGACGTCGTGCTGGAGGTGCTGCGCGCGGATGGCTGCACGCCCTGATCCCGAACACCTCCGTGTGATATTTTTACAACGTCCCTGCCCCGCCACCCGGCGGCAAAAGGGCATTTAATCTTATCTCAACCTTTGCCCCGCACAACGATCCAGCCATGGATCGGGTGCGGGCAGGTTGCCCGGCATTCCCGCTTCCGCACCCTTCCGCTGGCATTGCGACAACGGCCCATGGGCCAATTGTATCAACATGCATCAGGCCAGTGTGGAACATGCCCCCATCTCCACAAACAAGAAGGCGTCTGATCAAGTATCTTAAGGACGGGAATATGCGTCTTCGCGCGGCATTACTGGCGACTACACTTGGCGCGGCCCCCGTGGCCACCGCCATGGCCACAACGATAACAGGGCCGTATGTTGGCATTGGCGGCGGCTATGACCTGACCCAGACCCAGCATGCCCATGGCTTTGACCGCGACACATACGAGAGCGAGAGCGGGAAGATCAGAAACGCCCCGGAGGTGAATGCGCAGAACCTGTATGAAGCCCATTCGCGCGAGCGCATGCGCCATGGCGATGGCTGGACCGGGTTCGCCAATTTCGGCTGGGGCTTTGGCAATGGCCTGCGTGCGGAAATCGAAGGGGTCTATAACTGGTCGGCGCTGACCGGGTACAGCGCGGCCTACGGCAACGGCAGCCACGTCAGTGGGCGGACCAACGGCAGCGACCGTTCCTATGGCGGTTTTGTCAACGTGCTGTATGACATCGACCTGAAGCGCCTGTTCAACATTGATGTGCCCGTCACGCCGTTCGTCGG
>Ga0157365_10000556_pt1 | contig 16084 bp, 28 predicted proteins | sample AttsexASBM3_FD_111478 | JGI IMG/M metagenome (GOLD analysis project Ga0157365, IMG submission 111478) | Fungus gardens microbial communities from leaf cutter ant in Ribeirão Preto, State of São Paulo, Brazil - Atta sexdens ASBM3 | ecosystem: Host-associated > Fungi > Mycelium > Unclassified ... | reverse complement strand
AACCGATCTGATCACCTTCACCTCTTCATCAACACCTGCCTTGTGGGCAGGTGGAAGAACAGTACCACTCTGCACCTCACCTTCACCATTCGCAAAGATGTCTCGTCCAGGTTCGGGTCTACCTGGGTCGATGATAGTGTTGCTATTCTCGTCAGCGCTGACCCGTTGGTTAACTGCGGCAGGAGCAGCCACTTGACCCTGACCTTGAGCGTCTGCGGCATCTTGATGATGTACATTGGCTTGAGCAACTTCAGGATCTACAACAAGAGGCCCTCCATTACCAGGCGCTGGCACAACAGCAGCGGGTGAAACACCAATTCCAAAATCTTTCTCCGGTGTCGGCAATGGTGACGTATACTGAGAATACTATGAAGAATAAAAAAAACAACTTCATCAATGCTGTCACAAGAGAAAAAAAAAGAGAAACGAATTACATCATGATGGAAATCCCCACACGAGAAATCCCAACTCTTCAACCACCTCGCACCCTCACACTTCGGTCTCGTCCACTCCGTCCCATAAGCCAACGGCGCAAAATGTTGGAAATTCCAAATCGCCAAAATAATCAACACACCCGCAACCTGTAACCTCACTTTCGGTCTCAACGTACTCGTGACCAGATCAAAAATGGCACAATAGAGGAGAATAGCAAAATAGAGTGCAGGAAAATAGTGGTGCAGGAAAAGCTGGCGCGCCATAAGGAAGAACGGGAGGTAATGAAGAGACCAGCCGATAAAGAGAAATCCGCAAAGGGTGTCGTATTTGACAACTTTGGCTATCGAAAAAACGGATTAGTATGCAAGGTCGGGGCGAAGGGGTGAACGCACTGTTTTCGAAATCCCTGAAACCACGTTTTTGTCGTAGTATGAGAAGACTACGAGCGAGTGCATACAGAATGACAGCGAGTGTACTTGACCACCAGATCATTGGGTTACCTATGAGATAAATTTGTTTATGATCTTTCACCCAAAAGTTCTATGACGAACATTTAACGAGCGTTCGCTGACGGTGACTCCAAAAAAACTCACAATTCCACGACGTAGCTGGGGCCACGAACTGGGTCTCGAGTCGAATGCGTGTCGATCGGTGAGACCAGCGTTGGTAGTCCACATAACTTTTTGGAGTTCGAGGAACTTTCCCAAAAACCCCGGTAGCTGATAGTTAACTTTCGGTGCATCAGGTGGAACTAGGTAGACAGCCGTGAATATTTGAGATGACCAAAACAAGCGAAGATCAAGCAACGCACGCCGAACATGTTCCGAAGTCTCAATGTACCACAGCGAGTTCTCTCTCACCGCATTTTTATTGCAAGTCACTTCTTGTTGCTCATACCCCCAATCCGGCAACTTAACTTTATGCGAGAACAAATAGCATCCCGTCAACATATGCCTTAACCTGAACTTTGTTCGAAGAGTCCTGAGTCTCCTAAAACTCTCATAATCTCTCGTATCGCCTGATTCCAACTCGACAATCCAGTCATCGTTCGCGTCACCTACGAAGCCCGGCATACCATATCCCGACACTTCGTTCTGAAAGTCGACATCGGAAACGGGAGGTCGGATGTCGTGAGAATGAAGGTGTTTACCAGTGGCAATGTGAAGCAGTTTGACTCGCATGTGAGGGGTGATGTATTCGAGGGGCTGAGTTTGGTAGTCGTATTCAGGGTAGTCGTCCACCGTTGCATTTACAATTCGCCAGTCGTTGTTCATATCGCGGTGAGGATAAAGAGTGATTTGTTGTTCTGCATTAAGTTGCCTTTAGTTGATGGGCGGATAAGGTGATTTGAGAAAGACGTACGTTTACTCCCAGTGGGAAAAGCGTGTGGATGAGAATGGAGGTATCCGCCCTGTGTATTGACATGTCGGATGGTAACCTGAGAACCGAGAGCAACATCAGCAAAAGTATCTGCCATTCCACGACCTTTGAGCGTATGTTGGAACTCGGAGCTCATGAAACCGTCGCCATCTCCCGAATTCTCAAGGATGAGGAAATGGATCTGGAACATGAACATGTAGAAGACGACAGGTACAACAATTAGGCAGATAGCTCTTGCTGTGAAATGACGGATGAACAGCCTTGGGGTGACTCGGAGGTCACCTAGAAGAGTCCATAATTGCCACAAGGTACTGACGCCGACTGTTGCGATAGTGAAAAGTCCAACCCACTTGCAGCTGACAACGGCGCCGAGCGAAAGACCAGACAATGCGAGCCAAGACCACCAATTGGTGGTGAACGGCTCGTGCTTGTCTTCATTACAAAAGCCAACCCAAAGAAAGACGGTCAGAGCAGTGAAAAAAATGAGGGGCGAATCGAGGAGGATATGTCGTGATTGTGTAACAAGTCCATTTTCGAATGTAATGAAGAGAGAAGCTAAAAGAGCGGTAGTGGCACGACAGTCTAGAGCACGAAGAGTCAGATATGCGAGAGGAATAGTTGCAACGCCCAGCGCAGCAGGAATCATCCGCATCGCAACGTAAGGTACATGTTCGTACGTTCTGTAGGGGGTGATCTCAGGTATTTGAATCAGAGGAGGCGCAGACAACGAACTTTGCAATGTCCTTGAAATCGAAATGACCGTCATAGCCAAAGATAAAGCCAGCTAGAGTGATGAGGAGTTTTGCAAGTGGAGGATGGACGTCGACGAAATACTGGCTCTTGATATACTTTGATGCGAATTTCCCAAAGTGAACTTCGTCAAATCTGTGCAAAGCAAGATGGATGTAGAGGTGGGAAAGTGGATAAGGCGACTTACACAACACTGTCTGGTTTGGAGAGACGAAACAGCCGCACGCCACAGGCCAGCAAAAGAATGAGAAACAAAAGCTTGCATTCTCCCTGCGAGATGCTGAGCCCTCCAGAGGGGTAATGCTTGGTCCTCCCAGGGCCAAAGCCTTTTGAGGCTGCAGCACGCCTTTGGTCTGCATCGTAGTCCTGCCGCAGATATTGGCTTTGGCCTGCAAACACAAAGGCCGGGGGAGGCGAGCGTCGTGCCCGGGACATGACTTTTCTGGTCGACAAGTTGCGACGTGTCTTCCCATATCAAGTAATACACCGTGGAAACATCAATTATCAAAAATATCATCCAGACGCGTCTCATTTACAACCATGTCCGTCCAAATATTTAACGAGCAGGTGCGCAGATTACTTGTACACAGTGGCATATGCTGCAGCTACCTACAGGCGACAGAAGAAAAGGCAGAGAATGCCCGTCTCTCCTCCTTTGTCGGCGCACTCGCCCTTGGCGATCTTGTCAAATCCACACTAGGGCCCAAAGGAATGAACAAGATCCTCCAGTCAGCATCCACAGGCGAGATAAACGTAACAAACGACGGAGCAACCATTCTTAAAGCAATCCAGCTCGATAACCCAGCTGCAAAAATCCTTGTCAACATTTCAAAAGTCCAAGACGACGAAGTCGGCGATGGGACAACCTCTGTTGCAGTTTTGGCAGCAGAACTGCTAAGAGAGGCGGAGAAAATGGTTGCACAGAAAATTCATCCGCAAACTATTGTCGAGGGCTACCGAATTGCGAGCGCTGCTGCGTTGAAGGCGCTGGAGAAGAGTGCTGTTGATCATGCGTATGTGTTTGCTCCTTTGCTTGGTACATGTCCCGTTAACGAGGTTGAACTCAGGTCTGATCCCCAACAATTCCGCAAGGATCTTTTTAACATCGCACGGACAACACTCTCATCAAAAGTCCTGTCCCAGGATAAGGACTACTTTGCCAATCTTGCTGTCGATGCTGTGCTCCGATTAAAGGTATATCAACGTCTCTTTTATTGATGACTCAATTTAACTTGAGTGCGTTCTCCAGGGCTCAATAGACCTCGAGCATATCCAAATCATCAAGAAAGTGGGTGGTAAGCTCACCGACTCATACCTCGATGAAGGTATGTCATATCCCTTGCCATCCCTTGACCAGTAACCTATATCAGGCTAGGTTTTATTCTCGACAAGACAATTGCCGTTAACTCGCCGAAACGTCTGGAAAATTGCAAAATCCTGATTGCTAACACCTGTACGGTCCCATATTCTCTTCTGACCGTGTACATCTCCAAAATTGATCAACAGCAATGGACACCGATAAGGTCAAAGTCTTCGGCGCCCGGTTCAAAGTGGACGGTACGGGCAAACTTGCTGAACTTGAGCGTGCCGAACGTGTGCGTCTCAGCCACATCTTTACATTGTTCCCCGTTTTAACCGTCCCCTCTCCATCCTCTGCTACAGGAAAAAATGAAAGCCAAAGTTGAAGCCATTGCCGCACATGGAATCAACGTGTTCGTCAATCGTCAACTCATCTATAACTATCCAGAATCCCTCCTTGCAGAAAAAGGAATCTTAGTGATTGAGCACGCTGACTTTGAGGGTGTTGAGAGGCTTTCATTAGTCACGGGTGGTGAAATCGCTTCGACGTTTGATAGACCTGAGTTGGTCAAATTGGGGCAATGTGAATTGATTGAAGAGATTATCATCGGCGAAGATAAGGTATGCATCAGCGGATACCCCATCCTAATGTGTCCCTCCACGGCCAATCAAATGATTTTCATCTCCCTTAGCTCATAAAATTCTCCGGTGTTGCCGCCGGTGAAGCATGTACTGTGGTCCTCCGAGGATCTACAAATCAGATGGTAGACGAAGCCGAACGGTCCTTACACGATGCTCTCTCTGTCCTTTCGCAGACAGTCAAAGAAACACGTACAGTCCTGGGTGGCGGGTGCTCCGAAATGCTCATGTCTTGCGCAGTAGAAGAGGCAGCTAGAGGTGTCAAAGGGAAGCGAGCCATCGCGACGGAGGCATTTGCAAAGTCGTTGAGGGCGATTCCGGTGATCTTAGCGGATAATGCTGGATTTGATTCGAGTGACCTTGTCACGAGGCTGAGAGCGGCGCATTGGGATGGACAGGTGGATGCTGGGCTTGGTAGGTGATTGAATATTTTTCTGGATGATAGCTGATTTCGATCGGCCCCCGCGTTTTTTTCGAAAATGCAACACTTGAAGATATGGACGAAGGCGCGATTGCATCGATGAAAACGCTGGGTGTGACAGAGAGTTATAAGCTCAAGAGACAAGTTGTACTGAGTGCGAGTGAAGCTGCGGAGATGATTATCCGGTGTGTTGTGTTCCCTTTTCTGTTGTGGTTTTCCTCATTTTTTTAAAATCATCGGTAGGGTGGATAATATTGTAAGAGCTGCACCTCGTAAACGTGAAGCTGTATAGATGTAGGACGAAATTAATTAATTGGATTTTTTCATATCGATTATCACCTGAGATTTGAGTTGTTTTTCCTGATTACGAATATTATCTGTTTTTGTCTCCCCTATAAAGGTCACATAAAAAGGTACTGATAATTACCTCTCTACCTTGGATTATTGAATCCAGGTGGTAAATACAAATAAAGGTGTCTGGAAATTCAAAGTTTTTTTTATTTTTTCCACCAGGTACCTAGTTTTGATCAATCAATCTCTGTGGAAAAATTTGTGTGACAATTTGGTAGTCAATATCATCATTTTATTAGACCTGAAGAGCACTGTTCGTGACACGACTGAGTGCCCCTGTCAAACATACTTGCTTGGATCAATTGTATTTCTGGATGGAGAATTCATCGGCCAGAATTGACCAAAGATGCTGCTGGTCTCAGGCCAGGGTTACAAGTATTTATAATGTCTCACTCCTACTGTCTGTCCGAAACGTTGATACAAATATAGTTGGGGACAGGGGTCTCACATTCCAGCACATGGTCATTGCTGTAGGTACTCAAAGGAACACGTGAATCTTAAGTTCTACAGAGATGGCACATGCTCGATATAATCAGAACCTGATGCACACGCTTCTTGAGTTTTTCCTAAACTCCGCTATCTCCTCCCTCCCCCGCGTATACCCGTCTCCACAGTTGAGTGAAAAAAACCTCTCAGATATTGAAATTCTGAGTATCGAAACCAGATCTTTGGCAGGGAAAAAACAGTCTAGTGGTTTTGATACTGCAGCAGTTTTGAAAAGACGTCGTTGTTTTTTGAACGATGATCCGATCAGAGCGAGGATTTTCCATGAAGCAGCCAGATTGCAGTCCAGAGGCATCGATCGAGCTCTGAGGCTGATTTATCAGCTTCCAGAAGCACCCTCAAGGGCGCTACACTGTACCCGTAAATAACTTTGCCTGACCGACCACGACCGACGAACCACTGCTTCGACTCCGCTCAAATTTCAAAATGTAGTGCCGTCACAATACTTCTTGTCATGTTTCGTCAGGGGTCATCGCTTGGCGTGGGACTACTCGACCCTGGTAGTTTCTCTTTCGTTACAGGTCAGGGACCCGTCTTTCTAGAAACCTCTCACAACAAACGACCTATAACGGTACACATATACGGGGTGGCCTGGCCACTCGTGTTGTTTTCTTCCGTCTTCCGAGATGGACTCTAAGACTGCCAGCCTCGCGGCCTCCCACCTGTATGTTATCATTTACCTTGAATGTTGCAACGCACCTATTTTCCGGACAGACTGGCTGGAAAATATTTCCAACTCGCAGCATTTGTGATGCTGGTTTACGATCATAGCAGGTACTTTTTTTTAGCAGTCCAGGCTACGCGACTGACTTCTGCATTATCAGTCTTGACATTTTTCCAGGAGGTGGGTAGTTGTTTTGGCAAATTTTGATCATATAAAAAACATTGAATTTTACAGGTGGAGAGGATATGGCATCGGCGGTTTTCACTCGTTACTCTCCTCTTCCTCATCAATCGTTATGGCACCCTTATGCAATTCATTATAGTCTTGACTGGTGAGTGGCGCAATGATATTGTATATAATTGTCAAATGTCATTGACCCTGTTCGGGATGATGATGCAGCTTTTCATGAACCTAAATGGACTGGAGAGGTGTGTGTATCGAGATTTTTCTCTCTGATTTTCTGACTAACACGTTCGTAGCCGTGTGTACAATTCGTGTTCCAAAATATCTTCATTACTCTGATCCTTGTCTGAAGATGCAGGCGTTTCGTTCTTTTCGAGGGGATGACAACTGTAGGGTTGATTGCCGGTGAGTTAGTTCTGCAGTTCAAGAAGGGGACTCACGGTCGCTCACTGCTGTATAGTTGGTCAATGTATGTCCAATCAATGCGACATCGTATGTGTATTTTGAACTACTTAGTGATCATGATCTTGCGGGTGTACGCCCTCTACAACCGCAGTTTGCGCATTCTCGTGTTTTTGCTCGCCCTATGGGCAGCACAAATTATAATGTCAGCATATGGCCTGAGGACAGGATATCGTGAGCAACCTTTCTTATCCCTTGGGAAGCTGTTCTGACGAAGTTCTCAAGCTGCACCTCTTCCTAAGGGGTTACCTGGTAAACGTATCTACTTCTCCATATCTTCTTTTCTAATCACAGATCTAGGATGTATTCTGTCAGGGCAAGGACCCCTTTTTCGTAAGTCTATAAAATTTAAATTTGATTCACTTTCCTGATTATCACCTGATAAAAGCTTTCGTCTGGATTTTTCCCCTGGTGACTGACAGTGTCATCTTCTTCCTCACAATCTACTGCGCCAAGCATTATCTTCGTCTCCTGGTATCTCCGTATGTCAAAAGTTAACTCTTCTGGATCTTCCGTTTTCATGCGATGTCTCCCTCTCCTTCTCTAACAAGCTCCATGAATGAGATGACTTCCAAGGCACTGTTGATTCTTGTCCGTGATGGGACAATGTACTTCTTTTTTATTTTCTTGGCAAATCTAATGAATACATTGATCTTTTTCGTACGTCACTCTGATTTTTGGTATTTTGCAGTTGCTTTGATCATTTCTGTCTAGCTCGCTCCAACTGATATCAAAGAGATAGCCGCCTCCTTCAGCCAGTTGCTCACCAGCACCATGATTTCACGGCTTGTTCTCAACCTGCGTTCACTATCTGTAGCGAAAGACACAAACGCCACGGTCTCGACTGACGTTGCCTTTTGTAATCCAGCCCTTCAAGGTACCTACGATCAATCTCAACCTAGTGCTATGGATCAGAAGTCACTTTGGGGGAGGACGATGGATGATCTCGCTGACGAAAGCATTGGCTCTTCTTCCATAAGAAGTAGAAGAGAAGTGATGGATCTACACGCTACTCAGGATCTTGGCGATGATATACCATTACAACAGATGGAGATATCGCCTGCATGCTAGTCGGATAGATAATCAAACGAAGATAAAATTGTATCGAAATAAAACACGCGCATCATAGAGCAGCTTTATATAGCCATATCAGAAAATACTACGCCTCACGATGATAAATCAATCTACTGATTGATTGTCATAATGGAAAGTCCGCCTCACGCGAAATAGGTCCAATATAGACATTTGTACAGGTAAATTGAGTAACGAGGAACGAAGAGTCAACAATTTGCAGGTTCGTTGTCATCACAACAAGTGATGGAGTCAAGGAACACACAAACACCTTTGCAGAATTAAAATAAACAATACAACGAAAGATCTCAAAATGACCCAGATATACATGTACATCTAACGGATGAACAGAGACTACTCAACCAGCAGCCGAAGTCCTCTCCAACATCTTATCCGCTATAACACCACTTCTTCCCTGTATCTATTGCATCCTCATCCCACCAATCATGCCACCACCCATTCCATGTACCTGCCCATAACCATGTATTACTGAACCTTGACCATGTCCATGCCCATGCCCATGAACAGGTGCATAGTGAACTCCATGCACTGCGTGTATTCCATGAACGTATCCCCCACCGACACCGACCGTTCCTACACCAGCGTTGACATTCCTTTGCCCTTGCTGTGCGATATTCAAAGCTCTCTTTTCTCGCATTTCGAGCAATAACCCAGACAAGTACATTGGTGTTATAGTGAAGTCGACTGGTTGGTCATGATCAGGTCCATCTACACTTCCATCTTTCATCCCTTCTATAGTAATGTCCGCACCGTTGTCAGTACCGTTACCATTACCTCCACCGCAGAGGGATAGGATATTGATACTGGATGTGTCATCACTTGAGTTCGGGTTGCCTTGTGCGGGGAGGGATATCGGTAATGGCATTGACATGAGACTTTCTGCGAAGGTATTCGAAATTGGCATGTTAGGTAGCGGTGGTGGTGGGAATGGATTGGAAGAGGTAAAGCTGAAATGAGAGTACGGCTGAGAATGCAGATTAATAGGATAGGTGTTCGAGAGGGAGGGAATTTTGGCTTCTGGATTTGCATCCTCTTTGTATCGATCCCAGAGGGTGTACAACGAGATGATTTCTTGAGAGATGGTGCTAATGAGAGAAAAAGAGATATTGAGTTCGGAGAGGAAGGTTATAGGATCTTGTTGCGGTTTCTTTTCGGTTGTAGCCGACGATGATGCTGGGAACGATTGTTGGTGAGGTGAAGTGATGTTACGTGTTGAGCGACGAGGTTTCTGCCTTTCTTCAATCACAGGAGCTGGGGGAGGGGGGAGAGAGGGAGAAGAGGAAAGGAGAGGAACAACAACTGAACGTGTAGGATTATGAAGAATTAGAGTTAGGTAGATCGCAGAGATGGCGATGAGGTGTGGTGGGTAGAGAAGACAGATATCAGAGCGATATGTATCGTTAATGATGAACCTGTATATGTGATCGTCAAAGTCATACTAACGGACAGAGATTGTCGGCAAACCAAGCAGTTTGTAGTGCCCCCGAGGAGAGTTCGAGCTTTCCATCTCCGGTGCCCCAGTATCTGGGACCATCGTCGGCACCGACTCCAACACCGAGAGTATTATTAGGCCCAACAGCAGTATCCCCCGTTTCACCTTCTTCCACAGGTGTAGCGGAAGAATCAAGTTCAGATTCCTTTTTACACAACGTAAGAAGTGTACGATAAGGATGAAAAACCGTGAGATCGCATTCAAGATCATCAACGAGATAAAATTCCATTTCTGCAAGCTTAGAATTATCATTCGGGAAATTTTTGATGTTGTACATTTCCTCTAGAGACGAGTCACTTGTGATGTAGGTCAGTGGACAGATGTCAACGCACGGCTGAATAGGGATCGAGCATCCATGAGGACAGTCCTTATGTGAACGGGGGATTCTTCAGCTTTAGCTGCAACGTAGCAACATGCTGCAACAACGAGAAAAGGGTCTGTTTCACAATAGGCATTTTTGAGGTAAAAACGACGAAAGAAGACGGTGGCGGTTGCGATGATGCGCTGCCTGAGTCCGAGTTTTTTACCCAACTTCGTGATAACTGAAATACATGAGCACAAAGAGTCATTGTTGGCATCCAGATAGCACACCATTAGCGAAGTAGATGGCAAGGTAGTCGAAGTAGATGGTGTCGTCGAGGTAGAGCGAATCGAGCGTACGGGCCCTGTGGACCGTCGCGCGGTCGACGATCCAGCGTTTACTAATCAGAGTCCATGAGATAAATGTCTGTAAAAGCAGGAGGCAACTGAACTAGTGGGAGGAAACCCAGAAATCGGTAGCCATTGTGAGGAGAAACAGCTCCGAACATAGCCGAGCCCGGGTTGGTTATTTATATCCCTCTCTCCCCGAGATAATTTCTTGTTTTTTCTCTTCCTCCTACCATCACTGTCCGGTAATGCTTGCTCGTACCGCGTTCCGCACTCTTGCTGCACCCTCATCGCGTTTTTTTTCGTCCTCGGCTTCCCGCCAGACCAAAGTCGCAGTTCTCGGCGCCGGAGGAGGAATTGGCCAGCCTCTTTCGCTGTTGCTCAAGTGCAATCTTTTGGTTACCAAGCTGAGCCTGTACGATATTCGAGGTGCACCCGGTGTTGCGGCCGATGTTAGCCACGTTGACACTGGCTCTGAGGTCAGTATCCCTCAAATCTAGACATGACTAAGTGTACTGAGGTTCTGACACGTCATCTAGGTTAATGGTTATCCCGCCGACAAACTTGACCAGGCTCTTGAGGATGTCGAGATTGTTGTCATTCCCGCTGGCGTTCCCCGCAAGGTATACAGTCCATCACCAGTGATCGCAGTCTTAAACTCACTTATCTTTTTAGCCCGGTGTATGTACGCCCAAATATTGTATTGATCCACAATTGACCTCTTGCAGATGACCCGCGATGACTTATTCAATACTAATGCTTCCATTGTACGCGACCTTGCCGCTGCAGTCGCACGTGTGTCTCCCTCCGCTCATATTCTGGTTATCTCCAACCCTGTCAACTCAACCGTCCCTATTGTCGCCTCTACTCTTGAAAAAGCTGGTGTCTTTGACCCTCATCGATTATTCGGCGTAACTACACTCGACGTTGTCCGTTCACAGCGTTTCCTGGCCAGTATAGTCGAGTCTGATCCTGAAAAAACACCTGTTCATGTTGTTGGTGGACACTCTGGTCCCACGATTGTGCCGCTGATTTCACAAACGGCGTACGCGAATGCTGTTACTGGTGATCAATATGAGAAGTTGGTGCATAGGATCCAATTTGGTGGTGATGAGGTCGTCAAGGCAAAAGATGGTGCTGGATCTGCTACCCTTTCGATGGCGTATGCCGGGGCTAAGTTTGCTGGTGTATTGTTGAAAGCGTTGAATGGAGAGAAGGGTCTTATCACGCCAACGTTTGTAAAGAGTCCATTGTTTGTTGATCAAGGCGTCGACTTTTTCTCGTCGCCCGTTGAGTTTGGCGTAAGTTTTATCTATCTTCTAATAGTAGTTTTGCTGATCACATCTATTCTTTGTAGCCTAACGGTGTTGAGAAGATTCACGCTATAGGTAAAATTTCTCCTGCGGAGGAGAAGCTTCTTGAAGCTTGCTTGCCCGAACTCAAGAAGAACATTGAGAAGGGAAAAGCTTTCGCTGCGCAGACTTGATAGATCATTATATATTGATTAGCTCGAGCTTTGGATATGCAGCATAACTGAAATTCATGGGCTTTATCTAAATCGTCCGTGACATTATTCTTAGTCCGGTGTCCCAGGACGTGCAGATCTAAAGAAGGATTTTTGAGTGGGGAGGCCACGTGCATAAACAGCATCTAAGCTATCGTACACTTGCTGCAACAGTTCTTGAATGGGTGACAAAGAGCAAAAGTTATAGAAATGTCATCTCATACAATGGTCAACATTAATCAGCTGGCCCTGCTCCTACTCATGAAGATGTGAGTATGACTGGGTTCATTGGTTGACAGTAATTTTTACCACACATGACTTCTGATTCTGCGACTAAGCTGCTCCAATAATCTAGTTCTCACCAGAGCAAAAACTACCTTGGTCATTTTATTTGAATTTTCTCTCTCTCTCTCTCTCTCTTGCAGAATCTCATCTGTCTGGTGACTGCCAACGAGGTTCCTGCAACAGGCTTTGCAAAAACGATCTCCCATCCATTGTCAGTCCGGAAGCATGAAGGTTTAGCTGCTTTTTGAGAAATGAGCTTCATGTTTAGGAGCTGCACCTTTTATGTCATAGACTTAATATTTACAGTGTTGTATCTTTTTTTATTTTGTATCACAGGCTGGTGAATGATGTCATTCCTCGATTTCCTCGATAGCACCGGGTGCAAATTCGATAACACCTAATTCTCCCACATCCCACACTTTGACAAACTCCAGACCGGCTTTCTTCCCAAGCTGCACAAAGTGGTCCAGACATCTTTCTTGACTATTGCATAAGACCATCATGGCTGCATCAGTGTAATATTGGCGTATACGTCCAGCACCGTAGTTAGGCAGTAAAGGTGGTTCTGCTTGTTTGAGTGTGAGCTCGGTGTTGTCCGTGGTGCGAACGGCACTTTGAGGTATAGATTCTTCTACTTATATATCAATTTCTGATTCGTTTTGGTATCTTGAAACGCTGACTCACGAATGAGAATTAGACTAGTCGGTGACATGACTTTGCGAATATTGGAGAGAGCGGTAATTGCTGCTTTGTCCGGCAATAGATGACTATAGACTATGGTCATTATCCAAATCCACGGCCAAGGCAACATTCATCGACGAACATGACATTCTTCAACTGATTGACCGAAAATATATAATCGCAATCAATGATCAGGAAGAGATACACTCACAAGATAAATGTCACAATTGGGGATAGGCGACTCGACGAATAGATCGATGGATTTGAATTCAATTCTACCTTCTGCAATGGCTTGAGGACATTCCTTGGGCCAGATTACCTTTTGTGCATGTTCTACCTTTACAGGGAGATCTTGCAATCTGAAGTTGAGGTGCGAGTATCGTTTATATAGTTCCATGGAGATATGGCCCATGCCACCTCCGACATCATTGACGATGGCACCTTGACGAAGATTATCCCAGGGATAGCCTACTGGATTTCAAAAGAATCCTCTAAAAATAGATAAACCTAACGCTCACTTGTGACGATGGAAATCGAATCAACTGCGATAGTCCAACCAACTATGCCTTCATCAAATCGGACCCCTTGTTCAAATGCAGTTGGATTGCCTCTCTGACAAATGATTTCTATGTGTTGGAATCGATGAACATCGGCTATGCCGCACTCACTCCTTCAAAGTAGTGCCAGATTGGAAGAGGAGTCTCGTGAGCACGATTGAAAGCTGCCTTTTCAGGTGCATCAGAGAATCCCCATTCCGGATCCAATAACGTATCGGCAAGTTGAATAATGGCCTTGCTTGCGGGTTCGTGGCTGATGAGGCCAACAGTTTTCCGAGTATTCGAGATTAAGTAGAAGTGAAAAGAGGCTCACATATGCCGACCCATGCTAGAGAGTGGATGAGAACGCAGGAGGAGCATACTCAGACGGTTATTTGAGAACACGTCCTTTGAGACTAGTCAAATCATTGAGGAATGTAGTGATATCTGGGGAAGGTTTTTCAAACCTTCAGAGAAAAAGTGCACCGAGCACAATGTCCTGAGAATCCGTGCTAATTTCCTTTCCTCGATTTTGCAGTGTTTACTGATTTTTGAGACATGTAATCCAGTAGGTTCATTCAATAGAATATCTGCCACTCCAGCTCGGAGAACAACGCCGAGGAAACCCGTCTGATAAACCTATGACCGCAACCAGTCAATCCATAGTTTCCACAGAGAAAACATGAACACACACATTCAAGTGTCTCTGATTGTACCGGGTATTGGATCATTCCTCATGGCTCAAAACTGAGGACTACTCACGTTGAGGACAGTATGATTAGGTCGCAAGAGAGTTGCACAGAGTTGTGCGCACGCTCCTTCCAGAGTCTGTGCAGCTTGCCTGACATCTGAAGGATAAAACTCGTTATCAAGTGGGTGAGGTTCAGTGTCATCAAGGGATGGAACATGAGGCTCTGTAGGATGAGCAGTATAATAGGATTCAAGGCTACTGGCGGCACCAGCAATAAGAGAGACCAAATTCGAAATACTAGCGGGTGTACGACTCATCGGCGTTAGTGGCAAAACAACAGGATTCCTGTTTTTATGTCCCAATCTGTCATGAATGAGTTTTGCCGGGCAAACTGTCAAATGGAGTCACAAGGTTAATGTCAAGTGATCTGTCAGATTCACCAGCTATTGACACGGCGGGCATTTAACTGTCAAGTCCCCATTTGGGTGCAACTGTCAAGTGACCTGTCAAGTCATCTGTTACCTGTCAAGTCGATCAGATGTCACACATGTGTGACATTTCCTCGATGCCCCCACGATCGCAGGTGGTCTGCACTTGCTCATTGTGCCGCCAGTCGTCTTTTATAGACTTGGAAAACCAGATAGTCTATGGAAATTTGGTCTCAAGAAGCACTCGGTCACGACATGTTCGCAAAGATGAAGACTGCAAGCAGGTTGGAGAGATAGATGATCACCAGCCAGTTAATCCCACAACTACCCCCCAGGTATGCCCATTACTGTTTCGTCTTCAAATTTATGTGCTGAATTATCTTCGTTCATTTCTAGCCTCCGGATACAGAGCTCATGACTCAGGCTACTACTAGTGTTGATCCACATATAGTTGAGCATCACAGACACTTTACATTGTGTATGTCCCATTGACTGCTATCAATATATGTACTAACAATATTCCAACTGCAACTTCTGATAGCTTTATCACCCTCCACCAACACTGCACACATATTTACCCTCACTTGCCTTCTTGCTGCCTGGCTGCACCTCATAGTGGGCTTGAGTCGTGAAGCAACTTCACGTACACTCAAGTTCATTGATTTGATAATCGACTATGCTATACGTTCCCCATCCCATTATTCTGTACCCCATGATGTACGAACTGCCATGGCATCCATCTCAGTTGAACCAAAAATCATACGTTATATCTGCTGTCCAAAGTGCTTCCACTGTTACTCATTTGATGGTTTGCCCCAACAATGCAACTGGCGTGAGACAGCAAAGAGTAAGAGGTGTGGTGAGCAGCTATGGACTGTTCGTTCTACTCAAACTGGTCCTACTATTATCCCTTGGAGACTGTACACTTTGCAATGTCTTAAGTCATGGCTTGAATACTTCCTTTCCTAGCCAGGCATTGAGGACTTGATTGACTTGTCTTATGAACACAAACCTCCAAGTACTGGGACCATGCATGACATCTGGGATAGCCCTGCTTGGCAGAGTCTAGAAGGGTTTACCATAACACATGGAAACTTAACATTTAGTTTTTTCATTGATTGGTTCAACCCATTCACCAACAAAATTGCTGGGAAGACTGTCTCATGTGGTGCTATCATGATGTTCTGTCTAAATTTACCTTATGCTCTTTGACATAAACCCAAAAACACCTTTTTTGCTGGTATCACACCACCACCTCATGAACCAAATATGATAACAATCACATCTCTTCTTGATCCAATTGTTGAGCAGCTCCAAGAATTCTATCTAGGCCAAAATATCTGTACATGTCGACATCCAAATGGGAAATTTACAAGGCTGGTAGTTCTTTGTGCTATTGGTGATTTATTGGCTATTTGAAAAGTGCTTGGTTATGCTGGGATAGCATCTTATCATCTATGCACCTTCTGTACCCTTAAGCAGTCTGATATTGAATGCCTTGATCCAAGTGTATTACACCATTGTATTGGAGCTGAGGTTATTGCAGCTACTGAACAATGGTAGCAAGCACCTACAAAGAAGAAACAAAAGGATATCTTTAAACAATATGGTGTACAATGGTCTTTATTACACCAGCTTT
>Ga0157365_10000555_pt1 | contig 16091 bp, 23 predicted proteins | sample AttsexASBM3_FD_111478 | JGI IMG/M metagenome (GOLD analysis project Ga0157365, IMG submission 111478) | Fungus gardens microbial communities from leaf cutter ant in Ribeirão Preto, State of São Paulo, Brazil - Atta sexdens ASBM3 | ecosystem: Host-associated > Fungi > Mycelium > Unclassified ... | reverse complement strand
TCTCTGGTTTCATCAACGCTGCGAAAATTTCTTCAAAGGCTGCTGGTACTCGTCTCGAGGACCAGCGGATTCTTTTCTTTGGTGCCGGGTCTGCTGGCATCGGTGTCGCCAAACAGCTAGTTTCGTTTTTCACCTTCTTAGGCCAATCAGAGGAAGAGGCGAAAAGCAAAATATATGTAAATACTTTCTTTTCATGTGATTGTGATTTCTGAACGAGTCATTACAGACTGTTGATTCCAAAGGACTTATCACCGCAGATAGGAAAGGCCTACAGGAACACAAACTATGTCCGTGTTTTTTTTTTACCTCTTGCTTCCTCTAGATGACAATATCCACTATCTCTCTCACAGTTTTCGCCCGCACTGATTATAACGGACCTCCGTTGACCAATTTGGTCGACATCATCGACTATGTTAAGCCCACTGCTCTTATGGGTCTTAGTACAATCCCGGTAATTTCAGGTGTACGTATGTTCAGGGCACAATGATGATTTTTCTTTTGTTTAGAATGCGTTCTCAGAACAAGTCGTGAGGCGCATGGTGTCTTTGAATAAACGTCCGATCATCTTCCCTCTATCGAATCCTGTCTCTTTGAGTGAGGTTGACTATGCCGATGCAGTTGAATGGTATGTCGAGACTTGTCGTCCGAATTTATCGAACTGGTTTGATCACTTTTCTCTTAGGACAAATGGGGCTGTTGTATTTGCCTCCGGTAGTCCCTATGAGCCTATTGAATTCAGGGGTAAGAAGTATGAGCCCAGCCAGGGAAATAACATGTATATCTTCCCGGGTCTTGGGTTGGGCACCCTTCTTTCCAAGGCACGACACGTCACGGACTTGATGGTCGAGCAGGCATCTATCGCACTTTCTGCTTCGCTAACTCAGGAAGAAAAAGATGTTGATTTGGTATATCCTCGCCTGATCCGTATTCGTGAAATCTCGGCTCGCATTGCCGTTGCTGTCATCCGTGCTGCTCAAACAAATGTGAGTGATTGGCTTAATCTAGTAGTTGACTCTGGAATTGATTTTTTTTTATCCAAGGGGGTTGATGAGAATACATTGTATCGCGATCTCTCGGATGATGCTCTTTTAGAGACTATCAAATCCAAGCAATGGCACCCTACTACACACCGAACGCCACGTTTATAGAAACGGCCCCGGTGCCACTGGCAATCTCTACCTATACAATTTCCGAATGTATTTGTCTACTTGGTTGCTTATATTGTTAAAAGAGGTTTTGCTCCACCTACTACCAATGTCTTATGCATCCATTGTTGTCTCCAGTTCGAGAAGCTTCTTGTAATCTATATCTGTCGTGTCCCTGTCTATCATAAGGTCATCTTCGTGACCGTCCGGCTTCCACTGTGCGATCGAATATCGATGATTTACACCCTTGAGAGTCGGAAGGCACGTAATGCTTCCGCATCCACCCGTCTGCGACATGGGGTAAACATAAATTACTTCTTTGACGCGGGAATGTAGAAGCGCCATACTACACATGACGCAAGGTTCGTGGGTCGTAAACAAAGTCAACGATGTCAAGAGATAGCCCCTCTCATTTTTTTGGAGTAAATTGAGACTATTACCGCCTTGGTTTTGGGTTTCTGCTAAAGCATCTGATTTCGTCCCGTCGTTTGATAAAGCTGCTGCAGAATCAGCCACTTTCCGAATGGTGTTTATCACAGCGTGACGAAGAGGATGTCGAGTGGATTTTCGAGTGTCGTGTGCTACAAACTCTTTGGAAGTTTCTCGTGATGACCGCATACCCGTGTTATTTCTCATGAACTGGGATTCTTCGTAAGGGACCGGAACATGTGCGGCTATGGGGTACTAGAGTTGGAAAAACATGTGGGGCAACGTTAGTGGAGAGAGCGTTCCGGTTGTTTTGGGGACCCACCTCTCCACTTTGAAGTGCTTCTATTGCAGCTTGCACTGTTTTCTGCATGGCAGACCATGCCCACGCCGCTTTTCCACGGCACCATCTCTCCTGCTCATCCTTCCTACGTGGAGTAAAGTATGTTGGCCATAAAGCTGTTTTTAGAGTGAGCTGAATTGGCGTAACGGCAGATGAAGCTGGTATGGTGTGGAGGTATGGAGAAGGGAGGTTGAGGTCTTCTGGGAGTTGAGGCAGGCCGGTAGGCTGAGGAGCAATGAGAAAACTTGTGGTGTCATTATGTTTTCGTACTCGTTTCAGATGAGAGAGCTCTGCTGTGTCAAGATTAGCTTGTTTGAGCCATCTAGAAAAAGCAATTTTTTTATCAGCACAATGTCCGTGTATATATAAGCGGATGCGGAAACGTACTTGAGAAGAGTTGTAATCAATCTCTGGTCTGGTACGTCCACGATCCAGGCTTGGACTGTAGGGAGACAGGATAAGAGATATGAAGATTGTAGAAGAATCGTTACAACTCACTGGTCCGTATGGTTTCAGGAGTCTCTTCTTCTGGCGGTAACTTGTATCTCACAAACGGAAGATCTTCTTCATGAAGAAGTTCCTGAGAATCACCATTCGTAAAAGGGTTGATCGAGGGCATGTTTTGTTCGTTGTCGTCAATGGCCGATAGGCTATTCCAAGCATCATGAATATCTTCATGCAATGTTTGGGCGCCATTTTCTTCTTCCACAGTCACTGCCGCAGGAGAGAACCATAACTTGTGCCCATAAAAGATACAAAGTTCTTCTTCAGGCTCAATATCGCGAGCCGCGACGAAGCGAATCGAATCCGTGGATGCGTCAAGAATGAAAGAAACATTCGGAGGATCGGAGTGATTGAAGAGGGAACCTTGTGTTGGCTATCAGAGATGATGTGGTCGTGAAACTGTGTGTCGAGTGCATACCAAGGCCTAGGGCAAGGGCCATGCGACCATCAGGCCATACGAAAGTATAGTGATCTAAAATCGTGTGCTTTCCTTGGTGCAAGGTAAGTAAAGCGAGCGTGCAATTCAGAGGATGCATTTATACAATACCGTGCTCCTCATACTCCGACTTTGAGAAGAATAAAACAGGGCTGATTTCAATGGTAGTGTTTCGTGGAACTGGTTTCGCGGCTGTGGGGATAGGGTTTCAGCTATGATAACATGAGACAACCACAGCTGACCGTATACACCCCTTCCTTTTTCTTCAGTGACTTTTATAACGCATCCTGTTGCATTGAGATGCTGAAGTTCAGAATGAGCGGTAGCAGTGCCCGACATTGAAAGTAGTAGATTAGATCAGTTATTTTGATCCGGGCGCCGAGGTGATGCGGTCAGAGACTCGTGACAAAGACACGTCTTTCGTACAATGAAGCTTGTTTCTTTTCCAATCCATGTTTTCTGCAAGGCCGGTGTATTGACAATTCAAAGTATACCTTTCGCATTCACTTCTTGGTCGTTAAGATGTCAAGCGTAGCAATCAGACCAAGACCTTTGCCTAGCGTACTGCTCTTTGGATTGGTCCCTGTTGCGTTGTGGTTCATTGCAAGACCTTTACTAGATCCCGTTCCCCCTCTGTCGGCCCTATATGTATCTGTCGGATTCTCTGTCTTCTCATTTTTGGCTACATTACACCTTATACCGCGCCTAGGGCCTGTATTTGTCTCCGCCCATCTGAAGGGGAGAGATCTACTCAAAATATACAATGATCCAATGTGAGTAATCTCCATTTGAAGGTATTTGATAACTTAAAATGTATTTATTCCGCAATGCATGGGTCTTGTGTGTGCGCCGGTATACATCCTCATTCTAATGCTCTTCATCCCTTTCGCTTTCTCGAACTCTATCATGCATCGAGCAAATAGGTCTCCGGCCTCAGAAGGCATTAATGTGGTTGATTTTCCTCATCACCAGGTAAGATATCTGCTGTATCTCTTTCAGGAGATTCTTTTCACACAAATGGTAGCTTTCAGTCTACCTTTCCTCTCTTCTTTCTCTCCTAACAGCGACCATGCTTGGCTTTCTCGATGATGTATTCGATATTCGATGGAGGCACAAACTACCAATACCTGTAATCGCATCTATACCCCTCTTGATGGTCTACTATGCAGAGCGGGGCAACACTCATGTTGTTGTGCCACTGCCCTTGAGATCTTTCTTTGGTACCCTCATCAATCTTGGTATGACTGGTCATACTCGCATTCGCTCTGACCGTGGTTTAACAAATTCTAGGGCCATTATACTATATGTACATGTCATTGCTGTCGACATTTGCGACGAACAGCATCAATATTCTAGCTGGAATCAATGGTTCCGAAGTTAGCCAGGCGCTCATAATTGCATTGTCGGTTATTCTGAACGACCTGTTATATCTTCCTTGGCCAATTGGTTTTCATATTCCTCTCCACTTACTCGGGAACAAGACTGAGGTCGAGTTTGGAGGCGTCTGGAGTGCCGGCATGTCCTACGGGAGCCGTGAGCTGGTCGAGCGTCACTTGTTCAGCCTTTACTTTATGTTGCCGCTTGTTGCAGTCTGTGCTGGATTCATGTATCACAACTGGTATGCTTGTTTTGTGCCTGGAGATGCAACAGCCCACTATTTTCTAGGTATCCTGCCAGAGTCTTCCCTGGTGATACCTTATGTTACGTCACCGGCATGGCGTTTGCAGTAGTTGGAGTCCAGGCGCACTTTTCGAAAACGCTGTTGCTATTTTTTATACCACAGGTCTTCAACTTCCTGTTGTCCTGTCCCCAGTTATTTGGTCTCGTCCCCTGTCCTCGACATAGGGTACCAAGGTAAGTGGATTTGAACAGCAGGTCCGAACTGAGGGAATTTTGGCTCTGTTCAGATTTGATTCAAGTAAAAACCTCCTTTATCCTTCCAAGGTTGCGTTCGAGAGACCGTTATCACAGCTAGCGAGCCTTGTTCTTCGCATATATGCCACTCTCGGGGTGACGGAACTCGCTGTCCATCCTACAAATGGACACATTCTCGAGGCGACAAACTTGACTATCTTGAATTTTTTCCTTGTGCGTCTGGGCCCAATGAATGAGAAACGACTGGTTCAAGTTTTAATGTGTTCACAGGTCAGTAGACATATGGGATGAATTAACTTGCGTGCTGACGCCATTTTTTGTGTCAGGTTGCAGGAAGCCTAGTGGCGTTTGTAGTTCGTTATGGTTTGGCCGGTTTGGTTTATGATGGTGATCGACGATGATATTGGTAGCCTAGAAAGGAATAGATTCTGTTCAAAGACATCAATGGCCAAATTGAAATGTTAATCATCTGACCTAGCATGGGTTCTACCGGTACAATATGGACAGGGAATTGGTAACTCACCATACCTTGATTGGGATACCATGGAGACCGCAGGCAAGAATGAAGTATCGACTTGTGCAGCGACATAGCACGCATATAGGGTGCTGTTGAGTGCAGTGTCATGAAGGAGAGAACAAGGCTGGATATCGATGACTGGCCTAGAATGGAGCTGCTCAGTAGAGAATCACATGGTACCGTCATAGTGACCCGGTCTAGAAAACAGGTGTTTGCAGGCACGGAGCAAATTATCGTATATAGACCTTATTTCACTCAGTACTTACTTCGTACTATCATGTCGACTGAAAAGGCTCGCTTTGCTCAGGAAGTCGCAGAGGTTGAACAATGGTGGAAGGTACGTTCTCTATTATGTTATCACAGAGCATATTCAATGTGCCTAGAGTTTGCGCTTTACTTCTACCAAGCGCCCTTATACCGCTGCTGATGTTGTCGCCAAGCGTGGCACCATGAAAATAAATTATCCTTCTGACCTCCAGGGCAAGAAATTGTGGACAATCCTCAGCGAGCATGCAAAGAGAGGGACACCCTCGCATACCTACGGGGCGTGAGTCATATTCCAGAAGAGCGTTTTGCTGAGGAATGACACAATCTACTGCTAGCCTCGATCCTATCCAAGTGACTCAGATGGCCAAGTACCTCGAGACTGTTTACGTTTCTGGGTGGCAATCATCGAGTACTGCTTCGTCTACTAATGAGCCCGGACCAGATCTTGCCGGTACGCCAATGAGTTCCAACTTTTGTTCAAGATATTGATCAAGTACCAGACTATCCCTCCAACACCGTGCCTAACAAGGTTGAGCATTTATTTCAGGCACAACTTTTCCATGACCGCAAGCAGCGGGAGGCTCGTTCCCGCATGGCGGATGCTGAGCTTTCTCAAACACCCGTGATCGATTACCTCCGCCCCATTGTTGCGGATGCCGATACTGGTCACGGTGGTTTGACTGCTGTCATGAAGCTTGCAAAGATGTTCGTCGAGAAGGGGGCCGCTGGTATCCACATAGAAGACCAGGCTCCGGGAACGAAGAAATGTGGTCATATGGCTGGCAAGGTGTTGGTCCCTATTCAGGATCACATCAACCGACTCGTCGCGATTCGCCTCCAGTTTGACATCATGGGTGTTGAAAACCTCTCGATTGCCCGTACCGATTCTGAGGCTGCTACCCTCATTACCTCCAATATTGATGACCGAGACCACCCCTTCATTCTTGGTTCCACCAACCCATCTCTTCCTCCTCTGAACACCGTCATGGTTGATGCTGAGGCTGCGGGCAAGTTCGGCGATCAGCTACAAACTGTTGAAGACAAGTGGTTGGCAGAAGCCAATCTTCAGCTCTTTTCCACTACTCTGGCCAATGCTTTATTGCAAGAGGGTGCCCAACATATCACAGTTGACGGATTCATTACTCGTATTGCCCATGCTTCCTACTCTCAGGCTGTCCTCATTGCCAAAAAAGAGTTCGGTCTTCGGAAGGTTCCTTATTGGAATTGGGACAGTCCAAGGACTCGTGAAGGCTATTATCGCTACCAGGGCGGTACGCAATGTGCTGTAGCTCGTGCCATAGCCTTCGCCCCTTATTGTGATTTGATTTGGATGGAGACCAAGAAACCAATTCTTGCTCAGGCCCAGGAGTTCGCTCATGGGGTGCATACCGTGTTCCCAGACAAATGGTTGGCCTACAATTTGTCGCCGTCGTTCAACTGGGAGGCTGCTGGTCTCACTGACAGAGACATGGAGGCATACGTTTGGGAGCTTGGAAAACTTGGTTTTGTCTGGCAGTTTATCACTGTGAGTCATTCGCCATGAGCTCTTCCTGGTGGAATTTACTCACCGGTAGCTTTAGCTTGGTGGTCTCCACTCCAATGCTTATATTTCCGATCTTTTCGCCAAAAATTATGCAAAGACTGGCATGAAAGCATACGTTGAAATTGTTCAGCGTAAGGAGCGGGAAATTGGCTGTGATGTTCTCACACATCAGAAGGTATGCATTTTTCGAGGTTATTTCTCTGCGAGTCAGCGTTGATAGGTGCTGTAACCAGTGGTCTGGTGCCGATTACGCTGACAGCTTGATTAAAACTGTCACCAGTGGTGTTTCTTCAACAACTGCCATGGGTGCTGGTGTAACGGAGACTCAGTTTACTACCAAGCTTTGAGAGTTGAATACTTGATTAGAGCATAGAATTATTTTTGAGCATGTACGTTGGCTAGGAATGCACGCACACCGTTTGGGCACTCAAGACGGTGACTGGCGGTTGAGCACTGAGGGTTCGTCTCTAGGTTTGATGCCTGAATACGGCAGACGCCGGTTCATGCGAGGACGTCATTCAGTAACTTGGTGATTACTGCACTTGTACTGATGAACATATCAGAAAGAGTTGACATAGCTTCAAATTTTCTTCTGCAAGCGCCGCCTGGAGAAATCAACGATGTCCTCAACGGTACGATGCGTTTTGAATAAATCCCTTTTGGAATGACTGATGGACCGTAGATGTTCGTAACATAATTTCCGACGATGATGCTCTACAGGCTGGAGTCAAGTCTGCACTTCGAGAATATAATTTGGGACAGTTCATCACGGTGGATATCCCTGGAACAAAACATCCGGTAAAATGTCATCGGTCACTGATGAATGTCGGAGAGTTGACGGGCGATGCTAGTGTATCATCAGTCAAACATCCAAGATTTCGAGTTGGAGTGGTGATGAAGATGGGGAGGAGAGATTCTTGGATCCTAGGTCGAAGACGAGTTTCGTGTTTGATCATTTGAGTCTGGTGTGTGCTCTCTTATTCTGAAGGCTTGCTGGGTATTGATGACAAAAAATTATTCCTGATCTAGGAGGCGTCAAAACCCCAATTTTATGAGCCTGACCTAGTGACTGAGCCATTCCGGTGAGTTATCGATAGTTACGACTAGTGATTATGGGTCCTAGCTAAAGAATAGTTCGGCACTGGAAACTGCTGTTCAGCTTTATCTCAAGGCGCATTTCTATGACGGCGTGGCATCTGTATTTTCAATTGGCAATAGTGGACAGGAATACATCATTCAGGTCGTTGGGAACAAGTACAATCCTGCAAATTACTGGTGTGTATTGGGACTTGATACATTGTGCCATGCCTGACAATTTTCAAATCAGGTCTGGTCGCTGGCGGTCGCAGTATGTGATTAAATTCGACCAGGGTACTGTAATAGGGAATATTTCGGTCCATGTGCACTATTACGAACAGGGAAACGTGAGCTATTCAATTCGTTGCTCTGAAGAGGCATTTATGAATCTGCAATCAGGTGCAACTCATGACAACGCATGATGTCAACTTCAATTTGCCACCGGGAATCACTTCTGGCGTCAACTCGGCAGCCTCAAAGATCCTCGCGTTGATTGAAGATGAAGAAAGTAAATATCAGGTGTCCCTCAATGAGGCATATCAAGAGATGTTAGAGACGACTTTTAGAAGTTTGAGAAGAGCACTGCCGATGACCCGTTCGAAACTAGACTGGGATAAAGTTTGTCCTTGGTTCATACACCTAGTAACAATATCACGAACTAAAATTTGATTAGATATTGGGATACAAACTTGGTGCGGAATTGTCTGGCAGCAAAGAGGGGCAGCCTGCGTCGTAACGCCATTGACATGTATAATAATATCATGAGTCGTGAGTCCATAAACCCATAAGTCCATGAGTCCGTGAGTCGTGAGTCCATGAGTCAGGGTCCGTGCATCAGGAAGTAGCGAGTCTGCTTACATCAGCCATAAGCTCTTGCCTGGACACCAACAACTAAGGATGAGTTTTCCTCCTCCTCCTCCAGGGTTTATGCCACCTCCCCCTCCAGGAATGCCGCATAATAGTAGCCCTTTATTGTTGCGCTTGCCACCCGAGGGTATGTTTCCGACTTGTATGTTGATTCGTTTCTTGATTTTAGTGTTTAGTCATCGCGCAAAAGGCACAAAAATGGGTGCAGATGCAGAGAAAGCGATACGGAGAGAAGAGAAAAGGCGGCTATGTCGACATGGGAAAGCAGGTGAGGATTTTTGCTAGTTCTCACCCTTGTTTCTTATAGATCATACTAGGATCTTCCGCCTGAGCATGTCCGCAAAATCATCAAGGACCACGGTGACATGAGCAACCGTAAGTTCAGAAATGACAAGCGTGTCCACCTAGGTGCCCTCAAATATGTCCCGCATGCCGTCATGAAGTTACTAGAAAATATCCCGTATCCCTGGGAGCAAGTTCGTGAAGTACCTGTACTCTACCACATCACCGGTGCAATCACATTTGTGAACGAGATCCCTCGTGTCATTGAGCCGGTGTATCACGCGCAGTGGAGTACCATGTGGTTGGCTATGCGTCGCGAAAAAAGAGATCGTCGACATTTCAAACGCATGCGTTTTCCGCCGTTTGATGACGAAGAACCCCCTTTGGATTACGGAGACAACGTGCTCGACGTTGATCCTCTAGAGGCTATTCAGTTGGATTTGGATGAAGAGGAAGACTCTGCGATTATTGATTGGTTCTATGACGCCAAGCCTCTTGTCGACACCAAGGCTGTCAATGGACCTTCCTACAAGTTTTGGTCATTGTCACTCCCAGTCATGGCCAACCTCTACCGTCTCGGTCGTACTCTTCTATCAGACCAGGCCGACAGTAATTCGAGTTATTTATTCGACAAGCAGGCCTTTTTCAGTGCCAAAGCCTTAAACATGGCCATACCTGGAGGTCCCAAGTTCGAGCCTTTGTATCGGGACATGGATTCATTTGATGAAGATTGGAACGAGTTTAATGATATAAACAAAGTCATCATTCGTCAGCAAATCCGTACGGAGTACAAAGTTGCCTTCCCTCACCTCTATAACTCTCTCCCACGTTCTGTACGAATCTCGCCCTATCATTTCCCTAAAAATGTTTATATCCGCACGGATGATCCCGACCTCCCAGCCTTCGGGTTTGACCCCCTTATCAACCCGATTTCTCTTCGAGGCTTCACTCCAAAAAACGCGCCTATTGTCTCGCATGAGGATAGCATCTTTGGTCCTAATGATACCGACGATGACGATTTCGTATTACCTGAGGATCTAGAACCCTTCCTTCAGGATAGGCAAGTTGAGACCGATCTTACTGCTGACGGTATCGCCTTGTGGTGGGCACCAGAACCCTACAATCGACGATCGGGTCGTATGCGTCGAGCTCAAGATGTTCCTCTTGTCAAGAACTGGTATTTGGAACATTGTCCTCCTAACCAACCTGTCAAGGTCCGGGTATCTTACCAGAAGTTGCTCAAATGCTATGTCCTCAACGAATTACATACGCGACCTGAGAAGGCAATGTCAAAGAAAAATTTGTTTCGGCAACTCAAGGCGACTAAGTTTTTCCAGACGACGAGATTGGATTGGGTTGAAGCTGGTCTGCAAGTCTGTAGGCAAGGTTACAACATGCTGAACCTCTTGATCCATCGTAAGGTCAGTGTTCAGTCTTTATGGGGCTTTCTGCTCAATTGCTGACTTTTTTTGCTTGCAGAACTTGAATTATCTTCACCTTGATTACAACATGAACTTGAAGCCAGTCAAGTAAAAAAATTTTTATGTGCAGTTTGGCCCTTCTATTTATCTCTTGTCCAGGACACTCACAACCAAGGAGCGTAAGAAGTCTCGTTTCGGAAATGCATTCCATTTGTGCCGTGAAATCCTTCGTCTTACTAAACTTGTCGTTGATGCCCACGTACAATTTCGGCTCGGCAATGTCGATGCATTCCAATTGGCCGATGCTCTGCAATACATTTTTGCTCACATTGGTGCCCTCACGGGTATGTACCGTTACAAGTACAAAGTTAGTTCAAGCCACTTTTTGTTTCATCGAACATGGACTGATCGTGAATCAACAGCTTATGAGACAAGTGCGTATGACGAAGGACTTGAAGCATCTGATCTACTATCGCTTCAATACAGGCCCTGTGGGCAAAGGTCCTGGTTGTGGTTTCTGGGCTCCTGGATGGCGTGTCTGGCTCTTCTTTATGCGTGGTATCGTGCCTCTATTAGAGCGATGGTCAGCCGTTCATATACCTTGGGTCGTGAAATTTCGTTAATCCTTCGTTAGGTTGGGTAACTTGCTTGCTCGTCAGTTCGAAGGGCGAAACAGCAAGGGTATTGCAAAGACTGTCACCAAGCAACGTGTAGAGTCTCACTATGACCTTGAGTTGCGCGCTGCCGTCATGCATGACATTCTTGACATGATGCCTGAATCAATTAAGCAAAACAAGTCCAAGACTATTTTGCAGCATCTGTCTGAAGCATGGAGATGTTGGAAGGCAAATATCCCTTGGAAGGTTCCTGGTATGCCGACTGCGATTGAGAATATCATTCTTCGTTACATCAAGAGTAAGGCTGACTGGTGGTGTTCCGTGGCCCACTACAACCGTGAACGTATTCGTCGTGGTGCTACCGTTGACAAAGCTGTAGTCAAGAAGAACCTTGGGCGTTTGACTCGACTCTACCTCAAAGCTGAACAAGAGCGTCAAAACGCTTATCTCAAGGACGGTCCGTATATCAGTGCTGAAGAGGCTGTTGCTATTTATACTGCTACCGTCCACTGGCTGGAATCTCGCAAGTTTTCGCCTATACCCTTCCCGTAGGTGTATTCTTATGAAACTTGTGACTTAAAGTTATTAATTTGTGGATAGTCCTCTTTCGTACAAGCACGATACTAAGTTGCTCGTCCTCGCATTGGAGAAGTTGAAGGAGGCGTATTCGGTCAAGGGTCGGCTGAATCAATCTCAACGCGAAGAGCTTGCTTTGATTGAGCAGGCTTACGACAACCCTCACGAATGTGAGTTTTTAATGGATTTTGTCAGTACCTCAATCATGATCTCATTGTTTTCCAGGTCTTTCTCGTATCAAGCGTTTGCTTCTAACTCAGCGTGCCTTCAAGGAGTCTGGTATCGAATTCTTTGACACCTATGACAAGTTGATTCCCTGCTACGACATCGAACCTGTAGAGAAGATTACTGATGCTGTTGGTTGCTTGTTTTCTCCCTCTTGTTATCGTCTTATGTGATTATTTTCTAGTATCTTGACCAGTTCCTCTTCTTTGAGGCCGATAAACGTGGCCTTTTCCCTGCCTGGGTTAAGCCTGCTGTGGGTCAACATTTGCACATTATCTTTGTTGTATGAACTGACTTTTGAATCAGGACACTGAGCCTCCTCCATTGCTTGTTTACAAGTGGTGTCAGGGTATCAACAATCTGAATGATGTATGGGAGACAAATGAGGGTGAATGTGTTGTCATGATGGAGACTGTCCTTTCGAAGGTCTACGAGAAGATTGACCTTACGCTTCTGAATCGTCTACTGCGCCTTATCCTTGACCACAATCTTGCTGATTATATCACAGCCAAGAACAACACGGGTGAGTTTCAATTTTTTCATCGGAGACGATTTTTCATGATGGAATATTCCAGTTTTGACTTACAAGGACATGGCACATACCAATGCTTATGGTCTTATCCGCGGTCTCCAGTTCTCGGCCTTCGTCTTCCAATATTATGGTTTGGTCCTCGATCTCCTCATTCTTGGCCTTCAACGAGCAAGTGAGATGGCGGGGCCTCCCCAGATGCCTAATAACTTCCTTCAATATCGTGATTCGGCTACTGAAACACGTCATCCCATCCGTCTCTACTCTCGTTACGTTGACAGACTCCACATCCTGTTTAGGTTCAGTGCTGATGAAGCCCGTGATCTCATCCAGCGTTACCTCTCCGCCAATCCGGATCCTACTAATAACAACGTCATTGGCTACAACAATAAGCGCTGCTGGCCGCGGGATTGCCGCATGAGACTCATCAAGCATGATGTTAATCTTGGAAGAGCCGTTTACTGGAACATCAAGCAACGGTTGCCTCGTTCGCTCACGACAATCGAGTGGGAAGATACATTTGTCGGTGTCTACTCCCAGAACAACCCTCAGCTCCTTTTCTCCATGTGCGGTTTTGAAGTTCGAATATTGCCCAAGCTCAGAACCATTTCCGGAGAACAGTTTTCTCTGAAAGATGCAGTTTGGAATTTGACAAATGAACAGACGAAAGAGCGGACGGCCCAGGCGTTTTTGCGCGTTTCGGACGAGGGTGTGCAACAATTCAATAATCGCATCCGTCAGGTTCTCATGAGCTCTGGGTCGACAACTTTCTCCAAGATTGTCAACAAGTGGAATACAGCTCTCATCGGTTTGATGACCTACTATCGTGAAGCCGTTATTCACACCAACGAGCTCTTGGATGCTTTGGTCAAAGCTGAGAACAAAATTCAAACTCGTGTCAAAATTGGTCTCAACAGTAAAATGCCTTCACGTTTTCCTCCTGTCGTCTTTTACACTCCAAAGGTTCGCCATTTAGGTCCCTTGGATCTTGATTTTGACCGACTGACTTTGTGCAGGAATTGGGTGGTCTTGGAATGTTGTCAATGGGTCATGTCTTGATCCCTCAGAGTGACCTTCGGTGGTCAAAGCAAACTGATGTTGCCGTCACGCATTTCCGTGCTGGCATGTCTCATGAGGAGGATCAGCTCATTCCTAACTTGTACCGTTATCTCCAGCCATGGGAGGCCGAGTTCCTTGATTCAGCCCGTGTTTGGTCAGAGTACTCGATGAAGAGGAAAGAAGCCAACGCACAGAACCGTCGCCTAACTTTGGAAGATTTGGAGGATAGCTGGGATCGTGGTATCCCCCGTATCAACACACTGTTCCAGAAGGATCGTCACACGTAAGCTTGAGTTCTGTTCGTTTCATGACTTCATGTTCATTCGTTTTTCAGTTTGGCCTATGATCGTGGTTGGCGTGTGCGTACCGACTGGAAGCAATACCAGTTACTCAAACAGTGCGTTCAATATTTCAATATATGTTCATTCTAATTTATCTATCCTAAAGCAATCCTTTCTGGTGGACTTCTCAACGGCATGATGGTAAACTCTGGCAACTCAACAATTATCGAGTTGATGTCATTGCCGCCCTTGGTGGTGTTGAGGGCATTCTGGAACATACTTTGTTCAAAGGGACTTATTTCCCTACTTGGGAGGGTCTGTTTTGGGAGAAAGCATCTGGATTTGAGGAATCGATGAGGTACAAGAAATTGACGAACGCTCAGCGTTCCGGTTTGAATCAAATTCCTAATCGTCGATTCACGCTCTGGTGGAGTCCTACGATCAATCGTGCCAATGTTTATGTTGGTTTCCAGGTGCAGCTAGATCTTACGGGTATCTTTATGCACGGTAAAATTCCGACCTTGAAGATCAGTCTGATCCAAATCTTCCGTGCTCACTTATGGCAGAAGAGTAAGTTCCGCCCCTTGGATTGAATCCCATTCATTCCTGATTGGGTTTGTTTTTAGTTCACGAGAGTGTTGTCATGGACTTGTGTCAAGTCTTTGATCAAGAACTTGAACCCTTGCAGATTGAGACCGTCCAGAAGGAGACGATCCATCCTCGAAAGAGTTACAAGATGAACTCGTCTTGTGCCGATATCTTGCTGTTCTCTTCCTACAAGTGGAACATATCTCGTCCCTCGCTGGTTACTGATGCCAAAGATGTTCTTGATGGAACAACGAGTAACAAGTATTGGATCGATGTTCAGCTTCGTTGGGGTGATTTTGATACTCACGATATTGAGCGCTACACTCGTGCTAAGTTTTTGGATTACGTGAGCACCGATTCCATGCCGCTTGACATCCTGATACTTACAGAATTATCCTAGGTCTCTGATTCCATGAGCATATACCCTTCGCCAACGGGTGTTATTATTGGTATGGATTTGGCTTACAACTTGTGGTCCGCCTATGGAAACTGGTTCCCTGGTATGAAGCCACTTATCCAACAAGCCATGGCAAAGATCATGAAGGCCAACCCCGCCTGTCATGTGCTCCGTGAACGTATCCGCAAAGGGTTGCAACTATATTCATCTGAACCAACTGAACCATATCTTAACAGTCAGGTCGGTATCATGCCAGGGCCTAGTCATTCGCTTCTGATCCATTTTTTAGAACTATTCAGAACTTTTCTCTAATCAAATTATCTGGTTTGTCGATGACACTAATGTCTACAGAGTTACTATGTATGTATTTGACCTTTCCTTGAATTTGATGTTTCTTAGGGTTTATTTATAGCCACAAGACCTTTGAAGGGAATTTGACTACAAAACCAATTAGTGAGTTGATGATGAATTTAGTAAGCTACATGGCTGACCCTTCATCGTAGATGGTGCTATATTCATCTTCAACCCTCGCTCCGGTCAGTTGTTTTTGAAGATCATTCACACCAGCGTCTGGGCTGGTCAGAAGCGTCTTGGTCAATTGGCCAAATGGAAAACTGCTGAAGAAGTTGCTGCCCTTGTTCGCTCACTTCCCGTTGAAGAACAGCCCAAACAAGTCATCGTTACCCGTAAGGGCATGCTTGGTAAGAGAACTATGTGAAGTGAAATCTTCATGCCCTTACTGATACTCTTGATTTCAGACCCCTTGGAGGTTCACTTGCTTGATTTCCCGAATATTGTCATCAAAGGCAGTGAATTGCAGCTGCCCTTCCAGGCTTGTATGAAGATGGAGAAATTTGGTGATTTGATCTTGGTACGATACATACGCATACCTGAAATTTTGACTAGAGGCTAACCGCGATATAGCGCGCGACCCAACCTCAGATGGTGCTATTCAGTCTTTATGGTGAGGATGTCATTGTCGGAGCTCAATGACTTCATACTGAACAATATATTAGATGACTGGCTCAAGTCTATCTCCAGTTATACGGCATTTTCCCGCCTCATTTTGCTCCTTCGTGGCCTGCACGTTAATAATGAGAAAGCCAAAATCATCTT
>Ga0157365_10000554_pt1 | contig 16104 bp, 27 predicted proteins | sample AttsexASBM3_FD_111478 | JGI IMG/M metagenome (GOLD analysis project Ga0157365, IMG submission 111478) | Fungus gardens microbial communities from leaf cutter ant in Ribeirão Preto, State of São Paulo, Brazil - Atta sexdens ASBM3 | ecosystem: Host-associated > Fungi > Mycelium > Unclassified ... | reverse complement strand
TCGCTGCTCCGAAACTGCATTCCGTCTGGATATGCCATCTTCTCTCTCCATCACTGGAAACACTGGCCGGAAACCCGGCTTGTTCGGCCCCGGCGTACCGGGGTCGCGTCAAGCGGGGTCAGGGTGCGTTGTTGATCTTCGCGGCCATGCCGGGCTCAAGGCGCGGCTTCTTACGGGCTTCCTGCGCCAGCCGAACGGCCATGCGGTTGATGCCCTTGCGCGTCATCTTGAAATCGAGAACCACACGCTCTTCGCCCTTCTCGGTGAAGACGCGCGAAGTCAGGACGGTGTATTCCTGCTCTCTGCCGTAGTGTGTCGGCTTCAGCTTCCCGCTCTCGCGGCAGGCCCAGCCCCATTGCACGACGAGATCGGCAACCTTGTTCTGGCCGATCCCGAGGTGGCGCCCAACATCACGGACGCCCTTCGGCTCGGCGCTCATGGCGCTCATCTGGTCCAGTGCTTCTGCCTTGGGTTCGGCCACATCGAGACGCTGACGCTGTTCCTCGACCTGCTCGGTGAGATCGGCGGCAAGACGCAGGGCCTCTGCCTTGGTCTGAGGAACATAGAAATCATGGGAGGAGACCGGAGCGGATGCCGCGGCTTCGAGAGCCATCCAGCGGTCGATGATCTTGAGGCGGATATCTGCTCGGTATCCCGCGATGAGGACGAAGGTCAGGTTCTTCGGCAGATTAAAGCATGGCTTTTCGCGACCGTAGCTGTCTGGATAGATGCCTCTGAACTTGGATGCATCTTCATCCAGTTCATTCATCATGACTTCTATGTCGCGCAGGACATGAAAGTGCTGCTTGCCGGTAAGAGACGCGATTTCCCGGCTCGACATCTTGAGCGCGGTCAGCACGTCTATGATTGTTGGCTCGGTTGCCATCTGGCGTCCCCATCGGTCGTGATGGGGCTAATGTGCGTTTTTCCCGCACGTTGGTCAAGCGTTATTTACGCACATTCCGCACAGTTTTCTGCTCGGCAGCTCTAGAGCGCCAACGCGCTTGATAAAGTATCGGCGGCAAGGTACGGGTTGTGATGGCGAGTGGCGCCGGGACAACTTTGGGTCGTGAAGCTGATTGGCTTATAACGGCAGCGGGTGCGACGTTTCTCCTCCGGATGAGAAACTATAGGCGCCCCGTGAGATCGCAAAGCCGGGGGCTCGCCGCCTCTTCTTCAATCCTTCGGACCACGCGCAGCACTTGCAAAGGCAAGATCTCCTCCCAGTTCCAAGGGAGAAGCATAAGGCCCTCTCCTAAGATCCCATTGCTCGATCGTGCCGCTCTACGCGCTATATCCAGAGCATGTATCATGCATTTGGAATTGGGATCCGCTGCCGATATCGCTTTATAAATTGCGCTCACCACCACGTCAGCCGCTTGGAGTGACACGTAACTCGCATTATCCGACAAGGTTATGCTCTTGGGGGCAAATACGCGAAAATCGACCTGCCTCTTATTGAGAACTGCACCTCCGCTAAGGCGCTGCCTAAACATTCGATAAGCGTAGTCCGTTAAATCTCGGCCTCTCAATCCTCCACGGGAAGATATCCGAACAAACAAATCGCTTTCTGCGTGATTTATACCAGAAATATTATCATGGTTTGCGCAGTAGGAGGTTACTCTTTCTAGTAGCAACCTAAGTAAAAAAGGATATAGGGCATTCCTCTTCCCAGAGACCGCAGCTGCTCTCTCATTCTTGTGCGATATCATATTATGCTTGTGCGATGCGACGCAGAACCAACGCACCTGGGTCTCGGATATGGATCGTGTAAAAATTCTACGCTTCTTCTCATTCAGCCTGTTGAAATGAATGTCTCTACCAACAGGTAACCCGGCTTCCGAAGTTGCATCTCGCATTTTATTGACCAAATGGGGCTCATCATTCTGCCTGACGAGAATTCCGCCCAACAGAAACCAGTCAGACGATGCTCCTTGATCTCCGCGAGATGCGACTAGCCCATCGTCCCCGGCTTCATCGACGAAAAGGAGGTATCTGGCCACGGTTCAACGGCTGCAAATAGACTGATCAATCGTTAGACAGACGAGTGATACGGAGTCATTCCGCGCTAGACTTGTGAGTCTTCGCTCTATTTCCATAACCACTTTCCTACTACTCGGCCATTGATGTGAATCTCAGCGAGATCCACTTCGTCACTTGGATATGTCGGATTTACGCTGATGATGCGCACGCGCTCTGGAGCCGAGTTGGGAACGAGCTGAAGCTGCTTGATCACCACGCCATGCCCGTTCCACAAGACATAAACGCCATCATGGCTAAGCTGCCGGTGGTGGGTATCCACGAGCACTCGTTCGCTGGGGAGGAAATCAGGCTCCATCGAGTTGCCGATCACCCTGACCACTGCCAACCCGGACGTATCCGGAAGATAGTTTTCGAGAAACCCTTTTGGCATTGCCCACGATGCCACAGGAGCATGCCCTTCACCGTCTCCTGCGCTCTCGTCGATTAACGCGCCGGCTCCGGCCTGCGGAGAGATGTCGTATTCATTGACGACTACAGTGCCTTGCATTGCGTGCGTGACGGCCTCTACCCGTTTGGCGCGCTCGATACCTTCGCGAATTCCCATCTCGCCTGGGAAAACACCAGCAAGTTCCCATACCTCTCGTAGTTCGATAGGCGGTTCACCTCTATCTACAAGCAAAGGCACGGCCTTCTCTACGAAGTCGATCGGAAGGAACGGCTTCTTATAGGTGTCCTCATAGGTTCGATAAGAGGACTGCTTCTCGCCGTATCCCATAGCATCGGCAAAAGCCCTGACAGTCCACCCGGCGCGGTTCCGGAGAGCTTTGAGCTTGAGGCGGGGTAGTTCGTCGGTCATAGGCGCATCGTGCGATAAAAACGCACAGCAGTCAGTGCGGAAATTCCGCTTGCTATATGTGCGGACATAACGCACATTCCGTACATGACAATCGCTACCGATATCATTACCCGACTAGGTGGCACGCGCGCTGCGGCCAAACTGCTCGATAAGCCGCCCTCGACTGTCCAGTCATGGAAAGGTTCAGGGTTCATTCCTGCTCGCTATCAGGGAGAAATTCTTGAGAAGGCTCGACATGCCGGGATCGAAATAAACGCTGCGGATCTCGTAGGCGCTGACCGCACCCCTACGGAGGCCCGCCCATGAGCCTCCTGCACTTCCTCGAAATCATCATTCCCGCCTGCGCTGCCATTCGCCTGCTCGTCTGGGCGTCCGGCGTGACGCGGGCTGCAAGCTCGGAGGAATGCCCATGAGCATGATTACCCGCATCATTGCCCTGCACTGCACCTGCAAGATCCGCGACGTGACCCGCGAAGGACTATCACGAACCCTGGAATGTGCTTCCGCCTTGGATGAGTGGTTAACGGGTCATCCATCCCTTGGGATTGGCTGGTTGTGCGTCCCCAAGCGGTTCGCCAGGTCCTTTTTTCTTCGGGCCGTCTACGAGGTCTCTCGTATGCCGAAAAAGCTCGGACAGGTAAGCCCGGTCACATCCACTAAAATGGCTAGACGCATGTTTTCCCTCAACCGAGGCGATCGTCGTCATAAGGCGCCAGATCAGAGCCTCTCTCGTGTTCGGCAGTTCACTCATATGGCCTCATCCTCTGGTTGTGCAGATGGTGAAAGCGCGGGGGAGCTTCCGACTCCCTCGCACACTGATGATGCTCTTCTGCTTAACTACGCAGCAAACGTGTCGGTGTTCCGCGACACAAAGGAAGGGGAACGCCCATGAGCGCCCCAGCCGCCAAGCCACCCTTCTCTCTGACCGGCACCGTCTCCGCGCTCGACCTGCAGAGCATCGCAAGCCGCCTCGAGCGCAAGGGAGGCAGGAAATGAGCGATACGAAGCCCTGCGCCTATTGTGGCGCCCTCATCATGCGCGAGGATCACATCACAAAATGGAGTTGGCAGAAGCGCCGGTTCTGTCGTGCGTTCTGCGCGGCGCAGGAAACCTCCGGCGATCGCATGGTCACGAAGGATGAGGCTGAGCGCTTTCTCGTTCTGGTGAATAAGGGCGCGTCCCAGACTGCGGCGGCGAAAGAGATCGGGCGGAAACAGTCGAGCCTCCTGAACGCGGCCATCAAGCATGGACTGCTCAACGCGCGCATTCCGGCTGCCAATGACCCGTGCAGCACGTCTCCGGAGGAGATGCTTGCGCTTTTCCAAGGTGGGCTGTCGTACAGCGAGATTGCTGCGCGCTGCGGCATCTCGGTCAAGGCTGTTTCCGCAAAGGTCAACCAGGCGAAGAAGCGCGAGGTTCCGGCGCCTGGGCAGCCGCGTCTCCCTGTGGCGGTCCCTGCCTCCACCCTCAACACAAGGGGGCCAGAGCCAGCCGGGTCTGACGTTAGCTGGGGCGCGCTCGGGCTCGGAATTCCCTATTTCGAAGCCCTGAAACTGACGCAGAACATGCGCGCCCTCTGACCCCATCAAATGACGACCACGACCCCCACCGCAGCCGCGAACTGCTCGACCAGACGTTGGCGCGTCTGGCCCGTAGCGTGCGGATGCAGCACCGACCAGAGCCGGGCGGCGCGCAGAATGTCGAGAGCGATCACGGGCGTATCCAACCGCTGCGTGAACCTTCTCGCATCTGCCTCGACCAATGGCTTGTCGTGCTCATGGGTGGTGGTGTCGTCGTCGTCCATGAAAGCCTCAAGAACTGTGGGTGTGCTCCCCAGTGATTGGAGCAATTCATGTCCGTAGTTTCAGAATACTTTTCCGCCGTGGCGGAATTCGATGCGTCTCACGCCACGCCAGAAACCGTGACGGGATATTGCAAGGCAATGGTCCGCACCATGAGCGAGCAGGACGCTCCGTCCGCTCCACTGAAAGAGAAATTCCACCGTCTCGCCCGGGCAACGGGTCTGACGGAAGGACAAGCAAAGCGGCTGTTTTACGGCGAGTGGTCGGCGATCCCGGCCCACGTCTTCCTGGCCGTCCAATCTGCCTATCGGCACCACCTCGACCGCGCCAGACGCCGAGCCGAACACCAGGCCGCGCTGTACCGCGATCTTTCCGAAAGATGGGATAATGAATGCGCTGGCTCATCCTTCTCCACGCAAGCGAATTGCAGTGGATTGCCTGCATCCTCTTACGCGTCGCGCTCTGCCTGAAATGGGCATCCGACAGCCTGAACCGCCTAGCCATGCGCCTGATGGTTTGGGCCGATCGGAACGCCGTCCGGTAAGGCCAAACCGGCTGGAAGAAGCGGACGTGATCGGGATTGTCAGGCTGTGGACTGACAGTTTCCCGAGTGAAGCCGCCGCAGCCCGCGCCGCTGGCATCAAGCGCCAGACCCTTCATCAGCAGCGCAATGCCGACAAGCCTCTGTCAGACAAGGTTCTCAAGGCCGCTGGCCTGCGCCGCGTCGTGATCGTGCATTACGAATTTATCGAGGGGGCGGAATGACGTGCGTGTCCTCTACAATGAGTGGGACGAACCCACGGCAGCATGGCTGCGCGAACTCATCGATGGACTTCATCTGCCCTCCGGGTCGGTCGATACCCGGTCAATTGGAGATGTTCGGGCGGACGATTTGCGAGACTTCGACCAGTGCCATTTCTTCGCAGGGATCGGCGGATGGCCGCTCGCCCTGCGCTGGGCAGGGCTTGAAGGAACGCCCGGAATCTGGACCGGATCACCGCCCTGTCAGCCCTTCTCCGTCGCTGGAAAAGGACTTGGCCAGGCTGATGAAAGGCACCTCGCACCCGTCTGGCTCGACCTCATCCGAGACCAAGAGCCTGTCCTCATTTTTGGGGAACAGGTTGAGGCAGCAATTCGGGTCGGATGGCTCGATGATCTATTCGATGCGCTGGAAGAATGCGGCTACGCCTGCGGGGCGGCAGTATTGCCAGCTTGTAGCGTCGGCGCGCCGCATATCCGCAAGCGCCTGTTCTTCGGAGCGGTCAGGCTGGCCGACGCCTATGGCCGGGGCGCAAGCGACGGCAACGTACAATCAGGCCGGGAACACAGATTATTCCCGCAAGGTGGAAGCCCTCTGCGGCAAGGACGTGAAGGGCCACGGGCTCAATCTGGCGGGATGGCCGACACCTACGGCGGCTTCAGTAACCGGACCGGGTCATGCCCGGCGACTGGGGGGACTGAACATCCAGAGCGCCGCGATGCTGGCCGGCTGGCACACGCCGTTGGCGAGAGATGGCGACAAGCTGGATGCCACACCTCCGGCGATCGAGAAGCGCATGAAGGACGGGCGAGAGATCGGCACAGCGATGGAGGCGCGGATGACCTCAGTCGAAGGCTGGTCCGAACATCCGGGACCGATCCGCATCACGGCTTCTGGTCAGGCGCTGACTGGCTCGGATGCCGCGACGGCAAGTTCCGGCCAGTTGAACCCGGCACACAGCCGTTGGCTACAGGGATTTCCGCCAGAGTGGGACGCCTGCGCGGTTACGGCAATGCGATCGTTCCCCAGGTCGCGGCACAATTCATCACGGAATTCGTCGGCGCAATCGCCGACATGCAAGACGAAGGGCTGACCCCATGACCAACGCAACCGACATGACAGGCCACAACAGCGGCGGCGATAGGCACATTGCTTTCGATATCAGAAATATCTGCCGTCGCGGCAAGCCGGTACTGATGAAGCGCGATCCCATGATCCGTTTTGCGGAGAAAACGATCGCTAAATGCAATGGCTGCATTGAGTGGATTGGCCACTTAAGCCCTAAGGGATATGGCCAATTCAGTTGGCTTTCCCGCCCGGTGTGCGCCCACAGATGGGTCTATGCGGCAAAGAAAGGCCCCATTCCAGTCGGGATGGTTATCGACCACCTTTGCCGAAATCCGGCCTGCGTAAACATCGACCATCTCGAATGCGTTTCTATGGCCGAAAATACTAGGCGCGGGCTTTTGCACACGATGCAGCGCGCCAAGGCACGAGCAATGACCCATTGCAAAAGAGGCTATCCGCTTTTCGGTCAGAATGTCTCCATCAACGCCAAGGGTCATCGTTGCTGCAAGACGTGTCAGCGGAAAGCTGCGGAAGAATGGAAAGTCATCAACAGAGACCGAGTGAACGAAATGCAGCGCCGTCGTCGTGCAGCAGGGGGAAGGTAATGAGCGCGGATATGCAGGGACATAACTCAGTCGTTGGCGGCATCGCTGTCGAAAAACTGCGTTCGTACATTGAGCGGTGGGAAAGACTCGACGAAGAGAAGCGCGCCATAGGCGGCGACCAAAAAGACCTGATGTCTATGGCCAAAGCGGATGGTTTTGACGTAAGGACGATCAAGCACATCATCGCCCTTCGCAAGAAAGAGCCGAGCGAGATCGAGGAGCAGGAAACGCTTCTTGATATCTACAGGCGTGCGCTGGGGATGTGAGCCATGAATCATCCCGAAGACAGGTTGCATGAAGCGGTATGGCTGGCGCTCAAGCTGGCCCTACCGCCCGAAGCCGTAGCGATCAGCCACGAGAACCGACAGAACGGCCCGCGTGAAGGCGCCCGACGCAAGAAACGCGGCTGCCTGCCCGGCTGGCCGGATCTAGAGATCGTCCATGCTGGCCGCCATCACCTGATCGAACTCAAGACGCCCGTAGGCACGCTCAGCAAGGCGCAGCGCGAGATGCACGCTCGTTTGATGCAGGCTGGCGGGTCAGTGGCCGTCTGCCGGTCTGTTGATGCTGTCCTGGCGCATCTGGTGGCTTGCGGCGTGCCGATGAGAGCGAGGGTGGCGGCATGAGCAAACCAGAACCCCTGACGCCCGAGTATTGCGACCTGCGCGGCTACGAATTCATGCCGCTTTTTGGTCACAAGCTGTTCGCGAGCGAGTTTTACACCGAGGCAAGCGCGGACGAATTTCGCGCAGGTCTGCGTCTTTGGTGGGCGGCATGGAACCAGGTGCCTGCCGGAAGCCTGCCGAACAGTGATCGTGCGCTTGCGACATTGGCCGATTTCGGACGCGATATCGAGGCTTGGCAGGACGTGAAAGAGCGCGCTCTACACGGCTTTATTGAGTGCTCTGACGGCCGTCTTTATCACCCGATGATTTGCGCAGAAGCCATTGAATCGTATGAAGAAAGGCTACGCAAAAGCAAGCGCCGGACTGACGACAAGGAGCGTCTGAAACAGTGGCGTGAGATGCGCCGCAATCAGGAACGAAACGCGTCTCATGCGGATGACACGGAGACCAGTGAAACGGAAGTGAAACGCGTTTCAGGCGCATATCAAACCGAGGAACGAAACGCCTCCGTACAACGCGCCGCGCGGCGTGACAGGGACAGGGACAGTAATACACACTCACTACGTTCGTGTGACGCGGCTTCGCCCGTCGCTGAAGCGCAGGCTGTCGCTGTCATTCCCCCTGATCCTCCGCTCGACGCCCGGACGGCGCTTTTCCGAACTGGCGTGACCACCGTGCAGGCCATGACCGGAATGCCGGGGCCAAAGGTCCGAACGCTGATCGGGAAATGGCTGAAGGACTGCGGCGACGATTGCGCGATGCTGAACGACATCATCGCCCATGCAGCCGACACGCGACCATCCGAGCCACAAGCCTTCATCGCCGGGGCGATCCGCCACCGAACTGCGAGCGACTTCCGCCAACTGGAAACAAATTGGGGGCTCGATGATGTCGATCTCGACGCCGCGCTCCGAGACCACGAAAGGGCCTTGGGCCTATGAGCGAACTGATTGCAACCGATCGCCCGCAAGCGGCGAAGGCCATTGCGACGTGGCTTACCCGCCTTGCCCGCATGGTTCGGCATCAAGGCCAGATGACGCCCCAGGAACGCGGGGCTATGGTCGCGGAATACGCGGAAATGCTCCTGCGCACCGATCTGCCAGACGCGGCTTTCAACTTCGACGCGCTGCACTACGTCGCAGAAGGCTGCGAGTGGTGGCCCGCATTCTCGGTCCTGGCATCTAAGCTCCAGGAACACTGGGCCATCAAGCGCGTGCAGATGGAAAACCGGCAGCACCTCCGCATTGCCGGACCGGGCGACAGCGCGCCCTTGTCACCGAGCGACGAGAACTGGATGCGGTTCTGGCGCCGGCACGAGGATATGGGCTGGACACAGGGCGATGAGAAGATCGCCGATGAGCGCGCCAAGGTCGCTCGCAAGCGGAACGGCCTGAGCATGATCCGGCGTTATGCCCCTGACGCCTACCAGCGGATCACCGGCAAGCTGGCAGAGGATCGCGGCACCGGTCAGGACTGGCATGATGGCCGTCAATTGGCGTCCACGCTGCGCACCCTGCGGGATCACCCGTTCAAGGCGGTCATGCTTCGCGCCATTCAGGCCGCGGTGAAGAACCGGGCTCCTGAGCACCTTGGTCTCGTGCAGGACGCGATTGCGAGCGCCGGAATGGCCGCCAATCCCGAGCCCCCCAGGCAGAGGGCAACGGCATGAAAAACCCAGCAAATCCGGGCGATTTCAGTACAAACGGGACTCGGGGTGTGGTAGGATCGGGCATGAGCGAAACGACGAATTCCGCTGACTGGCCGATTGGGGTTTCCGTCTCCATCACGCAGACTTGCGGCAAACCGGCGACGGAATTCGAGATGCTGACTTACGCCTGGTACACGCTAGGAGCCAAAATGCGGGCCGCTGAGGGCTGTGTGGGGGATTTTACACCCACTCGGAGCGGAAACGTCGGAACGGCCAGCGAGGCGCAAACGTCGAGGATTGTCCAAGAGTGCGGATGTGATCGGTGCCAGTCCTCTCGTCCGGGGTTCCCGGGACCATCAAAACCAGGCTGGCGCTATGGCTGCGAACGGTGCGGCAACAAGCGATGTCCCCACCATGAGTGGCATGGCTTTGAATGCACGGGCAGTAATGAGCCGGGGCAGATCGGGGATGAGCGTAGCGCAAATTGTGAGCCGACAAACTCACCGGCGGGAATTAGAGGGGGTTGTACGGGGCGCAGATTGGCTCTCAAGCTCATGCGCCAACGCATTCATCGTTCTGGTTGAAGCGCCAGACGGAAGTCGGTAGCTCACCCGCATCTTGGGTCACATAACACCAGGTTCCCGTGACTGACGGTTCATCGTCCTCCAAGGTCAAAGCGCTTTCGCACCATGTCCGCGCAAGAATGAGCGATTGATAGAGCTCCAAGGCCTCCGCAACGGCGTTTAAGGCTTCCAACTCTGCGATCCGGCTCTCGAACTCATCCATGCATCGAGGCTAACGCGAGTACGGTTAATGATCCGTTATGCGAGTGTTAAGTAAATTCGAGCGTAGAGAGATGTTGCGGGGAGGCACTACTTGTCTCCTCTGGCGCTTGCGCAAAAACGATTCCTTAACCTTTTCGACATCACCTACGGAGTTTGATTCAGCGAGACCTATCATGTCTAGATACAATATTATTGCACTGTCGTTATTATTATCAATCCTTGCAGGTTGTCACAAACAAGACCGGAATATCGCGCAAGTATCTCTACATGAGGCCCATTGTCATGTCGTCGCCCAAGAAAGCTATTGCGAGGAGAACGGCGGCGGTAGGAGATTTGAAATCGCCGACATTCCCGAGGAATTCAGAGACCGGTTCATAACTGCATGTAGCGGTAACTTGCATTGCGACGTAGTCTTGAGCGTACCGCGACTAGAGGCTCGAGACCGCAAGCTCTGCAAGATCGTAGACATTTCTTGGTCCGATGCTCGGGGGGGATCACCATATGAGCATATCTATGGCAAGTGGTTAGCCGCGATACACGTCCCGCAATGGGGAGGCACGAACAAGAAAGTTTGATGAATTGTTATCGAATCGTAATCATGCTCTTTCGCAATGTTACAATTCGATGTAAGCGCCCACCCATGACGATATCGAAATCAATTTTCGCCGCCACTGCGTGCGCGTGGGTAGCATTTTTCGTGCTGCAATTCCTCGATCTACAAGGAACATGCGCCCTGCAGGATCACGCTCAGTTGGTTGCAGACATCATGGCTGTGTTGTGCATCTTCGTGCTGCTCGGCAAACTTGTCAGGATGCATAAATCGCGGTCAGCTCTCTGATTTTCTAACAACTGACGGCTGTAATTTCCTGTGTACCTAGAGGGCGGGGTTGGCGATAATCGGGGTATGACGACAGCCCAGAAAATCCACGAAACTGTTGCTCAAATGGCGAAGCCGAAAGCGGTCAGACGCCCTTCCGCTCCGAGGTATGAAACGGGGCTCATCGCGACGATGGAGCGAATGGGGAAGGACGATTACCAGGGCCCTGCCGGTAAGCGCTCGCGATGCAATCACCTCCTGACGTTGCGCAAGGCGGGCGAACTTGACGCCGAAGCGGAGACGTTGGCCGGACGCTGGCTGAGCGATTACGAATTTGGCGTTCATGGTTATACGGACGCCATGCACAATCCGCTGCCGAGCGATTACATTCGTGGCGATGCCATTACTTTCGCCACCTCGCGCGGCATCGCCAGTGAACGGGTGGGATTGGTACGCGACAACCTGGGGGATGATGCGCATGATATGCTCGTCCGGCTCCTCTCGCTCGATCAGTCTTTCGCCTCGATTGCGCGTGAGAAGTTTCCTTCACGGAGTAAAACGAGCGCCGAAAAGGCGATCAGGGAACGGGCTGTCGTGCTGCTGCAAATCCTGCCGAGCGCCTACAAATCGGCCTGCCGCTTGCAAAAGCAGCGCAGGGAACAGGCGCGCAGATAACGCTGTACAATGGCCATGCAGGCAGATATTATCTGATAAATCCCTAAATCTGCGCGGTTCACAATGCTCCCTCAATCAGTGCGATTGTCGGTGGGCGATATTGTGCAGTTCGGCGCAGTTCGATTTTTCCTTGTTGGACTGGGCTGTAAGGCCGCCGTTCTCTGCGAAATTGCTGGCTCTTCGGCGCCCCATCATCGGGCCGACATCCCTCTGTCCTGGCCTGAGACACTGCGGATGGGGCTCGCCACGCACAGTCAAGTCAGATGCGCGCCGCAGCTTTTTCGGGATGCCGGCCGACTTATGAAAATCGGCGCTGCCGATAAGCACGTGTTGGCGCGTGTGCGAAGGGCCGTTCGGGTCGAGCTCGACGTGCAGAGACGCGAGGACGAGTGGCTTTTTGCTCGGCGTCTTTGTGGCTGAATTCCCATCATTTTGAATGCCTGGAGGTCGCATGGCTGGGCGCAAACGTCCGGTGAAAAGCCGGGCCACTACAAAAACCACAAAGCCAAAGCGCGATGCGCGAGATGTCTTTCTCGACCATCTGCGCAAAACGTCGAATATCTCGGAAGCGGCGCGCGTTGCCGTTCTGGATCGCACAACCGTTTACAGATGGCGCTCGGAAGATCCTGGCTTCACTGCGGCCTGGGACGACGCAATTGACGAGGCGACAGACGCGTTAGAGGCCGAAGCCCGACGCCGCGCAGTCGATGGGCACGAAGAATATGTGGTCTCAATGGGCCAGATCGTCCTCGACCCTAAGACCGGCGAGCCTTTGAAGCAAAAGCGCTTCAGTGACTCCCTTACCGCACTTCTGCTGCGCGCCCACCGCCCCGAAAAATACCGAGAGCGGCATGACGTGAAGCAGTCGGGATCGGTCGCCATCACCATCACACCGGACGACAGCGCGCTTTGAGGCATGGTCGCAACGCTCAATCCTGCCCAGGCTGAGGCCAACCGGCTCTTGGGCTCGCCTGCAACGCACATACTGCTGCGTGGCGGGTCGCGCTCGGGCAAGACGTTCCTGCTCGTCCGGGCAATCGTTATCCGCGCCGTTATGGCTCCGGGTTCGCGGCACGGGATTTTCAGGCACAGGTTCAACGCCCTCAAACACACGATCATCGGCGATACCTTTCCGAAGGTCATGCGCCTCTGCTTCCCCGATCTGCCATACACGCTGAACAGAACTGACTGGTTCGTGAGCCTGCCCAATGGCTCCGAGATCCTGTTCCACGGTCTTGACAGTTCGGACCGGACCGAGAAGATCCTCGGTCTGGAGTTCGCCACGGTTTATCTGAACGAAGCGAGCCAGATCAGCTACGGCGCACGCAACATGCTGCTGACGCGCTTGGCACAAAAAACCAAGCTGGTCGCCAAGGAGTATATCGACGCCAACCCGCCAACGACCTCGCACTGGCTCTACAGCCTGTTCGAGCGTCGGATAGAGCCGAAAGGCGGCGAGCCCCTGCCCGATCCGGCGTCTTACGCAACGATGCAGATCAATCCAGACGCGAACCGGGACAATCTCTCGCCTGAGTATCTCGCTCAGCTGGAGGCATTGCCGGAAAAGGAGCGTCAGCGCTTCCTGTTCGGGAATTATCAGACCGCGATTGACGGCGCGCTCTGGACGCTGGATCGGATCAGGCGGGCCTCTGCGATCACCGAAGAGGAACGCGCTGTCCTCCTGGCAGACATGAGGCGCATCGTCGTGGCTGTGGATCCGTCTGGCTGTTCAGGTCAGGAAGATTACCGCTCGGACGAGATCGGCATTTCGGTTTGCGGCATCGACCGTGAAGGCTGCGGCCACGTGCTGGCAGATCTGACATGCCGCACCGGCCCGGCCGGGTGGGCGAAGGTCGCGCTTGATGCCCTCGACCTTTGGAAGGCCGACCGGATCATCGCCGAACGCAATTTTGGCGGAGCAATGGTCGAGCAGACAATACGATCGGTCAGGGCAACCGCGCCGATCAAGATGGTGACAGCCTCACGAGGCAAATACGCCCGTGCAGAGCCGATCGCCGCGCTCTATGAGCAAGGCAAGGTTACGCATCACGGGCGCTTCCCCGATCTTGAGGATCAAATGTGCCAGTTCTCTGCCTCCGGCTTCCAGGGCGCTCGCTCGCCTGACCGGGCTGACGCGCTGGTATGGGCGCTGACAGAACTGATGCTCGAAAGGCAGAGCGCTCCAGCTGGATGGGCCCCTGCTCCGGTTACTTTTGGACGATAAGGCTTTCACATGGACTGGCGGCATCTCACCGAGCGATACGTCGCGCCTCACGGCCTGACCGCGCGGAGTGCTCGTCTGCTCAATCTCCGCCGCGTGCTCGACGGAACGATGTATGACGTTCTGCCGCACGATTTCTCGGAAGAGTATTCCGGAGCTGGTGAGTACATACCCCTCTCCCGCCGCCGCCCGTCCGTCCGCACCAACCTGTGCCGAACGGTGGTTGATGACAGTGTATCGCTCCTGTTTGGTGACACCCATTGGCCGAGCTTTCGGGCAACGGACCAGAACACGAGCGATGCACTCAATGCCTTTGCCCGGTGCGCAGGGCTTCGGACCCTCATGGTCGAGGCAGCGACGCGGGGTTCGGTCGGGTCTGTTGCGATCCTGGTTGAGGCGATCGACGGCCAGCTTGCGCCCACACTGCTCGAAGCGGCCTACCTCACGCCACGTTGGGACGCACTTGATCGCCTTCTTTCGGTGCAAGAGCGGTTCATTGTTAAAGGAGCTGATTTGGCCGCGTCGGGCTATTCGATCCCGGAAGATATGGCCGGCTCGCAGTTCTGGTGGCAACGAACATGGACGGCGCAAGAGTGCGAGGTCATGCAGCCGCAGCCCGTCAGTTCGGACAAATCAGCCAGCATTGACGCAGAGCGGTCGAGCAAGCACGGCCTTGGTTTCGTGCCTATTGTCTGGATCCGGAACCTCGGGGGCGCCTCTGGCGAGGCTGACGGGGCTTGCACGTTCGAAAAGGCGATCGATACCGTCATCGAGGCCGATTACCTCCTGTCGCAAGGTGGTCGCGGCTTGCGCTATGCCTCCGACCCAACGCTGGTGCTTAAGGCTGGTCGTGAAGAGCCCGGCGCTCCAGCCCGACAAGGTGGTGCCGCTTCGGCTCTAACCCTGCCTCCTGACGGCGATGCCAAGTTGCTCGAGATCAATGGTGCGGCGGCCGATGCGGTCCTGACCCACTACCGAGAGTTGCGGGCTTTGGTGCTCGAGCAGCTGCACGGCAACCGCGCCCACTCGGACAAGATTTCCACAGCGCAGTCCGGTCGGGCCATGGAGATGATGTGCCTGCCGCTCATCTGGCTCACGGATCGGCTCAGGCAGTCATACGGCGAAAGTGGATTGCTATGCCTGCTCCGCATGGTCTGCCAGTTCTCGTCCGCTCTGGCTGACGGCGTGCTGATCGACGGCGAGCGGCATAAGGGCCTCGACCCAACCGGTCTTTGCCTCCACTGGCCACCCTGGTTCGACCCGACCGAGCCCGAATTGCTGGCGCTGGCCCAAGGGCTCGTGACGGCAGTGGATGGCGGCCTGATTGCGAACCAGACTGCCTGCATGATCTACGCCGCCCGGATCGGTGTCGCTGACGCCTCCGAGGAATGGGCGGCGATCAAGGCCGAGATTGCGAATGGTGAACGCGTGGCCAAGGCCGCCGAGACGGTTCGCAAGGATGCCCTCGTTGGCAAGACGCTTTCGCATCAGATCGAAGCGTAATCGCGGCTGATGCCGCCCCCCGAAAAAAGAGAGACAGATGTCCGAATCAACCGAAATCGACCCGAACACCGTTCGGGAGCTCGAGCGTGCGCGCGCCGACCTCAAGACACTGCGTGCTGAACTCAAGGGCGTGCAGGAAGACGCCGATCGCGCCCGCAAGGAGCGTGACGGCTTCAAAGGCCAGATGGAGAAGCAGCGCGCAGAGCATGATGCCAAGCTGGCCGAAGCTGCTGCTGCGAATGACGCTCTTCGCACCGAAAACGAAACGGCCATGATCGAACTGCGCTCAGCAGGCGACAAGGCCCTGATGCACGCGAAGGCCGAGGCAATCGCGACCCGTCTGGGTGCGCATGATCCGGCTGATGTGGTGCGCCTGCTCGATCTCTCTGCCGTCAAGCGCGGCGAGGATGGTGCGTTCGAGGGGCTATCCGAAGCTCTCGAGGCTGCCAAGGAGAGCAAGGCCTATCTGTTCGGCGAGCCGCCCAAGACCGGTGCCGAGCAAGGTACGACCCGCACCGCTCCTGCGCCCCAGCCGGGCAAACCCGAGCCGGTCAACGCCCGCACAATGCCGACGCAGGATTACGAGGCGCAAAAGCGCCAGTTCCTCGCGTCCTGACAATCCCTTCCCCCGCCTGGCTGATGCTGGGCGTGACCGTGCCTGATGGCGCAATCCCCCTCCCCAGCATCATGAGAGTGCAATGAGCATTACGAATTTCCCGCTGCAGCTTCAGGCAGCCATGCAGCAGGGCTACCTT
>Ga0157365_10000553_pt1 | contig 16122 bp, 18 predicted proteins | sample AttsexASBM3_FD_111478 | JGI IMG/M metagenome (GOLD analysis project Ga0157365, IMG submission 111478) | Fungus gardens microbial communities from leaf cutter ant in Ribeirão Preto, State of São Paulo, Brazil - Atta sexdens ASBM3 | ecosystem: Host-associated > Fungi > Mycelium > Unclassified ... | reverse complement strand
TGTGCTGCTGATCCTTGACGAGATCTTCACCGGGTTCGGTCGCACCGGCACGATGTTTGCCTGCGAGCAGGCCGATATTGTCCCCGACATCATCACGCTGTCCAAAGCCCTGACCGGCGGCACTATTGCCCTTGCCGCTACCGTGGCGCGGCGTCATGTGTTTGAGGCCTTTCTATTGGATTCGCCCGGTGCTGCCCTCATGCACGGTCCTACCTTCATGGCCAATGCGCTTGCCTGCACCGCGGCTTGCGCCTCTCTTGAGCTGTTCGAGCGAGAGCCGAGGCTGGACCAGATCGCTGCGCTTTCCGCCATGCTCAAAACCGGGCTTGAACCGTGTCGCGCCTTGCCCGGTGTGCGTGATGTTCGCGTGCTCGGCGCGATTGGCGTGGTCGAGCTTGACGCCATCGAGGATCTCCCCCGCCTCAAGGCCGCTCTTGTCGATCAGGGCGTCTGGATCCGTCCCTATCGCAATATCGTCTATCTGACGCCCGCCTTCACCATTACACCTGAAGCTCTCGCGCGACTCATGCACGCGATTTATGGGGTGCTTCGGGATGGGGCGTTCAGGAAACCCGTCTGAGAGGACATGCGATGACCCTGCCCCTGACCCCGCCCTTCACCGCCGAAACCGCACGCCTCAAGGTGCGCCGAGCCGAAGATGGTTGGAACAGTCGTAATCCGGAACAGGTCTCGGAGGCTTACAGCCCCGACAGTCTCTGGCGTAACCGCGACATCTTCCTGCAGGGACGTCCAGCAATTGTCGCCTTTCTAAGGGAGAAATGGGCAAAGGAGCGCGAATACCGCCTGATCAAGGAGCTCTTCGCCCATGAGGGCGACCGTATCGCTGTACGCTTTGCTTATGAGTGGCTCGATGCCTCGGGCCAGTGGTTCCGTTCCTACGGCAATGAAAACTGGGTATTCGATGAGGCAGGGCTGATGGCGCGACGCATGGCATCGATCAACGATTATGCCATATCCGCGTCGGATCGCCTGTTTCACTGGCCTCAGGGCCGCCGTCCTGATGATCATCCCACTCTGAGCGATCTGGGTCTATAGGGCGTGCGGGGCGCTCCCCCGCTCCCTGGAAAGGGGCACGCCCCTTTCATCCCGGCTTAGTCGAGCAGGTTCCCTGAAGCGGGACAGTCTTTTTGGAACAGCGGGACATGGAATATGGAACCCTTTTCCACCCGCTAAACCCGATCTCAAAGTCGCATAAGGCCCATGTAGAACCGCAGGCACTATGCCGTCTAATGGCGATTTTTTATCTGGCTAAAGACGACGTGCCTTTAATGTTTCTTCGTCAACGCGCCTCATGGAGATCAGTCTTGTAAGGGGCTGAGGTGATATTCCCGGGACCTTCGGTTGGGTTCGCTCCCACCGTCGACTCAGCTCCGCACGCACGTGCGGTCTTGATGGCAGGGAAGGTCGGGAACGGAGGAAATGCGGTGAGCGGTAGACCTGCACGAAACTCCACATCATGACACCGCAGGCGAGCGCTAATGGCCAGGACATGAAGATCTGCGAGCGCATCGAGAGATGATGCATCCCTCACACGAGCCGCCATTTCGAATGCGAGAGACCTCTCAGCCGATGCAGTCAGCTGGGCAATCGTCTTCTTGCTCGCCTCAACGATCGCCAGCGCCTGCGCAGTAGCGTCAATCTGATCACGTGCGCGTTGCAGGCGCGCCCGTACAACTGCTCCGATAGCGCCCCCGGCGGCCCAGAGCGGTCCAGACCACGCACCCCATAGTGCCGAGATATCGATCACGGAGAACCCTCCCTACCCATCGGCCAAAATCCTAGTTTTTGCGCTGCTGGAATCCGGTTTCGCGGCCTATGGCAGCCAGCGGTAGAGCACTAGGCCCGCCGCGCCGTTGCCGCCATTGAAAAGGTTGCCTGAAAGCTCCCAGTCATAAGCGCCTCCCCCCCCGGCAGCGGGGGCTTTGGCATCCACTGAAAACGCACCAGCTGCCCCACGATCCCCAGCGCGCCCATGACCTCCCCACGGTCCATCGGCTCCATTCCCAAAGCTGCGCCAGTTGGCTCCCGCCTGACCGTCCGATCCCGCCCCTCCTACAGTGTTGAGAATGGTGCCGCCCACTCCCGCGCCTCCGCCGCCACCTGGGGAAAAGCCATTGGAGATAAAACTCCCCGGAGCACCGCCTGATGCGGAAAGGAAGGATGATGCGGCATTGGCTGGACCGAAAGAAGAAGTGCCGCCGCCCGTCGCTCCTGCAGCCACACCTTGCACACCGACGATGGCCTGATATTGAGCAGCAGGCGTTACGGCATATACCCCCCACGCAATGCCGCCCGCACCCCCACCCGACCCGGATACATTCCCCGTCAGGCTTGCGCCCTGACAATTCGCTCCAGGGCCGCCGCCTCCTACGAGATACACCTCGACCCGTGACGCCCAGTTGGGGGCAGTCAAGGTATAGCTACCTGCAAGGCCGAGCGCACTGAAGGCTGTTATCTGCCCTTTCGCTGCGAAGAATTGAGGAAGCAGCCCAGCAAGCTGGGACCAGTTATCCTTGTCCGGCGAAGCGCCGAGCGCCTTGATGAGGTTGACGATCTCTGAAGTTAACGAATTGTAGTGATACGCCGGGATGGGAGTTGGCAGCACAAAAGGAGACGCGCTGCCGTTCGTAGCGAGCTGCGGTGTGCCGGTTTGTGGGGCAGTATCCGCGTTACTTGGCGCAACGGTGCCAGGCCCGATGATGAGATCCATCTCTTATCCAATCCTGAACCATGCATTGCGCGGAGCCATGAATTTGTATGTGACCCCTACTCCGGCCTTTAGAGACGACACCGGGTTGATTATGGTCTGCGATGCCTGAAGGCTCAGACTTGTCACATCGACGTCGCTGGCGATGGTATTGATCGTGCCATCTGTCGGATTGCCTGAGAGCGTGACGGTGAAACTATCCATCGCCGTGCTTCCGCCCGTGTAGAGCAGGAGATAGATGTCGTAGTTGGGCACCTGATATGTTTGTCCCGACGCGACCTGAGGCGAGAAATAATTCGTGTTGGGGGTGTAGAGAATTGCATCGGTGTTCGAGTTGATGACAGGTGCGCCGTTGCAGTTTGTCATGCTGACGGGTGTCGAAAGCGAGACCTGATGAGGTGCCCCTGTCGGCACCAGCGCTGCAAAGATTGCGGGTTGCCCGGTGTTTCCGTCATTAACGCGTACGCACATCAGACTGCCAATAGCGATATTGCACGCAAAGTCTGTCGCGGTAATTCGCAGGGCGGATTGCCCCTGTTGGTACGCTTTGATGGCCCCGATCTGGCCGGTTACGCTGTTGCTTTCGATCAGCAGGGCATTGCTATCGGGGAGTGTGGAACTATCGATCGCCTCGCCGGTGCAATACAGCGTTGACAGCTGAACGGACGCGTTCTCCCCACTGATATGCAGTCCATTGCGGCAGCAATCCGTGACAAGATGCCCCGTGAGCATGGTGGTAACACCATTGCTGCTTGACGAGAGCAGCAAGCCATCCTTGTACCCGAAAATGAACGTGCCTTCCGCCAGGTCGGGGCCATCACACCGCTGAAGTTCGATCCCTGCACCATTCGCCTGCTGCCAGTTGATGACGCTTGCGGCAGAACTCCAGTAGGTCCAGAAATGAATGCCGGTGAAGCGACAGATATCGTAGGCCTGATCGACAACGATACCTCGCAGGAAGGGCTGGCCGGTGATGCGTTCGAAGCGCACGCGACCAGCGTTCACAGTGATGATTCCCTGATAGATTGCGCACAGATAGATATCTTCGAAAACCACTTCGCCGTATGTGTTGGCTACGGTCCAGACAAAGGGATAGACGCTGGGTGCCCAGTTTGCGGTGCCGCTTCCAGGGTGGCTCTGATAAACCGCCATGCGTTTGAACACAGTCCCGCGTGCAGCCTGACCACTAATCGTGAACGGGTTGAAACCCGCACCACCTATGATGAGCCAGGTTCCTGTTGAAGGCATTGTAGAATACTGGAAGCCTTGACCTTCGACCGTGATCGCGCTGGTAAGGGTGACCGGCGTGAGGAGCGTGTATTGCCGTGCTCCGAGTATGAGTTTCTTGCCGGTGCTTGCAGCGTAGTTTGCGGCGCGCTGCAAGGCAGGAGCCCAGTCGGTCCCATCTGACTGAAGATAAAACCACTCGATATAGGCCGCCCCGGATAAGGTCGCGAGGATCGACACGGATCCGGGTGCCCAGATCGGCTGCAGAGCGATTTCAGCACTCTGGAACGATAATTGGCAGACACCTGATAGGAGCCATGACCAGGACCCATCGGCATTGCGCACGAAGCCTGTCTTGGCATCTGATGCCATGCCGACCCCGACCTGAGAGTTCGTGCCATCTCCAGCCTGCGACGGTGCGGTTTGCAGTGCTGAGACAAGGTCTGAGCGTCTGAGTGACTTCGTATAATCGGATGGAAGGGTCGGGAAGTTATCGCTCACGCCGGTTCCTCTGCAAAACCACTCAGACCCAGTCCGAACGCACCGAGTGGAGAAGGCTTGGCCGCTTCGGCCGCCAGCGCCTCTGTGTTGAAAAGCACGATTGTATGGGCCGGGGAGCGCTCGGCGATCTGGCATTCCAGCACGCTGATGAGCGGGGCATTCTCTGACACAGCCAGCACGTTGACCTGCCAGACAAATGCCCAGCCCCATCCGTACAGAGGCTCACCGAAGCAGGTCTGCCCAAAGCGCGCTGGCGTATATTCCGAGATACTGATGCTAAAACCCAGCGCTTGTGCGAATTCTATGTAATCAGCGCGCGACACGACGCTCCGGGCTCGCCAATGTGCCATGGCAATAGACTGCCGCTGGCTTATCGACAGAGCTTCGATCGGACCCGTGCAAGGGTCGAAGCCCACGACGAGCTCGTAGTCCGACAGCAATCCCATCGCGGTTTGCGGCGAGATCTCCACTGCAAGAGCCGCGATGTCAGCCTCGAGTTCGGCACGCATGATCGCTATCGCTCGCAGAAGCGATACGAGATTGGATGAAGGATCTTTTGGCCATGCTGCCCCTTGAGGGAGCAGGGTGCAGGTCCATTCCTGCAAGATCTCGTCGGAGCTGCGCATTAAGAAGATGGCACCCAGTTGATCGTACCAAGGATGGGAAACTGCCCCAGCCCACAGACGATGTTGCCACTGGGCAGCAGCAGATCGTTCGAAATCCCCGCCACCGCAGCGATAGCTGCATCGACAGCTTCGCGATAAACCGTTCCACCAATACCGACGCTGAGTAGATAGCTGGAAACCGCCGACTGGACTGCGCTCCTAGCAGACAGGGTGTCTGGCCTGAGTGTTATTGCGAGAGTTTGCGGGAGTGGTTGCGCCGCACTCACCAGGACATTAGCGGTCGCGGGGCTTTTGGAACTGATATAGCTCGATACCTGCGCGACCTCTGCTGGCGTTGCAGTCACCCCCCCGGCCATAGCGACGAAAACGCCGACATATCCGAGTTCTGGCCATCTGGGTGCCACTTGCACGAGCCCTGCCGCTCCGACTCCTCCCGCAATCGCCCAAGACGCATAGTCCTCGACCGTTCCTGCCCCCGCAGGCCTGCGTATCTGTGCGATGATCCGTGCGCGCCAGCTTTCGACGGCCTCAATCGGCGCGCCCCCCGCGATACCATTCTGATCCGATGTTACCGACTGGACCCCGGCGATGGGGGATGTGAGCTGCGCCACTGTATTGGCAGCCAAATTGCCTGAGCTACCTGCAACGCTTGCTGTCACAGGAACTGAGGCCACCGCACCCGGTGCGATAGTGATAGCTGCTGTTGTAATCCATTGGGCCGACCCGTCCACAGTGAAAGCGATGCCCTCCGGCAATGTTATATTTTCATTGGCACCGCTCTGGACGATAAAGTTGCCCGCAGCCGAGACCGGGCCTTGACGGGGCACCCCCCAGATCTGGGCGTGCTGCGGCAGCAACCCCCTCTCGGTCGCTGTTGTGACCATGAGCTCGATGCCCACATCACGCACGTAGAGATATGTCTCGAAGTCGCCCAGTGCGAGCAGGATAGACAATGCCTGTTCAAGTGTAGCTGGTGCCGTGGCATCGAGTTTCACGACAGTGCCATCAGCTGCAACAAATGTCTGCTGCGCTAGGGCTGCAGTGAATCGCTGGGCAAGAGAGGCTGGCGTGGGGATCGACAGTGTCATAGCGTCATCACCGGCGCATTGACCGAGAGCCCATAGGATGAGGCCGTCACAAGCAGAATACCACGGGATCGATCATACCAGCTGGCAGAGGTTTCGATTTCAATACCGTGGTAATCCGCGATCGATGCGACAGCCTCATCGGCATAGCTCTGTGCCGCAAGTCGTGTGGCCTCGGAAGCGCGCGCCCTGGACAGGAGCCAAGACCGCGAGCCGTAACGCTGACCGGCCGGAAGGAGAATATCACCTACCCAGCCCCGACGCGAAAACAGGGATGCCGAAGTTCCAGCTGGTGCTGTCTGCATCTGCGGCACGACATCATCAGGTGCGGCGCGGCGATCCGAGCACAAAGCAATCAGAAGGGGGGTGGCGGGTGTCCGGTCGATCGCGATACGGCCGCGTCCGTTCCCGGTCGGATCGATCACAAGATCGATCGCGCCCGATACGGGATTGATACCGAGCTTCATGGAGGAAAAGGACGCGGCCGACATGAGGCGACATTGCCTCAGACCACAGTGGGACGGGACCGTGAGACGGTTCTTACGGTCCCGTCAGTCTGTTCCGCTACTGAGGCGGACCACTCGTCCCCAAGCCGGGCTGAACGCCCTTGTGGATGTGGTTCATTAGGCTGACATTACCCGCAATCACATCGCCCTTCGCCGTGATCTTGCCATCTGTCTGGATATCGAGCGGCGTATAGATCCGGTCTTTGTTGACATCGAGCACCGTAGTGCCCCCGATGCGGACCTGCAACTCGCTTGCGCAATCGATCCTGACGATCGTGCCACCCACCAGATAGATTTTCTGGCCCATCGCGTCATAGAGGCATGACTCGCCCTCCGCGAGATTACCCATACGGGCCACAGAGGGATTGGCGGGGGGCAGTGCAACAAGGTCAGCCGGATCGCTGCCATTCGCGACGACATGGGTGATCGCCCCATCATGGGGGGCATGAGCCGCGAAACCGAAGGGGTGATGAACCGGCACAGCTGATCGTGTCGTGCCGAAATGGGTGTCGAGTGTCACAACCTGGTCGCCGCCCGTATCGTCGATCGAGGACACGACACCACGCGAGAAGATCGTTCGAAGTGCCATATGCAGCGCCGTCAACATCAGCTGCGCCCTACCAGAGAGCGTGCTGTCAAATGCGATGCCTTGCGAGCGCCAGCTCGCGTATGATCCTCATCGCCCTTGAGGCTATAGGCATCTGGTGCGACCACCGAGATCCGCGTCTCGTAGCCCTGATCCGAGGCGACCCAGGTGACGGCACCGATCAGCATGTCCTGCTGCAACCCGCTGTAAAGGTCAGTAACCGAGACGAGCTGATTGGGAAGCCAGAGATCGCCTTTGGCATTGCGCAGACCCGGTACAATATAGAGATGGGCCGTGGCTCCGGCGCGTGTGGTACGACCGCGCCATTCCGCCTGATCCTGCAAGGTCCATGGATCGGCATCCTCTCTCGGCTTCGTCGCCTTGCGCGTTCGGCGTCGCGTGCCCGCGTGATAGGCCAGTGACGGCCCAGCATCGTCGCTCAACCCCTGTGCCGCGCTATCCAGCGGCGGGTTCGTGGATTGCTGGGCAGCGACCGATCCGCCGCTCTGGGTTTTCGCCATCCAGACGCGCGGGCGAAAGCGCGTGACCTCGGGGTCGACCCAATGGCCATAACGGGTGGAGCTTGCGAGCTCGACCTTGCGATGCGACGGCGCGGCAGGTGGCTGTGTCGGGGCAGAAGATAGCGGAGCAGCACTGGCATCGAGCACGGCTTTGGACGGTCTTTGGAGGCTTTTAAACTGGCCTTTGACCCAGACATCCGAATGCCGGTTCCGTGAGGAGATCCGCACCTCGATGCCGCGGACATTGCCCGGAAAACTCAGACTGTCGCTCGCCCGCGTCGTGCCTGCCTGGGTCAGCACGATGCCGCCCACGCCGTTCGAAGTCACGAGCACACCGCGCTGCCTCGCATGGTGTTCGATTGCGTCCATCACAGTATCGCCGGGCTCTAGGGCGACGAGCGTGAAGGGAGCGCCGGTCTCGATCTGTCGATCCAGCGTGATCTGGTAGGGGTTTGTCAGATGACCCACGAGGGTCTCAAGATTGATCTGCCTGTATTCACCCGGCCCGATCGGATTGGCAGAGCAATCCACGAGATCGCCGGTCACGTCGCGTCCGCTAATGATGGCCTCGGCCGTATGCTCGTCGGCCGTGAGATTGATGTCGTCTACCCAGCCTTTGAGAACAACGTCTCCATCGATCGAGATCTCGATCGGGTCACGATCATGAACTGAAGCGAATTCTGGCGGCGCTCCCCCGAGGAGTGCAGCAGACCGTACCTCATCGAGGTAGCGGATACGAAATGACCCGGCGATATCGGCCAGATCGCGACCGACCTCACAACTCGTCCAGGTCTTGAGAATCTGCCCTGCGATCTTAACGGTCATCGGGCGGCGAGCGAGAGTTCTGGTTTCACTCATGAAGACAGATCCAGAATTGCCAGATCGCCTGGACCGGCGATGCCAGGATGGATAAGATCATTGCGCGAGACCATGTCATCCATCACGGTCTGCACGTTTTCCGGGGTATCGCCCGCAAGAGCATAGGCGATTGCCCAGGCACTCAGAGGGCGCGAAACTGGCACCGAGAGCACGGCGGGCAGTCGACCGATCGTTGCTGAATAATCCGCGAGAACAGCGAGACGCAGATTGCGCAAGGCGCTCCACATGCTCGACATCGGCAGTGCCGCACCGGCAGCAGCCGCATTTTCCATATCCACGCCCAGGGCGTCGATTGCATCGATCAGCGTATCGCGTGCGGTCAGCGCATCGGGTTGGCTGACATAGGTCACTGAGGTCGATGCAGCGATTGTCTGGGAAACCACCATCATGCGCGCCACCACACCGAGTCCCAGCATCGATGCCGGTGCCTGGCTCGTATCGGAGAGAGACACGGCAGCTGTGCCGATTGCGAGCGCGCCCTGGAGCAGCAGGGTGACGATGTCGGCTGCCGACACGCTCACCGTGATGCCATCCGCAACCTGAACCGCAGGGGCTATTGCGGCATTGTCGGTCGGCATCGCAACCGAGGCGATCGCAGCCGGCACGGCGGCAAGGGCGGTCGAAACGCTGTCCGCATAGGTCGTGTCGTCATTCGCCACGGGGGCGCTTATCCCCGTAGCGAGCGTCGCCTGGGCGGAGTTCGCCGCGTCCTGGACAGGTTGGGGAGCATTGCCGAGGAGCCCGTCCCATACGCCGTGCGCCTGACTGATCAGGGACGATGCGTTTCCCGCGAGAGCCAGAGGAATTGCTAGGGGCGAGAGTATGGACTGCGCGGCGATGATACCCTCATCGACAAGCGCATCTGCCTGGGTGAGGAGATTGGTCAGGGTATCGGTGATCGACGCAAAGAGCCCTGACGAGCCCGATGTCTCCGGATCGCGATAAAAGGACGCAGTAAAGCGCGCGAGGCGGATCTCGCGATCGGAGAACACGATCTCGGGTGGCTGTTCGGCCAGCCGCACGCGCAGACGGCCATACCAGGGATGAACGAGGGTTGCGGGTCCGGCCGTGAGGAACGCTGTACGCAGGCGCTTGGCACGGATGATGTAATCGTCACCGACAATGATACCGGTGACCTGGATCGGTCCCTCGATCCTACCGAAATCCTGAAAGCGCTGGATGTCGCGTCCGGGAAAAAGCCAGCGCACGACCCGTCGTCCCGCTGCTTCGCGGACATCGGGCATGAAGAACGTCACACCACGGAATGAGGCGGTCGTCAGGATCGTGCCAAGCGCCGAACCGGCGAGCCCTGCAATACCGCCCAGTTCCGAGAGGGTCGAGGCATCGATTTCGCCGAGCCCGAGCGTGGAGAGCGAGCCGCTCATGGACGATCCATCATGCGACCCGTCCCCTTGACTGGCACGGTTTCCATCTTGGCGTTTGGATGCGGCTGAGCACTCAGTTTCATGCCCTCCGGATGTTCGATGCGCAGAACGATGGGTGGCGGGGTCTGGCTATTGACAGGGCGCAGGGGTGCGAAATGCCTGGAGGCAGGGGCATTCTCGCCGGTTACACCCTTCCAGAGGAAACTCGGGATCGCAGCCGTGACATGTGCGATCGCGGCGGCCAGATGACCGAAACCCTCGATAAAGCGCATGATCCCGTTTCCGACCTGATCGAGATGGGTCAGGAGCAGATAAATCGCCGCTCCCAGGCCAGCGACCCCGGCGGCCGCCAGTCCGATGGGCGAGATAACGACGCCAATGCCCGCAGCCAGTAACCCGACGCCCGCCGCTACCGGGCCGGATATGGCTGCGAGTGCTGTGGCGGCCGTGACCAGCGCCAGGATGCCCCCGACTGTCGTGAGGATGAGCGGCGTTGCTTTTGGGAAAAGCTTGTCAAAGCGGTCCCAGACATTGATGAATTCGCTAAGGGCCACCGTCGCAATTTTTAGGACGGGCACGAACCCATGGCCGACACGCCGCTCAAGCTGGGTGAGCACATCTTCAAACGATGTCAGGGCTGTCAGATCCGATGAACGCCGTGCTGTATCATAATCTTCCCTGATCATCGTCGGTGACGTCTGTCGCACCGTGTTGCGCATGGACGTGTATTGCGACCAGTCTCGATCCATCGAACGCACGAACAGCTGATCACGCTCATTACCGAAGAGATCACCAATAGCTCGGAAACGGGCATCGGGGTTTTTGATCGCATGAACCTTGTCCAGCACGGCCATGAGAGGATCACGGTTTTCATGTTGGGCTCTCAGGATCGTCTCACTCAGATCGACGCCATATTTGGCAAACCGATGCCTGGCATGAGGGCTAGTGATCGTTTGCATGAACGCCCGTAATGATGTTGTCGCCTCACCTGACGTTCCAGTGTTTTTACGGATGAGCGCCAGCATACCACCCAGATCGGCGACCTGATCCAACCCATGCACCCCAACACCAGCGGCCGAGGATGCGAGTTCAGGAAAAAGCGGCGCGAGTTCCTCAAACGGAATGGCGGACATCTTGCCAACACGAGCCAGCATGGCCAGCCCGAGATTCGTATCGCCTGTCGCGACACCAAGGTTCTGGTTCAGGGCGAAAGCGGTCCGCGAGACACTGTCCGGATGGGCGTTATAGGCGGTGGAGATCTGGGCGATGACCGGCACCAGCGAGTTCATGCGGTCCTGACTGTATCCCTCCTGATTGAGGAAGGTCGCCGCTTCGACGAGATCGGAACTGCGTTGCCCGTATTGTCGCGCCCAGGCATCGATCTGCCTTCCATAGGCATCCGAGAAACTCGCGTTTTCGTCTCCATGAATGCCAAGCGTCAGTCCGATATGCGTCAGAGAATTCTGATAATCGGCGGCCGCATGCACCGGCTCGATCAGTCCGAAACCCAGAGCCGCCGCCCCGAAGGCACTTCCAACACCGGCATGCACGCTTTCATTGAAATGGCCCGCAGCCGACCAGAGCCGACCGCCTGGGCCGGAGCCACCCTCGTGCCCGCCGCCACCTGACACACGACCGAGCGCCTTCTGAATTCGTCCGGCCGAACGCTCCGCACTCTCCGCAACGTTATTCATCTCACGCGTTGCAGTTGCCGCCTCGGTCGCAGCAGAACCAAGGGCTTCGCCGAATCCTCGTGTGGAACGGCCTGCCTCATTCATGACTGTCTGAGTGCGCTCAACGCTCTCGTTCAGGCTGGACGTAGCAGTGGTGGTGCGCTCGATCGGCTTCCACAGATCGTCGAAGGGATCAGTCGTTGCCAAGCCAGAAAAACTGCGCTCGAGCCGCTCGACAATAGCGATGATACGATCGATCGGCCCAGAGAGGCCGTCCGCCAGATCCAGCCGGAACTCGGTATGCAACGACTCTGACATCAGGCGCTTTCCTGTCGGGCCTGTCTGGCGGCTTCGGTCATGGCGTCATTGAGCTCGTGGGCCGCAGCCGACCAGAATTTGAGACGATGGACCGTCATGCCGGAAAGCTCGGCTTCCCCAAAATGAAGGTTGTAGGCGAGCGCGGCCAGTCTTACCGGGAAGTCTTCCGGCCACGCTTCGTAAAAACCTCGACCGTTCGAGACAATGTCTCCCAGTCATCAAGCGACAGGCCACGCAGGATCTGTTCGCCAACTGGTCCCGCGAGTCCACTGGAGCGCATCACGAGGAAAAAGGATCGTGCGCCTTGGCCCTGAATATCCATCATGTCGATGACATCCCCCGATTTGAGTGGACGCAGCGTGATCGCCTCTGTGCGATGAGTCGGTGCATTGCCACCTTCTACCGTTTGCAGAACATACGGCTCATCGAGCGTTACCGTAATCGTGCCGTCAGCATTCCATCGCGCACCATCGGGCAGTCTGGGACGCGCGTCGACCTCTACGGGACGATCGCCCATCTCACTGGCCGCAAGCACCTGGGGTGTCATGTGATGTGCGGGTCCATGCGTAACCGAGGGGCGGTTTGGATTGAATTCCATGATTACTGAACCAGTTCGAGGTAGGTGGAGAAGTTCCAGACAACAGGAGCCTTGCCTCCGTCGTCGCTGAGCACCGGTGCATCGAGGATAAAGGCGTCAGGCGAGGTGAAGAGCTGGCCGGTATCGGCCTGCCATTGCAGTTCTCCCTCGTCACCAGGAGTCAGGGCAGAGAGCTTCATACCCTTGAGGACCATCAGGGTCGCACGCGCCTCGCCACCCTGGAATTCCTGACTGCGATTGAGCTGGTAGCCTGCGGCGACTGCGACATTGCGCAATCCAGACAAGCGGATCGATGAGCCTTTGAGAACGCTGTATTGCGTCCCCATCCACCAGATCCTGACAATACCGACGCCTTGTGCCATGGCTTCTTACTCCTGCACCTGAAGAATATTGGCGTCGATGATCAGCGCACCGATCGGCCGGATCGGCAGAACCGAGTTCACGCGATTGCGGTCTGTCGCGTCGATCGCGAAGGATGCCGATGATGCGAGCGTATCCACGTCCTCGATCCAGCCTTGCGTTTCATAAAGCTTGCAGCGCGCGCACCAGGCCCCGAGCAGGGTCCGGGGTGTCACGACATTGGCGGCTCTGGATGTGACGGCATTATCCGGAGCCAGTTTGGCGCGCGGATAGGTCGTGACGATATAGTCGTTGAAATCGAAGCGAATGCGACTTGCGATCGCAGGAGTCATGATGTCCTGGGGCCTGCCGACAGCGACACCCGACGCCGAAATCTGATAGGTGGTGACCACACGTTCGAGGGCGATCGTGCCATCATTACCCACCGTGAAAGTGCTGATACCCGATCCCAGCAGCACATTGCGTTGCGCATCGAGGAAGATATCGAGCCCCTGCGGCCCCATGCCGCTGACAGCATCGAGCGTCAGGCCGCGCAGCTGAAGCGAGGGGTCTGTGTTGAGTGACAGGCAGCACTGCCCGGCGAAAGAGCCCGCGATCGCAGCCTGCGGCCACATCGGGTTCTGTGCGCCGATGACGCTGAGCAGCATCGAATTGAGATTGGCGGTTACGGCAAGCAGCTGGGCGTAGCTTCCTCGCAACGCGGCATAGACCCGAGCATCCTGCTTGACCATGGCGCCATACCGGCGCTGCGCCTCTGTTGCCAGCGTCTGGAGATTGGGGGTGTCGTAGAGAAGGGTAACGATGTCCGTGTACCAGATCGTCGACACCAGGCTCAGAGCAGATGAGATCGCCGGAGCCCCCGCACCACCCGAGCTTGGGGTGACCACCACTGTGGCCCCTGCGACAGCGTCGCTCGCGTAGGGCGAATCACGGACATCGATATCATTGCCATACTGACTGGCTTCGACGGCCGTTAGCGTCACGCTTCCCGCAACCGGGGTTTTGCCGTCGGAACCGAGCGTCGCTGATGCGGCAATGCCGGTATTGGCCAATGCCTGGGAGCTGCTTCCACTCCCGTAGGCAGCAAGGAAGTTGGTCGCCATGACAGCAGGCGTATCTCCTGCCGACACCCCAAACGTCACGCGCTGGCCGCCGATATAGAGCGCGCGCGTTCCCGATGCAGTAGCAGGGCCATTGAAGACGATTGTTGCCGCCGCCTGCTTCGAGCCGATCCCAGGTGGCAGGGCCAGCACATCCATGGGAACGCCTGGGCAGGCTTCCTCGAAAGCAGCGATCGCGATCGAAGCAGACGAGCCGACGCCCATCAGAGCCTGCACCGAACCCGACGAAACGTTCTGGTAAAGCGCGCTCTGAGCCGCCGACTGCATGATGGCGATGAACAGCACCCGCACCGGCATATCGAATACCGTATCGGCCGGGACAAACTGCACCTCGGTCAATGCGCTCGGGACGTTCCAGGCACCCGGGATCTGCATGAACTCGCTCACTTGGCGGATTCCTTGTTGATGGCGGCCGAGAGGGTCGCGGTCGGTGTGGTGGCCGGTGCCGAAGCTGCGGCATCGCTGGCCTGTTTCACGGTGTCCGCCCGGATCTCGACGACATCACCGGCGGCGATAAGACGTGCCCAGAACGGATCATGGGGATCGACACTGAACTGCGCAGGCACCTTGTTGCCACGCGTGTCCTTGACGATCCGGTCAGGGGCGGTGGTGACATTCACGAGGCTCATTGATCCCTCACGGATAGGGTGGTGGTGCCGAAATCGGTCTGGTCGCAGACCAGCTGCTCCTGCAGGCGCAGGAAATCATTCAGCGTGGCGGTGACGGCATCGAGGTCGAGGGCGACATCAGGAATGGTGATGTCGAGCACCGTGGTCGCCTTGCCGTCCTTGTTCCATTCGGCCAGCTCGGTGCTGCTCACATGCGTGACGCGGCATGTGCCGACATCGTCGATCTCGAAACCATGCAAGGCGGCGATCGCGTATTCCTGCAAGCCGAAGAGGCCAGGCGTGTAGGGCGCTGTCCCGATCTGCGCGCCCAGATAACGGTCCTCCGACTTGGCGAAATCGACCATGATGATCAGAGGAAAAGAGAGTGTTCCCTTGAACGTCGCGCCGTTATCCGCATTGGGAGCCCAGTGCGACCAGCCAAGCCCCACCATTGGTGCCCTGCGCGTGATGTTATCCCAGGTGGCGGAGGATACTTTCGCCGGAATGACCGTATGCGTGAACAAGCTGGCATCGAAGAACGTCTTCAGCCGTGCCTGGATGGCCTCGAAAGCAGCCCCCGTGACTCCACCCGAGATGATTGTCTGAAGCGCCTGGACCTCTGTTTCGTCGGGCTCGCCGTTCATTACCAGCATCGCACGCCCCTCTCACGCCCCTGGAATTCTGCCCAGTTCGAGCTGGTATTGGGGAGCAATTCGCCATCCAGCGTGACCGAGCCGTCCTGTACCTTGCGCAACCAGGACTGGGCAGCCTGATAGGCGTCCTTGACCTTTTCAGCGCTCGTCGTGCCGCCTGCCTGGCAAAGCAGGTAGCGGGCGATCGCACAGCAGCTCTGGGTGAGAACCTGCGGAGGTGCGGCGACCGGTGTGACGTAGCGCTTGCGCAGAAAGCTATCGATCATGTCCGAAGCGTCGCCGATCGCGGTGGTGACAGCGGCCGTATTGACCGCATCCATGGGCTGACCGGCCGGGGTGGAGATCTCGATGATCTCCTGTTCCCCATACCGGCTCACCAGATCGTCGGGCGTTGCATAGGCCATGATCGAGCGTGTTCCCTGACTCAGTCGATCTCGATAACCGTCAGCTTGCTCTCATTGCGCAGCTGGGCGATCTGGTTGGGTGAGAAACGATCCGCGTCATGGACCGCGAAAGCAGGATGGGCGATCCCGGCGCGACGAAAACCGGGTTCCTGACACGTGATGATCAGGCTCCCCGGATGCACGGCGCGCTTGCGGCCATTCGGCAGCAGGATATGGACGCCGATGCGCTGCTCGTGAGCTTCCCGCAGCGCGTCCCGATGCGTTTCATGGAGCTCATCGCGATGCAGAGAAAGCGTGTGCCCATCCGCCCCGATCTCGAGATCAGGAGAATGCGGGAAATGGC
>Ga0157365_10000552_pt1 | contig 16207 bp, 14 predicted proteins | sample AttsexASBM3_FD_111478 | JGI IMG/M metagenome (GOLD analysis project Ga0157365, IMG submission 111478) | Fungus gardens microbial communities from leaf cutter ant in Ribeirão Preto, State of São Paulo, Brazil - Atta sexdens ASBM3 | ecosystem: Host-associated > Fungi > Mycelium > Unclassified ... | reverse complement strand
GGGGCATCCGGCCGAGCGGCATGCTGCAGCGCCCAGGCGATGATCCATGTTCCCGCCGCGATGTTCATGCAGGCATCCGTCGCGATCAGATGGACGTCGAAGCCCGCCTGGTGAAGGAACGGGAGCCAGCCCGGCGAGATGCCCATCGGGCCGATGCCGCGATCACGGGCGTTCGCGACGACGGCCGCGATCGAGACCGACGGGACATGGTAGGCGTCCGCCGCGATCGCCGCGCAGGGAGGGAGACTGCTCATTCCGCGAGGATGGCAGGCATGTTTGTGAGCGCGATCAGCCTGTCGCTCTATTCCAGGATGACCGCCGAGAGCGGGTTCGGGCTCTGCGAGTTATCGATGCTCCACGATGATCCGGCAGGGACCGAAAACGTGCAGTCGCTGCCGTAGCCGCTCGTGTGACCTTCAGACGTCTGCATGCCGGTGTTGCAGACGATCTTGCTGGTGCTTCCACCACCGGCTTGCGGATAATCAACCACCACGCGATAGCGCATCTGACTGTAAGGGGCCGTAACGCCCTGCGTTCCCGTGTAGGGAAGGGTCATGATCATTTCGGTGTGCTGGCCGGAGCCGCCGTCACTGCCGTTGTTCGCGAGCGTCGCCTGACTCCAGGCGCCAATCGAGACTTCGTTGACCAGCTGGGAGAACGGTTCGCGCGGGGCGAGCGACGTCCAGACCCCATCATGGCAATAAAGGATCTTCTGACTTCCGTCATTGGCGCCCGTGACGAGTTCGGGACTGGGGCAGCTTCCGCCCTCCGAGGCGTTCTGCGCAAGCTGCAGCGCGGTATTCGCCTGGAGTGTGCCGGCGGTTACCGTGTTGCCAACCGTGGCGTTCTGGCCGACCGTCACGTTCTGGGAAAAGCCGGCGTTACCCGTGTGCGACATGTAGGCATTCGGCGTTCCGCCCGCGGGGCCCGCACCGATCGTGCCCTGTGCGGCGATATCGTAGGTCGCGAGACCGCCGCCCCATCCGGATGGCACGGCATTCGGGTCGACCCCCAGCGTACCGACCCGACCGGCAAAGTGTCCCGTCAGGGAGGCCACGTCCGAACTGTTGGCAATGTTGTTGCCGCCCATATTGAGCGTCGCATTCATCGTGTTCAGCTCGGGATGATTCTGCACGACGTCGCGATAAAGGGCGTCGCTGTTCGTCTGTGATCCTGCAACGCCGGTCGCCTGTCCGACAAAATGACCACTTCCGGGGTTCGGGAGACCCGACAGGCTCAGTTGCCACCGGCCTTTTGCACCGAACGCGCTGCTACTGCTCATGCCGCCGACGACGTTGTCCGGCGGCACGAAACCCGCGGGCAGTCCGGCCATTGCCGCAATGGTGTTGAGGGGAACCATGCCGAGGCTCTGTCCCCCATAGCTCTCCACGAGCGCCTGCAGCTGACCGTTGGCCGGCTGCAGAATGTAGACGATCCAAGTCTGTCCGTACACGTTCTGTGCGTTGAACCCGGCGTAGAGCGCCAAGGATGACAGCGGAATCTGGGTGATCGAGCCAACCTGCACGGATGACACCAGCGATGAATAATTGGTGGTGACGTAGGACTGTGTCGCCTGCAGCAGGTTCTGGAATTGTCCGGCGGTGACCGCCATCGTCGACTGACTCTGCCCATGCTGCATGGTGCGCAGGAATGTCGGGAGCAGCACCGCGCTCACGGCAATGGCGGCCAGAAGGCCGATCAACGAACCCATGGCTAGAATCCACTTCCACTATAGGTAATGAACGACACGATGTCGCCCTCCGGCACGGTCACCGGCAGCGGGCCCATCTGCCCGAGAACCGGTGTTGTCCAGTTGGTGCCGTCGGACGTACCGATGGCGACATCGCCTTCCGCGGAGGCCGCCACTTCACTGAGGAATGTGCTCGTTCCGGGCTCCCATACGGTGATCCCCGTCCCGCCGGCGACCAATCGTACGTCGTTTGCAGCATTGGTCAGGAACGACGCCGAAGCCTGCAGGCCGAGATCGGACAGGGCGACCGATCCGGCAAAACCTGGATTGCGCGCGACGAAGGCCTGCACCGCCATCTTGTAGGAGACGAAGGCCGCCGCGGCCGGGTCCTCCCCGGGCAGGGTGGCGACGGCGTTCTGTCCATTGATGACACGCTCGCCGACGATCGCGCCGGTCAGCAACGTCACGATCACCAGCCCGAGAAGAATGAAGGCGGACACCGGGTTTTACTGACCCGCGAGCGGAACGTAGCTGAACTTGATTTCGCTGACCGACGCCGTGCCCTGATTGCAGCCGGCCGCGATGGCACTCGCGGTTGCGCCTGCGTTCTGCCCGGTCCAGACGCCGCTGCTGTTGACCTCGACGAAATTGGTCTTCTGCGACAGGGCGAACTTGGCGCACGCTGTCGACGGAATGTTGTTCCAGTCTTCGTAGAATGTCTGGCCGTCGCTGCTGCCGCTGAGGGTCACGGTGCTGCCCGCCCAGGGGCCATTGATGGTCTGTCCATCTCCCGTCGTCATCGCCATCGGCACGATCCCGCCGGTGATGGCGTTTCCATTGGTCACGCTGCTGAAATTGGCCGGGCCGCTCGCCGGCGTACCACCGAAAACGGACTGCGCGTTGTTCCAGATGTCGCCGGCCTCGGAAATGGCCGTTGTCGTGCCCGATCCCGAAAAGGCCCGACTGCCGTAGTAGCCGGCGACGCCCGCCAGGACGCCGCCGATCACGATCATCGCAATGATAGCGATAAGGTTACTCATTCACTGTGTTCTCCAAGGGAATTTTGCGAAAGTTCGGTCATGAGCCGCCGTATCGATCCGTATCGACACCGGAGTCCGAGTGTCGCGCGCACGATTGTGAATGCGGAATGGCGTCTCAAACACCACCTGCCGGCAGGTCGGTCAGGACCGAGTTGTCACTGCCCCGCGTTGGGGACGTAGCTGAACTTGACCTCACTCAGCGACGTGGTCCCCTGATTGCAGGCCTGGGCGACCGCTGTTGCGGTCTGACCGCTATTCTGCCCGACGGTCACCATCGTGCTGTTGATCCAGACGTCATTCGTCTTCTGGGACAGCGCGAATTTGGCGCAGGCCGTGGACGGAATATTGTTCCAGTCTTCGTAGAAGGTCGTCGTATTGCCGGACACCGTCACGGTGCTTCCTGGCCAAGGGCCGTTGATCGTCTGTCCGTCGCCGACGGTCATGGCCATGGGCACCAGACCGCCGGTGATGGCCGAACTGTTGCTGACGGAGGAATAATCTCCAGGGCCGCTCGCCGGCGACCCGCCGAAGACGGACTGCGCGTTGGTCCACATATCGCCGGCTTCGGAAATCGCGGTTGTGGTTCCCGACCTGGAAAAGGCGCGACTGCCGTAGTAGCCGGCGACGCCGGCCAGGACGCCGCCGATGACGATCATCGCAATGATCGCAATAAGATTGCTCAACTCAAACTCCTGGGTGTGAAAAGTTAGACGTCGATCGGGACGAAAGTATCGATGGCGATGGCGATGAGACCGCTCACGACGAACATCGCGAGATAACCGCCGGTCTTGACGGCCTCCGCGCGGTCGAGCGCGGCGCGCTCGATTTCATCAGCCCAGGTGCGCGACGAGATTAGCAGGCGGTCGTAGCCGCCCTCGGCGCCGCCCCATGCGTCGTCGATGTCGTCGATGATGTCGGGCGAAGGAAAATTGAAACCGCACTCTTCAAGAGCGGCTGGGAACAGTCGCGCATGCTGTCCCATCAGTTCCGCGACGGCCGCGAGGCGTTCGCGGAGCCAGGGCGACGCCTTTTCCGCCTGTTCCTGCAGCACGAGCGTCTCCGGACGGCCGGAGCGGACGAGGATGATGTAGGTTGCGAGCCAGATGTAGCCCTGAATCGCGCGGTAGGTTGACCACGGCGGCAGTCGCTCGAGAAGAAGCCTCATCGGGCCAGTCAGGAAACGGAGGCTCGCATAGACGGCTGCGGTCGCGAGCAGCAGGCCGGCGCCGACATAGGCGGGTCCGCTTCCATTGATCCAGTCGGTCGCCGCGATCAGAAAATCCTGCGACGCCGTCCGGGTTGATGAGGCGGCCTGACTGAACGTCACGAGATTGCGGATCGCGTATTTCGCAATTGCCCAGATCGTGCCGTAAAGCATGAGAAGGAAGCCGGCGAGGGTCAGATATGTCTTCCGCGTCGCCGCCATGATTTTCGTCGTGCGACCGCGCAGGTCGACCAGCAATTCCAGTGCCGTTGCAATATCGCCAGCGCGCTCTCCGGCGTCGATGATGAAGTATTCGTCAGCCGGGATGAGTGGGCGAAACGCCGGCGCGAATTTCTTGCCGCCGTCGAGCATTTCGGCTCGCAGCAATTCGACTGCCTGCGCCGCGCCTTTTCCAAACAGCCGCCGCTGCATGCGCTTGGCGAACCGTCGCAGTAGGCGTTCCGGCGTCGTGCCGTTGCTCTCGCGCAGGCGGGGGATCATCATCGAATAGAGTTTGCGCCGGACCTTCCAGCCAAACGCCGCTTGCAGCCGTATCCGCTCGAGACCTGCCAGGGAGTCGAGCCCACGCAGGGCTTCGGATTCAAGATAGGTAATCTCAAAGCTCATGCGGCGTTCTCGTCCAGAGCCGCGGCTTCCCGCGCGGCATGCTCACGTTCGCTGCGCCCGCGGGCGCGGTCCAGATCGACCTGCTCCTTGAACGGAATGAGTGCGACCTCGCGAATGATCGACGCTGGATCGACCGTTCCCTGCAGCGCGAGCTTCACGGCGCGCTCCACCATCGGTGTGTCCGCATCCGGTCGCGAACGATACCGTCTCCGGGCGACCGGTACGCCCTTGGTCACGATGTCGTTCATCAGTTCCTCGTCGGTCTCGACAACTTCCGCGACAGCCGTGACGGTCCCGACGCCCGTGTACTGGCACCGCACGCATCCTGTCGGGTTGAGACGGAACACGCTGACGGTGTCGCCCCAGCTGCACAGCGCGGCCGCGGCGCGCTTTGGCATGCGTTCGTCATCCGTGGTCCAGCGCTGCTTGCAGTGTTCGCACAGCACCGGCAGGAGACGCTGGGCCACGATGCCGCGAATGACGGAGCTGTTGCACGTCACGCGAAAGGACAACCGGTTGAAATCCATGTTCTGGAAGCGCAACGGGAAATCGAACGGGTCTTCGATATGCAGCGTGCTGAGCACGCTGTGGCCGGTCTGGGAGGCATCGAACGACGTCAGCGCCACTTCCGCGTCGCGGATCTCACCGATGATCAGGCGGTCCGGATCCATACGTAGCGAATAGCGAAGATTCTCGCGGAACCGTTCGCCCGCCGCTTCGGCTGACAGGGCATTGGAAATCTCGAGCTGCACTGCCCATGGCATCGGATATTCAACCGGCTGCTCGATCGCGACCGCGCGCTTGCCGGGCGCTGACCGGGCCTGCCACTTGCCCATCTCGAAAATGGATGTGGTTTTCCCCGAGCCAGTCGGCCCGGTGAACAGCAGCATGCCGGACGGGGCAGATGCGATATACAGCAGCCGGTCGACCTGATCCTCGTCGAAGCCGTAATCGCGAAGCTTAAGCCGACCGGTGGGCGCACTGGGCGGTCGCAGGATCACGCCCTCCGGGAGGACGGCCGAGCCGTCGCTCTTCTCCCGATATTGCAGACGCAGTTCCATATGACCGCCGCCTTCGACCGATGGGTAGGCAGGACCGCGTACTATACGGACATTCTCGAGGCCGGTACCGTCGAGGATCTCACCGGCAATGCCGCCGTCCTGTGTCTCGTTCTCCTTGAACGTGTTGTCCTGGCTCGACCCCAGCCGATACATGGCGACGAGCAGCGCATCGCCTTCCGCGTTGTTCAGCTCGTTCAGGACGACGAGATTCTTCTTGATGCGGAGCTGGATCTCCGTATGGCCACGCCGCCGCAGGATATGCACGTCGCTGGCCCGGGCGCGCGCGGCGGTTTTCAGGAGCGCGATCGCCCGACCGCGGGCGTTGCCGGTCTCACCGTCCGTTTCGCTCTGGGCAGCCCGCTGCCGCGCGTCGGTGGCCTGATGTGTCACCTCGCTGAAGGGCACCCAAGAAACGGGGAAGATCCGGCCGGTCGCTCGGGTGTGCGCCGCCAGGAACTGTTGGAGGGACAGTGAATCACGGCGCGTGATATCCGCAAGGATCGTTCCGGTCAGATCGTCGACGTAAACGTGCTGGGCGTCATCGCCCACGGGGCGCGGTGCAGCGGGGCGCGCGCCTCCTTTTCGCGCGCCGTCGGGGGCGGTGCGCAGCGGGGACTTGCGCCGAAACAGGGAAAGGATGGTCATCGGCCGGTGCTCCCGTTGAAGCTCGCAATCATGATGTAGCCGTCGCGGCCGCCACTGGACGTCATCTCGCCGGCCAGGCCTGTGTCGTGACGCATCTCACGGAAGGTCATGCCGGCGACGCTGTCCCATTGCTGCAGCCTGGGATCGGTGGGCCAGGTGAAGCCGACCGTCATAGTCGGCGCGCTGCCGATCGGAGGCGGCAGGCCGGTCTGTACTGCCGATCGCGCAATCTGGGGCTGCACTTCGAGCGCCTGCAGCACAGCGAGGAGCTGTCGCAACCCGTCCGGTGCCGTCGGCTGCGTCGTCCGGCGCATCGAGAACGTCAGCGGAATCGTCTGCTCGATCTGGTCCGGATGGGAGCCGAAATCGCCAGGCGGGGCGTCGGCCAGGGTGCCCCCGGCCCGAACCCAGCTGAGCGAAAGACCGCTGTTGCGGCAGACCCAGCTCTTCACGATCCAGCCGCTGCGGAACATCTGGAGGCCGTCGACGCCATCAAGGCATGCGGCCAGCCACGCGTCGGGCGGCGCTGTTGTTGGGATCAGCGCAGCGGCCCGTTGGCGCCGCGCCAGTTCGCGGGCCGCCGTGAGAGCCTTCTGATGCGCGACGTCAAGCTGGTGTCGGTGCCATGCGGCGGCACCGCCGGCGAGGGCTAGGACCGCAGCGGCGCAAACGACCGCCCGGCGCATCTCCCGCGCATTGGACGCGCCCGACACAGGCACCGCGACGGGGCTGAGGTCCTGAACGAACGCATCAACGTCGTCCAGACCGATCTCGACGCGATTTTCGAGGAAGGCGCTTGGCAGCCGCGCGCGAAACGCTTCGCGATCGTCGCCGCGAATGATCGTGTCGGCGAACGGCGCAAGACGGCCATCCGACATGACCCCGATGATCCAGAAGCGGCCGGGCTCGAATTCGATTTCCGCGTAAACGTCCGGGCCGAGTTTCGCGGCCGCACCGATCGCCATGGGATACACGGCTTTTCGATCGGCATCGGCACCAAAGGAGAAGAAGCCGATCTCGACCGGGTCACGCCCGACCACGGCGTAGTGCGTGGCCGCAACGTCACGGGCCTGCTTCCGCAGCACGCGTTTCGCGGGCCGATGCCGAGCGCTTATCCACGTCGCCCCGAGGGTCCATTTCGTGTCGTTCGTCGTCAGATCGAAGGTCACCGCGTTCCGCCTGCTGCGACCGGAAACCGGAAGATGGGCTGGACCGAGGAGGCGGCCTGTGCCGGCGCGCTCCCATCATCCAGTTCGAGACGCTGCATGTGCCCCTCGCGTCGGACGTAGACGGCGTTCGGGCGGATCTCTGCCACGACGCTGCCATCCGGCAGCGTCGTGCCCTTGGTCACGTCCATCGTCCCCCCTTCAGGCATCGTCAGCGAGGCCTCCACCTGGGCGCCGTCCGTCATGATCAGCGCGACACGTGCCATCCCATGAGGCGGTGCAGTGCGGGGGTCTCCGGTTGTGAGTGCTGCGATTGGTGGCGCCGGGAGGGCGGGCGCCTGGGGCGCTCGCGCGGCGGCTGCGGGCGTTCCAGGCTCGGGCGCGAGCATTTTCTTGTCGTTTTCCCAGATCTTCTCGACGAGGCCGGCTGCGGCATCCTCCTGATGCAGTTCTGCGATGCAGCTCTGATTGGCGGCGATCTGGGCCGGTGTCAGCTGCGCTCCGGGCGCGGGCTGAGCAAGATGGAGCGCGCAGGCTGGAATCCCGGCCCAGGCGGCCGGGGAGCAGAAGCCGAGGACCAGGACACTCGCCGTCACCGGCCGTGCCACCCGGGTGAGCAGGATCTGACGGCTCATAGGGTGTGCGCCTCCACGGTGACGACGACCTGGGTTTTCTGCGCCATCGCATCGCCCCCGCCGCCAAGAAGCCAGTTGATCGGGGTGCCGACGCCCGTGCGTGTTCGTGACGTCGCGTCATCCACATAGCCGCTCAGCATGAGCGTCGAGCCGGAGCGGAGAACGACTGTGTCGTCGAGTGACGTACTCGATGTCTTAGGCTCCTGGATCGTCGAACTGTTCGACGAAAAGCTCGTGATGCTAAGCAAGGTCTGCAGCAGGAAATTCACGTGGAGCATGATGCGCTGATCGACGATCCGAGGTGTGACCTCACCCATGAAGCCCGACATGACGACCCCCGGAGACAGGCTGGCAGACGAACCGGCGTTGGACGCCAGCACGGTGCTCGAGCTCGCGAGATAGGTGGTGTTGACCCCGTTTTGGAACGGCGCGCTCATGCCGTTCGTCGCGGTTGCGGATCGGGAGTAGACTTCCGTCACGTTGCCGAGCTCGGACAGCGCCTGGATAGCGAGTTGTGATCCGGAAAACTGACCGGCTGCGCCCGTCGCGGAGTTGAGGATCGAGGCCCCGAAGGAGAATGGCACCTCTGTCGCGTTCATCGACGGGATGGCGGCCGGGATCATGCTCAGGCCATAGACTTTCCCATAGTTTTTCAGCGCGACCTGCGGGCTCCAGCCGTAATTGGTCTCCTTGTTCAGCTTGAGAGTGTAGACGTGCACGTCGATGGCAACCTGCTGCATCAGGCTCTCGGACAGCCCGTGCATCCATTGGTCAACCCGCGCGACCTGGTCCGGCGTCCCCGTGACCGTCAGCGTGCCCAGTCCCTCGTCCGCCACGACGAGACCGCCGCCGGCAATCGCCGTCGCTGTTCCCTGCAGCGTCTTCCATCGGTCCGTCTTGGATGTGCGACTGATGGACGTCATGCCGGAGGACGTTCCGCTGCTCGAGCTGCTGCCCATGCCGCCACCCGATCCTCCGGACGACCCGCCGCCTCCGCCCATGCCGCCTCCGCCTCCCATGCCGCCTGAAGAGCCGCCGCCTCCACCGCCGGTAATCGAAGCGATTGTCGAGTTGATCGTCGTCTGGCCCGCGAAAGCGGGGACGATGAATGTTTTCGTCTCGTTCCGGAAAAAACTGACGTGCCCGTCATCGAATTTTTGCCAGACGCCGAAGCGCGTCGCGATGGCCTGAAACACGCCTTCTCGGGTGCCGTCATATTGCAGCCAGGCGCCCGGACCCCGCCACGTGGAAAGGGCGGCCGACCGACGCGACGGCGAGGTGGTCATGGCGCCCCCCGACAGCGAGGGCGGGGGCGGCAGAGACGTGCCATTAAAGGCCGCGCCCGCCGCAGGCATCTGGGCGTTCTCGCCGCCGTCCTCTTCCGCGTCCGGCGACACGCTGACGGACACGTGCGTGATCCGGCTCGCCAGAATCGCAGCATCCCGCAGCGTTACGGGCTTCGGGATCAGGATGGAGGCATTCGCCTGGAGAACATCCGGCGTCGTATCGACGTCTTTCAGCATGTCGCCGAGGAGGTAGGGCTGATCGACCGAACTGACGATTGGCGCTTCCGGGAGATGGGCGCGATCCATGGTCTGTTCCGTGGCGCGCTCGCGCCCCTGAACGTCCTGGAAGTCATTGCAGCCAGTCAAAAGGGCCAGCAGGGCGGCCGAGGCGACGAGCTGACGTGTGTTGCGACCGTGCATTATGGTGCCCCTGTCATCGTCACCAGAGCGACGTGGTTGGAACTGAAGAACTGAACCCGCAGCGGCTTGCCCTGCGCGGCCAGTGCCCGAACGATCTGGGACAGCACGCCGGTGTCGCCGTCGAAATTGCCCCGAAAACTGGTCGTCACCGGAACCATCCAGTTCATCTCGCGGGGCCAGATCACGCGCCACGTGGCGCGATCGCCCCATGCGAGCATCTGATCCCGGAGCGGCTGACCTTCGATGAGCGTCCATGTCATCACGATAGGCACCGGCTTTGTGAGCGCGGGCACGGGCGTGGGCGGGATCGGCAGCGGGGTCGGTGAAGGCGGTGCGGGCGCCTTGATCGATGTCGGTGTCGGCTTCGGCGCCACCAGAGCCTGCGGCGGTGCGACCGTGGGCACCCGGGCCACGACGGCAGGGTGCAAAGCGGATGCGGCAGGGTGTACGTTCGCGGCGTAGCGGGTCGCGTGCGGCATGGATCCGGCCGGAATGACGAGGGCCACGTCCGGGGAGGACAACACACTGCACGAGCCGACCTGCGTCAGTGCGCCCTCGGGGTCGTGCGCGAAAACGCAGGTGGCATTTGCCGTGTCGACATCGAGAGACAGCTCAACGTCGCCGTCGATCGGGGTCACGCTGTAGCGCACCACGTGCGCGCCCGGATAATCCATCCCGGCCGGTGCTAAAGCGAAGCCGCGCTCGCGAAGGCTGTCATCCAGCAGCGTCGTGACGCCCATCGGATCCGGCCCGGAGATGGGCCGGACACTCAGCGTCGTCGAGGGTGGATTCAGACTTTTGTTGAGGATGTCGGCAATCGTGACCGTCAGACGGGACGCATCACGAAACGACGTACTCTGTACGACGGAAAGATGGTCGGGGGGCAGGGCGACGCACCCGCACAGCGCCGTCGTGACGCCCGACAGAAAGAGCGCACGGGCCTTACGCATGAGGGGCCTCCGGCTGATGTTTGATGTGAATGGTGACGCGGTCTCCACCGGTCCCGACCGAGAGCAGCATCTCCTCGACAGCGCCATCGATGACGTAGGAGTCCGCGACCGTGTGCCGCACCTGGGGCGCGGCCGTGTGCGGTGCGAGGACGGCCACGCGGGGGGCGGCGAGCACGCCGCCCGGTGGAAACTGTACGTAGGTCCTGCCGCCGTCGCGATACACGCGCAGCGGTTTCCAGGGGACGTCCGGTCCGGTGACAGTGAAGCGAAAATCAGGGACGGCGGCGGGCATTGCCGCGTGCGGGACGGGCGGTGCCGGCTCCGTGTCAGGATCGCCCGGGGCATACGTGAATGCGACCGTGCGCATGCTCTCGCCATCCGGCACGAGCTCGACTGCGTAGCGCCGCCGGTTGGTGGACATTCGCAGGATCGCGCCGTGAGCGGCGGTCGTTGGAGCGAGCGCCAGGGCCCATGCGGCGTGAATACCTTTGGCCCCGCGCACGACGTTTAGCTGCCAGCCGGCCTGTCTTGCTTCCTCGCCCGGTTCGCCTTGCACGGTTTCACCCGGCTGGAGGCGAAGGATGCATATCGTCCCACGCGCGCAACGGAGCTGCGCGTAGCCTTCGCCAAAGGCGAACCAGACGATCCCATTGCCTCCGCGCAGCGGCGTCGCCTCGGGCATGGTAGCCGCCAGCAGGGCGTGGGGCTTAAGTGCCACGGGCTGCGACGGGGCTGTGACGGCCAGTGGAACCGTATCGCGGGCCGGGGTGGGTAGGCGCTCGTTCAGACTGGCCATGAACGCATGCACCCGATCGACGCTGCGCTGCAGCGCCAGTTCGGGCGATGGCATTCCGGGCGTATCCACCACGACGGGTCGGGTGGCCGCACGTTCAGTGCAGGCAGTCAGGCCGGGAAGACAGATGAGCAGCGAGGCGGCGGTCCATTTCATACCGCCAGTATCGGCTCTCCGTTTGTGAGTGCTGTCCCGTCCGTCTCATCGGCGCTTGCACGGATGACTGTGCCCAGGCCCGTGCCGTCGCATAGTTCTCGAGCGAGCTCATGAACGACGCCGCCAAAGGCGATTCCCGCGGCTTCGCCAAGCCGGATCCGCGTATCCTTCCGCCTGTCGATTTCCTTGACGGCGCTACCGCGCGGAAAGACCCGTGCCAGCCGGCGCCGTGCTTCGGTCGATCCGAGCGCCTCGTACAGGCGCCGGCGCAGCGCCGCGTCGTTCGGATTCGTCGAGAGCGCCCACAACTCGATCGGCCCGACGAGGTTGAGCAGATACATCTCATACCAGGCACCGTTGACCAGAATCTGTAGGATAAACGGGGCACCGCTACCATCCGGGCGGGGACCGTTCAGGCCCTCCCGCACGATCGCCCGGGCGGCTTCGCTGAGGTTAAAGCGCTCGCCGATCTGGGCCGCCTCCTGTTCATCGCCGGCGCCGAGGATGAAGCGCCCGGTGGAATGGCCTGTCAGATACTCACCGAAGTCGGCCAGCTTCTGGCTTGCCAGACCGAGACGGATATTGAGCTTTGCGGCGCGCCGGGCAGCTTCCTCGAATTGCTGCTGGACGTACGGCGCGGACGCGGCGCGCTGGAATTCGTCGCATTCGAGACGCTTGAAGCTCTCCCGGAATTCCGTGAAGCGTCGAAGATGGTAGGCGCGGACATGCGCCGGCACGCCTTCGGCATCTTCCGGGCGGAGGAAGAAATTGCGCGAGATGATCTGAAATCCCAGCAGATACATCAGCTCGGTCTGACGCTGGGCCTCGCCCTGACCTTCCGGGGCAACTCGATCGATGTCGAGCACGATGACGCGGGCGGTCCCGAGATCCAGCTTCGTCGGGCTCGCAAGGGTGGGAAACTTGTCGATGAAGTCGTTGATGTATCGGGTAAAGACGTCGGCCAGGTTTTCATTGCGCGCGGGATGGGTCTTGCGAAATTCCTGCGCGATGCGGGGAAGCCGCAGAGCCTCGATCAGGTCGCTGACGAGCGGGACCGCCTGCTGGGTCGCCATGGTGGCCATGCGCATGTCGCCGGCCGCCGCCAACGCATCGGCGACGGACCACCAAGTCGCGCCTCTGTCCGTGGCGATCCGATGACGACGCAGGGCGGCATCGACGGTCGGCTGAAGCCCCTCCCGATACGGCTTCGGTCGCGCACCCGGTCCCGTGTCGGCAAAGAGCTCATAGAGCGCCGCGACAATCTTGTTGAGGAGCTGGTTCATGCCCTCGAACGTGTCTCCGTCCAGCGGACGACAGACGAGCGAGAGGAAGTTCGTCAGAAAGACACGGTGGTAACTCAGCGGATGTCGGCAGCAGGCTTCTGTGTCGAAGATGTTGTAGGCGTAATCCTCCGTCAGCTGGAACGGGATATGCGTGGCGAGATGACGGTCGTCGGCCCGCAGCCCGCTATGCAGCATGTCAACGAAACCGCTGCTTGAATCACCGACGTCCAGCTTGCCGATCAGGGGCAGGCGGGCGCCGTCACCGGAGAGACTGGCCGTGCTGAAGACCGTGCCGAACAGAAGCGTGTTGGCGAGCATCGATTTGCCGCGGCGCGACGGCGCGACATAGAGATCGAGCGTCGCCTCGCGGCCGGCCCCCGCCGGGTCAAACGGGATGATCGATCCATCGGACGTCCGGAACAGGACGGCGCCGTCCTGCCAGGGCCCTCCCGAACGGGCCCACGGCATCATGCCCAGGATTTCGCTGAGCGGGCCGCCAGCCTGCGGTGCCGTGGACGCGATGGCAAGGCCCGGTGCCGACGACAGCACGCCAGCCAGCGGATCGCCGCAGACCCGGCTGGCTTCCGCCTTGCCCCACGTCGCGATCCCCATCTGCAGGCGCGCGGCGCGCACCCGCAATGTTTCCGCGTCGCCCGCCCGGGCGCATGTCGCGAAGGCCATGCGCAGCTTGACGATCGTATCCCGGCGCGTCCGGCGCAGGGCCTTGAGCTGCTCGAACGCGCTATGCACTGCGGCGTTGGAGCCGAAATTTAGCATGGTCGCGATGGTGTCTTTCCACATCATGTGGCCAGGTCCGACCCCCTCGATGAGGGCGGAGGCCCGCCATGGCATGTGCTTGGACGCCAGGGTGGCCGCGAGCTCGGAGAACGACCGGACATCATCGGAGTCCGGGGGAAGCGTCAGATCGACGGGCGACCAGTCGAGCAGACCAAGCCGCGCCGTGGTAAAATCCGGCGTCAGGCCGTCATCCATGAACAGCTGTTCGCGCAGCGGCGGCCAGAGCAGGTCCGACAGATCCGCGGGTACGTACTCGTCCGGAAGGCGGCTGGCCGGCGGATCCAGGGGCGTGTTGGGTGTCCACTCGGCGCCCGCTGTCTCCCGGTAAAGTTCCTCGCGGATCGCGCGCAGGCCCGCGCGCGGATCGAGGATTTCGGCGCAGACATTCTGGTCGGCGAGCGCGGACACGACATTGCCGACGACAGTGCTGTGCACGGTGCCAAGTTCGGTGCTGCCGAGAAACGGATTTTGTGCATCCCCGATCGCGGGGAGTCCGAACAGAGCCGCTGCCCGGGCCCTGTCCGCCTGTTTCATCTCCTGCCGCGAGATGCGTGCAGGCCGGGTCCAGAGTACCAGCAGGATGCGTTCTTCGCGCATGTACGGGGGCAGCACCCGGATACGCTCGTTGAAAATGTCCTCGAAGTCGCTGTTCAGCGCGCGAGCGAGCGTGCGGCGGTCATCGAGATTGCGCTGAATGGTGCGTAGAACACCGTCAGGATCCGCCATGTAGTAGAACTGCATGGCATGTCCGGGCGTATCAAACATGCCGCCCAGCGCGACCCGGAGCCGCCTGGCCGCCTCGCCGATCTCTGCCCCGTTGGCCAGCCGGCGCATTCCGGTGATCTCGACGACGGTCGCATAATCGCCTCGAAACGAGATCAGACCGTGGCGGTCGCATGTGGCGAGATCGCAGAATGACGTGATCGAGCGCTTGTAGGAGCGGGATGCGCCGGCCATCAGCCGGAGGACCCAGTCCGTGGGCGAAAACCGGGACTGGGTCACGCGGGGGCGTGCAACCGGCTCGAGGGTCGGCGCGGTCGTTGTCTTCATCCCACTGGAATCCTGGATCGGATCGTTTCGAAGTAGCGATCGGGCGCATTGGCGAACCAGTTGCCATTGAAGAGCACGCGGAGCCCCGTCTCTCCTCTACGGCGCGCCACCTGATCGAGCGCGAGGGCGGCCGTCCGCAGGGCAGAGGGTCGTGCGGTGCCGATGCGCGCAATCGCCCCCGCCTCCTGCGCCTTGAGGGCGTCGAAAGCCATGCGCGCGAGCGCCGCCTGACCCCTCAGGTCGACATCGTGGATCGTCAGTCCCTGCTGACCCGCGGCCGCATGAAGCGCGGCCACGATGCGGCCGAGCACGCCCTGATCGACGTGCGGCAACCAGATCAGAGACGCGATGTCGTCGATGCCCGGCTCGTCCAATGCGAAGGCCGGGACGCATGTCCGACAGAGGAGGAACCCCGCCACCTGCAGCACTGCCGGAGCTGCACCGCAGCAACGACAGGCATCTGCTTCCCCGGGGCCGAGCGCGGACGCCACCAGGGCGCCGTGTGAAGACCGGGCCAGAAGAACGAGGTCCTCCATCTTACTGGGTGAATTGCATCTGGTTCTGGGCACCGGTCGCGGTGACGTTCTGGCCGGTCACGGTCCGGGTCACCGTTCCTGCCATGAACGGGAATGCCAGCATGATGCCGCCGACGATACCGGCTGCCACCATGGCGCCAGGCCGCATGGCCGCATTCGGGTTCTTCTGATGCTGATACCAGCTGAGAAACGCCATCAGGATCAGGAATCCGCCGACGACGAAGCAGAATGCGTTCAGTCCGTAGGAAAATGCCGTCATCCCATGCTGGGTCGCATTCTGGGTCATGGTGTCGATCGTCTGGGCGCTTGCCGAACGCGCGATCATGCCGGCACCCAGAACGATGGCAGCCGGAGCGATCCGTGCCGAACGGCGCAGGCGCTCGACAGGCTGCGGGGACGTCATGGGGATAAGATGTTTCAGGTTCATGGAAATTTTTCCTTTCGGGTTTTCAAAGTCTGAAGGGGGCTTAGCCGGGTCAGGAGACCAGGTTGAGCTCTTTGATGATTGCCGGTCCGATGATGTCGGCGTTCATGACGCCGAAACCGGCAATACCCATCACGATGTTCAGGCCGGTCGACGAGTGGTTCGCCCCCTTCGCGCGGCCGAGCTGGCGCATGAAGGCGAAGTAGACGATGAGGGCGCCGTAGGCCGCGAAGTAGTACCGGAACATCTGAAAGATCTGGTTCAGCATGGCGGCGGGGCCTTCACCGGCCGCGGCGGTCAGATCACTGGTGCTGAACTGAACCGGTGCCGCGCCACTTCCGAAGGACGTCGTGCTCGAAAAGCCGAGTGTAGAGTTGCCAATATTCAGAAACTCGGGAAACGACAGAAAGACAGCGCCGGTCACGATCATCAGTTCGGGGACG
>Ga0157365_10000551_pt1 | contig 16217 bp, 14 predicted proteins | sample AttsexASBM3_FD_111478 | JGI IMG/M metagenome (GOLD analysis project Ga0157365, IMG submission 111478) | Fungus gardens microbial communities from leaf cutter ant in Ribeirão Preto, State of São Paulo, Brazil - Atta sexdens ASBM3 | ecosystem: Host-associated > Fungi > Mycelium > Unclassified ... | reverse complement strand
GGCGGCGTCCGGCCTTTCTGTCACGCGGCTATGGGGGCAAGCTGCCTGCGGGCACGCAAGTGGACACGCAGCGGCATACCGCACGGGAGGCGGGAGATGAACCGCTGCTGTTGGCCCGTGTCGCCCCATGTTATGTCGGGGCTGATCGGGCCATTTCAGCCCGCCGGGCCATAAGCGATGGGGCGGACTGTCTGGTGATGGATGACGGATTCCAGAATCCCACGCTGCATCAGGACCTCTCCCTTGTCGTGGTGGATGGCGCGGTCGGGTTCGGCAATGGACGCGTCCTGCCTGCCGGGCCGCTGCGCGAACCCGTGGCCGCCGGCCTGGCGCGCGCCGGTGGCGTGGTCGTGATCGGCGCGGACCAGCAGGGCATGACCGCCTCCATGGAAAACGGCCCCCCCTGCTATACCGCCGCGTTGCAACAGAAAGCGGATGCCGTGCCGCGCGACAGGCCCATTATCGCCTTTGCCGGAATCGGGCGGCCTGCAAAGTTTTTTGACGGCCTTGCCCGCATTGGCATCACTCCCCTGCGCTGCATGGCATTTGCCGACCACCATCCCTATACCCTGACGGACTGCAGGCGCCTGCTGGCGCTTGCGGCACAGCAGGACGCCTGCCTTGTCACAACGGAAAAAGACGCGGTGCGCCTGCCCCCGGACATGCGGACGCAGGTCGTGACCGCAGGACTGCAGGTGGCATGGGGCACGCCCGCCATGCCGGACCACATACTTGACCTATGGCTGGGCAGAACAGACGCATGACAGCATCCATCCCTCCACGCCCCACCCGGCAGATGCGCCTTGAAGCCGCATTCGTGCGCGGATTACTGGCCATATTCCGCCGTATCGGGCCAGTGCGGGCATCCAACCTTGGCGGTTTGCTGTGCCGGGTGGTGGGGCCACGCCTGCCGGTGTCGCGCATTGCGGATGCCAACCTGCGCATGGCCATGCCGGAACTGGACGCAACCATGCGCCGCCGCGTGATACGGGACATGTGGGATAACATCGGCCGCAATGCCGGGGAATTCCCCCACCTCGCCACCCTGCCCCGCAATCCCGCCAGCGGTCCCGGCTGGGACGTGGTGGGCGAGGAACACCTTCAGGCGCAGGCGGCGCGTGGCGGGCCGACCATTTTCGTATCCGGCCATATCGGCAACTGGGAAATGCTGCCGCCTGCCGTGGCGCGGTACGGCCTGCCGTTTTCGTCATTCTACCGCGCCCCGAACAACCCGCTGGTCGACCGGATTCTGTGTGACCTGCGCGATGCGGCGATGGGACAGCCCGTGCCCCTGTTCGCCAAGGGCGCGCGCGGCGCACGCAGCGCGCTGGCGCATATCCTGAAGGGCGGACATCTGGGCATGCTGGTGGACCAGAAGATGAATGACGGCGTGGCGGCACGCTTTTTCGGTCTGCCCGCCATGACCGCAGGCGCCATGGCAGCCATGGCGATCAAGCTGCGTTGTCCTGTCATACCGGGTTATGTCGAACGGCTGGGCCCGGCGCGGTTGCGCATTCATGTCCACCCACCACTGGACCTGCCCGATAGCGGAGACCGGACTCAGGACCAGATGGACCTGACCCAGATGGTCAATGACCGGATTGAAGGCACCATTCGGCAGCATCCGGGTAGCTGGCTATGGCTTCACCGCCGATGGAATGGGCATTTGCTCAAAAATAAGCCCAATAAATAGGCAGTTATGCAACGTATTATTGCTTTTTTATCACAGGGTGATGTTTCTGCCTGTTTCTGCGGCTTTCATTCCCAAATTCAGTTTGGCAAAGCAGCCATGCAGGAATAGCGTTGTTCCTACATTGTCACACCACGACAGTCAGAGGGCCAACGGAATGCACATGATGGATCAGCAGGCTTCCGCCACCAATGTTGTTTCCCTGCGGCAGGGTTTCCTGCCCCGTCACCGCGAATACCTGATGCGCTGGCTGCAGGCGGGTGCCTGCATGGGCCTGTGTGATGCGGACATCACCAACCGCGACGAAAACGATGAAATCGACATGGACCATGTTCTGGTCTGGGTACGTGAGAACGCAAACCCTGCCTACATGGTTCGCCCCGAAGGCATGGGCTGGGTGCTGATCGACCAGATCCGTGAGCGCCCGCTTGCCACCTACCGCAGCTTCGAAGCCGCGCTGCATGCCATCCGCCCGGTACTGTCCTGCGGGGCCACTGTCGCGGCCTGACCGGCCGCGACGCGTATTACACCCCTGCCCTTATCGCGCCTAATTGGCGCTGCGGCGCAGCTTGCCTGCCGGGGGAATGACGATCCTGCTGCCACCGGAGGGCAGGATCTGGAACACTGCAAGATCACGCCGCGTCTTGCCATTTTCAAGAAAACCGAACGCGCCATCCACCCCGCCAAATCCTTCTGGCCGGGTCAGCGCCTGCACGGAATAGCCATTCGGGCTGCCTGCCGGACGGGCCTGATCCAGCGCCTTGACCAATGCTGCCGAATCATAGGTCAGGTCAGCCAGCGGCGTGGGCATGTGGTGGTACCGCGCCATGAACTGCTGCACGAAAGTCTGGCGCGTGGCCGGATCGGGGGCTGCGTACCACGCCCCCTGCAATGCCGACAGCTTGTTGGCGAAAGCGCCCCACAGCCCTGGCCCCATGATCTGCACATGCGCGCTGTCCACATGCGTCTCGGTCAGGGCGTTGATGACCATGCCCAGTTGCAGCCCCGTATCCCCCAGCAGCAGCGCATCAAATGGAGGAGCCGGGAATTCCGGCGCAGCAGCCGGCGCGGGCGGCGGCGCAGGCTGATCGGATGCCGACGGTGCCGGCGCGCCATCGGGATTGGCGGGATCAACGGCCGCATCTACCCTGGGGGCAGCCGGCGCATCGGGCGCGGCGGGCTGTGTCGTGGCGTCGGGCTGCACCACGGCGCTGGCGCGCGTTTCATAGGCGGACAGGGTTTTCAGGCCGGTGATGATGGAAGCCTGCGTGCTGTCATGGAACATGATCTGCGGGGACTGCAGGCCATTTTCCTCGCACACCTGCTGCAGCGCCTGTCCCAGGGCGCGCCCCAGCCGGTTGTCAGGCAGGAAGGCGACAAAATGCTGGCGTCCCTGCTGCCGGGCGGCCAGCACCATGCGCCGCACCTGCTGTTCAGGGGCAATGCCCAGCGTCCACACGCCCGGCTGGGCCACGGACATATCACTGGTAAACGCCAGCATGGGAATATGCGCCGCCGTGGCGATGGTGGCCGCGCGTGCCGTGTCATCCGTCGTCAACGGCCCCAGGATCAGCCCGTCCCCTGCCGTGACGGCAGCCTGCGCGGCAGTCGCGGCGGTTGCACCCTGGGCTGCGGTATCATGCACGTCCAGCGGGGGCGCGGTGGGGGAATTCATGGCCATGCGGGTGGCGGTCAGCATTTCCTGACCCAGATGGGCGTTGGTGCCGGTCAGTGGCAGCAGGACACCCACGCCACGCCCGGCCTGCGGGCCACGATGGTGTCCACCGCCGCTGGCGCATGCCGTCAGCGCCGACAGGGCCAGTCCGGCAAACAATAAGCGCTTGCATGCAAAGCGCGAAGAGGCAGAATCAACATCCTGTCCTTGCATCTGGGTTCCGAATGTCTGACGCCTCATCTTCCTCGCCTTCAAAATCTCAACATGCCGCGGAACATCCGACGGACATTCCCCCCATAACGGTTCATAGCGGAGAAACGCCCCTCCGTCATGCAGGGAACGTGGATGAAACCATTGCGGTTCTGCACCGGGATGGAGAACTTATCCTTGTTTCCACCCCCATTGGCAATCTGGGCGACATGAGCCGCCGCGCGGTGGAGACACTGCAGTCCGTCGACCTGATCCTGTGCGAGGATACGCGTACCAGCGCGCGGCTGCTGCGGGAATACGGCATCCATACCCGCACCCGCCCCCTGCATGACCATAACGAGGACCGGCAGATCCCCGCGCTGCTTGACGCACTGGACGCGGGCCAGCGCATCGCGGTGATTTCGGATGCGGGCACGCCGCTCATGTCCGACCCCGGATACAGGCTGGTGCGCGCGGTTGTGGCGGCGGGCGGCCATGTGACCGCGGTACCCGGCCCCAACGCGGCAGTCATGGCGCTGACGCTGTCGGGGCTGCCGCCACATCCGTTCATGTTTTCGGGATTCCTGCCACCGCGTGAAGCCGCACGGCGCGAGGTGCTGGCACGATTGCACGCAGCGGAATGCGCTGGCCTGTCCGCCACCCTGATCTGGCATGAAGCACCGCATCGGCTGGCCGAGATGCTGGCGACGCTGGCCGATGTCATGGGGGGCGACCGCCACGCCGCCGTCGCGCGCGAACTGACCAAGCGGTTTGAGGAAGTGCGCCGGGGCACGGTGGCCGAACTGGCCGCCCACTACGCGGAAAACCCGGCCCGGGGCGAAATTACCGTAGTACTTGGCCCGCCATTGCATGATGACAGCACGGCCACGGACCTGGACACCCAGCTGCGCGAGGCCCTGCGCACCCTGTCGGTCAAGGACGCGGCCGCCCTTGTGGCGGGTATTACCAGCCTGCCCCGCCGCACGGTCTATGCCCGCGCGCTTGAACTCGCACGCGGGCCGCAGGGGTCATGACCGGGGTCAGTGCTGTTCGGGCAGGTCGGCGCTGAACAGCGAATCCGGCGGCATGGCGCCACCGGTCGAGGCATCGAGCAGGTCGACACGCGTGGTTTCCTGCTGGGCGTCCTGAATGATCCAGCCGCGCAGCAGCAGCGGGCTGTCATGGAAAATCAGCGTCATGCTGCCATCGCCGGGGGAATCGGTACGCACCAGCGTAATCTCCAGCACATTGCCATCATGCGACAGGCCGGTGACCGTCACATCCCCCGATAGCTGGAGGTGCGGACGCAGCAGCAGGCCCAGCGGCGTCTTTTCCATGGGCATGGTGGTGGTCTGATCCAGCTGGCTGTCGTTGAAGACGACCTGATCATGATTGGCGACCAGTAGCAGCGGGCTGGGCGGATCATACTGGAATCGCATGCGCCGATTCGTCCGGTCGATCCACGCGGTCCCCGTGCTCTGCTTGCCATCCGGCGCGGTCTGGCGGAAACGGGCCTTCAGCAGACTGATCGCATCCAGGTGCCGTTCAACACGCTCCAGCAGGGCATGGTCCTGATCCGATGCGCCAACGGCCATCTGTTCCTGCGCATGGGCGATGGATAACGGGCTACCGGCAGTCAGCAGGCAGGCCAGACCACAGGCGGCAAGGGTAGGATGGAATTTCATAATACGGGATGATCCATGCACGAAGTAGCCGCCCACTGGTGCCCCATCATGGGGGTAATATCAAGGCAGGCGGATCAGGAACTGCCAATCAGCACACCGGCGGCAAACACCAGCAGGCCGCCAAGCACGATCTGCACGACAGCCGACCCGAACGGTGTTTCCTGATACCGCCAGCGTATCCATGAAATCACGAACAGTTCGATCACCACCACGATCACCGCCGCGACCATCGCCGCCGAAAAATCATTGATCAGGAACGGCAGTGTATGGCCGATCCCCCCCGCCGTGGTCATGAGCCCGCATATCAGCCCGCGCAGCAGCGGCGCGCCACGGCCCGACAGCTTGCCATCATCGGACAGGGCTTCGGCAAAGCCCATGGAAATCCCCGCCCCGACCGACGCCGCCATGCCGACCAGAAAGGCATTCCATGGCAGGTGCGTGGCGAACGCCGCGGCAAAGACGGGGGCCAGCGTGGACACCGACCCGTCCATCAGGCCGACCAGACCGGGCTGGATGACCTGCAGCACGAAGCGGCGGCGGGCGTCCTCGTCCTCGCTTTCGCGCTTGTTCAGGGGCAGGCGGTCCAGTTCGATCGCATTGGCGGCCTGTTCATGCCGGTCCTCGGCATGGGCCAGATCGCCCAGCAGCCTGCGCGTGATGGCGTCGGTGGTGCGCAGCGCGGCCTGACGGTAGAAGCGCGCGGCATCCATTTCCATCTGCCGGGCATGCTGGCGCACGGCCTCGATCCCCTGCGTCTGGACCTGCCATGCGGGCTTGCGCACGATGAAATCCGCAATGTCCTGACGGCGGATCAGCGGGATATGGGGACCGAACCGCCGGGCGTACAGGTCGATCAGGTCCCGGCGGTGGCTGTCTTCCTCCGCCGACATGTCGGTGAATATCTTGGACGTATCGGGATATTTTTCCCGGACCGCGTAAGCAAAATCGGAATAGATGCGCCCGTCTTCCTCCTCATTGGAGATGGCCAGCGCGAGAATTTCCTGATCAGTCAGGGACGAGAATTTACGCATTATCCAGTCTATGCATAAATTCCTGCGTCACCTCAAGAATATTGTAAAGTTAAAAATAATTATCAGTTGTATTTGCGAAGTAATAATCGAAACTGATTATGCTTCTCGATTACATTTACTGTAGATACACCGTTCTCCCGCGTCAGACCGCAGCCTCGGCAAAGATACGGGTGACATCCCCCTGCCACCGGCCATGATAGGCCGCAAGCCATGCTTCCGCCTGCGTGGGACCACCCGCCGCGATTGCGTGCAGGGGGGCCAGGTAACAGGTTTCGTCACGTCCCTGCGCATCCCTGATATTGCGCGCCCGCAGCCCATCAGTCGCCAGTTCGACCATGCGCGCGGCCAGTGCGCGCAACGTACCCTGCCCCCATGGCGTCTCCAGCCCGGTGCGCGGCACCGCGCCGCGAATGGCGATGTAATCATCCCACCCGTGTTCCAGCACCAGCCGTTCCGCGGCGTGCAGGGTGGCGTCGTCATACAGCAGCCCGGTCCACAATGCCGACTGCGCCAGCATCATGGCAGGCGTCCCGGCATCCGCGCCCCGCATTTCCAGGAACTGCTTGAGCCGCACATCGGGGAACGCCGTGGTCAGGTGGTCCTCGAAATCCCCGATCGTCGGACGCTGGCCCTCCAGTCCCGGCGGGCAGCGCCCTTCCAGCCAGCCCCGGAACGAACTGCCCGCGACATCAATCATCCGGTCATCGCGGGTGACGAAATACATCGGCACATCCAGCAGCCAGTCCACGTAGGATGCAAAGCTGAAGCCGTCTTCCAGAAAACGGCGCGGCATGCCCGCACGCGCGTTATCGGTATCGGTCCAGATCCGCGCACGGTTGGACAGGAAGCCGTTGGGATGCCCTTCATAGAAAGGCGAACTGGCGAACAGCGCCGTCGCCACCGGCTGCAACGCCAGCGAGACCCGCATCTTGCGCGCCATGTCCGCCTCGGACCCGAAATCAAGATTGACCTGCACCGTGCAGGTACGCAGCATCATGTCCAGCCCCAGCGTTCCCACCTTGGGCATGTAGTTGCGCATGATGGCGTAACGGCTCTTGGGCATCCACGGAATATCCGACCGCCGCGCCGTGGGGTGAAACCCCAGCGGTGCGAACCCGATGCCCAGCCCCTCACAGATCGGGCGGATGGCCGTGAAGTGGCGCGTCATTTCGGACCCGGTTTCGTGCAGGGACGCCAGCGGCGCGCCGGACAGTTCGAACTGCCCGCCCGGTTCCAGCGAAATCGAACTGCCTTTCGCGTCCATCTGCCCCTTCAGCCCGATCAGCGCGTCACGGTCGATGATTTCTTCCCACCGCTTCCCCCCTTCTTCCGCCGCCAGGCCACGCAGCAGGGCTTCGATCCCCTGTGGGGCATAGGGTGGCGAGGACCAGGGCCTGCGATCCGGCGTTGCGGCGTCAGGGCGGACAAAACCGAATTTTTCATGTTCCGTGCCGATCCGCCATTCCGGGCGCGGCCGGGCGCCAGCTGCCAGGACTGCGACCATCTGGTCAAATGATTCGATTACGTTTGAATTATGCGCGCCGGGATTCGACATGGCGGGGGCAATATCCTCAATGACAGTCAGATTAACGCCGGCGACAGGCTGAACGCGCATGCCGGAGGGGGCAGGTGTTTATTGACCCATCCCTCATACGGCCTTGAGGCCAGCCCCGACAAGAGCCAGCGCCGCCGCCGCCGCGGTATCCGCCCGCAGCACAAGCCCGCCAAGCGACAGCGGCCTGACAAACGCACGACCACGCAGGATGTCATGCTCCCGCGGGGAAAAACCGCCTTCGGGGCCAATCAGCACACAGTCCCCCGGGCGGGCCGCGACGGGGGTGGCCGGGGCCTCGCTGCGTTCAAGGGCGGCGAACAGGGTTACACCGTCCGGCCACCGGGACAGCACCAGTGGCAGGTCCGCCAGCGGGTCGATCGCGGGCACGTCGAGGCGTTCGCACTGTTCGGCCGCCTCGACCGCGATGCTTTCCAGCCGGGCGGCATTGATGCGATGGGTATTGGTGCGTTCGCTGACCACGGGGCGGAAATGCGTGACCCCCAGTTCGGTTCCCATGCGGATGACCGTTTCGGTCGCATCACGCTTGAGCGGCGCGAACAGCAGGCCCAGCCCCGGCGTGGGCCGGGCCGCACGGGTCCGCTCCGCCAGCCGGATGCGGCAGCGGTCCCGGCGCAGATGGTCGATCACGCCGCGCCATTCCCCGTCACGCGCGTTGAAGACCGCGACCGCCGCCCCCACCTGCTGGCGCATGACGGTGCCAAGGTAATGGGCCTGCCCCGGTTCCAGATCCAGCATGCCACCGGGTGCCATCGGGGCGGTCGTTTCGGGGGAAATGAACAGTCGCGGGCAATCCCTCATGCCTGACGGTAACCTTTCGCACTTGTCGCACTTGAACATAACGCCGGGGCCGGTCTTGACCCGACGGGGTCTTCCGGCCCATCTGTTTCGCCATTAGCAGCCACGGGGCGATCCGTCACCGGCAAACCCTGTCCCGCTGGCGCGATCAAGCCCGAAGGAGTTGCACCCGTGGACCAGCCAGTACCCCATACGGACATCCGGGTGGATGGCTGGATCGGCCGCCTGCCCGCGCGCCTGCGCCCGTATGCGCTGCTGGCGCGGCTGGACCGGCCCATTGGCACATGGCTGCTGTTCCTGCCCGGCGTATGGGGCATCATGCTGCCGGCGGGCGTGCCGGCATCGCAACGTATTTTCCTGATCGTGCTGTTCGGTATCGGCAGTGTCGTAATGCGCGGCGCGGGCTGCGTGGTCAACGACATGTGGGACCGCGACATTGACCGGCAGGTTGCGCGCACGGCGGGCCGGCCGCTGGCGTCGGGCGCGCTGTCGATGCGGGAAGCGGCGCTGTTCCTGGCCGCCCTGCTGCTGATCGGGTTCAACATCCTCATGAACCTCAATACCCTGTCACAGGTGCTGGGCGCGTCCTCGCTTGTCCTTGTGGGGCTGTATCCGCTGGCCAAGCGGGTGACGTGGTGGCCGCAGCTGGTCATGGGGTTCACGTTCGGCTTTGGCGCGCCACTGGGCTATACGGCGGCGGCGGACCGGATCGGTACCGCCCTGTGCGCCCTGTATGCCGCCACCATCGTCTGGCAGCTTGGCTTCGATACGATCTACGGTTTTCAGGACATGGAGGATGATGCCCGTATCGGGGTGCGGTCCACGTCCCGTCTCATGGCCGGGCATGCGCGGCTGTTCGTGGGCGCGTGCTATGTCCTGACAGTTGCGGGACTGGCCGCGGCGGGGTGGCTTGCCCATACCGGTTACGGGTTCTGGCTGGCGCTGCCCCTGCCCGCCGTACTGCTGGCATGGCAGGTCAGCCGGCTGGACGAACGTGATCCCGCCGGGTGCCTGCGCCTGTTCCGCTTCAACCGTGAAACCGGCCTTGTCATTGCGCTGGCCATTCTGGCGGGCATGCTTACGCGCTGAGATGCATGATACGGCCCAGAAAGGTCCGGGCCATGTCCATGCACTGCAGGAACAGGGCGGAATCGTAACGGTGCCCTTCATCGCGCAGGAACGCATGCTGGGCATTGAATTCATGCCATTCGTAACATACCTGCGCCTGTTCCAGCGCCTCGCGGATCATCTGCCTTCCTGCAAAGGGCACATGCGGGTCCTGCCGCCCCCAGACAAGGAACGCCTCCCCCTTCATCTCCCCGACCCGCGCCAGCGTATCATCGCATTTCCCGTGACCCAGGCTGTGGGCATGGATGTCGGTGGCATAGAAACACACCGTCGCGCGCACGCGCGGATCAAGGGCGGCACGAAACGCCAGATGTCCGCCAAGGCAGACACCCATCGTGGCCAGCACGCCGGTGCAGTGCGGGTACGCCGCCAGCCAGTCCAGCGCCGCACGGGCATCATGGTCATAGGCGGCAAGCAATTTTTCATGCTTCAGGAAATTGCCCCGGTCCGTGCCCGGCTTGTCATAAGCCAGCACGGTGCCTGCGGGTTCGTATTCATGATAAACCTCGGGCACGCACACAACATGCCCCAGCCCGGCCATCATGGCTGCAAGCCTGCGGATGGGAGCCGTCACCTGATAGATTTCCGAAAACAGCACGATCCCGGGAAAGCGCCCCGCGATGGCGGGACGGAAAACATGCATCCGCATCATGCCTGATGGTGTCGGGATGTCGGCTGTCTCGTCCGAAAGAATGATCATCGCTGTGCTCCTGCTCCATAGGGCCAAAGGGGCATGATAACAGCATCCGGACACGCCACCGAGGGGCCATGACCATGACGATGGTGTAATATCAGGTCTGAAAAATAGGGTATTTTTGTTCAAATATTGCGCAGAAAAAGCTTCCAACGTTGACAGCACGGGGGATCACCGGCCTGTATAGGGCATGAATTCGTTACAGAAACCATGATGTCATCCCTCTTCGCCCTCTCCCTCGCATCGCTGGCGATCATAGCCGTCGTGGTTCTGATTGCCCGTTTCAAGATCAATCCGTTCATCGTGCTGTTCGCCGTTTCGCTGGCGCTGGCGCTGGGTGCGGGCATGCCACCGCAGAAGGCCATCACGTCATTCGAAACCGGCGCGGGCCATGTTCTGGGGCATGTCGCGACGGTCATCGCGCTGGGCACCATGCTGGGCAAGATGCTGGCGGAATCGGGCGGGGCAGACCGGATCGCGGTCACGATCACCAGCCTTGCCGGCACGAAACGCGTCAGCTGGGCCATGATGGTGATCGGGCTGCTGGTGGGCCTGCCGGTGTTTTTCGAGGTCGGGTTCGTCCTGCTGATCCCGCTGGCCTTTACACTGGCGCGGCGCACCAACACGCCCCTGCTGCTGCTGGCGCTGCCCATGGGGGCCGCGCTGTCGGTCACGCATGCCATGATCCCACCCCACCCGGCAACGCTGCTGGCGCTGTCGGCCTATCATGCGGATATCGGGCGCACGATCCTGTGGGGAATCGTGATCGGCACGCCGGTGGCGGCCCTTGCGGGACCGATTTACGCCCGCTTCATCGCCGGGCGGATCGGACCGGTCCAGCCATCAGCGCTGGAAGCGCAGTTCGTCAACCATGACCTGCCCGAAAACATGCCCGGTTTCGGGCTGACGGTCATGACCATCCTGTCCCCCGTCATCCTGATGCTGGTGGGGTCGATGGCGGACATGCTGGCTGCGGCCCATACGCCCCTGAACAATGCGCTGCACTTTATCGGCAATACCGACATCGCACTGGCGCTGGCGACGCTGCTGTCATTCCAGGTCTTTGGCGCAGCGCGCGGGTTCAGCCGGGAAACCATCCTGAAATTCACCAATGACTGCCTCGCCCCCACCGCCCTGATCATGCTGCTGGTCGGCGCGGGCGGCGGATTCGGTCAGGAACTGGTCGATAGCGGCGTGTCGTCAGCCATTACCGACCTTGCGGTGGGGGCGCATGTGCCGCTGCTGGTGCTGGCATGGCTGCTGGCGGTGGTGGTGCGCGTGGCCACCGGGTCCGCCACCGTGGCCATGAGCACGGCAGCCGGCATTGTCGGCCCGATCCTGCTGCGCACCCATGCCGCGTCGCCCGAACTGATGGTGATCGTGACCGGGGCCGGGTCCGTGGCGCTGGGGCCGCTGAATGACGCGGGCTTCTGGCAGATCAAGGAATATCTTGGCCTGTCGGTTGGCCAGACCATAAAGACATGGTCGGTGATCGAGACGCTGATCGCCGTGCTGGGACTGGTATTCGCGCTGCTGCTGTCACTGGTGATCGGATAGTCTGGACATCATATTCAAATGACGGTTGGAACTGCCTTTTTTTCGGCAAAGACGGCATCTGACGCAGATTTTTGAACAAAGCCCCGGCAGGGATCTTTTTTAATTCCTGCAGTTATGGGCCAGCACGTCCGCCGCCTGCGCATGGTCGACCCCCTCCATGCCCAGCGCGGCCAGTGCCGCAGCCGGGGCCTGCTGCACGGCACGACAGGCGTCAGGCAGGACGAAGGTGGCAAATCCCGCCCGCACCGCATCGCGCGCGGTCGCTGCCACGCAGTAATCCAGCGCAACGCCCACCACGAAGACACGGGTGATTCCCCTACCCTTCAGCAGGCCATCCAGTCCGGTACGGCTGGCATGGTCGTTGTCTTCAAAGGCGGAATAGCTGTCGATATCGGGATGCAGCCCCTTGCGCAGCACCACGCCAATATGCGCCTGCTCCAGCGCGGGCGACAGTTCGGCCCCCGGCGTTCCGGCCACGCAATGCACGGGCCAGGGACCACCCCGCCCCGCAAAGGACACATGCCCCGGCGGGTGCCAGTCCTGCGTTGCGACAATCGCCCCGAACGGCAGGTCGCATAACGGGTTGATCAGGGAAGGCAGCATATCCGCACCCGGCACGCCAAGGGGGCCACCGGGCATGAAATCGCCCTGCATGTCGATGATCAGCAGGGCGTCCGTGGTAGATATGCGCAGGGACATGATCTGTCTTTCCTCCCCATGACGGCCAGGGCCATATGTACTACGACCGGACCTGACAAGGCGCCAGAAACGCAAAATCCGGACGGGCGGGCCGTCCGGATCCTGTGCCTAGCCTTTGGCGTAAGGGTTGTTCGATGCCCGTAGCAGCAGCCGGATCGGCGTGCCGGGCAGGTCAAAGGTTTCACGCAGGCCATTGACCAGATAACGCTGGTAATCCTCGGGCAGCTGGTCGGTGCGGGTGCCGAACACGATAAACGTGGGCGGACGGGCCTTGGCCTGCGTGATGTAGCGCAGCTTGAGCCTGCGCCCATCGACCAGCGGCGGCGGATGACGCTCGACCATCATTTCGAACCAGCGATTCAGCGCGCCGGTCGGCACGCGGCGGTTCCATATGTCATAGGCGCGGCGCACGGTGGGCAGCAGCTTGTTGATCCCGGCCCCCGTCATGGCGGAAAACGCGACAACGGGAATGCCGCGCATCTGTGCAAGCGACGTCTCGATACGGTCCTTGATGGCCTGCCGCGTCGTGGCCCGGTCTTCCACTGCATCCCACTTGTTCAGCGCCAGCACGCAGCACCGGCCTTCACGCTCGATCAGGCGGGCGATCTGCAGGTCCTGCTCATGCACGCCCAGCGTCGCATCCAGCACGAGAATGACGACCTCCGCCATTTTCAGCGCCTCGATCGAGGCGGAAACGGACATCTTCTCCAGCGTCTCGTCAATCCGCGCCTTGCGCCGCAGTCCCGCCGTATCGACCAGCTGGATCGGGCCCTGGTCATCATGCAGCATGACGGCAATGGAATCGCGCGTAAGCCCCGGTTCCGGGCCGGTAATCATCCGCTCCTCGCCCAGCAGGCGGTTGAGCAGCGTGGATTTGCCCGCATTGGGGCGCCCCACGATGGCAAGGCGCAGCGGACCGGGGGGACGGACATCCTCCTCCTCGCCTTCCGCCTGTTCACGACGGCTGCGGCGCGTGGGTTTCTGTACGGGCGGCAGATCGGTTGGGGGCAGGCGGTCCGCTATTTCGGACATGAGGTCAGCCACGCCTTCCCCATGCTCGGCAGAGATGGCCAGCGGTGCGCCAAGCCCCAGCGAGAACGCCTCCATGGCGGCAGCAGCCCCCTGCCGTCCTTCCGCCTTGTTGGCGATCAGCAGCACCGGGCGGCCCTGACGGCGCAGCCAGTTGGCGAAATGCTCATCCGCGGGGGTCAGGCCACTGCGCGCGTCAATGCAGAACAGCACGAGGTCGGCATCCGCCACTGCGGATTCGGACGATGCCCGCATGCGCCCGTACAGCGTATCGGGCGCGGCTTCTTCCAGCCCTGCCGTATCAATGATGCGAATGGCGCGGCCACGCACGGTCGCCTGCCCTTCCTTGCGGTCGCGGGTTACGCCGGGGGTGTCGGCCACAAGCGCCTGCCTGCGTCCGACCAGCCGGTTGAAAATGGTCGACTTGCCAACATTTGGCCTGCCCGCGATCACGACAACCGGCAGCGCATCCACTGGCGCGGATGGAAAAGATGAACTCACTGCGGCAACTTTCTTTTTAGCTATAGGCGATAAGGTAGCCGCTATTGTCCAGCAGCAACAGCAGATTATCGACCACGATGGGCGCGGTCGTTACCTGACCGGGCAATTTGTGCAGGGATTCGATATGTCCCTGCGCCGGATCAATGATGGCAACCCCGTTTTCGGGGAAGCTGGAAATGAACACCAGTTTGCCCCCTGCCAGCAGCGGACCGTTCCATACGATGCCGCGCTTCTGCTTGTCGGCGTTTTCATACTGGCGCAGCTGCGTGATCCAGCGCACATGGCCCGAAAGCCGGTCAAGGCAGGCCACCTGCTGGTCCATGGAGATGATGAATATCCAGTCCCCGATCACCAGCGGCGTATTCTGTCCCGAGATGCCACGTTCCCACAGCCTGCGGCCCGAACGCATGTCAATGGCCACCAGCACCGCGCCGGTGCTTATGGCATAGGCCGTACCATCGGAAATGACCGGCATGCCATGCACGCATGAAAAGTCGATCAGCGCCTGCTGCCCATTGGTGCTGCCCAATGTGTCGGCCCACACGACCTCGCCCCCTTCCGCGCGCAGGGCCACAAGGTCGCCCGAACCGAAACCGGCCAGAACCACCCCGTCCGCCACGGCCGGGGCCGGCTGGCCATAGATGATGGTGTCGGCACCCGTCGCGGCATATGTCCACAGGACATTGCCGTTTTCGGCATCCAGGCAGTACAGGTGTTCGTCAATGGTGCCAAGGAACAGGCGGCCGTTGTCAATTGTTGGCGCGGAACGGCCGGGGGCCTGGATATTGACCCGCCATTTCAGCTTGCCCGTCGCGGCGTCCACCGCCAGCGCCTGGCCAATGCCATCGACGATGTACAGCGTATCCCCGTCAACGCTCAGGCCACCGCCCAGGTTGTCCGACTGCATCTTGCGCGGCTTGGGGTTGTATTCCCACAGCTTGCGCATGGCCGGCCAGTGATAGGCCCGGATCACGCCCTGCGCGTCCATGACGAACAGTCGTCCGTTCTGCACCACCGGCGGGGCCTGGATGATGCCACGCCCGCTATTGCCAAGGGCGACGTAATACAGGGGATCGGGTTCGGAAATGCCCGCCCCGATATCGTGGGTCCACTGGTGGCGCATCTCGCCACGCCATGCGATATCCATGCCGACATGGCTGGCCACCACGCCGGACTGTGGCCAGTTGTTCACCGCCACTGGCGCAGGCACGGTCACGGCCTGCGTTTCGTCCGAATCAACGGTCAGGCCCGCCGTGGTATGCAGCACGTCGGAACGATGCCCGATCAGCAGCGGCTTCTTTTTCTGCGCACTGGAACAGGCGGCCAGGGCGGGCAGCAGCGCAGCCCCGGCACCAAGTAACGCGTGGCGGCGGCTCAGGGCTGTTTTCATGGTCTTCCTGTCTGTGGGCATGGGGGTGTCATGGGTCGGGCTAGCCACCTGCGTCAGCCCCCATTGTCTGCAGCATGGCTTCCGCGCGGTTGCGCACGCCATCGGTTACGGACATGTCCATGGTCAGGCGTTCCAGCCGCGCGCGCGCATCCGCTTCCTTACCGGTGCGCAGGTCAAGCATGGCCTCGGCCTCGATGGCCTGGGCGCGCCATGGCTGGCCCGCGCCATCCAGCACCGCAAGGCGCGAACGCAGGGTGGCGGGATCGCCACTGTCGATCTGATGCTGGACCCACAGCAGGCTGGCGAGCGAGGCAATGACCGGGTCGGTGGCATGTTCCTGCGCCACGCCATCCCACAGGGCAAGGGCCGCGGGCAGGCTGCCGCTACCGGCCAGCAATGCGGCGCGTTCCATGCGCGCGAGGATGCGCAGCGGCGGCCGTGCCCTGCCGTCCAGCGCCGCAAGTTCCTGCAGGCCGGTTTTCTGCCGTGCGGTCAGCGCACCATCAGTACCCGCATTGTCGGGCGCGCGGGTGGCGTCCTGCATTGCAGTGAAATAGGCTGCCGAGACCGCTGCATCC
>Ga0157365_10000550_pt1 | contig 16234 bp, 10 predicted proteins | sample AttsexASBM3_FD_111478 | JGI IMG/M metagenome (GOLD analysis project Ga0157365, IMG submission 111478) | Fungus gardens microbial communities from leaf cutter ant in Ribeirão Preto, State of São Paulo, Brazil - Atta sexdens ASBM3 | ecosystem: Host-associated > Fungi > Mycelium > Unclassified ... | reverse complement strand
ACGCCGAGAGCGACTTTCGGAAGCAGTTTCGTTTTGCGTGCCATGATTTCACGCCTCCAGATTGCGGGCGACCGCACGAACGAGGAACGCTGCAATGATATTGGCGATGATGATGGCAATCACGCCGCCTGCGGAAGCGCCGCCGATATCGAATTGCAGCAAGGCGCGTGAGTAGATGAGGAAGGCAAGGTTGGTGGACGCAACGCCGGGACCGCCCGAGGTGGTAACGGAAATCTCCGCAAAAACCGTGAGCAGATAGATCGTCTCGATCATGATCACGACAGTGATTGCACGGCTCAGATGAGGCAGGATGATATAGCGAAAGCGCGCAATCGGTCCTGCGCCATCCATGCGCGCGGCTTCTTTCTGCTCATGGTCGAGCGACTGCACTGCAGTAAGCAGGATCAGCACAGCGAAGGGCAGCCATTCCCATGCCACGATCATCATGACCGTCTGCATGGGGTAGTGCGCCAGCCAGTCGATCGGCTGCAATCCGATTGCACGCATCATGGCGCTGTAAACGCCATAAATCGGGTGCAGCATCAGGTTCTTCCAGAGCAGTGCAGAGACTGTGGGCATGACGAAGAACGGGGAGATCACCAGCACGCGGGCAATACCGCGACCGAAGAACTCCTGATCGTACAGTACAGCCAGAAGTACGCCACCGCCGACACTGATCACCAGAACGCCGAGCACGAGCAGGATCGTATTCAGCAATGCCCAGAGAAAATCCGGATCGGTCAGCAGATAGGTGTAATTACTGAAGCCGGCGAAGCCCTTAAGCGTGGGATCGACGAGGTTATAGTTCTGGAATGAATACCAGAGCGTCAGGACGAGGGGGATCAGTGACCAGATCAACAGGATGATCACAGCCGGGGAGAGAAAAATACCTCCTCCCGATCTGCGCTTCACCCGCTCCGGCGTGGCGATGACAGCTTCCATAGGCAAGCTCCGCAAGTGGAATTCCACTCGTCCTGGCTGTTAAGTGAAAACTTACTGGGTCGATAATCAGGTCCGTGTGGCGACTCCCGCTCTGGCATCTCCTGCTCTGGCGGGAGGCGTTTTCAGTGGGCGAGGGCTTCTGCCATCAGGGTGCGATGGTGGATCTGCTCGTCATGCATGGCCTGGAAGACGGCAAATTTCGCATCGTGGTAGCGTGCGGTACGGGGATCGGGCGCGACCTCGGCACCGACACGCGTCATCTGCGACATGGCAACACGCATGTCGTCGTAAACACCGCCTGCGACAGCACCTAGAATGGCCGAACCGAGCAATACGGCATCCGGCTCCTTGGGCAGCATAATGCGGCATCCCGTCGCATTGGCATGTTCACGAAGGAAAACAGGATTTTTCGTTCCGCCGCCCGTCGCAAAAATCGTGTCGATTGCATAGCCCTTGGCGTTGAGCGCGCGGATGATATCGCGTGTGCCATAGGCCAGGCCCTGGATTGTTGCGAGATACAGCTTGACCAGATCGTCAAACCCTGCCGACAGGCTGAGCCCGCTCACCATTCCGCGCAAGGTCGGGTCGGCATGGGGGGAGCGATTGCCATGATAATCCGGAAGGACATGGAACGCCGAGGTCAGGGAGCCAGGCAGGGCTCCTTGCTCGAGCTGGGCCAGACGTTCGTTCAGCAGTTCGTAAACCGTACGTCCTTCGGCCTTCGCTTTTTCAGCGAGCTCGGGTCCGTAGGCGTGGCTTGAGATTACGAAATCAACCAGAGAGCCGACGGCGGACTGACCGGCTTCATTGAGCCATGTGCCGGGGATCATGGCTTCCGAGTAAGGCCCCCAGATACCATCGACATAACGTGCGTCGCGCGAGACAGCCATGTGACAGCTCGATGTACCGCCGATGAGGGCGAGACTGCGATCAAGAGCAGCATCATCGACCGTTTCGCCGGAGGCAGAACCGATAACCCCGATACCGCCCGCATGGGCATCGATAGCCGAGACGCCAACAGGAATACCTGCCTCTAGGCCGAGTTCCTGCGCCGCCGCAACGCTGAGGCCGTCGCCGACCGTCTGCCCCAGCGAGCGCACGTCTTGCCCTATGCGCTGATAGTTCTCGTCGGCAAGCTCATCGAGACCGATTGCGCGGAAATAATCCGCATCCCAGCCCTTGTCGTGAGCGAGGTAAGTCCATTTGCATACGGTCGAGCAGCAGCTGCGTGAGTCCGAGCCTGTTGCACGCCACGTCAGATAATCGGGCAGATCGAAGAAATAGCCCGCCTGAGCGAAGGTCTCGGGCATGTTGCGCTTGAGCCAGAGCAGTTTTGGCGTTTCCATTTCCGGCGAAATGGTGCCGCCGACATAACGCAGGACCTCATAGTTTCCGGCATTGATCTCATCGGCCTCTTTCATCGCCCGGTGATCGGCCCAGAGGATGATGTCCTGCTCGGGCGCTTGGCCGGGATCGATGGAAAGCGGCTGACCTTCGCGGTCGAGAACGACCAGCGAGCAGGTGGCGTCAAAGCCGATACCGCGCACGACGGGCTTATCGCCGTCGAGGGCGCTCATGGCGCTGCGGACACTCTTGCAGATGGCCGCCCAGATATCGGTTGAAGATTGCTGGATGAAATCCGCCTCGGGACGCCAGGTCTTTGTGGGGGTCACACAGGAAGCGAGCTTCTGTCCGCTGAGGGAAAACACTCCGGCGCGCGCACTGCCTGTGCCAACATCGACGCCAATCACAACTTCCATGGGACTACATCCAAACTCTTACGAATTCGTCATATTCCCACTCAGCTTCTGGGATGCAACTCACCAATGCGTGTGATCTGTCTCAATATGTTTGAGATATCGCACAAAAAAACCCGACATCCTGAGATGCCGGGCTTTGCTGATGTTACGAAAGAGAGAGCGCGCGATCAGAAGTTCACGCCAGCCTGAACGAAGACATTACGCCCCATGATCAGATTGCCGTACTGAAACACGTTGGTGTTCGTTGCGCCATCGACAACGTAAGGCGGCTTCTTGTCGAACAGGTTGCGCACGCCTGCCTGGAACTGCCAGCGGTTCAGCTGATAGCCGAGCGTGATGTCGTGGCTGAAGATACCGGGCGTCTTGTAACGACCGACAGTTCCCTTGACGAGATCGACCGACTGATCGTTCCAGATCATGCCACCCGTATAGCTCATCATATAGGTGAAGCTGAAATCGTCATGGCGCCATGTTGCGGTTGCATAGTCGCGCACGCGCGGCTGGCCCGTGCTGTTGTTGTACAGCAGGCGGCCGTCATAATTGTACCACTGTCCGCCGGGCACATACTGCTGCTGATAGCTGATCAGCTGCTGGAAGTTGTTGCTCAGATTCAGGCGGTCATGACGCGTGAGGCGGAGGCTGTAATCCAGGTCGAAGTCGAGACCGCTCGTGTGCAGTCCACCCAGATTTTCATACAGGGCAGAAGCCGTCTGGATCTGCTGCGTCTGCGCGTTACGCACGATATTGCCGCAATAGCTGGTGTTTGCGCCCGTATAGCACTGATCGAGCAGATACTGCGTGCCGATCGCACTGATCATATTCTTGAGCGTGTAGTGCCAGTATTCAACCGACAGCGAGAGGCCCGGCACCCAGTGCGGCGTCAGAACCGTACCGAACGTGTAGGTGCGACCCGTTTCCGGCTTGAGCTGAGCGTTGCCACCCTGAAGGGTGGGAACCTGTGCAGAGTTACGCATTTCGAAACCCGGGCCGATGCCCTGACGGGCACAGGTTGCTGCGACCGTTGCGGAGGCAGCCCCGTAGGTGCCGACCTGCGAGCACGGGTCATAGGCGGTTTCGTAGCTCAGCTGCTGGCCACCGAAAAGCTCGAAGATATTCGGCTGACGATAGGAGGTGCCGAGCGTAGCGCGGAAGCGGATGTCGCGGTTCGGTGCCCAGTTTAGGCCAACCTTCCAGTTCTTTGCAGCGCCGAAAGTGTTGTAGGACGAGTAACGCCCCTGTGCGTCGATCGTCAGATCCTTGGCGAGGAAGGCGTTCTTGAGCAGGTTCAGCTTGCCTTCGAGATAGCCTTCGGAAACGTTGAAACCACCGCCGGTATAGGCCTGCGTGTTGGTCAGCGTTGTACCCTGAGCCACCAGCGGATCCGGGCTGTCGCTCATCTGCTCGCTGCGATGTTCCATACCGAGCGCGATACCGAGATCGCCACCATTCTTCCATGGCATGGACACGACATGATTGTTGTGCACGCGGAAATTGGTGTCACGGAATTGGTACTGGATGTTCTCGACCGTGGTGTAGTTCGAATACGCAGCGCCCTGCGGCGTCAGCTTGCCGAACGGCGAGGAAAGCTCGCAGCCTGCGGAAGCCTGACAGACACTGGGGTCGTAAACGAGGGCGGTATCCGGATTGCCCGGATCTTCTGCGCGCAGGCCCCAGGTATTGAGCAGGTTGGCGTAGTTGCCGATGTTGAGGCTGCGGACGTTTTCGCGGTTCACGCCATAGGTGTAGGAAGCATCGTACATCCAGCCATGGGTGATTTCGCCCTTTGCGCCGAACATGCCGGTCACAGTGTCCGAAGCACGTTCGTAACGGCGGGGACCCCATTCGCCCATGCGACGATAAACGGTGGTATCTTCACCGAACGGGTTGCCGGGATAGTCACCGGGAACAACGACCGTATTGGGCAGGGTGCTGGGCGGGATCGAGCCCGACATGGGTTCGGGTGCCATGAAGCTGTTCGTCGTGCGATGGCTGTAGAGCACGTTCGCATAGACGGTCAGGTGCTTGTTCACATCGTAATGCGTGTCACCCGAGAGCGAGGAATCCTGATAGTTGTTGGTCAGGCTGGAATCGCGGTTGAAGGGATAACGATCCGACTTCGTAAAGGGCACCACCGTCTGGCCGTTATCATGCGACGTGTAAGATCCGCCGCTATCCGGATAGAATACACCATTCGGGCTATAGGAAGAACCATAGGTCGGCTGGCCCGAAACCGGGTTCGTCAGGGCGACGGGGTTGGCCCAGGCGCGGTTGCGCTGCATGACACCCGTCGAGGTCAGGTACTGGCCGAACAGGGTAATGTTGCCCCTGCCATGGTCGAAATTCCAGCCCTTGAACGCCGAAAGCATGCCTTCGGGTGCATCGCCATACTGCGAGATGCTGCCGCGCATGGTGATGTTGCCGGTGTTCACATCGTGACGCATCTTGATGTTGATGACACCGGACACGGCATCGGCACCGTACAGCTCTGAGCCGCCATCCTTCAGGATTTCAACGCCTGCAACCTGCTGAAGCGGGATCGAGTTGAGATCGACGCAGTTCGAGTTGCCGTTGATGGTCGTACGCTTGCCGTCGATCAGCACCAGAACGCGGTTCGTTCCGAGGTTACGCAGATCGGTACAGGAGACGCCGCCACCGCCATTGGTTACGGCATTCGTTGTCGCGCTGGAGCCGACCGAAGGCAGACGCGAGAAGAAGTCGGACAGGTTGTTGACGCCCGTCTGCGCGATCTGCTTGGCGGTGATGATCTGCACCGGGTTCGCGTTGGTATTGTTCGACGTGCTCAGCGCCGAACCGACGACCGTGATGCTTTCATTTCCCGCAGGGGCAGCGCCGGAGAGGCTGCGCAGGCTTCGGCCGCGTGTGGTCACAGGAGTGACGAGCGCAGCAGGAGCGGCCGCCGCACCGGTGGTCGCTGTACGTGCCTGTGCCGGGCGGGCCTGTGTTGTCTGGGCCTGGGTCGCACGCTTTGCGCTGCTCTTATGGGCAGGCTTGTGGTGGATCGTGACGTTCGTTTCGGCGCGTGCCGAAACGCTGACGCCAGCAAGGACAGTCGCACCGAGCAGCATGGAAGCGCGGCGGAGGCGGATGCGGGAAATGGCCATTGGTCACTTTCGCGAAAAGAATTGAGGGCGGAAAGACTTCCGGTTTTTTTCGCAAATGGCACAGTGTGATTGAGGGTTTCAATCTCGTAACGTCATGTCACCCCGCGTAATTGTGACATTTTCATTGCGATGTGTTCCGCTTGCAACAGCCTGTTGCATGCAGTTTGTTATTAAAAACTAAAATCAGTGATTTTTAGAAAATTATATTACGCGCGCGCTCTTGACCCATAGATCACGGAAACTTTACAACAGGCCACCTCGCGAAAACGCGAGCAAACAATACTCGCAGTGAGCCGCCATGTCCGTTCATCCCGTCGTTGCTTCCGTCACCGAGCGTATTATCGAGCGCTCCGCTGTGTCGCGGCGTCGTTATCTCGCATTGATGGAAAGAAACCGGCGGAAGGGGATCTCCCGTCCTCGCATGGCCTGCGGCAATCTGGCGCATGCCATGGCGGCTTCGGGCGAGGACAAGGCCCAGCTCATGCGTGGCGGTGGCGTGAATCTGGGTGTTGTTACCAGCTATAACGACATGCTGTCTGCGCATCAGCCCTATGCGCGCTATCCCGATCAGATGCGTCTTTTCGCGCGTGAAAAGGGGGCCACGCTTCAGGTTGCCGGTGGCGTGCCCGCAATGTGCGACGGCGTTACGCAGGGGCAGGAGGGTATGGAGCTCTCCCTTCTGTCGCGTGATAATATCGCCATGGGGACGGCCATTGCGCTGAGCCATGGCATGTTCGAGGGCGTGGCCCTTCTGGGCATCTGCGACAAGATCGTCCCTGGTCTGCTCATAGGTGCTTTGCGCTTCGGTCATCTGCCTGCGCTTCTGGTGCCTGCCGGTCCGATGACTTCGGGACTGCCGAACAAGGAAAAGCAGCGCGTTCGCCAGCTTTATGCGGAGGGCAAGGTGGATTCCGGAGCGCTGATGGAGGCTGAAGCGGCTTCTTATCACGGCGCAGGAACCTGCACGTTCTACGGCACGGCCAATACCAACCAGATGATGGTCGAGATGATGGGGCTGATGCTGCCGGATTCCGCTTTCTGGAATCCCAATACGCGCATCCGCCAGGCGCTCAATCGCAAGGCTGTCCATCGCCTGATCGAGATTTCACGTCCCGGGGAGGATCATCGTCCTCTGGCGGAGATGGTGGATGAAAAAGCCATCGTCAATGCAGCGGTCGGTCTGCTTGCTACAGGCGGTTCGACAAATCATGCGATCCATCTTCCGGCAATTGCGCGCGCTGCCGGTATCTGCATCGACTGGAGCGATCTCGATGCGCTCTCTGCTGCCGTGCCGCTTCTGACGCGTGCCTATCCGAACGGCTCTGCCGATGTGAATGCCATGCAGGAAGCAGGCGGATTGCCGACCCTGATCGCAGCGCTGGGTGAAGCCGGCATGCTGCATCAGGATATCCTCACGGTATCGAAAGGCGGCTATGCCGATTACGCCTGTCGTGCGCGTCTTGAGGGCGAAGCGCTTCTGTACAGCGCTGCGCGTCCTTCCTCCGACAGAAGCGTACTGCGCGATACCACCGAGCCGTTCCGCAAGGATGGCGGTATGCGTCTGGTCGAAGGGTCGCTCGGCCGCGGGATCTACAAGACAAGCGCTGTCGATGAGGATCGTCAGACCATCGAGGCTCCGGCAGCGGTTTTTCATAGGCAGGAAGATGTCATTGCGGCCTTCAAGGCCGGTAAGCTCAATCGCGATGTTATTGTCGTGATGCGCTTTCAGGGACCGGACGCTAATGGCATGCCCGAACTGCACCGTTTGACGCCGACTCTTGCCGTCCTTCAGGACAAGGGCTATCGCGTCGCGCTGCTGACCGACGGGCGTATGTCCGGTGCCAGTGGCAAGGTGCCTGCGGCCATTCACATCTGCCCTGAGGCACAGTCCGGCGGCCCGATTTCGCTCATCGAAGATGGCGATATGCTCCGTATCTGCGCGCGTCGCGGGCAGATCGAGGCGCTTGTAGACCCGGCCGTCTGGAGCAGGCGTCAGCCCGCTACCCCGCCTCCTGCCGGGCTGGGGACGGGACGTGAGCTTTTCACCCTTATGCGCAGTCGTTCCGACACGGCGGAGAAGGGGGGCTCGGCAATGCTTGCGGCGATGGAAGACGTGATCGACAGTCACGCCGCAGAACTCGATAAGGAATTCCTGAATGCTCGACACCACGCTTCTCGACTCGGTGATGACACGCTGTCCGGTCATTCCGGTTCTGGTCATACAGGACCTGTCTCTGGCACGGCCGATCGCGCAGGCGCTGGTCGCGGGCGGGTTGACCACGCTTGAAGTCACGCTGCGCACCGACTGCGCAATCGAGGCTATCAAGGAAATGTCAAAGGTCGAGGGAGCCCATGTCGGGGCCGGAACGGTACTCAACGGAGATGACCTGGCGCGTGCCGTCGATGCCGGATCGCAGTTCATCGTCAGCCCTGGCCTGACCCAGGAGGTCGCAACGGCAGCACAGCGACACGATGTGCCTCTGTTACCCGGCGTGGCCAATGCAGGCGATATCATGCGCGGGCTCGATCTGGGTCTGAGCCGGTTCAAGTTCTTCCCGGCCATGGCCAATGGCGGGTTGCCTGCGCTCAAGGCCCTTGCTGCTGTTTTCGGCAAGGTGCGTTTTTGTCCGACCGGCGGCATTACCGAAGGGAACGCGGCAGAGTGGCTCGCTCACCCGGCAGTCAGCTGTGTTGGTGGTTCGTGGCTGACGGCAGGCAATTTCGACGCGGACGCAGTCGAATCACGTGCGCGTCAGGCTGCGGCTCTCGCCAATCGCGCCTGAACCGCCGCCATATTTTCTGGCAAGAGACGGGCAGGGGGGCATACGGACCTCCTGCCTCAACGAGACGTTACCGCGATATATCCTTCTTAGTTAATGCGTCCGGTATTTTCTTCTGCAGAGCCGTCGTTTCAGGGCCTTATCGGCGACGTCGGGTGACCTCGGGTGAGAGTGTCATCTATCCTGACGATTAACTTTAATTCAAAATTTAACATCGATAAGATTGCCAACTCCTTGGCTTTCGCCCGATAGAGGATCGATGCTTCCCCCCTGCGACATGACGCGTTTCACCGATACGATGCTGCGCGCATGACCAAACAGGGACGCGCCTATTTTGGTCTGGCAGGTGTGATCGTTCTTGCCATGACGACCGAGCTCAATGAGCAGGTTTCGTCCCAGTCGCTTCCGGATATTCTGGGTGGCCTCGGCATCAGCCACGATCCGGGAACATGGTTCAACAGCCTGTATCTCTCTGCCGAAGTCATGGGCATGTCTCTCGCGCCCTGGATGGCGCTGACTTTCGGCGTGCGTCGATTTGCGGTTGTCGTGGCGATCATAGCCAGCCTTTCAGCCGCCTGTATTCCGTTTAACCATAATCTGACCCTGCTATATGGCCTCAGGATCATCGAGGGGCTTGCGGGCGGCTTTGCTGTGCCGCTGCTGCTGCTCGTTGCCCTTCGCGTGCTTGCACCGCCCGTGCGCCTGTACGGTCTTGCGGCCTATTCTCTTACCGCGACATTTTTCCCCAATCTGAGCACGGCTCTGGCCGGCTTGTGGACCGATCTTGTCGACTGGCGTTTCGTGTTCTGGCAGGCCGTGCCGTTCGGCAGTCTGGCGATTTCGCTTATCTGGTACGGCATTGCACCCGAAGAACCCAATTATAAACGCATACGCAATTTCGACTGGAAAGGTGCGCTTCTTATCCTGTTCGGTTTCGGCGCGCTCTCGACGATGTTGCAGCAGGGCGACCGTCTCGACTGGTTCAATTCGCCTGCGATCTGCGTCATGGCGCTCGTCGCCGGGGTGTGCATACCGCTTCTGGTCATCAACGAGTGGGAGCAGCATACGCCGCTGTTCCGCATACAGCTTCTGGGGCGCCGCAATTTCGCCTACGGGGCGACAACGCTGCTTATTTTCCTTGTCGTGTCGCTGGCCTCATCCACCCTGCCGGCTACCTTTCTTCAGGAAGTCGCGGGCTATCGTCCCGAGCAGATCTATCCGGTCACGCTCGAAATTGCCTGTATCCAGCTCATCATGCTTCCACTCATGGCTGTGGTTCTCAACAGCAAGTCTGTCGATAGCCGCGTTGTCAGCCTGCTGGGCATGTGTCTGATCTGTATGGCGTGCATAGGCGACAGCTTTCTGACTGTGGGCTGGAACCGCAACGAGTTTTATCTGTGGCAGATTTTCATGGGCGCAGGCGAAGCGATGATCGTGATGCCTCTGCTTATGATGTCGACCAATTCGCTCGTTCCTGCGGAAGGCCCTTTTGCCTCTGCGATGGTCAATACGCCGCGCGCTGTCTCTCAGGCGATCGGTGTGTGGATGCTCCAGCTTATCCATCGCTGGCGCGGTGGGTTGCATTCGGATCGTATCGTCGACCGTATCGGCGTCGACCGTTTTCGTACGTTCCAGGCCAATGCCATCCCCCTGCAGCGTCCGGCACCGCTACTGCCAAACGGGACGCCGCGCAGCCCCGATGCACTCCCGACATTCAAATATCAGGTGGCGCATCAAACCGCGGTGCTGGAACTCTCCGATGCCTATCTCATCATTGCCGGTATCACAGTCTTTCTCATGGCCTGGGTCATTCTGCTTCCCCAGCGCACCTATCCCCCCCGACTTATGTTCGTGAAGAAAAAATCCTGACCCATGGCTTCAGACGATCAGCAAAGCAGCCCCGCCAAATGGCCGTTCTATGTCACAGGCCTGATCCTCGTGATATTCTGCGGTGTCATTCTCGCGATCATTTTCGTGCCGAACCGCAAGGTATGGACCAATGATGCGTATGTGACCGCGCATTATGCCACGATCGCCCCGCGTGTGCCTGGACAGGTGATCGAGGTGCTCGTCGATGACAACCAGAGCGTCAGGGCGGGGCAGGTTCTGGCCAGGCTCGATCCGCGCGATTACGAGACTGCCTTGACCCGCAGCCGGGCAGAACTGTCACGTGACGAAGCACTCGTGCTCGATGCCCAGGCAGCTGTCGAGCGTCAGCCGAGCATGATCGAGGAGAGCGAGGCGGAGGCAGGGCGCATAGAGGCGCAACTCGTCTATGCCCGACAGAATGCCCAGCGTTATCACAACCTCGCACAGACCGGGGCCGGCTCCGCTCAGGAGCGTCAGATGACGGATGCCTCCATGCGCGAAATGGAGGCCAATCTGCGCAGCATGAAAGCGCGTATTGTCGCCGCACAGGCAGAGATACCGATCCTGAAAGCCAAGCACGAAGCGGCCCTGCGTGCGCTCAGGATCGATCATGCTGTCGTGCGTCAGGATGAGCTCAACCTGTCCTATACGCAGATACGCGCCCCGTTCGATGGCATGGTTGGTGAGAAGACGGTTCAGTCAGGCAATTACGTCTCACCGGGCGCCGCGTTGATGGCGCTTGTGCCCATGGACCAGCTCTGGATCATGGCGAATTATCGTGAACTTGCCTTGCGTCACATGCGACCCGGCCAGCACGCACGTATCCATGTCGATGCCTACGATATGGATCTCGATGGAATTGTGGACTCAATTCCGCCGGCTTCGGGGGCGGCCTTTGCGCCGATCGCACCCGAGAACGCCACGGGCAACTTCACCAAGATCGTTCAGCGCCTTCCCGTCAAGATTGTCGTGGCACCCGGTCAACCCCTCGCGAAGCTGCTGCGTATGGGTTTTTCGGTCGAGACCACCGTCGATACGCATCTAGAAAACGTTGTGAACGAGCAACAGCACAGCTCGACAGGAATTACGGCGCGATGAGCGCTTCGTTCCGCGGATATGGCGCCATGCGTCGCCGCGTGATCCTGGCTGCGTCGGGCATCGGCCTGCTCGGCCTGGGGGGGTGTACGCTTGGGCCGGACTTCAAACGCCCGGATGTGATTTCACCCTCAGGTTTCGAGGCCGAGCCTCGGGATGTTGCGGGTACCACCTATGGCGGGCCGGTCGATATTGCGTGGTGGAAGCGCTTTAACGATCCGGAACTGAACCATCTGATCGACCGGCTGGCCGTGCAGAATATCGACCTCCAACGCGGCATGCAGCGTATTGCAGAAGCGCGGTCGCAAACGCGTATCGCCGCCGCTCAGGGTTTGCCCAGCCTGAACTGGGCAGGGTCCTATGCGCGCACCCATCAGAGTGAAACAGGATTTATCTCGCTGGTGCAGCCGCGTGCAGGCGCACCGAACGAATACGATTTTTTCCAGAATACGCTTGGCGCCTCCTGGGATCTCGACCTGTTCGGGCAGATAAGACGTGCTGTGGAGGCTCAGCATGCCACACAGGAAGCCGCAATCGAGGCACGGCACGGTCTTGCCCTGAGTACTCTGGCCACGCTGGTCGACAGCTATATGCAGCTCAGGGGCGTTCAGGATCAGATCGGCATTACCGAACGTCATATGGCAGTGTCGGACCATGATGTCGCGCTTGTCGAATCCCGCTTTGGCAATGGTGCAGCCACAACGCTCGATCTTGCACAGGCACGCACTGAGCAGGCCAATACGGCCTCTGCTCTGCCCAGCCTGCGCAACGCCGAAAGCGCCCTGATCAATGCGATCGGTCTGCTGCTTGACGAGCCACCGCGTAGTCTGTCCGATGAGCTGGCGCGTCATGACGGAACGATGCCCGGTATTGTGCCCAATGCCCCGATAGGCCTCCCATCGGCTCTGGCGCGCCGTCGCCCCGATATTCGCGAAGCCGAGGCGCGCCTTCATGCAGCGACGGCAGGTGTCGGGGTGGCCATTGCTGCGTTTTATCCTGACATCACGCTGACGGGGCAGATGGGAACACAAACCCTGTCAGCGGCCAGCTTCTTCTCGCTGCCTTCACGACAGTTTGCCACGGGGCCGACGCTTTCGGTTCCGCTATTCGAGGGCGGCCGCCTGAGAGGAACGCTGGCCCTGCGCAAGGCGGAGCAAAAAGACGCGGCTCTCGCCTACCGCCATACGGTCACGACCGCCTGGAACGAGGTGGACAATGCTCTAACCGCCTATGCGCAGTCACAGAAGCGTCTGGTGCAGACGCAGACGGCCTGGCAGGAAAGCCGGAAGGCCGTCGCTATTGCCCGGGTACGCTATAGCGAGGGTGCTGTGGATTTTCTGCAGGTCGACGCCGCTGAAACCGCCGCCCTCGCCGCAGAGGCAGCGTATTCAGCAAACCGGATACAGGTCGCGACGGCGTTCGTTTTTCTCTATCGCGCGCTCGGTGGTGGGTGGGAGTATGGACCGTTTATGGAAAATAATGTCGAAAAATCATTGAGATAAGATGAATTCCTGAGAATTTGGTTCATCGTAGAAGTCACTGGATCGTTGAGAGTGATCCCTGTGAGCCAAGGCATCTTCCCCTCTGCATTTTCACGGCCGGAGATGAGTATCAAAAATAAATGAGTATCGTTTAGAATCAGAATACTGGACGCAAGAGTCTCAGTGGTGTCATAAGGCGCTATGATCGGACGTTCTCATATCGTTCTGGGTATTGCGAGTGCTGCTACTGCGTCTGCTGCAGGATGGGTGCCATTCTCGCTGGCCACCCTCATGAGCGCCGCACTCGGCAGTCTTGCGCCCGATCTCGATACCGAACGCTCGATGCTGGGCTGTCGGGTCCCCTGGCTCTCTCGCCCTCTGTCCCGTCTGGTGGGCCACAGAACCGTTACCCACTCGCTGGCTGTGCCGGGGGCGCTTGCACTGGCGCTGATCGGATGGCTGGGCGCGGCAGGCTTGTATTCTCCCTTCGGCGGGTTTCTCGTCGGTTATGTCAGTCATATCGTGGCTGATCTCATGACCGGCGGATGCTGGGCGCTTTACCCGCTGGCACGTGGCCGCCTGGCGTTGTGGCCGCACGCCAAGACGGGCAGCTTTCGCGAGTACCTGCTTTTGCTCTTCTGCCTCGGGGGGCTGGGATACATGAGCTATCTGTGTCTTGTGCAGAATAACAGGCCCGCTTTCCTGCAATCCGCGACGGGTTCCCATCGCGGACGATCATTGCCGAAGCATCATATGGCGTTCATTGCCTAAAAAGCCTTGTCGGCCTATGAGCAGCTCAGAAATCTGCCATTCCGGAGCCAGTCATGACCTCTGCCGATCGCCAGCCCATTCGTCGGGCCCTTCTTTCAGTTTCCGACAAGGCGGGTCTGATCGACCTGGGTAAGGCGCTCGTGGCCCACGGGGCACAGCTGCTCTCGACGGGAGGCTCTGCCAAAGCCCTGCGCGATGCCGGGCTGCCGGTCACCGATGTGTCCGATCATACCGGTTTCCCCGAAATTCTGGACGGTCGCGTGAAGACCCTCGTTCCGCAGATCCATGGCGGCATTCTCGGTCGTCGCGATCTGGCCTCTCACAAGGCCCAGATGGACGAGCACGGTATTGCGCCGATCGATCTGGTTTGCGTCAATCTCTACCCCTTTGCCGCAACGGTTGCCTCGGGTGCGGGTCCTGAAGACTGCATTGAGAACATCGATATCGGTGGGCCGGCAATGATCCGTGCGGCGGCCAAAAACCACGATCACGTCGTGATACTGACAGAGCCCGCACAATATGAGGCTCTGATTGCCTCGCTTGATGCAGGTGGCTCGACGCTTGCCGAGCGTCAGCATTGGGCCGGTGCGGCCTATGCCCATACCGCAGCGTACGATGCGATGATCGCGCGTTGGTTTGCCGAGCAGCGCGGCGACGTGCTGCCTGAGACGATGACCGTAGCCGGAACCCGCCGTGAATCGCTGCGCTACGGGGAGAACCCCCATCAGAAGGCTGCGTTCTACGTCACCGGCGAGAAGCGTTTCGGTATTGCGACGGCAACGCAGATTCAGGGCAAGGCACTCAGCTACAATAACCTCAACGACACGGATGCGGCTTTCGAGGCTGTTGCCGAGTTCGACGCGCCGTCGGTTGTGATCGTCAAGCACGCCAATCCCTGTGGTGTTGCCAGCGCCGATACGCTTGAGGCTGCATGGGCTGCTGCGTTGAAATGCGATCCGGTTTCGGCATTCGGCGGTATTGTGGCGCTCAATCGCACGCTGGACGAGGCAACGGCGGAGCAGATCGCGACGATCTTCACCGAGGTGATTGTGGCGCCCGATGCGACGGAAGGGGCACGCGCAGTTCTGAGCCGCAAGAAAAACCTGCGCCTGTTGCTGACGGGGGGTGTCCCGTCTGCAACGGCCGAGGGCATGACGTTCAAATCGGTGGCTGGCGGTTTTCTCGCGCAGAGCCGCGATGCCGGTCAGGTGAGCGAGGCAGAATGCCGCGTGGTCACCAAGCGCGCCCCTACAGCCGCCGAAATGGCCGATCTTCTCTTTGCCTTCCGCGTCGCCAAGCATGTGAAGTCCAATGCCGTGATTTATGCCAAGGCAGGGGCGACAGTCGGCATTGGCGCCGGTCAGATGTCGCGCGTCGATTCAGCGCGTATCGCGGCACGAAAGAGCCTCGACGCAGCCGAAGTGGCCGGTGAGAACGAGGCTCTGACCAAGGGGTCTGTCGCAGCATCCGACGCCTTCTTCCCGTTTGCCGACGGGCTGGAAAGCGTGATTGCCGCCGGCGCGGTGGCGGTGATCCAGCCGGGCGGCTCAATACGCGACCAGGAAGTCATCGATGCGGCCGATGCAGCAGGGATTGCCATGGTCTTCACCGGCATGCGTCACTTCCGTCACTGATAACGATCGCAAGCCATCCGCGTGCGCTTCGCAGGCTGGTGGCTCGCTCTTTTATCCTCTGATTGACCCGCAAACAGTGCTGAGTCCGTTCAGCGCGGGCCGCATCGAGAAACAGGGCCGATATGGAGAAGTTGGCATGGAGGCGAGAATGAGTGCAGCACGGCAGATGACTCTGAAGCTGGCGGGTATTGCGCTGCTGGCCGGAGCCATGGGTATTGGCAGCGGGAATGCTGCGCCTTCAGGGTCTGCACCTGTCAGAGCGACGGCAGGACAGGTTCAGGCAGAGGCAGATCTCTCGACGAGATCGGGCTGCGTGTTCAACCTCAATTCATTGCCGCGTTTTTCTGGCAAGGTCGAGCGCCTTTTGCCCGGAACCCAGGGCGATGCCGTTGGCGCGTTGCTGACCGATGGGACCGAGGTTGAAATGCCACCCGGTCTTGCGGCACAGGATCATCATCTGCGCGCTGGGGCCACACTGGCAGTCAAGGGGCTCGCTGCACCCTCGTTGCATCTCGTGCGTGCGTTTGCGCTGAGCGGCAAGCAGGACCTCTGCGCGTCTCCGTTGCCCGAACTGGTCACAGCAGCTCCCCCAGCGAGTGCAGAGGGCAAAATCGCCCGACTGCTTCACAATGGAGATGGCGCTCTCAATGGGGCCATTCTCACCGATGGAACGGTGATACGCGTACCTGCCGCAGGGGCGCGTACGCAGTTTCTCAAGCTGAATGCCCCGCTTTATGCTGAGGGCTATGGTTACCAGACGGCTTACGGCAAGCTTGTCGT
>Ga0157365_10000549_pt1 | contig 16260 bp, 24 predicted proteins | sample AttsexASBM3_FD_111478 | JGI IMG/M metagenome (GOLD analysis project Ga0157365, IMG submission 111478) | Fungus gardens microbial communities from leaf cutter ant in Ribeirão Preto, State of São Paulo, Brazil - Atta sexdens ASBM3 | ecosystem: Host-associated > Fungi > Mycelium > Unclassified ... | reverse complement strand
TAAAAAATCATTTTCCATTATTTTGTCTCTATGTAGCAAAAAACTTAATTCGCTGGCTTTTCAAACCACAGGTCAGCAAGGAAAGCTGCTCCTGCAATTTTATGCTCGTGTTTAGGTTCGCGACAAACCAAACAAGCCTGTATGTTTGCCAGTGCAAGCCCGAGTTCTATATCAGGTTTAGGCGTCGGAAATTGCTCCCTACTGAGACCTTTGTAAAACCAATGGTTAATTAATTCATGCCAGACATTTTTGCTGGTTTTAAACTCATCTGGGATAATGTCATAGGGGGGGAGGATTTTCATAGCCATACCGCCGAACACCATATTTAACTGAGAAACTTCAATAGGTTTTTGCATGGATATCATTACGCCTGTTTGTTAATTTCGTGACGGTATATAATGGACGATACCGTCTTTACATAAGTAACCATCCTGATCCAAACTAAAAACACCGGCTTTCAGGCCAGTTTCAACCAGCTTACAGGAATTAACAATTTCTGAGTGAGCGGCATCTTTCTCCCGCTTTTCGTTCATCATTTCCATAGGCGATCCTGCCAAGCTCTGTATCAGAAGATACGTACAGACAGCACTAAAAACAGTTATGGCACCAAAAAGAGTGTCAGCGTTTCGTTTAAAAAAAAGTTTATATACCCCCACAGAACCAACTGTGGCGGGTAGGGAGTAAAGTAAAAATATAGTAATCATTTAAATCTCCAGCGCCGAATGACATATTGTTTTGCAGGCATAATATAAAATTTAAACAAAGAGGTTAGAGGGTAGATCACGAGAGCCATCGTTGCGAACAAAAACACGGCCATCGAGGGATTTGCCATCAATCGAACACCATTTCCAGGCAGGCTCGACGGGATTGCCTTTGAGGATGCAGGTCAAACGCAAAATGTTTTCTTTAAGCAGTTTTATCAAAGTGAAATCATCGGTGAACGAAGATTCGTAGATTTTTTGTAGAGACTCCTGACAATCATTGATTAACGTAAGAATGATCGCAGAATACACATTAGGTCTGGCGCACCCAATTATTTCAAATTCATGCTTGCTAAGTTCTGCGTCACAGTATCCATTCCAGTTTTCATAAAAATCAAGCTCAGATGTGTAATGTGACTCAGAGTAAAGAGCCTCCATTTCATATAAAGACGCTAACAAAGCGCAGCCTTTATCCTCGCTTATGGTATCTTCTGCACCTGTTAAGCTGGGAAGATCGAACCTTATAAGTTGGATATAGGCGCAAATAAGGTTCAGTTGATGAAGATTTAGCTCGGTTCTGACGCCATAGAAGTCCCGCAACCGCGTATATCTGTGTGTAAGCTTGTAGGTGTGCATAAGGCTAACGTCCATAAGTTAAAGGGAAGGGTGTGGTTTGCATACCACGTTGCCTGTGTCATGGAGTAACATCTACAGTGCGCAGTTTTAGGTTATTTAACATAATCCTCGTTATGCGCACTAAGCTATTGTTATTAAAGGGAAATTTGTTATCGGTTTCCACTTGCTTTATCCATAGCCCATCCAGCAATCCAGTATGCAATAATCAAAAATGGGATCAGTGCTATCTCCATCCAGCCTACAGTTCCGGTAAGCGATTTATACCAGAACACTAACGCAGAAACACATTTACCTTCCTTAATCTCTAACGAAAAGATATAGCCCCCAAACACAAGAGCCAGTGGAACAACCAGAATCCCGATCTTGCGAGTTATAGTGCCTAAAAAAATGCAGAAAACGAGCCAGGCGAGTAATGAACTATAAAAAAGAAAGTCAGGAATGACCATAAATCCACCTTAGATATATAAAAACAAGGAATGTAATGATCCATAAATCTTTGATATGAGCCTGGTTTATATGAGCATGGCTAGTGAAGAAAATACTGACTGAACCTTGCAATAAGTCCGGCTACAGTTGGTGTCAAAATAAAACTGGCTGAGATGGATACTACAATTAAAATCAAGAAGCCCAGCGTTCCTGGCTTAAGCTTTGATGGGTATTTATTAATCAGCACCTTACACAGTTCGGCAAAACCTCCAAACAACGATGTAAAAGTCATAATGTAAAGTATTATCCACCCCATTGAATCAATGGTATTCATCCTGTTCCCTTTTTCACGGTTATTCTCAATAGTCTTATTGTGCAGAACATCTAAATGCATGTCAGCTACCAATTTTTTCATGAAACAGTTTCGCTTCGTCATAGTAAAATCTTCGGGTCTTTCGCGAATAACCTTTTGCTGGTTTAGGTAATTGTACACCCCTAAGCATTCCATCCGAAGCAAGAGCTTTAACCAACTCGCTTTCCGTTACTCCCAATAAATTTGCAAACGTTTTCGTGTCAATAGTGATCATAAACGAGCCTCACTGCTGCTATGTTTAGATAAAGTAGGAAGTTTTATTCGACAGGCAGCCAGAATCTTTTCTCTCAAGGGATGATCATACGGTACAGAGTCATATGCGTAGTCCAAGAGGTAGTATTCCCCTTCATACGCGACAATATGATACTGTTCTGTAACCTTATTGACCGTAACACTGAACCTGTAAACACGCTCTCCGGTGGTTTTACTCGTTTTATAACCATGAAGCCTGACAGTCGGAACAGGTGCGCTAGGTTCGCTCGCGAGCTGTTTAGTCTGATAGCCTCCCCCATATCCATAGCTGTGTACCCACTGCTCATATGCATGATGGGAAAAATCGGAGACTTTATCTTGCTCTTCACAAAACAGTTTTGTAGCTGAGGTTAAGGGATAAGCAGGCCAGTACAGCCATGAAGAAAATGCGTTAGGCTCGGACATCACAGATTTTACCGCTAGCCTGTAGTCATCATGTAAGGCATTTTGAATGACTTTATTGATACTGTCTAAATCGAAACGGGCGATGAACGTGTTGGCCTGTCCAGGAAACGATTCCTGTATCAGGACATTTCTACTAAGGCCAGTGAAGACAACTCCTACCCTAAATCCCCTTTTCGACGTCCAGCAAAGGTCAACGTGCTGATCTAAAAGGACAGCATTCCTTTCAAAACAGCTGATTGTCCTTGCATTGATTCTGGCCGGTGCATAATCATTTTTATTTACGTACAAGTCATGCCCGGTCATCAGCATTTCAACTGATAAATCAACAATGCCAGTCCAGTCGGTTCCTTTTTCATCACTCATAACATTCCCCCGAATGAAATAGTGTATGACAAGGTAAATAAAATAATTCAACTTTAAAAGTTTTAAACGGTACGATATGGGGTGATTTTAGATAAAAAAAAACCACCATGAAGGCGGTCTTTTTTTAAATGAGATGATTAAATGAGAAAATCATCGAGAGTTTTTCCATCATCCAGCTGGGCTTTGATAGCAGCTGGTGTTCTGCCCTGACCTGTCCAGGTTTTTTCAGCGCCGGTTTCATCAACGTATTTATACTTAGCCGGTCGTGCAGCTCGTACTTTACGGGTCTTGGAATTCTGAACGCCAAGTAATTCCTCCGGTTCAATGCCCTCTTCCAGCATCAATGCCCGGATCTGTTCCAGTTTTTCTGTACGTAACCGAATAGACTCAGCGTTAGATTCTTCTTCTTGCTTACGCTCATCAACAACAGCTGACAGCTTCTCCAGAATTTCCAGCAGGGTTTCTAAAGGAAGTTCACGCGCCTGCGCACGCAATGTTCTGATGTTACTGATCGATTTTAACGCGTTGCTCATTCCAACCTCTTCTCGGGGAGTATTCAGATATTTCGTCTTTTAACAGTAATAGAACTACCTGAATGAAGGCAAGAATAATTTATCTAAATATTTAGTTGCCGTTCAAACAACCTCTGAAAAAGAAAAAAATCAGTCAACCTCTATAAAGTTTATTGCTTTTTTTATATCTTCCTGGTCTAGCAATCCCATTGCAAGGCCGAGTCTCATAGGCACATTCACACGATGCCTTGCATAAAGGAAAGCCATAGCACCCATACAATAAGATTCTTGCCCGGAGGGTTTGTAGTTTCCGGTTTCAACGTCTGTGTAGCCTCCCGTTTCGTATGTTGTTTTATGGCAAAAAAAAGGACGTTGGTCATCATTAAGTAGATCCTGTTTGATGTTATCAAGGCGTCCTTCCACCAGCTCGATGCCGTGTTCTTTGAGAAACGGACAGTTTTTACATGGCTGTCTCATGGCAAATAACTTCTTAATGTTCAAGGACATCGTAGCCTCATCATTTTTCAATCATTCAGATTAAGGTATATAGCAAGCCGTTAACTTATGGTATGAATATCTTACCATTATGCTACCCTTGCCGAAATTTCCTTTTCTTTAAAAGGGCGCAGTATGCTTAAAAATTTACTCAGGATGAAACATGCTCTGACTGAATGGGCTATTAAAGAAGGATTGCTGGATGATGCGCAATTCCTGAGTCAGAAAGAGTGGCATGATCGAAATGAAGACCTGCATGATGACGCGCTGATGGTTATGGTAATTGACGGCAGCGGTTTGTACAGCCTGCTTAATAACGGTTGTGACTTAACTGAATTCGATGATTTGATAGAGTCTTTCGGCTTCTGGTATGAACAGGGTTATGCCTGGAGCGTGGGTTTCTATCCCATAGAAAACTATGACTACAGCAGGCTCACAGGCACTTATTCATCCAAACTACGTGATCCGAGATGGCAGCGGAAGGCCGCGCTGGTTAAGAAGGAAGCGGGCTATGTTTGCCAGGACTGTGGTGCCCAAGAACGCCTTGAGGCGCATCACTGCTACTACACCATGATGAGCCAGAGTTGTGAGCCGTGGGAGTATCCCCTGAGCGCATTGCGGGCACTGTGTCATACCTGCCATGAAACACGTCCGGTTCCTGAAATCAGGATACGTGCTTTCCTTGCAAGGCTGAGCCAGTCGCAGCTCACCGGGCTGATCGACGGGTTGGATAATGCTTTAAACCGGTTTGAGGCTAATTCATTCATTCACTTCATTCAGAAAGCCACCTTTGATAAGAAGAAAATGGATGAAGCTTTACTGCTCCTGCAAAAAAACACCGATCTTTATGACTGAGTAACCATTTCTGCCATAGCCAGATGTGTATATCATGGCCGGAGTGACCAAATAATTAGCATCTTTTCCAAAAAGGATTAAACATGCAGCCGAGTGACTTCAAAAACCCTTTCATCAGAAAAACAGCGAATAAGGTCAGGGAATCCCATAACCTTATTTTCATGCTTACTTCAAGAGCGAAAGAGATCGATAAGGATATAACATTTAATGAAGCGGGAAAAAAATTGATGGGATGGCCTGACCACATCGACAATATGTATGAGTACCGGATGATGTGGGGCGTAGACTACAACAGGCTATATCATATGTGCATCATATCACTGTGCTCTGAGCTGGAGTTTTTCTTTAAGTCTTTATGGGAAAAATACAGCCATTTTCCCGGAAACAAAAAGAATAATTTCTTCCAGCGGTTTGATGATGTTATTGCTGATCTGCAAAGTACTGGTATTAATTTTTCCGCCATTCAGGGTGCCGTTGATACGGTTTCAGCTGCTTTTCAGGTGCGACACATTGGAATCCATAACATGAGCATTGTCGATACCTCTTTCCAGACAAAAACTAACGGTCTGGGAACGCTGGGGCAGTATTTCACGGTTGATCAGACGCTGGTAAATTCCATCTTCAGTGCGACCGAAGATCTCATGAAACATCTTGACGTGAATCTGCCCCCTCTTCCGGCCACCTCTGTCTGATGGTTCATTTTCAGGCCGGTGGTTGCTCCGCTGACCTGTGAAAATCCTTTTATTACACATTTCCTTTCTGACCAGGTTCTCAGTAAAGAGTGCCTGGTCAGCGCTGTTTGTTACCCTGTTGCGGATTTACTGTTTTTTGTCAGTAAGTTAACTCAATCATTTGGTCGTTCTGGCGGGATAGCACGCCGATCGGCACGCACTGGCACCCAGGTTCTTTTCCATATATGGGAAAAAAGCCTGGCATTAGGAAAAACGATCATCGATTTATTGATGATGTTTTTGCTGGACAGATACGCGAAAATACGCTCAACACCTTCAAACGCCGGATTTTAAAAAATTGCGTACTTTGCCCCACATTCTTTCCCAGAATTCACACAGCGTTGTCTCGCGCTCTGATGAAAACGCTCAGGATAACGCCACCAGGTATTTTGATTACGCAAGCGCCGTGGCACTGCGAGACATTGCAGCGGCCTACGGCACGGCAATGCCCCGCTATCTGCTTGCCCCGGAAGTCGCCGTGCTGTTGACGCACGCCCGCGATCTCCGGCACCGTTTCTTTATCGAAACGCTGTGGAACACAGGGGCACGCCTGAACGAAGCACTGCCGCTTACGCCTGGTGACTTCTCACTGGATGATGCGTGCGGCCAGCCTCTGTCCAGCCCATTTGTGATACTGCATACCCTCAAGCAGAGGCGACGCGGAGAAGTGAAGCGCCGGGGAAGACCGAGCCGTGAAGACGAAACGGAAAGGCTGAACAACCCGCCCCGCGCCGTGCCGCTCACCGATCCGGGTTATGTGCAGCGCGTACGGGAATACGTGGCAACATTCAGGCTGCGTAAAGGCGACCGGTTATGGGACGTCAGCAGCGAAGACACTGTGCGTACCTGGATCACGAAAGCCGTGGAATCGGCTGGCCGCGCCGGGGTGAATTTCTCTATTCGTCCCGTCACTCCGAAGGTTTTCCGGGACTCGTTTGCGATGCATCTGGTTCAGCATCAGGTGCCACAGAAAGTGATCCAGACCATGATGGGGCATAAAGATGCGAAATCGACAGAGTGGTATACACAGGTATTTGCGCTTGACGTTACGCGTCAGCTGGGGGTTCGTTTCTCGATGCCTGACGAGGATGCGCTGAAGCTGATCACTCCGGCAAAGTAAGGTGGCGTATCAGTCCGGGTTCCCGCCCGGACTAAGCTTTTTAGGAAGGCAAGGCGCTCTGTCCGTATGCTTTCCGCCCTTTCACACGGATTCTGCACAGGTTTTATATACGAACAGCAGCCTTAAACCAGAATAAAGAGCCACTGTTAAGTGGCTGCGGGCTGATTGTTAACGTGAACTCGCACGTAAATTCTGAAGCGCTTCCGAGGCACGCTGCTCGCTTCCCATAATCAGCTTTTCACAGGTTTGCACACGCATGGCCGGGCCAGCCTTTACCTCATCAAACTGATGCTGTAGCTGAGCGCCGGGATCATCATTTTCAATGCGTTTATCCAGCACGCTGACCATCTTTTTTGCTTTTCCACGGTCGTTTGTTGCAATCGCAAAGGCATCCTCTGCCTGATTAAGGGCTTTATTGTATTCTGCATTTCCACCATCAACCACGTTACGGCAGGCATAAGCTGCCACCATACGCGAGGTGGCCGCCTTGATGACCAGCTGATTAGCAGCAGCCAGTGAGGGTTCACTGGTCTGAGGCTGGTTTACATAAGTCAGTGGCAGCGACGTACCCGCTGAGGAAGATACTGACACCGATGCGCACATTAGAAAGAAACCGGCAAGCGCTCTGATTTTCATAATCATTCTTTTCCTGTTGTCTCGGTTATTTAAAACGCCTGGCCGATGGTGCGGTGTTGAGTCGTTTGGCTGGCATAAAAATCTGTTCAGCAATCACGTATGACAGGACGGAGAGGAAAATCAGTGGGAAAACAGAGGTGAAAATCAGGATCTCGCTTTGCAGCGCCGCCCATGACCATAAGGCCATAAGGAAAAACGAGAACACAGACAGAAGGATAAGGGTGCCAAAATTTCTGAAGATCCCTTTCGACAGAACCCCCAGATTACGGCGCAGCGGCGCATTACAGTTTACGACTGCACCTATAAGTACGCCGGTGATTGGTACAACGGTAATCACAGCAAAGGTGGCAATACTGAAAATATTGAACATCACCGGGAAGACCTGAGTAAACTGAACCGCGACTGGCTGGAATGGCACAGGATGAAGGGTAGTGTGCGCGGCTCCGTTGAAAACGGGTTGAACCTCGGCTGCATGGACGGCAGGCACATAGCTTCGAACTGCGAAAAGAATACCCAGCAACATAACCGTGATAACGATCCCGAGACCGATACTCAGTAAAGCGTTTCTGACCTCTTTACCTGCACTGAGTCGGGGATTTCCAGACCGATATCGCGCAAGGAGGCAGATGAAATAAATCGACAGAATTGCAGGCTGAGTAATGAAGTAGCCAAGTCCCTGCATTGATACCCTGCTCATGATGAAGTTAACACCGCCACCGCCTAAAGCTATGACGACTGCGATCATCAACAGACCGCTGGCTGACAGCATGATTTTCAGCGACTGCATCATCATAGGATTCCAGTCGGAGAGCGTAAGTTTTGGTGTACTGATTTGCATTAGTTTTTCCCCACACAGACTACTTTCGACGATATTCACTTAGCGAAACTACCGCACTCCCCCCGGAGCGCTTCGTGAAGTGAATGTTTTCTTTTCCTGCCGGACGGTACGCATAAAGTTTCAGACCCATTATTTCAACAGGCACACCACTTCCACCCATTTCAGAGCAACTTCCACCTTTGCGTTCGTGCAGGCGCATACGCCGTTCAATCTCGTTAAAGTCGCGACGAATGCTGTTCATTTTTTTTCGATCCTCTCGGGCCATACGCAATTCATCGCTGCTGACCCTGAATCGGTATATCATTAACTCAAACCATGACCGCAAACTGTCCATATAGCACCTTCTACACAGTTCCGATTAGTGTCCCATATCCTGCTCTGAGGCGAAGTTAAAAGACCACAACCATCGAGACAGTTGTGCGGTTTTTGTCACAATACGAGTTGCAAAAGTCACATCGGCCCTCGCCGGATACAATCTCTTCGCGGACTGGAACAGCCCACGAAATGTTAAGTTTTTCATCAAGTGATACGCCATTAACATTCCGAAAGCTCCGCTCTTCTGACTGCATAGAATTATAAAGATGAGCGGAATTCCAGGCAGGATCAACAGTGCTCGGCTTGCCAGTAATAACAGAAGTACTGCAACGGTTGCAGGTTAAAAAATTTTTTATGTACAAACGCCCTGACATATCGGCCTCTTCATGTGTAAATCGTTCAGGAAAGAAAATAGCTGTTATTACAATCTGACCGCTATTTAAGCGATTTTAAGATCCGCTGACATTTTTGGTATGTCCTGGTAGCCAGTTCAATGATTTGAGAGTAAGTCATTTTGTCCAGCCCGAATTCTCTCTCATCTTCACACGTGGTAGGTAAAAACTGTAACCTTTTGCCACGTTTTCTGCCGGACACAAACCACGAAAAACCACCGACTTCATCGGTCAAAATGATCAGCCTGGGTTGCTTTTGACTGTCAGTGATAATAAGCCCTTCTGTAACCGGGTAGATGACACCGGCACGACAGTCAGGAAGCGTGCAATCCTTTTCAGAAGAAAAAAAAACCCAGCGTGTACCAATACGTATTTTACACAAACTCATACGCTAATACTCACCACTTCGTGAGTAAGGAGAGAATGCAGTCGTCTGGCGAGGCTTGAACGGTGAACATCAAGCAACACCTCCCCCCCCAGCTTATCGATATCTGAGTCATTGAGAGCAAACGTTGAGATAATCTGGCCGTTAACGTATGCAGCTGAACTAAAATACTGCTCCTGACCACAGTGAGTAAGAGACAGATACGGTTCGCGTTCCTTGTCTGTAAAAATGAAGCCCTGAATAGGATCATGGTAGATAACGCCATCCATACTTGATGGTGCATTTTCAGTGGAACCGATAAAAAATGTTTTACCAAACAGCGTCAGTGAGTTCCGAACGGGATCAAAGTGCATCTGGCTTTCTGCAAAATATGAAGACCAAACATGATGAGCTTCCAGACAACACTTCAGAAGGGAAATCGCATCTTCAGCATGGGCACTGGCAGATGGCAGCCCGAGCTTTTGTCCGCGTGTGAACTCCGGCTTTATTAATGGCCTGTTAGTAAAGGAACACAAGCTGGCATTCATCAGTGAGGGTACTTTATTTACATACCGCATAATAATTGCAACAGGATCGGTGTGCTTATCAGTAAATATATAAGTGCCCAAATAAGGATAAACCAGACCTTCATACCCTTCTTCTGGATGTGCGGTATTATCTGGAACAAACAGATAACGGTTGGCCCCGATCATGACATGAGGTTGTCGGGCGCTAATGCCCGATGAGAATGCTTCCGAATTCATTATCCCCCCGGATAACTTTAAATTACTAACTAGTAAACCCCACCAGCTTTATTGCTCGTGTCTGTCTATAACTACTATTGTCACATTAACCAGCGTGTTTTCAAAATTTCTACCGCTCACGTGATTGAATGATATGTCGTACTTATTGCCAATAAGAGTGTTATCCACAATCGATGATGCCGATAAGGGTAAAATAGCCACCAGCTTTCCTCCGGGCTTAATAAAATTGAGCGCGTGTAAAAGGTGTATTTTCCATCGGCTACCCGAAAAAGGTGGGTTCATGATTACGCGATCAAACTGAGGTAAAGCAGACTGTTTAATCGCCAGAAAATCGCTCTGAACGGTTTCGTATCCCTTCGCTCGCAGCGTTGCAGCTGCGACAGGATGGATCTCAACAGCAGTAATATTTACCCCTTCCTGTACAGGCTCCAGCAGGTCTCCAAAGCCCGCGCTGGGTTCAAGTAATGTATGACCCTCATTTATCTCAGCCAGGTCTACAGCGGTCTTTCTTATATCACCACGTGTAGGATAGAACTGATGCGTATCTTGATCTGGCAGAGCACCGTTAATGAAAAGGTAATCGAATACTGCAACAGGGTTAAACCTGAATGTAAAACGTCCCTTTATCTCACTGTCAGGCTCGCCTCCAATCATTAAAAATATGCGCTCAACCGCTTTGTTTACCGACTCCGAGTGAATGTATGTACCGGGGAGAAAATATACGTAGCGGTTTTCACCGTCACAACAGGCGGTTTTGGGTTCACATTTCCGAGAAAGATCACCAAAATAATTGCTCACAGGGAAAGGGATCATCTCTGACGCCAGCGGATACGACTTATCACGCAGGAAATGAGTTTTAGAGCGATCACGACCGCGAACTTTTTTTAATGGGATAATATTAGGATAGCGATAAGCGAGAATGCTGTTAAGTGCATCCGCTATGTCCTGACTTATCTGGATGTGAACCGTTCTGTTTTTGTGAGGCTTAAGCGACAGACTACCCCCGTCAATAGATATCCATTCCCCATAATTTGCTGAAAGCTGTTCAAATAATAAGTAGCTCGACAGGTTTTCAGAACCCTGGCGGTTTTGCAACAGGCCGATAATCTTGCGCAGATCGTTGATATATTCCTGATTGTCATAATGGCTGTCAATCGAGGGCATCGCATTGGCAACAATCATTCGCTGCGAAAACCCTTCAGCTTTGTTGGTAAAATGTTTTTCCGAGAGTTTACGAAACACACCTTCAACCATCTCGCTGAAAAAATCTTTTTTTTCGCTGATTAGTGTCTGGGCTGTCATCAGTACAACTTCACGTTCAAAAGGAATGGGCTTTACACTGTCAAGTAAATGGCTATCATTTTCGCGCCAGCGGGCAAGATCGTCTGACCATAATTCCCTTTTTTGCGCAGGCATAAAGTTTCTTACGTTGATTACATCTAATAATCTGTTCCAGAAATCCTGATCTAAGGCGCACAAAGCGCGTTCAAGGCCAAAAAATCGTTCAACACGTAATTTATCGTGAATACTTTTTTGACCGGCACCGCTGGCAAAATAGCCAAATGCTTCACCAAATCTTCCACTCATCACGCGGTTATGAAGTTCATATACTTCACTTTTACGCAATGAATATTGCTCCAGCAAAACGTATACATCGTTAATACACCCCATACCTTCATACGTGGTGCACTCGCTGAATACAGGGTTAATAGTGGTTAATGTACTCATAGGAGATTTATCTTCGGTTGTATATTACTTGTTTCCGATGATAAACCTGACTGATGTTGGGCCGAATAGCTAAGAGAGGATTAGGGCGAAATAAACCGGCAAAAATGCGCCGGTTTATTTACGGGAGATGATTATTTTTTTTGCATCATCCTTGCTCAGTGAAGAACACCTTTTTAAACCATCATCTGTACAAAGCAAGTATTCACCCGAATAGTACTCTTTAACAGCTAAAGGCTGTCCTGCTGAAAGCTTAAAATATGGCCTGCCCTCAAACACAGTTTTGGTTGTAGTCACCGTCACCGTACCGGTTGACCAGTCGGGGGCACCGACAGACTGCACGACACCTAAATCAATAATATTTTTGGTCTGGGTTTGTTTCTCCATGAAAAAGTAACCAGAGGTTAGAATAAATACAATGAAAAAGGTGCCGCAGAAAATTTCCGTCTTTCGAAAATAACGGACTGGATTGCGCCTTACGGCCCCTTTTTGACTATCCCGCGAGGCCCGAGGTTTCGGCGAGACTGAGCGCGTTGTGATTTTCATATCGAAACTTTCTCTCTCGTTTTGATTGCCATCCTCAGTCCTGCAAGGACATATGACACTTCTCTGTCTGTCAGCATGGCTATTCTGATTTTTCCGGGCTGCTGACGTCCCTGTGACTGACAAATCTTACAGTTTACGTCACCCCTGGCGTAAGAGAACGCTCCAAGCATGTAGCGGATCTCCACTTCAGACAGGGTTTCCGGGTTTAACGCTGACAATGTTGCACGTCGGGCCTGGCACTCATATTTCTCTCGTTGCTCAGCATCATCCGGGAGGATGGCCGCCCCTTCTGAATTCTGGGCGGTCAGCTTATCGAATGTATGTACAATACCGGCTACTGTGAACGTTGTTTCTGTAACGCTGGTAACAGTCGTCAGGCTAATCTGCCCATCATCATGGATACGGAACACGGTATCACCGGTAACAAGATTTGCAGTCCAGTATTTCAACACCATTCATTCCTCCCGGAAAAAACTGAGTATGAATATTGATCAGTTTATCACCAGGCATATCACGGCCAAATTAGCTTCACTGGCCTATGTCTATGTCTCTGACATTCTTTCTTGCACGGTTTGCCTCTACCTGCTCTCGTAACGTGCTCAGCACGCTCTCTGCATGGCGTATGCCCGTCATACTGATGGTTGGTTGTCGCTTGTCCTGTGTGTCCACGCGAAGCGTAGCAAGCCGGAATATCAGAAGATAGAAAGGACGTCGGATGCTGTAGTCCCTGACGCGATAAAGTTCTGTCTCATCCATTTTCCTGTTCAGGACGCCACGATAAAAACGTAACCGTTCTGTTGTTAACTCATAGCGTATAGAACGCACAACCATATACCGCCAGACGATGATGATGACAGGCACAACACAGAGAGGAACCCCATAAAGTGATTCATTCATTGCAAAGAGCAATACGCCAATGACCATCCATACAAAATAATGCGGCAGGTTGAGTACCTGTGACGGTCGGATAACAGTAATGGTTTGCTCAGTCATGGCCTGCCTCTTCGATTAAGTTATAGATCGCTTCTGAAAGCTGATCGTTAGTCGTACCGCCTGAGTCAGCATGACGGTAAACGGGGATATTTTTTTCCTGAAGCAACTCGGTTATGAACTGCCATAGAGGCGACGTCTTCATTGTATCCTCTGTCATAACCACACAGCGCACTGCCCCTGTTTCAAGATCGCTAAGAAGAAAGTCAAAAGACATTTCTGACAGTTTTTCCTCAAAGGCTGCCCCCGAGGTATTTAATAGGTCAGTAACTCGGATTCTCGGCGATATACGGAAGTCGCCTGAAAGAATATCTTCAAGTCGGGCGTACAGAAGATTGATAGCTGAAGAAGCGAAAAAACCGTATACAGGGCAATTTGCCAGAGGGTTTATACCGGCTCCATCGCTTGCTTGTTCCGGCAGGGCATCAGAAGGCTGAACGGGTAACACAGTGGTTTCATGACTGACACTAATCGACGGTGCGCCCTGCGCCTCAGTCTTATCAGAGTTAACGGCTGCATCGTTAGTAAGAGAAATGTCAGTTATTTGTTCATTGTCCTCTTTGAAGAAATCATGTACAGACGCCACACGTTCAGCTTGCTCAGATTTTTCAGGATATTTAGCTGAAACTGTTTTAGGAGAGAGTTCCACGCCAGCTTCTTTTTTGCGCCTGGAGTTTTCATATAGTAAGAATCCCGCCAGTAAAGTAAAACCAACAACAAAGATGATAAGCGCCACGAGTTTTAAGGACATAGAAACCCCACAGAAATGATCACTGATTTACCGCTCAGGCGTTACTCGTTTCCTGAACATCACGAGCCTGGCACAGGGAATCTGCACAACCGGCAATGTCGTGGCGGATGAGGTAATCCCCCAGACAGCGTACAGCATTTGTGAAAAGGTCACGCTGTATAGCTGGTGGGCGAGAGTTATTTATCTCAGCCAGTCTTGCCTCCCTGACCTTAGCGAGAAAAATATACATTTCTTCCGGCAATGAGACAGCTTTTTTGGTCATCATGGGATAATCCTTCCTCGCTACCCAGGCTGCCCAGGCACTTTCTTTTCGAATAAGATACTCGGCGTAACCGATCTCATTTTCTTCAGGTGGGCACCAGTCATCAAGCCCGGTTCTTTCTTTTTCAGCTGAGTGAAACCACTGGATAAAAAAGGTATTAATCACTGCATCAAGCATGTTTTTTCCTGCCGGTAATCTGTTCACCATAACGAGACAAAGTAATTCCACCCCGTATGGGCACATTCATGAATGAGAGAATCAGGGGGGACTAAGACAATTAATACGGCTTAACGGTTAAGGTCTGGTTAAACAGTGTGGAGTCATTACAGAATTGCAGCTGAATACCGTGTTAATAGTCCAAAGGAGTACGGGCTACCCCCCGGCAGGCCCGTAATCAGTAAAGAGTATTCAACCGACTTCAGCGGCCTCGGGGGCTTTAGTGTTATCAGCCTCTTCCGTGTCCTGTTTGGCTTCACCACCCAGACCGGTAATCAGTGAATTGATCAGTTCCATGATTTCGCCCGTAAAAAGGTGAAAATCGGCATCGAAACGCTGAGGGAAATCTTCGCGGTCGATATCATCATTTTGCTCAATCAGTGAATCGGAGAAGCGCAGGCGATTAATGGTGAAGTCGTCTTTCAGGACAAAGGTTAGCCGCTCCTGCCAGTCCAGCCCAAGCCTGATAACCTGCTTACCCGTTTCGATATGGTTGGCAATCTCGTCACAAACAAGATCCTGATTTTTGACAGATACCGTACCGCCTTCATCCAGAACAGCTTTTAGTGTGGCATCACTACCAAGATGAACACCTGCGGGGAGGTCTCCGCTGCGTACCCACTCGGTAAGCGTCAGCTCGACCGGTTTTTCCATCGTGACCGGAACAACCGGCAGCGAGCCGATTGTTTTACGAAGCAGAGCATTAACATCTTCAGCGCGACGGGCACTACTTGCATCGACGATAATTAAGCCTGCCTGTGTATCGATCCACATGAGCGTTCTGGTGGCTTTAGGGAGAGTAACAGGTAAAAGCTCCTGGAGAATTTCATCTTTAAGAGATGCAATTTCAGTGCGCTTCAGCTTGCGCTTTTGCTCTTCTTCAAGTTTTTTCACCTTGTCATCCAGTCTTTCTTTGATAACGGAAGCCGGAATATTCTTCTTCTCTGTCTTGACGCAAAGGAGTATCACGCCAGATTTTTGATGAATGAGGTTTTCATATTCATCACCCATAGGTGAGATCCACCCCGTTTTAGAAATGTCCTGGGCACCGCAAGGAGTAAATTTATAAGCCTGAGACAGTTCAGGAAGGCGAGAAAAATCAATTTCGCGCGTAAGACGAAAGATGATGAGATTCTTTACTGAAAATGGTGTCTTCATTTTAACTCCTTTAAAACTCCGTTCGTTTATTTCTGAATTTGTTCAGAAAACAAACACAATAGATTGTGGTTTATATATTATTGCAACCACACATGGCTGTTACCAGAAGATAACAAAACAGTTTTTATAGGGGCCGGATTGGCACCTCCCTATCCTAGCGCGATATGAGGTTACGCCAAAAATTTATTTAAAATAAATTATGTTTTAGGCTGATCGCGCTAAAACATGGTTCCTGGCTATCCGGTAAAGGATCAGCTCTACGGCTTTCTTTTCCGCCCCAGCTGCAACACCAACACTTCTGTGTGCAATTATTTTTTTTTGAGCGAAATTTAAATACAAATGTCGCATAACGGAGTCATCATGAGAAGAAGCCACGACGCTTATGCCCTTTTCAAGCATAGACTCAAGCATATTTATCAGCTCACGCTGCTCTG
>Ga0157365_10000546_pt1 | contig 16284 bp, 14 predicted proteins | sample AttsexASBM3_FD_111478 | JGI IMG/M metagenome (GOLD analysis project Ga0157365, IMG submission 111478) | Fungus gardens microbial communities from leaf cutter ant in Ribeirão Preto, State of São Paulo, Brazil - Atta sexdens ASBM3 | ecosystem: Host-associated > Fungi > Mycelium > Unclassified ... | reverse complement strand
TACATCGAACGCTTCTACAACCCGCGCAGACGGCATTCAAAATTGGGATACATGAGCCCAATGGAGTTCGAGGCACGCGCTATGCTAGCTTAACCTGCTGTCCACGAAACCGGCAGCAGGCCAGACCCGCCACCTCTTCGAGAAGGTTGGAGCCAGTTCGCGCTTCCTGCCGTCCTACAGCCCCGACTTGAATCACATCGGAGCCGCCCTCGCCGAGCTGAAAGCTTACCTACGTAAGGCGGCCGCTCGAACCGTGGACGCTCTATGGGGAACCATCGGCGCGATCTCAGCAACCTTCGGGCCAGCCGATTGCGCCGACAACTGCGGTACCGCCGGATCCGGCCGAGACGCTCACGATTATACTCTAAAACTCAAAGAACTCTCTGAGTTGAGAGGATTATGTGATCGAGCATCCTACCTCATAAAGCACGTTAATCTCGCGAAGATTTAATCGGATGCAGCGCAGTTAAATCGAACGAAATATCTACGTCAGCTTCGAGAGCTGCGACGGCTTTCCCACAATCGCGCGCCTTGAGCGCCGAGATGATCGCAAGATGGTAACGAAGGCCTCTACCCGGCGTTCGGTCATTCAGCGCTGTTGCATGACGGAGATACGGGCCAAACTGCAGCCAGAGGCTTTCGATGACAGGAAGTAAAACAGCCGACCCCGACCAGCGATACAACGTGAAGTGGAACAGCGCATTCGCTTCAACCGCCTCGGCTATAAGACTCTTGCCCTCGAGCGGCATTTGTTTCGCCAAGATGCTTTCCATCTCCGCGATCCCTTTTGAAGTGATTCGGGCACAGGCACGGGTGACCGCCGCTCCTTCGACGATCTTGCGCACCTGTCGTAAATCGTCCAAACGCGCCGGCGTCAGGACCGGCACAATGATCGACCGATTGGGCGCAGTCTGCAACGCGCGCTCAGCGACCAGCCGGGAAAGGGCTTCGCGCACGGGCATGGCGCTCGTGCCATATGCAGCCGCTACGTCCATTAGTTTGAATGGCTGCCCAGGCGCGAAAACGCCGTTCGTTATGCGACGACGCAGATCGGCATATATCCTGTCCTGAACTGTTTCGCGCTTAAGTGGCACAATTCCTGCGTCGTCACGCAACCCTGCTTCCCCCGGCTCCCACTGACGTGTCTAGAGTCAGCGAAAGCGCAAGATACAGGCTAAGCCTATTGAGGCAAAGCCTGCGGAGACATTGCCTAAGGTTTAGCCGCTCAGAACCCCATATTGACACGACCATAATAGTAGCCGCCAGTGATAGGCACCTGCGCCGACTGATAGTCGTAAGGTAGGCCGCCGACATAGTTGGCATCATTGGGCACGCGACGCGGCCGGACGTTGAAAATATCGTTCGCACCGAGAGCCAAATGGATACGAGGCAATATTTGATATCCCACCTCGAGATCCGTCAGCCACCGAGGGGTGTTTTTAAACTGCTCAAAGCAGTTGCCAGAATATTGTTTCGAACCTCCGTTGGGACACGTCCCTGTAGCCCAGTCGTCATACGTTAACAGATTTGTGGTTGATCCGTAACGGCTTTGACGAACGTTAACATCCCAACGAGCAAACCGCCACATAGCATCGAGAATGAGCTTGCTTCGGGGATAGGTACCGGTGAACGAAGCAACGTTCTGGGCGTTAAGCAGCGGGCTACCAGTCGAACTTTCACCGATGTGGGTGACCCGGGTACGGTTTAAATCAAGCCCCGCCGAGATGTTGAGGGTGCCATAGCGCGAGAAATGAAACGTATAGTCACTTTTAATGTCGACGCCTTGTGTACGCGTACTGGCTCCATTGGTAATGTAACTTGCACTCACCGCAGAGGAAGCGATGCTAGATGGCACAACGACGCCCAAACTCTGTAACGCGGTAACTGCCGTTTCTCCATACGTTGTGCCACCTTGCACTAACCGATCCCGGATGTTGATCTGGTATGCATCGGCTTCAATATGCCAACCATCTACGGGTTCAAGAACGACGCCGCCCGTTAGGTTGGTCGATCGCTCGGGTTTCAGCGGCGTTGCTCCAAGACTCCGCGCGGCCCCCGATGATGCGGGAAGCAGACCACCAGCACTGTTCGGTCCGGCGTTGGCGGTACTGTAATGCTCTTCTGCAAGGGTGGGCGCTCGAAAGCCGTTGCTGATAGTCCCACGCAACGCTACTCGACGGGAGATGTCATAGCGTGACGACACCTTGCCGTTTTCCGTATTCCCCACGTCCGTGTAATGCTCGATGCGCCCAGCGAGATCGAAATCCCAGGCACGCAGGGGATGGAAATCCGTGTCGAGATAACCGGCCCAGACATCACGGCTCCAATTACCGGCATTTTGTGGCGCGATCCCGGTCACGGCCTGTGACCCACCATCCAGATACGATGCTGTTGAACCGGGTTCAATGTCGTACATCTCAAGACGATGCTCTGCACCAAAGGCGAGCAACATCGGGAGTTTATGCCCGATGTTAAAATTTCGACGGAAATTCGCATCATTGGTCCATTGCGCCATCCGGTACGATGCGACCTGCATTGAGGTAGGCGAGTAGCCGGTCGCAGCAAGTAAACCTGTGTTCACATTGTCCAGAGTTGAGATACTGTCCTCGTCGGCACCATAGGTCGTGCTAACATCCCATTTGAAGCCGAACACGCTGCTACCTCGTAATCCCAGTGTCGCGGCATAGTCATTTTCATTACTCGCGTCGAGCGGTTCGAACCCCCAAGGATAGTAAGTCGGCGCAATGGTCGGAAGACGATAGGTTTCATAGGACTGAGCCGCACGATGACCATATGTGATCAGGCCGAAGCTATCGATCTCATCGGTAATCGGTTTCCCAAAGTCGATGCTTAATGTTTCCCGGGTTTCTTCCGGAGTGCTCATAATCTTGTTAGAATTAAGCGGCAGCTTCACTGGTCCAGTATAGTATCCGGAGGTATCCGCGCCTAGGGGATATGAACCGAGTAGACGATGATCGGCCGTATTCACCACCATATGGTCGGTATGGTAGAATTGACCACTGAGATGCAGGTATCCATCGCGGCCAAGCTTCAGGCCGCCGTCTGCGTTCACCTGCGCCTGCCAGCCATCGCCGTTATACGCGTTAGCACCTGTTTGGCTACTGATGCTCAGACCGTGGCTCGCTTTTTTGGTGATAATGTTGACGACGCCTGCAATCGCATCCGATCCATAAAGCGCCGCAGCCCCGTCCTCCAGAATTTCAATATGGTCGATGGCAGCGGCCGGGATCATGTTCAAATCGACCGGCGTAGAGCCGAAATCGACCCCTGCGTCGGAATCGATATTGGCACTCGTGTGCCGGCGCACGCCGTCCACCAGCACCAAAACATGGTTTGGATTGAGGCCGCGCATACGTATAGCGGACGTCAACGCGTTAGTATTAGTTCCCATGGCGCTGACATTAATAGATGGATACGTCCGCGTAAGGGCATCCGCGAGATTGAGCGCACCGGTCCGACGGAGCATTGCTGCTGTGACTACACTGACAGGAGAAGTGCTCTGCCGAGCCTTCTGGCCCGTCGCATGTGTACCCGTAACAATAAGTTGTTCACTTCGATCAGCATTTACGGGTGTCAAAGCTGATGTCCCCTGCCCGTGGCGTCCGCGATGCAGGGGCGCGCGGGACGTTCGCTCCTTCGAAGGCGGTGTATGAGTGGCAGATGCCAGGGCACAAGCTGGCATCGCCGCGACGCCGCTCATCGAGACAAACGTCGCCAGCATGAAAGACGCGCGAGTTCCCATGTTTTCAACTCTCTATGATAGTACGGGGGTTAAGAAGCTCATGGCGTGATTTCAGCGTGCACGGGGCGGTCTTCTGATGAAAATCCGACCGAGAGGTCATACGGTCCAGCGGACGTAGCCCATGTCGCGGTCTTTTCGCTCCAGTATCGGAACATTTCCGGTGTTAGCTTGAAGTCGACGGTCCGCTGATCCCCGGGCGCGAGCGCTATTTTGCGGAAGGCCCTCAGCTGGTTTGGTGGCTCGCCCACATCCTGCGGGAAACCTAAATAAAGCTGAATGACGGCGCTTCCCTGAACGGGGCCGACATTGCGGACCGTCACATGAGCCAAGTGTCCATCTACACGCAGTCCAGACAGGGAGAATTTTGTGTAACTTAAGCCGTATCCGAAAGGAAATTCAGGAACTATATGGTGCCTCTGGTAATATCGGTAGCCCACGTCAAGATTTTCATCATAGCGGGCTACAAGATTTACGCCGGGGACGGCGCTCGGCACTCCTGTGGCTCGACCTTCGGCATCGGACTGTGGGAATGTCTCCGGTAGCCTGCCAGAAGGATCGACATCGCCGAACATTACGTCAGTGATGCCATCGGCATTGCCTTCACCCGCGTACCAAGCCTCAACAATCGCTGCGACGTCGTGTCGCCATGGCATCAGGACAGGCCCGACTGTGTTAAGAACAACGACGGTATGCGGATTTACGTGCGCGATTGCGGAAATCAAAGCATCCTGATCGCCAGGCAATTCTAGTCCGGGCCTATCAGCACCTTCGGACACGATGTCGTTAACGAATACGACCGCAATATTTGCCTTTTTTGCAGCCGCAATCGCATTCGCACGCACATTGGATGGTTCAGCCCAACCAACCGAGAGGCGCCGTGCGAAGATAGCGGTCGTCGGATCATACTCGACGGAGATCCGCACGGATCTGTGCGCCGATAGCATCACCGTTCCATCAGCTACTTCGTTGAACTCCTCCTTTTCGTAGGAGGCAACGGATCGGCCGTTGACGCGGATACGCGCTGCACCGCCACCATACACCGAAAATCGATAAGCGCCGCTGCGATCTGGAACGATTATACCGTCCCATCGTGCGGAGCGTGCACCAAGTGGCGCAAGTGACGTCGCATCGGGTACTGAAACATGCCCTTGTTTACGGAGGATTTTACCCTTCCCGGCTGCATCCGAAAAATATAGGGCAGTCCACCCTCCACTCGTTCCTTCGGGCGAGAGAACGCGCGCGGCCGGAATGGGCGTCAGAGGTCGAACGCCAGCGGTTCCAGCGGCGACAATAATTTTATATCCTCGCGCACGCGCTGTAATCGCCTCAACCGGCGTTGTGACCGGATGGGATGAGTCCTCCGGCACGAAACCCCCATAGGCTTCAGTTATCTGCTGGGCAGACCCGGCATCGGCACCGATGATGGCAATCGTCTCATCCTGACGGCCGATCGGCAGCGTATGGTTGTCGTTTTTCAGAAGAACAGAGCCATCCGCTGCGATCCGCCGCGCCAAGGCCACATGCGCGGCCGTCCGCACATCGACATCAGCTGCGCTCTTCTGTGGTGATGCGACGCCGACGTGTCGCATGCCGTTGAGGATATGCTCCACCATTTGGTTAAGTTCCTCGACACTTACGGCTCCGTCGCGCAGGGCCTTGCGAAGGGGCGACCCGTAATAGTCGTCAAGCCCATACGGGCTCGCACCGCCTGGCATCAACTGATCTTCGCCCGCCTTAATCGATCGAACCGTGCTACGCCCCGCGAACAACCAGTCGGACGTAACGAATCCCTCGAATTTCCATTCGCCACGCAAAATGCCGAGCAGATGCGCGTTGTCGCAAGCATAGTCGCCGTTGACGCGATTGTAGGCGCACATGATCGATTGCGCTCCACCATCGTGTACGACTGAATCGAACGCTGGCAGATACAATTCGCGCAACGCGCGCTCGGAGACAACAGCATTGACAGCAAGCCAACCGGGCGCATCTCCGAAGCGATCCGTTTCCTGATTGTTGACCGCGAAGTGTTTCGGCATCGCGATAACATGCTGGCTTTGGACGCCGCGCGTAATCGCGGACCCGAGCACCCCGCTCAGGACGGGATCTTCGCCCAAAGTTTCAGCAGCCCGCCCCCAGAGGGGAGTTCGCAGGATATTGACGGTCGGCAACAGGGCAACATTGCGCCCTTTGCCTTTTTGCTCTTCTGCCTGCGCCGCACCATAATCCTGGGCGAGATTTATGTCCCAGGTGGACGCGAGCGAGATGGGGGCCGGAAAAATCGTCACTTTAGTGAGGCCGTTTCCCACTCCCGCCGGCCCGTCGCCCATGCACAGGGCCGGAATGCCGAGGCGCGAAATGGCGGGGGTCCGTCCGACGCAGGACGCATCGGACGATCCACCGCCGTCTACTAGCGAAAGTTTCTCATCTAGTGTCATCTGCGCAGTCGTCTGTTCGGCCGTCAGAGCTGACCTGGGACGGTCGTCGTGCTTTGCTTGGGCAACACTCCCGCCGAAGACGGCGCTAGCCGCGAAAGCCCAAGTCAGCGTTGGACGAGCCGCAGGGAATTCGATTTTTCCTCGGACCGACGTGACGAGTTTTGTCCAGCGCATCCGCAATCTCACTCTATAATTCGGAATCGACCGGAACGATACGCCCTCGGCACGTTTTCATACGTCACTATTGGGTTTGATCAAAGATATTTCTGCGAGTTTTTTTGAAAACGATACGTCAAAAGAAGTAGCCCCGGGATCATGATCAGGGGCGCCAGGAGCGCCATCTCCCGGCCAAGGTCCGGGTGAGCCAGCAAGCCCGCCGTTAAGGGTACGAGAAGCGGTCCAACGCCCGCCCCGATCGCTACGTTCAATAGAAACGCTACTGCCGTTGCAAAACCCCGACGATCGGGTGGCATCAGTTCAACGATCCATGCGATCGTCAACGATGTGGCGGAGCCACTGCAGAAGAACAACGTCCCAATGACGAGAAAGGATATTCTGAATCCGACGAGTGATAGTGCGATACAGAGTGCGCCATGCAGAATGCATACCGCCCCTGCGAACATTAGTCGTCGTCTCCTATTCAGCCGGTCGGACGCGAACCCGCCTAGGGCAACGCCCGCGCTACCCCCAAGAATCAAGCAACTTCCAAGAACTGGACCGAGCCGGGAAACCGACCAGCCGGACGTCTGCATCAACAGGGTCGGCGCCCAGGCGCCAAGCGCGTTTTCCATGACTGACATCACGGCCGAAATCGCATATAGGATGCAAAGGAGGCCCCAGGGAAGTGGATCGCCTCGCTCCCGGCCCCTCTTTCTCAATGCGCGAGACGTCGAACGCGTGGGCTCAGGCAAACAACGGGCGACCGTCACCCACAAAACCGCGCCGATTAAAGCCAGGATGACAAAAACGCCTCGCCACGGCGCACCTGGACAGAACGGCCGAACCAGCGCCGATAGACCGCCGCCGGCAACCATTGATAAACCAACCCCCGCTTCTATCCCGGTGAAATAAAGTCCGAGTGCTCGTCCCCGCAGGCTGTCGTCAAATACGTCGCCCAATATTGAGACCGCCGCAGGTGTCAGCACCGCCTCGCCTAGGCCGACCGCGAAACGCGCCAGAAACAGCGTTTCCACGCGCCCTGCCAGTCCACAACCGAGTGTTCCAAGGCTCCAGATTGCGATGCCAAATAGCAACAACCGACGGCGTGGAACCCGGTCAGCGAGCCAGCCGGAGGGCAGCCCCGCTGCGGCATAGACCAGGGCAAACGCAAACCCTATGAGCACCCCCATTTCCGCGTCGCCAATTCGTAAATCTCGTCGAATGGGCCCGACAAATAAGCTAAGCACTTGTCTGTCCGTGTACGCAATGGACGCGGCTATAAAGAGGAGAAACAAGATTCCCCAAGGGGAGCGTAAGCGTGTGGTCATAACTTGACGACCGGCGTTGTGACATCAGCAATCGCCCGCGCGACAGCACCGACATTTGTCGCATTGAGTCCGGCGATACATAAGCGACCATCGGGCACGATGTAGACTGCATGGTCACAGCGCAGCCGGGTAACCTCGTGCACGCTTAGCCCCGTGTAGGAGAACAATCCCTTCTGCGACGTAATAAAGTCGAAGGTCCGCCAAGGCGCCGACTCGTGCAACCCGTCAACTAGAGCGCGCCGCATTGCGACCACCCGCGTGCGCATGTTCTCAAGTTCTGTCAGCCAAAGCTTGTTGAGGTCGGGGTCCTCAAGCACAGTCCGCACCAACGCCGCGCCGTGTACCGGCGGCATAGAATAGGCCGCGCGAGCGAGTGTCTGGATATGGGCGACGAGGCGTTGACCCGTGTCACCTGCGCAGTCGGGCACTACGAGTGCGCCGATGCGCTCGCCGTACAACGCAAATGATTTGGAAAAGGATAAAGCAATGAGTGTCGGTACACGATGGCTTACCAGTCGTCGAGCCGCGGCTGCGTCCTTTTCAATACCGTCTCCGAACCCCAGATAGGCGAGATCCAACACGGCCACGAGGTTACACTTGTGTAACAGATCGACAATCGTGTTCCATTGTTCCGGATTCGGATCGAGACCGGTAGGGTTATGACAACAGCCATGCAGTAGAACCACGGCCCCGGCCGGCAAAGCAGCAAGGTCGGCACACATGCCTTCGAAATCAATCTCGCCCGTCCGGGCGTCGTGGTAGCGATAGTGGACCGTCTTGAAACCGGCAGCCTCGAAGATAGGACCGTGATTTGTCCATGTCGGGGTACTTAGCGCCACGATCGGCCGGGCCTGCTTCTCCATCATATCCCGCAGGAGGGCAGCCCCAAGGGACAGTGCACCCGTCCCGCCTAGAGTTTGACAGACGGCGACACCATGCGACTCATCAAAACCGAGGACGGCCGGCACCAAAGCGCGCAACTTGGCATCACCGTCCACCGGGCCATAGCCACGCGTCATACCCGCCTGAGCAAGACGCATTTCGGCGCGACGCACACAGTCAAGCAGCGGGACGGCCCCCATCTCGTCATAATACATCCCGATGCCGAGATTGATCCGTCCCGGACGGCGATCGTCCTCGAACGCGGCGAGCGACGCTAGGATCGCGTCTTGCCGAGTGGGGGGAAGCCGTGTGGGCGATGGACGCATATCCATGGTCAGACCTTATTCTGATTGTAGCGCATGATCCGGCCGTGTCGTCCCTCGCGATCATTTTCGAGTTCGTAACAGTCACCTTCCACGCGAGGTTCAATGCCAATTTCGGCTGCTATCGAGGTCATGTCCGAGGCGTCGAGATCGAACGAAAAAATTTGGACGTTACGCGCGAGATGTCTCGTTGAGGTCGCACCGACGATGCATCCCGCGACCAGATCCTGATCCAAAACCCAGCGCACCGCGACCTCGCCAATGCCTACTCCGTATTTTTTGCCGATTCGCTCGAGGCACCTGAGCAGCGACTGAAACGCGTCCCATCCACCATAATCGTCGATGATCAGTTTGTATTTGATGAGTGAGCGGTTTGGAAAATCTGTAATTGGCTCCGGTCGGCCGAGCCATGACTCAGAGAAGAAGCCGCCTGCAAGCTGCCCGTAGGTCAGGAGTTGCATCCCGTTCGCTCGTGCGTAATCACGCAAAGCCCGTTCCGGTCTACGGTCGATTAGAGAATACTGATTCTGGGTCGCGACGAATGGCACACCGGCGTCGATCATCGGCGCTAGCTGAGAGACGCTGAAATTCGTGACCGCTAGGCGGGCGATTTTTCCCTCTGACATAAGGTCGCGCAGAACGAGCGCCGTATCCACCGCACCTGGAATACTAAAATCCCACCAGAAAAACTGAACGAGGTCGAGCTGATCGACCCTTAGCCGCTTGAGCGAACGCTCGACTATGCTCGCGATATAGGCGCGGTTGATCGTTGGCAGGACATCAAGGTCAGGCACGAATTTCGTCTGAACTTGCACTTGCGTGGCAAGCTCGGGATATTCTAGGCGAAACGTCCCGATCAGTTCCTCGACACCCGTGTAGTGATCGGCGCAGTCGAATGTTGTGATTCCGCTCTCGGCAAATGCCGCCATATCTTCAATGGCGCGCGTGCGATCTACTTCTCCGTGGCCGCCTGCAAGGTGCCACCCCCCCTTCAGTAGGCGTGATATTTCGTATCCTGTCCCTAAAGCGATTCGCTCGATCGTCATACCGTTCTCTCCTGATGCCCACTTTGCGCCACGGCAGTCGTATCTGCATGGCGGAACCGACGGAGACCGATCCGAGTTATCTTCAACCGCGATGGACAGTTCGGATCTGGGCAGGCTACCTCGCTGTCGGTACTCATCCAGTCAGCGACCTCCGTTGTGCGCTGCTTTGCAGGCAGGAGCGGAAACACGGCAGCGAGCGAATAAAGGCTGAATGGCATATCGGGCTGGAAATGCAGCATCTCGCCGCGCATCTCAAAGTAGTCACCTGGCTTGCTGCCGCACCAGACTTGCTCACCCGCCGGCGCAGTCAGTTCGACCCTAAGGTCATACAGTTCGAACTCGTCCGACGCGAGCGAACGTGATTCTTGATCCGCCATTTCGATCTCCCTCGTTCAGCCTGTAATGCGCTAGAATTTTTCTGTGATCAAACATAAAACATCACAGGAAGTCTAACCGTCGGAATATCCGGCGCGATCAAGCGTTTTCTGGGTCCCGTAGGCGATCGTTGCGGGATAGCTTGTGCCGCGCCGGTTGATGCTGAGGCCGTTAGGGTGGGGACTTATAGCCAGCACATGATGATGGCAGCGCAAGCGACGGCTGACAGGAAGACGTTTGGACACCGGTTGTAGCGCCTTGCTGCGCGCCTCCAGTCCTTGAGGTGGCCGAACATGATCTCCCTGCGGTTGCGGCTCTTATATCGGCGCTTGTCATTTTTGAGGGAGTTATCGTGGGATTTCCGACCTGAAACGCAGGGGGATAATTCCCTTGTCTTCGAACACGTCGTAGGACCAGGCCGGCATCATAGCCTCGATCGCCCAGCAACCACTGGGCTTTGGGGACGGCATTCAGCAAAGCCGCCGCTCCGCTATAATCGCTGACTTGCCCCGCCGTCATGGAGAATATGATCGGGCAACCCCTGGCATCCGTCACAGCGTGCAGATTGATATTCATGCCGCCTTTCGTGCGACCGATCCGTCGTCCAGAATCTTATTTTTTACCCGGGGGCTCGATGCCGTGCGGGAGCTTTGAGATAGGTCGCATCGATCATGACTTCTTATCCTCGGCCTCTCTGGCGGACAGCCCGGCGGTGGACAAACCCTTTTCGCCGCAGCGTTTCCAGCGGTTTAGAGCTTCCTGGCCGGGCCATACGCGCTGGGCGCATCCCTCTACCGCAGCCCGCTACGATTGACGAAAACGATGCGGCTGAGCCCTCGCCGATCAGCTATCGGTCGTCCATGCTTTTGGGAAAAGAGGGCTCAAGCCACACCATCCGCTTACCCGTCTGCCAATATAGGTGGCTCAACTTCAGTTTCCTCAAGTAGCCTAAATCAAATTAAGGCGCTCACATCAATGCGTCCTGACCCTATAGTGATCCGCCAGGTTTGATCATCGGACGATTTCAGCTATTCCGCTCGAGGAAAATCCGCCCACGCGTAGCAGTCAATGCGCTCAGGGCGATGATGGCCAGTATACAAAGTAGGGCGATTACCCCCTTGATCCCGAAGCAGCGGAGAAGGCCGATGGCCAGCAACGGAGACAAGCCGCCCGCGAGAGCTGAGCCGACTTCGTGCCCTATTGCGACGCCGGAATAACGCACGTTGCGCGGGAAGAGTTCGGAGAACAAGGCGGGCTGTGCACCGATCATGGCACCATGTGCGATCGGCAGAGCGATCACGAAGGCGAGACGGATCAGGTTCGCCTGACCGCTTTGAATGGCCTCAAACAGCGGGATCGAAAGACATGCAAGCGCAACGGCACCGAATGCGTAGACACGTGCCCGTCCAATCCGATCGGAGATGGCACCAAAAACTGGCATGGCAACACACTCGACCACCATCCCCGCGGTGACCGCCGACAAGATGAGGTCGCCGGGCAGATGTAGGACGCGTCCGTAATACAACGTGAAACCAGTCAGGACATATATTCCGCCGTTCTCTGCTGACCTTAGAGCGATCGCAAGCCCGATCTGCATTGGGAAACGACGGAGTGCCACGAGTGCGGGCGGCACTGGCGCCGCCGATGCAGGCGCCGGGTCCCCCGGCAGACGGAGGCGCACGGTCAGACAGGCGGCGACCACGATGATGCTGCCCAAAAATGGTACACGCCAGCCGAACCCCGCCGGATCAAGCGATGATACGGATGATACGATCAGGAAGCTGGCCGAAGCGCCGGCGAGCCCGAGCCCGACTCCGACCTGACTCCAAGATGAGAGAAACCCGCGATGCCGGGCGCTTACGGCCTCAGATAGCATGAGGACACCGCCGCTCCACTCGCCGCCCGCCGCGCATCCCTGCAACAGCCGCAGTCCGACCAGAAGCGCTGGAGCCACCGGGCCAATGCTCCTATAGGTCGGCAGACACCCGATCAAGACCGTGGCCATACCCATCAGACCAATGGACAGTACCATCGCGGCCCGGCGACCATACGAGTCACCGATATGGCCGAAAATCACGCCGCCCAGCGGACGGGCAAGAAATCCGACCGAAAAGGTTAAGAACGATGCCGCCGTTGCTAGAGCCGAGGACAGATGCGCCGGAAAGAAAGCGGGGCCGATGACAAGGGAAGCGGCGGTTGCGTAAAGAAAGAAATCATACCATTCCACGAAATTGCCCAAAACGGCACTCGTGACCAGCGTGCGGCGTGAGACGATGCGGGTGTGGATATCAGCCATGGCGCGAACATAATTTTCACGAGTTCTGTTCGGAGTCAAATCGTTAGACATTTCACACGAATGTTCATAATATTCGGCATTTGCTCGGTACGGGGTCATTCCATGACGGTATTCTCGGCGCGTTCGGCGATCATCCTCTTCGCGACCGCCTACGTGCTGTCTTTCGTGGATCGGCAGATCCTGGCCCTCTTAATCGGGCCTGTTAAAGCCGATCTTGGACTCTCGGATTTTCGCTTTGCGCTTCTCAACGGGCTTGCTTTCGCCTCGCTCTATTCGGTTCTCGGGCTTCCCATCTCGGCGCTCAGCGACCGCATGCCCCGCCCGCCGATCATCGCCTCCGGCATCGCCTTGTGGAGTCTCGCCACAGTCTGCTGCGCCCTGTCGGAAGGGTTTTGGTCGCTGTTCGCCTGCCGGATGGTCGTCGGCATCGGGGAAGCCGTGCTCGTTCCGGCGGTCTATTCCTTTCTGGCTGACATCGTGCCGCCTGCCCGGCTTGGGCGCACGCTCGCCCTGTTCTCGCTCGGCTCCTTCGTCGGCGCAGGCCTCGCGTACCTGTTCGGCGGGTTCCTGCTATCTGCCGTTCACAACGCCCGCATCTGGCACGGGATCGCGTCCTGGAAGCTCTGCTTCCTTGCTGTCGGACTGCCGGGTCTCCCGCTGGCGGCAACGGTCGCGCTGGTAGTGCGCGAACCCGGACCGCGCACCGCCCCGCACCGCGAGACAGGCGGCATCTCCGCGTCCCGTTTCCTGCAACGCCACCCTGTCTTCTTCATCGCCCATTTCCTGGGCTATTCCTGCACCGCGATCACCCTGTTCTCACTCATGAGCTGGGCACCGGCCTTTTTTGTGCGTGCCCATTGCATGGCGCGCGCACAGGTTGGCGAAATGATGGGCCTGATCGTCATCGTCTGCGGATGCGGTGGCGCCTATGTCAGTGGCCGACTGATCGACAACCTGGAACGGCGAGGCATCTCCGCGCCCCCGATCAGGGCCGGCATGACTGGAGCGCTCGGCGCCGTCGTCTTCCTCATCATCGCATTGTCGGTGAGGAAGGAGGCGACATGCGCCATCTTCATGGCGGTCGCCTTCTTTTTCGCATCGTTCCCCATGGCGCCCTCGGCCATCGTTCTGCAACAGATCGCACCCAAGCCTCTGCGAGCACAGTTGTCCGCGGTCCTGTTGTTGTGCAACGCATTGGTCGGCCTGTCGGGCGGCTCAATGCTGATTGGATACCTAGACGACGAGGTCTTCACAGGCCCGCAGGGCGTCGGCCACGCGCTCCTACTGGTGGCAGGCGGTGCTAGCGCGCTGGCACTGGGCCTCATCGCGCTATCGGGACGCACGATGCCGCGCACCCCGATCTGAGACGACGTCAGGCCGGCAAAAACGTCTCCTGCAGGTGCTTCCAGAGCAGCACGCCTTCCGCATCGGCCACGAACAGAACGCTTGACCACCGCGCATTCGACGTATCGCCTGCTGTCTGCACCTCTCGATACAGGGCAAGAACGCCCCCGGCGAAGACATGACAGATCCGCACGTCATGGATTTCCATCACGAGATCGGGCCGCGATCCCCGCAATTTCGGCAACAACGCAACGAAGTCGGGAAGCCGGATCAGACTCCCTGCCGCGCCAATCATGGTGTAGCCCGTATCGAAACGCGCCAGAACGGTGTCGGGGACATCGGTCCCCGTGCCCCGGAACCAGGCCTGGAGCAGGTCGTGCAACGCCACGATTTCATCGCGGACGCGGGTTTCGAGTGTCGTCACTTCTTTCTCCTGTCAGTAGGCGCGAAGACCCGCGATGCCCGCGAAACAGTACGCATGAACATCGACGACGGGCGTATCATGGCCGCATCAGCTCAGATCGTGAAGGCACGTTATGTGCCCATCCTTTTGCCAGTGGGGCCACGAAGACGTTTTCGGTGCGAGTGCGCGCTATTTTCCAGACTCCGTCCTCCTTGCGAAACAGGTTGTTGAGCCGGCTCGACCGCAGAAGCGAAGACCCGTCCGCGAAAATCCACGGCTGGCAATGCACCCATTGTCCATCAGCAGTTTCGCCATGGACATGAATCTGCTCCGAGGTGAGATAATGCACGTTGAATACGAGGGCCGGATCGCGCGCGCTCCCCCAGAACGCCTCGAAATGCGCGCGGATTGCAGCCTTGCCGACACATTGGCCGAACTGGTTTTCGTAATATTCGCCAACCCCCTCCCAGATCGCATCCTCCGTATAGAGATCCATGATCCAATCGATCCGCGCCGCATCGTCCGTCCCGATCCCCTGCTCCGGGCAGGGCGTATCGCACAGAAACATGTAACGGGCCTGCAATGTCCGGATGGAGGCCTCAGCGAGCAACCCATCCACCTGTTTCGCGAGGGCTGCGACCCGGGCTTCGAGATCAGCGCTCATGCCGCGCCCGCACGGAGACGTGGCCGCGGGCGCGCGGGTAGCAGTGCCTCCGCCCACGCCGCATAATCCAGGAGCGGTTCATCGCCGCCATATGGGCCCAGAAGCTGCACACCGACAGGCAGCCCCTGCGGCCCCATAAGACCGGGCAGCGTCACGGTCGGCAACCGTAGCAACGTCCAGAGCCGACTGAAGATCGGACTGCCCGTTCCTTGATCGCGTAGTGGCGCCTCCCCCGGCGCCGCGGGCGCGAGCAGTACGTCATACCGGCCGAACACGTCCGCGATCCGGCTGCGCAACGCCCACGCCGCGTCCAGCGCCACACGATATACCTCATCGTCGATGCCCCGGCCGGTCTCGATCAACTGCGCGATCTGCGGGCTCAGTGCGTCGCGGTGGTTCATATATTCGAACGCAAGCGTCTGGGCTGCTTCGTAGCTCATGATCGTGACGTGCAGATCGGCAGCCGCCGCGAAATCGTCCAGTTCGACAGCCTCTACCGACGCGCCGGCCCCGAACAGCCGAGCAGCCTCGTCGAGCGCCGCCTGCGTCGCTGCCTCCGCCTCCTGCCACCACGGTGTCCGACACACGCCAATTCGCCCCGGTGCGCGCGCGACCAAACGGGTGTCCCGCGGCATTGGCCCCCTCAGCACCGCATCCGCACGCGCCAGCGTCGCCACATCGGGCGCCAGCGTCCCCAGCGTGTCCCAAGAGGGAGCAAGACCTTTCACGCCCGCCGCCGCATACCGCCCGTAGGACGGCTTGAACCCCGCGATCCCGCAATAAGAGGCCGGCCGCGTCAACGACGCAGCCGTCTGGGACGCCAAACCGATATCGATCATGCCCGCTGCAACTGCCGCCGCTGAGCCGCTGGACGAGCCGCCCGGCGTGCGCGCGGGATCGTGTGGATTAACCGTCGGACCCGCCTGAAAGAACGCGAACTCCGTGGTAACTGTCTTGCCCACGCACAGCGCGCCCGCCTGCCTCAGCAAGCTCACGCAGGCCGCGTCCTGGACAGGGTGGTTACCGCGATAGATCAGCGAACCATGCGCGGTCGGATAATCGCGCGTGTCAATGATATCCTTTACCCCGACGGTCAGACCGGTAAGCGGCCCCGTCGGCAAGGCAGCGCCCTCGGCCCTAATCCGCACCGGATCGTAGGCCGTGAAGGCGTGCAGCGCCGCCTCGCAGGAAGCGATGCGGATGATGGCGGTTTCGGCCGGATCGGTCATGGTCGGTCGCTCCTCTCGAATGGCCGGAATGGCCCCC
>Ga0157365_10000545_pt1 | contig 16286 bp, 11 predicted proteins | sample AttsexASBM3_FD_111478 | JGI IMG/M metagenome (GOLD analysis project Ga0157365, IMG submission 111478) | Fungus gardens microbial communities from leaf cutter ant in Ribeirão Preto, State of São Paulo, Brazil - Atta sexdens ASBM3 | ecosystem: Host-associated > Fungi > Mycelium > Unclassified ... | reverse complement strand
CGCCGCTGCTGAAGACTTTGCCAAAGCGGTTTTCGATCGCATTGAATTCATTCGTATGAGCTGAGAACACTATGAGCACAAAAAGAGTCACCATTGGCCGTACACTCACCCATTCCCCTTTTAAGGAAAGCACGGACGCCGAAACCTTCACCTCGGTGTTTGTTCTTAATTCCGGTCGCAAGGCCACATTCCGTCTGGAAACGGTCGCCCCTGCCGATGTGGCGGATAAAACCTTTGTGCGACAGGAGACCAACGGGCGCGATCAGTCAGCGCTGACGCCGGAGTCGCTGCGCGATATCACCCGCACCCTGAAATTTCAGCAGTTCTTCCCGGCTATTGGCGTAAAAGCGGGTGACCGCATCGAGATCCTCGACGGCTCCCGTCGTCGTGCCGCGGCGCTTATCTGCCACACCGGGCTGACCGTGCTGGTAACGGAAGCCGCGCTGAGCGCGGAAGAGGCGCGAAAGCTTGCCAAAGATATCCAGACTGCCAAAGAGCACAATATCCGTGAGGTAGGGCTGCGTCTGATGGCGCTGAAAGAAGCCGGACTTAATCAGAAAGAGATCGCGGAGCAGGAAGGGCTGTCGCAGGCGAAAGTGACCCGCGCGTTACAGGCCGCGTCAGTATCTGCCGCGCTGCTGGCCTTCTTCCCGGTGCAGTCTGAGCTCACCTTCAGCGACTACAAAACGCTCTGCGCCGTCGAGGAGTCGTTACTCAAAAATGAGATAGCGCTGCAGACGCTCACTGAGACGATTTCCGGGGAAGTCGACATTGTGCTGAGCGAGCCGGATCTGGCGGAAGATGAAGTCAAAAACCGCATCGTGCGAATTATTGCGCGTGAAGGCGAGCTGTTGACCTCCCCAGGCCCGAAGGACAAAGCCGTGATTGCCTCGCTTTGGCGCTTCCCGGACAAAGACCGCTTTGCGCGCAAGCGCACCAAAGGGCGTCTCTTCAGCTATGAATTTAACCGGCTGTCGCGTGAGGTTCAGGATGAACTCGATCGTGCGATTGAAAACGTGCTGAAGAAGCATCTCTCCTGAGCGGGTTGCCGCTCGCCATGGCGATTTGACCGGTAACGCGCTGAAATAGCGTCTTTTTCAGCAGAGATTTCACGGTGAAATCGCCAGCCATTCTCTTGGCTGGTCTGTTCTTCTCCTCTCATATTTACTCTCCATAGTGGTTGTTTAGTCCTTTTTTCCTCTGTGTTCCCCGATGAAATTTCACGGCGTTCGCCAGGCCTTATTTTTACGTAATTTACTGATTTAATTTGTTTTTTAATGGCGATTTCATGCTGAAATCGCCACGCTTATCGACCGTGCCTGTCCCTCAGCCAAAACGCTAACCCGCCGGGATTGCGTTAATACAACTGCGGCGCTCCTGGCGTTGCGCTGGTGCTGGTATTAAACATGCCGCACGTGTTGCGCTCTTTTCAGTGGTTAATTCGGCAAAGCGTTTTTTACCGCCAATTCCCTTTCGTTGCAACGAACGGCACTGGGTCGCGCGCCTGTCCGGCGCGGCGTTTCAGATGTTTTGTGTATGGCTGGGTGGGAACTGGCGGTGAGTAAAAGAGACGCTGACAGGGCAATACGGCAGGAAAATGATATCCACTACGGAGAGCTGTAACGCATTACAGTGGTTCTGCGAGAGACCTTCCGGGAAAAGAAAAAAAAGGCCGCTCGCGGCGGCCTTTTTCGCATGTTGCGGCTGTCAGAACAGAACGGAGTAATTCACACCAAACGTACGGCCGCGGCCTTTGTAGGTATAGAGATCCGGTGAGCCATAGGTCGGGCTGTACAGCCCCGGCGCACGCTGACCCCATACGGTGGTGTAGTCTTCATCCAGCAGGTTTTCGATGCTGAAGCCAATCTTACCGACCGGCAGGGTATAGCTGCCAAGGAAGTCCATGGTGTTATAGCCGTCGATTCTCTTACCTTCTTCATCAGAGATATCGAACGTCTGGGTGCTTTGCAGGCGCAGCGTCCAGTTATCCGGCGCCCAGCTCACCCACGCGCTGGCTTTCGAGGGGCTGGCGTCATCCACGGAGAGCTTTTTCCAGCCGCCATCTACACGCGTCTGCGATTTGATCGCGTTAAAGTTCGCGCCGGTGTTCCAGTCGCTGTCACTGAAGAAGTAATCCACCTGACCTTCAACCCCATAGATACGACGTTTGTCATCTTTCAGGTAGATTGTCATGTCATCATTAATGTCAGTCGTTTTATCAGACAGTGAATAGTAGGTGGCAATCTGAGTGCGCAGGTTATCTCCGGTATAACGCCAGCCCAGTTCATACGAGTTCACCTTGATACCATCAACTTTGGAATCATTGATGTTAACGCTCCGCAGAAGACGGTAATGGCCATTCTCAAGACGGTAGGTGCCGGTGCCATAGTATTTGGCAACATCCGGTAAATCGTAACCCTGCGAGAAGTTAAACCAGACCTGTTGACGCTCGCTCAGATGACCCAGAATACCCGCGTTAAACAGGAAATTTTTGTAGTCAGTAGACCCACCCGGAATAGCATCGGCAGAAGTGGCTTTACCGGTCGCGATCCCCTGCTGCTGGCTGTAACCGACAAAATCGTCCACCTTGTTTTTGGTGTACTGATAACGCACGCCGCCGCTTAAGGTGATGGCGTCATTCAGATCATAACTGGTCTGCAGGAACGGAGCGAAGTTGGTGACGCTGTAACTGGCATAGCGGCCAACGTTATAGGCATTATCCAGCTTCATACCGCCGCTGGCGGCCGCTTTATCTCTGTCAAAAAACTGCTGGTTAGCATCGAAGGTTTCATGCTCGGCATCAACGCCATACGTAAGAGAGAGGGCATCCAGTGGTTTGCTGTTTACCGTCAGCTTGCCGCCCCAGAAATCGGTTTTCTGCTGCGAGGCGCCAATCGCGGTGACGCTTGTACGGGCGGCGTTAAGCGTCGGGAAGGGGTAAAACGTCAGGTTTTCATCGCGATAATAGATCTGCGCGACCAGTTCCTGACCCCACGCATCGGTATTCGTATACTGCAGATTAATCAGATGACGCTCTGTACCGGGCAGACGATCGGAATCCAGGTTGCCTTTGTTATAGGCGGTGCTGCCGCCCGTCACGGCGGAGAAATCCTCACCCAGGAACAGACCATGTTTGCCGTCGGCCTGGCTCTTATAGTACTGGGTAGTGAGCTGCAACTGCTGGTGGTCATCAATATTCAGCGTGCCGGTACCCATCACATCCAGGCGGTCGGAATACTGCAAACCGGTCTGGGTATTATCGATAATGACTTCTTTGCCATTGCCGTCATACCAGCCGCCGTAGCGCTGGTACGCAACAGAGAGGCGGCCCGACGCGTTATCGTTGCCGCCGCTCACGGCTGCCGCCACGTTTTCGTCATGATCGTTATGGCTGTTAAAGCCGGTTTTGGTCCCGGTCTGGAACTCAACCTGCGTCTCCTGCTGGCCTTTTTTAGTCACGATGTTAATCAGGCCGCCGGTGCTGCCGCCGCCGTACAGCGACGTCGCGCCGGAGATCACTTCGATGCGCTCAATGTTAAACGGATCGATGGAATCCAGCTGGCGGCTGTCGATACGTGAGGAATTCAGACGCACGCCGTCCACCATCACCATCATGGAGCGGCCGCGCATGTTCATACCGTAGTTGGTACGCCCCTGGCTGCTGACGTCCATGCCGGGGATCAGCTGCGCCAGCACTTCTTTTAACTCTTTACCGCCCTGAACCTGCTGCTCAATGTCAGCCTGTTCAATCACCCACGTGGTCTGTGCCATATCCGCAGCGCTGTGTCCGGTACGGCTGGCGGCGACCACCAGCGTCTCTTCTTTCTGCGGCGCCCCCCAGGCGGAGGCGGAAAGCATGGCAAGCAAACAAGGATTCAAAACCCAAAGATTAGGACGCTTCATTGTTATGGTGTTCCTGAGAGTGTGTTAGTAGTCAGTGCTTTTTACAGGTTGAGAAACCTGGCGCGCTTCCCGCTCTGGCCGGGAGCGCCAGTGGATCACGCCAGGCGTGGTGCCCAGTTCAAACGGCTCTTCAGGGTGCGCCACATTAAGAATGCGCGCCGCCCGCCAGGCCATCAGGCTGAGCTGGGGTTCCGCAATGCCGAGGCTGTGCATCCCGGCATTGACGGCAAAAAGACGATTTGCGCGAGGGCCATTCCAGTCCAGCGTGAAATCGGTGTTGACCCGGAAGCCTTCGTGCTCATCGAGCGTCAGGCGGTGCGCCAGCGGCGCGAGAAACGCCGGCTGGGCAGGGCGGTAGCCGGTGGCGAAAATCACCACGTCGGCGTCCAGAGACTCTTCGCCGCCGTCGAGATGATGGCGCAGCGTCAGCTGCTGGCCCTGCGCCTGCTGCGTCACGCGCGTTACCGATCGCGACGGCAGCAGATGCGCCCAGGGCTTTTCGCGCAGCACTTCAAAGCGGTGATATATCGCGCGGTAAATCGCGAGCAGCGATTCGGCCGTCACGCCGTCAGAGGTCATCTTCTGCTCGGCGAGCAGCGCGCAGCGCGTCTTCTCATCAAGCTGCGCGAAACTTTCCAGATACTCCGGCGTGAAATACTCGTTCGCGAACGCGGCTTCATCAAGCGCGTTGTAATTGTTGCGGCGCGACACCCAGTTCAGCGCCGCAGGCTGGCCCCATTCGCCGCGGAAAATATTCAGGAACAGATCGGCGCCGCTCTGGCCGCCGCCCACCACGGTCACGCGCTTACCGGCGAGCGACGGCGTGCGCAGCATCATTTCGCTCGCGTGGAAGCAGCGATCGCTCTGGGTGTGCACGCAGTCGGGCAGGTTGATTTGTTTGCCGATCCCCATGCAGACGTGGCGCGCCAGGAAGCGATCGCGCTGCGTGACCACCTCAAACAGCCCACTCGCCTCATTAAAGCTCACCTGCTGCACCTGCTGGCTGAAGGCGAGATTGCTCAGGCTCTCTGCGGCCCAGCACAGGTAATCGGCGAACTCTTCGCGCGAGACGGTACGCTGCTCGGTCGTCAGGAAGCGGTAGAACTTTTTACGCTGCACCAGATAGTTCAGAAAACTGTAGCGGTTGGTCGGCTCCACGGCGCTCACCAGATCTTTCAGGAAACTGGTCTGCATATGGCAGTCCGGCACCATCATGCCCGGATGCCAGGAGAAGTGCGGTTTGCGTTCAAGGAACAGCGAGCTGAAGCCGTCAAGCCCTTCGGCAAGCGCGGCGATGCTGAGATTAAACGGACCGATGCCAATGCCGATGAAATCGTACGTTTTCATGATGCGGTCTCCCTGGTGACCAGATACAGCGGGTTATCAAGATCGGTGAGGTAATTGGGCAGCATGCGGCTGCCGCCGTCATGCTCGGAGAACGTCAGCTTGACCGGGTTCAGCACCACGCGAATGATCTGCGGTTTAAACAGATCAAACAGCGCGAAACGCGCCGCCATTTCCGGGTGAGCAGACATATATTGTTGCAGCACGTCCGCCAGCAGCTGATAGAAGCGGGTTTCGCTGACGCCGCACTGCTCGGTGAGGCGCGAGACGAAACGCAGCACGGTCACGAAGTGTCCGGTCTGTAAATCGTGAATAATGTAGTCGGCGCTAAGGCGCGCGGTGACGGCTTTCACCGGCTCCGGCAGGCTCTCCATCTCCGGGAACGCCTCGTCGACCAGACGCATATCGCCCTGGAAATCCTTCAGCAGGATGCGCTGCGGCACATGATCTTTCATCACCAGCGTGACGTTCTGACCGTGAGCTATCAGCGCCACGCCATAGCGACACAGCAGGTGATAAAACGGAATGACGACCGCGCGGAAAAGCTGCGTCAGCCAGGCGTCGGCGCTCAGGCCGGAGCGCGCAATCCAGGCGTTAATCAGCGGACGTCCCGCGTTGTCGGTTTCCATCAGCGCCGCCATCAGCACCGCCTGTTCGCCCTCCTGCAACCAGCAGGACGGGTTCTCGCGCCAGATAACGCCAAACATCTCCTGATAGCGATACGGCGCGGTTTTCAGCGCCGCGTAACCGGTGTGCGAGACATACCCGGCAGCAGGCTCGCCGAGGATCTGCGCGCCGGCGGCCAGCAGCGTTTTATCGCGCGCGAACTGCTGTTGCAGCCAGCGCGAGGCGAGCGGCCCGGCGGCGATATACTTGCCCGGAATGCCGCGGTAGCAGGAGGTGTTGTAAATGGTCAGCGGCAGCTTGATGTCAAACGGCACGCGGCGGCTGACATTGGTGAGCGTGCGCAGCGACTGCTGGGCGATATACTCGTCGCCAAACACGCCAAGGTCGATTATCTCGCCGCGCGCGAGCTGCGGCAGAAAATGCAGCGCAATCTTCTGCTGCCACTGCCACGGATGCAGCGGCACCGGCAGCCACTGGTCATCGAGATGCAGCGCCTGCCAGTAGCGGGTAAACCGCTGGCGCTCGGCGTCGTCCATGGCGCTGGCCAGCAGGTTATTGATGTCGCAGTCGGCGTCGGTGCGCCAGACCATCAGATCACGGCGCACCGCGACCCAGTGCAGGCGAAAACGACCACGGTACTCCGGCGCATAGGCTTTCAGCGCATCGAGCCCCCAGCCGCGGCGTCCTTTGTTGAAGATAAATTTTGGGTGGCCCGACATCAGACACTGGAGCTCGTCCGGATCCATATCGATAAGCGCGTCGGCGCTTAAATCCGCACGCGCTTCCAGCAATTGCAGGTCGCCGCGCAGCGTCGCATACAGATCTTCCAGATGCTCCGCCGTCTGCGCATCGCTCATCTTCAGCACCCCGGCCAGCTGGCGCAGGGCGCTTTCGGCCTCAATGGCGCTGCCGCTCTCGTTCGCGAGCGTCGCCGGGTCGATATGCAGCCAGCCCCAGATGCCGCGCTTTGCGTCAAACGTCCAGGTTTCATTGCCGAGCACGATGGCCCAGCGGTCTGCGTCTGTTTCCTGCGCCGTCAGCGTGCGTTCATACTCCAGCTCGGCGAGGATTTTCGCCACCATCTCGCGGTTCACGCGCTCCCAGCGTTGCAGCATCATAAGCCCACCTCGCTGAAGAAACGGCTGCGCTGGCTCATCACCAGCCGCGAGCGCTTGTGCGGGAAGTCGAACTCTTTCACGGTCTCAAAACCGGCGACCGGCAGGTGACGGAACAGGCGCTGGTTATCGAAGCGCGGCTCCGCGACAAGACGCTGCGTGCGCGGCTCGTCGAGCCACAGATAGTGGCTCAGGCCGCGCAGCCAGCTGCGGATGAAGTGCGCGCCGCGCCACTGCTCTTCGCCCACCAGCATATGCAGGCCGCGATCGAACGGCTGCCAGCGGTAATGACGGCCAATGCGATCTTCCGCCGCCCAGTAGATTTCAAAATAGCCGAACGGCTCATCGTCAAAGCAGCCGATCAGCGGGTAGCAGTAGGTCGAGTCGAGCTGCTTACGCAGATAGTTCTCCTGCTCCGCCTGCGGACCGGCCATTTCCCAGAAGGCATTCACGCGCGGCGCGTTCATCCAGCGGGTGAAGCGCGCCGCATCCTGCGCCACATCGGCGACCCGGAAACTGAGCGTGCGTTTGATTTGCGGATCGTAGCGCCGATAGACCTCGCCCTGCGGTCGCGGCGGGCGAGCCGGGAAGGCGAGCTGGCGCGCGTCGTCAAACTGCATGCCGGGGCGGGCGGGCGTACGCTCGCCGCGCAGCCACAGCGGGAGCTGCCAGAAGGCGTCGCGGGCGAGATAGTCACACTGAACCGCCTCAAACAGCGCCAGCGCCTGCGGCTCGTCGTGCCACTGCGCCCAGGGCAGCGTCACGCCGGTCAGCGCGGGAGCGGCGACAAACAACTGATCGAGCGCGGCGGCGAGCCAGCCTTCCGGCAGCGCGCCCGGATTATCCAGTACGGCGCTGCCGTCAAGCCCCAGCGCCAGCGGCAGCGCCCTCTCCAGTTGTGCGCAGCGAAAACCGTAACCGTCGTGAACAATGCTGGCTTCAGGCATCATGCGTGCTCCCTGCAAACGGATTAGCGAAGTTAAAGTAGATGACGGCCGGATCGGCGATGGTGTTTTCGTTGTGGTCATGCAGATAGCAGAAGAAATTGCCTTTGCAGTTCCAGTGGCGGCTCTCCAGCACGTAATCGAGGCAGCGGGTGTCGCGCGCCGTGGTACGCAGGCGCGCGAGCGCGTCACGTACCAGCGCCATCAGGTTCTCTTCGCTGTCGAACCCGGCGGCGCCCAGCGCGGCGGTGACCGCCAGCGTGGAGTTCACCAGCAGGTAGTACGGGAAGTAGCGCAGCAGCTGGGCCTCGCTGAAACGGTTTTCCGCGTCCGGCTCACCGGCTTCCGCCAGCCACAGCATCGCGCCGTCGGTAAAGCCGCTGCCCTGGCAGTCGCGATAGATAAGGCCCACCGGCAGATCCTGCTGCATCTCGACGAGAATATTTTGCTGATGCGCCAGCAGCACCAGGCCGTAATCGGCTTCGGCGCTGAACAGCGGCAGCAGCACGCGGTCGCAGTAGGCCTGCACCCAGCAGCGCGCCGCCTGCTCCGGCGGCAGGTTGAGGCGGTGGCTCAGGCGACGCACCGCCGAGGCCAGCAGGCTGTCGCCGCCGTCCGGCGCGGCCTGCGTCAGGCTTACCAGCACGTTAGTCTGGGTGTCTGGCGTGTCGAACAGCAGATTCACGCGCAGCGCCATCAGGCTCTCTTCCTGAATTTCACCCTGTGCGTCGCGAAGCCCTGCCCAGCCATCTTCCTGCATCACGCGCATGGTCGGATAACGGGCCTGCAACGCCTGCCAGCGGCTGGTCTGCGCCAGACGCGCGAGACGCATCCCGCGTTTCACCTCTTTTACCGACAGCGTGCGCACCGAGTTGGTCAGGCGCACGCTGAGCGAGAACTTAACCATGTCGTTATTGGTTTCGCTGTAGAGCGAACGCGACGAGCTGGTGGGCAGCCAGTGCGCGCCCGCCTCGCCGAGATCGGTCAGGTCGCCGCGCTCCACCAGCTGCTGACACCACGGCTGCTCCAGCAGATACGCCGCCTGCCACGGATGCATCGGCACCAGCCAGCGCGTATCGGTGAAATGCGCCAGCAACGCCGGCGCGCTCTGGGCGGCAAAACGCAGCAGACGCGTGCGCAGATCCAGCGCCAGGCTCTCGCCTGCCACGTGGGCTTTATTCACCGCGAACCAGCGCAGCGGAAAACGCGGCGCGAAATCGGGCAGATAGCGGCGGGCTTCGGTTTCATCAAACGGCTCGTGAGATTTCGGCGCCGGATGAAACGCGTGGCCCACCAGCAGCGCCTGTTCGGCTTCGGCGAAGTTCAGCGGCTGCGCGCGCAGCGTGTTCCAGTCGTGACGCAATTCAATGGCCTGCCAGGTATGCTGATGGCTTTCCCGCACGCGCCGCGCGAAACGCGCCAGCACGTCGTCGGCCAGCTCGCCTCGTACCGAGGGCTTCGCCAGAATGAGATCCACCAGACGCGCGAAATCAATCGCTTCCTGACGGTCGTTGTCGCTTGCCACGAGGTACGCCGGGAACTGATAGTGATGATGTTGCGTCGGGGAGAAATAACGCAGCGGGATGCGAATCGCCTGCGTATCAGAAAGAGGATAATGGATCTGCGCCAGTGCCTGCGGCGAGGTGCCGGGGAGCAGCTGCCAGTCCCGGGTCTCACGCAGCAGGGCGTTGAGAAAACACTGAGCCGCAACGTCGGTAGCGGCGGGGCGGGGCAGGGAAACCATAACAAACACATCCTTTGTTGATAATGATTATCGTTATGATAGGGATTCTATTTACAGTGGCAACTATTTTTGCAATATTTGTTTTCATTAATTTCATAATTCCCTCACATTTATTGACATTATATTTACCTGCTTATGGATGCTTCTTCTCACGCTGTACACGCCCGCCGCACAGGCTCTTCGCTCTGGCCGCTGGCGCTGTGCGCGGGTCTGCTCGGGATCGGGCAGAACGGTTTGCTGGTGGTGCTGCCGCAACTGGTGCAGATGACGGGGCTGTCGCTCTCCGTCTGGGCCGGGCTGTTAATGTTTGGCTCGATGCTGTTTCTGCCAGGCTCGCCCTGGTGGGGGCGGCAGACGGAAATCCGCGGCTGTAAATTTGTGGTGGTCGCCGCGCTCGGCGGCTATCTGGCGAGTTTCGCCGTGATGGCGCTGGTGGTCTGGGCGATGGCGCGCGGGCTGGTTGGCGCATCCGGGGGCCTTGCCGGACTGATTGTCTCCCGCGCCCTTTACGGCCTGACGGTTTCCGGCATGGTACCCGCGGCCCAGACCTGGGCGATGCAGCGGGCGGGCATGGAACACCGGCTCGCGGCGCTGGCCTCCATCAGTTCCGGGCTGAGCTGCGGGCGTTTAATCGGCCCGCCGCTCGCCGCCGCCGCGCTCAGTCTCCATCCGCAAATGCCGCTCTGGCTGATGGCGCTGGCGCCCTTTATCGCGCTGCTGCTGGTGGCGCGCCAGCATAACGATCCGCCGCTCGCGCCGGTGGCGCACCAGTCGGCGCGGCTGCGCCCCGATATGTTCCCTTTTCAGGCGCTCGCGCTGTTGCTGGCTGCCGCTATCAGCCTGATGCAGCTTGGTCTCTCGCCGCATCTGCGTCCGCTGTTTGAGGGCGATATCCGTAAAGTGAGTCACCACGTGGCGCTGTTGCTGAGCCTCGCGGCGGCCAGTACGCTGCTGGCGCAGTTCCTGGTGGTGCGTCCGCAGCGTCTCTCGCCGCGCGCGCTGCTGCTGAGCGCGGCCGGGCTGATGACCGCCGGTCTGCTGCTGATGATCCTGCCGACGCTTGGCACCTTCTATGCGGGTATTGCCGTAACCACCTTTGGCGCGGCGATGGCGACGCCGGGTTATCAGGTGCTGCTGAACGACCGGCTGACCACCGGCAAAGGCGCGGGCGTCATCGCCACCAGCCATACCCTCGGCTACGGGGCCAGCGCGCTGCTGGTGCCCGTTATCTCACTCTGGTTTGGCGAGCAGAGGCTTATCGTCGCCGCCTTTGTTATTGCCGCGCTGTTTTTACTGTTCAGCGTCGCCGTATGGCGCAGCGCTGCCCCGCAGGAGCCCACCGAATGACCGCCAGTTACCGTATTTTCAACGTGACGCTGCGCCGCCGCGTCGCCGTCACGCCGTCGCTGTTGCGCTGCGTTTTCACCGGCCCGGAGGTGGCGCATATGAAGCATGAAGCGCCCGATCAACGTATCAAGCTGCTGTTTGCGCGGTCTGAGGGCGAAACGGCGCGGCTGCCGGTCAGCGCCAGCTGGTATCAGGATTATCTGGCGCTGCCGCGCGAGCGGCGGCCTTTGATGCGCACCTATACCCTGCGCGCGCTGCGCCGGGCGGCCTGCGAACTGGACGTGGAGTTTGTGCTGCACGGCGACAGCGGCCCGGCCTCGCGCTGGGCGATGCACGCAAAACCCGGCGACGCGCTGCAAATCGTCGCGCCGGACGGCGATTTCCAGGGCGACAGCGGCGGCTATGAATGGGCCGCGGACGACGCGCTTCGCGAGGCGCTGCTGGTGGCCGATGAAACGGCGCTTCCCGCCGCGCTCGGTATTCTCGAACAGCTCGCCCGTAAGCCCGCGCCGCCGCGCGTGCAGGCGTTTCTCGAAGTGCCGCTGGCGCAGGACATCCAGCCCCTGCGTTATCCTTTTGCCGATATCCACTGGCTGGCGCGCGACGGCGATACCGCGCACGGCGCGCGGCTGCTGTCGGCGGTCAGAGAGGCCGCCGCGCTGCCGTCATGCGCGCTCGCCATCGCACAGGATGTGCAGGAGGAAGAAAATGACGACGCGCTTATCTGGCAGCGCGCCGACAGGGCAGGGGACTTTCGCGCCTGGGTGGCGGCGGAGTCCGGCGTGGTCAAACGGCTGCGTCATTATCTTATGCGCGAACGCCAGCTCGACCCGGCCCGCGCCAGCTTTATGGCCTACTGGGCGCGCGGTAAAAGCCACGCCTGATCCGCTGATACCGCATTCAGGCTGTATTGTTATTTAACACCTTTTATGCTGTATTTGCCTGTTACAGCCTGAAAGGTGTAAAATAGGCAATACAGCTTATCGTTTGTATATAAGGTGCGGGTAAAAGCATGAACACGGTATATCCACTGAAAACGCTCAGCCAGCTGCGCCCGCTGCTGGTGGGCTTTCGTAAAAATCAGGGGCTGACGCAGAAAGAGGTGTCCGAACGGCTCGGCGTTACGCAGCAGACTTACGCCCGGCTGGAGGCGAACCCCGCCACGGCCAGCATTGAGCGCCTGTTCCGGGTGTTTAACGTGCTGGGCATTGAGATGGCGCTCAGTGAAACGCAGACGCTCGCTTCGGACGGCCCCGCGCGCGACGACTCACCCGCCCGCCGCGAGGCCTGGTGACGATGCGCCGCACGCCGCGCCTCGCGCTCTGGATGAACGGTATCCCGGTCGGCTACTGGGATAAACACAACGGCGAAGACCGGCTGACCTATTTGCCGGAATGGACGAGCGATCCGCAGGGCAGGCCGCTGTCGCTGTCGCTGCCGTTCACGCCCGGCAATCAGCCGTACCGCGGCGCGCGGGTGCGGGATTACTTCGATAACCTGCTGCCGGACAGCGAAGGCATCCGGCGGCGTCTCGCGACGCGCTATCGTGCGCAGAGCCTGGCGCCGTTCGATCTGCTGGCGGAGCTCGGGCGCGACTGCGTTGGGGCTATCCAGCTGCTGCCCGACGGCGAGACGCCGGAAGGGCTGTTTACGATCCGCGCGCGACCGCTCTCCACAGTGGATATTTCCGCGATGCTGCGCCACACCGCCGCGCCGTTTGCGGGCCAGCACGGCAGCGACGAGGAACTGCGGCTCTCCATTGCGGGCGCGCAGGAGAAGACCGCGCTGCTGTGGCACGACGGCCAGTGGTGTCTGCCGGAGGGCAACACGCCCACCACGCATATTTTCAAACTGCCGCTGGGGCTGGTGGGAAATATGCAGGCGGATATGCGCACCTCGATTGAAAATGAATGGCTCTGCTCGGTGCTGCTGGAGGCCTACGGCATTCCGGTCGCGCGCACGCAGATGGCGCAGTTCGGGGATCAGAAAGCCTTAATCGTCGAGCGCTTCGACCGGCGGCTGTCGGGCGATAAACAGTGGTGGCTGCGCCTGCCGCAGGAGGACATGTGTCAGGCGCTGGGCGTCTCGCCGCTGCGTAAATATCAGGCCGACGGCGGGCCGGGCATCGGCGATATCATGACCATTCTGAGCCGCTCTGAACACGCGCAGGCCGACCGCGCGCACTTTTTCCGCGCCCAGATTATCTTCTGGATCCTCGCGGCCACCGATGGCCACGCCAAAAACTTCAGCATCGCCCATCTGCCCGGCAATCGCTATCACCTGACGCCGCTCTACGACGTGCTCTCGGCCTGGCCGGTTATCGGCCCCGGCAGTCACCAGATTGCCTGGCAGAAATGCAAGCTGGCGATGGCGGTACGCGGCAGCAGCAATTACTACCACCTGAGTCAGATCCGCCGCCGCCACTGGCTGCGCCAGGGCGAGCTCGCCGGGCTGTCGCCTGCGCAGGTGACGGAGATGATTGACGAGCTTATCGCCGCGACGCCTGCTGCTGTCGCCCGCGCGGCTGAGGCGCTCCCGGCGGGCTTTCCGTCCGCGCTCGCCGGTCAGATCTTCGACGGTATGCGCCAGCAATGCGCGCGCCTCGCAAGCGCCTGACGCCTCACCCGATGCCGCGTCGCCCGCGGCATTGTCTTTGCTTTCCCTGACGTCCCGCGCCGCGCTTCCCGGCACTTCTGTGGTAATGGTCTATGATTGTTGACGTATGCCGCCAGGGCCGGGACTCGCATCACCTTATTGTATCCCCCCGGCAGGAGACCGCTTTCACACAGGCGTCCTGCGCACCACCGGCCCGCTGCGGCACCCGGATCATGCTTATACGTTAACGTTCCTGAGGCGCGCCGCGGGAGCGGAAATTGCGCGATCGCGCCACTGCTCACTTCTGGATTAAACGAGGTAACAGAATGGAGTCACGATTCCTGAAAAGTTGGGGTAGCGACTATGTGGCGGACGACGTCGTTCGCTTTCGTCTCTGGGCAACCGGACAACAGCGCGTCACGCTCAGGCTCGCAGGCCAGGACAAAGAAATGACGCCGACGGACGGCGGCTGGTTTGAACTGGACGTGCCGGGCGTCGCGCCTGGCACCGAATATTGTTTCGTGCTGGCGGACGGCATGACGGTGCCGGACCCGGCCTCACGCGCCCAGAAGGCAGACGTCAACGGCCCGTCGCTGGTCGTTGACCCGCACGCGTATCAGTGGAAAAACACCGACTGGCAGGGACGGCCGTGGGAAGAGACGGTCGTCTATGAGATGCACATCGGCACCTTTACGCCGGAAGGGACCTTCCGCGCGGCGATTGAAAAGCTGCCGTATCTGGCGCAGCTTGGCGTCACCATGCTGGAAGTGCTGCCGGTGTCGCAGTTCGGCGGCAACCGCGGCTGGGGGTACGATGGCGTCCTGCTCTACGCGCCGCACGCCGCCTACGGCACGCCGGATGATTTCAGGGCGTTTATCGACGCCGCCCACGGACACGGGCTCTCAGTGGTGCTGGATATCGTGCTTAACCACTTCGGCCCGGAAGGCAACTATCTGCCGCTGCTCTCTTCCGATTTCTTTCACAAAGATCGCATGACGCCGTGGGGCAACGGCATCGCCTATGACGTCGACGCCGCGCGCCGCTACATCGTGGAAGCGCCGCTATACTGGCTCAAAGAGTTCCATCTTGATGGCCTGCGTTTTGACGCCATCGATCAGATTGAAGACACCTCGCCGAAACATGCGCTGATTGAGATTGCCGAGCGTATCCGCGCGGAGATCGCCGACCGGCCCGCGCATCTCACCACCGAAGACAGCCGCAATGTGATTTACCTGCATCCGCGCAACCCCGACGGCAGCGCGCCGCTGTTTACCGGCGAGTGGAACGACGATTTCCATAACGCCGTGCATGTGTTCGCCACCGGCGAAACGCACGCGTATTACCAGGATTTCGCCGACGCGCCGGAAAAACAGGTCGCCCGCGTGCTGGCGGAGGGCTTCGCGTATCAGGGCGACGTCTCGCCCCAGAGCGGCGAGCCGCGCGGCGTGGACAGCACCGGCCAGCCGCCGGTCGCGTTCGTCGACTTCATCCAGAACCATGACCAGGTCGGCAACCGCGCCTGGGGCGAGCGCCTCATTGAGCTGGCAGGCCGCGACCGCACCAGAGTGCTGCTTGCGACGCTGCTGCTCTCGCCGCATATTCCGCTGCTGTTTATGGGCGAAGAGTATGGCGAAACCAACCCGTTCCTGTTCTTCACCGATTTCCACGGCGACCTGGCGAAAGCCGTACGCGAAGGGCGCGCGCGTGAATTTGAAGGCCACGGCGACTGGGACGGCGACAGCGTGCCGGATCCGAATGCCGAACAGACCTTCGAGATGTCAAAACTCGACTGGCAGAAGCCGGAAAGCGAAGAGGGGAGGGCGTGGCTTGCGCTCACCCGCGAACTGCTGGCGCTGCGCCACCGGCACATCGTGCCGCTGCTCGCCACCGCAGGCGGCCACAGCGGCCGCGTTGTGGAGACCGCGCCGGGGTTTGTGGCGGTCAGCTGGCGCTTCCCGAAAGGCACGCTGTCGCTGGCCCTGAATATCAGCGAGCACGCCCGTGCGCTGCCTGCGTTGCCGGGCGACACGCTATTCGCCTGGCCTGAAGGCCGCGACGACCTGCCGCCCGACAGTATTCATGTCCGCCTCGCGAAAGGAGACGCGCAATGACTATCCCAACCTCGACCTACCGCATTCAGTTTCGCAACGGCATGACCTTTGACCGCGCGGCGGGCCTGGTGCCGTACCTGAAGCGGCTCGGCATCAGCCATCTTTACGCCTCGCCGGTGTTTACCGCAACCACTGGCTCGACCCACGGCTATGACGTGACCGACGCTAATGAGATTGAACCCACGATTGGCGGGCGCGAGGGCTTTGACCGCATGGTGAAAGCCCTCAAAGACGCCGGGCTGGGGCTGATTCTCGATATTGTGCCGAACCACATGGCGGCATCGCTGGAAAACCCGTGGTGGCGCGATGTCATTGAACACGGCGCAAACAGCCGCTACGCGCGCCATTTCGATATCGACTGGACGCGCCGCCTGACGCTGCCGTTTCTCGGCGACACGTTCGAAACGGTACTGGAAAACGGCGAGATAACCATTAAGCCGGACCCGGACACCGGCAAACCGGCGCTCGCGTATTACGACAGTTATTACCCGCTTAACCCGGAAACCTGGCAGGGGCGCGAGGCGCAGGTGCTGGCCATCACCGATAAAGAGGCCAT
>Ga0157365_10000544_pt1 | contig 16287 bp, 6 predicted proteins | sample AttsexASBM3_FD_111478 | JGI IMG/M metagenome (GOLD analysis project Ga0157365, IMG submission 111478) | Fungus gardens microbial communities from leaf cutter ant in Ribeirão Preto, State of São Paulo, Brazil - Atta sexdens ASBM3 | ecosystem: Host-associated > Fungi > Mycelium > Unclassified ... | reverse complement strand
TAATTGAACTCAGGCGGATTTATCCTCTTCTGACTGCCCGCACAACCATACCCTCTTTTCGTTGGGCAATGAAATTGGATTTTTCCCCGCTCGATTTGTTTCTTGTAGTCATCGCCGGACCGGAGCTCTTCCCCCTAAATCCTTTCTATTGCGGGTTTCGAGCTACTCGCTACTATAGTGACAAAAGTCCAGTTGACGTAGCGTAGGCGGAAGAAGATCGGACTAAGTTCCTTTCCGTGATAACTCCATTCTTGGGCTGGTGGGTTAGAAGCATTAGAAGATCTTCCCCATCCCTATTGGAATGAATGCTTGAATAGTCCTTTCCCTTTGGCCAAGCTAGTAAAGTACCTCATTCTATCATTTCTTACTTGACTTTTTTGACTGTAGCGGTTACGGCTAGACTACTTTGCTCAGAGAACCAAGTCCTTGCTTCATTTTTGAATGCAGTTCGGGGGAAAAGAAAGGCTATTTTCCGTTACGGGCTTATGGATCTAGTGGATCGTCCCAGTAAAGTACTACAACTACTAACTACTTAGTTATCGTCACTGGCTGCAGATCTGGCTTGGCTCGATAGGCTATGGAATAAACGGATGGAGGCGGGCTTGCTTGACCCTAGCCCTAGCTTCTGAAACAAGAGAACGGACCGACTCTAACTAATCCACTCCTACTAACAGGAAGGGTAAAGGGAGACCTCGTCCTACTTTCACTCTACTCTTTCCATTTCAATGCTAGCTCGATTGCAGCTATCTTGCTCAGTAGGGACTACTAATGGACTCAAACGAAGTGAGGGATTGGACGACGGACGGGACAACTAGCTAATTGGGGGGACGGAAGGACAGAGAGAACTCTTCAACGAAAATCCATCCTGAAATTACATAGATAAGAATCGAAATCCTTCAGTAGGAAAAATCTTCTTCTTAATTTTTAATTTAATAAAAGAAAGAATCGTTCAGTAGGCGAATCTTGACAGTTTCTCGATTGAGAAAGCGGCAGGCCCAAAGAGCTCTACAGTAGTGCCTTGCGAGGTCGTAGAGCCGGTAACCCTCGTTCGCCTAAGATCGAAAAGCACTCGGTTGAAAGCCTAGCAACGAGAAAAAAGAGTCCCATGCATAATTTTTTGGTCAACAACCAACCAGTGATTTTCGTCTTCCTGAATTGGGAGAGCAAGCAAGAATCAGTCTCTCTTTTTTTTTGTTGGGGAGCAGAGCGAATGAACAGAAGAAGATGATGAATCTATTTCGACCGTTATCTCAAAATCTTCCTAGGTTCCGACAATTTCTCTATTCGTTCCTAATCATTATTCCAGTACTAGGTATGTTCTATTGTCTTTGTATGAGACTCTGCTCCCTTGACCTTTTTCAGGCAGTTTTTTGGAAGATAGCTTTCTCTCTAGGGGCTCGAGCCCTCTCCTTTGCATTATGTAAGTTGGGCCTTGCAGGGGGTCTAGCCTTGGCCATAGGCTTTGCTGTGAGGACCCTCCTCATTGGGGGATTCCACCCCTATCCACTTTTGGTGAGCTCGGAAGGTCCCAACCAGGGATGGACGGATCTCCTGGGATCTTCAGAAAGGGAAAGCGCAGGCACGTCGTCGTCCGTTAACCAACAAGGGGCACGTCCTGCGCCTGCCCCAAATGAAGTAGCTCCCCCTGTCGTCCCCTATCCTTATCAAGAAAATGAAATTTTAGGGGGAGATAGTGTTGAATCCATTCAACGGAGGCTTTTGGGGAGATTCTTCTCTCCTTCAGCCCATGACATACAAATGGCCCGTATTCAAGCCGAAGACCTATTCGAGGTCAAGGTGGATATAATACGGGTCATGGCGGGCCTTGACCCAAGCGGGGATTGGATGGTTCGGGGGGAAAGAGCTCTGGAGAATCTTCGTACCGCCACAGGGGAGGAGTCCTTGAGTAGACTCCATCAAATGCTTGACGACCTACAGACTGCGGGTTTGCAATCTGCAACCTTCCGGCTGTTGGTCGACAGAGTGCCATTCCGGGCGGACACCTGCTCCTCTCTACCTAACGCCAGGACTGGCTGGTTCCTAAGGAGCGAGGGAATGAAACTCTTGCAAATACTCTCCTCAAGGAAGGAGCCTTTCTTGCTTGAAATTTGGAAACTTGGTCTTAAAGTGTAGCCGATGAGGCATGGTCAAGAAAAAGCTTGAGCAATGTATCCGCTAAATTACAATTTAAATCAGAGTTTAATTCAAGCACGGATGATGACAGAGTAGCATTAATCCAATTCAACACGGATCACACTGCATCCACAAGAGAGATTTCGGATGATCTGCGGAGGGGCAAGGTATGCTCCCATAAACAATTTTTTTACCCGATGCTTTGAAGGAAAATGAAAGACTTTGGACCAAGAGGCTGACAAGGAGCTTAAGGTGTATTCAAGGCGCAATAAGCAAGCTAAGCTGCAGTGCACTATTCAAGAGCATTGCCAATCGGACCCGAGTCCAACTCCTGTGGAAAGCACACAAAGTAATCAGGGTAACACTTGTTCTGAAGCCTCTAATGATAAAGTGAGTTTATCTACTGATCTCCCCATTGCATATAGAAAGGGAATTAGATCATGTACCCAGCATCCCATCTCTCACTTTGTATCCTATGAAAAGTTGTCTCCTAGATACAGGGTGTTTACAGCTAACCTTGACAGCATTGAACTTCCAAACAATATAGAAGAAGCCCTTAAGCACCCGAAGTGCAGAGAGGCCGTGAATGAAGAGCTCCGGGCTCTTAAAAAGAATGGAACATGGCAGCTCACTCAAAAACCTCAAGGGAAACAGCCCGTGGGTTGCAAATGGGTGTTCAATGTGAAATACAGGGCCGATGGCAGTGTTGAAAGGTACAAAGCGAGATTAGTTGCAAAAGGCTTCACCCAAACATATGGGATAGATTACCAGGAGACCTTTGCTCCTGTAGCAAAGCTAAATACAATCCGGGTCTTTCTGTCTATAGCTGCTAATCTTGATTGGAAGCTTCATCAGCTTGACGTCAAGAATGCATTCCTCAATGGGACCAGGATGAGGAAGTTTACATGGAGATACCTCCAGGTTGGAAGAATTCCAACAATGCCAAAAAAAAATACCCCCTGGGGGGTGTTTTTTACTTCTCTTTGGAGCATGTTTTTGTCCCCAAGCAAGCAAGGAGGAAGAATTCTATCAACTGGCAAGGAGAAAGGAGTATTTCAAGCATTTCAAGGAGGACTATTTCAAGCCAGCCAGGGCTGGGGCCTAAGCCATTTTAAAGCTGTTCTGTTCAAAAAAGTTCTAGCAAGCCATAAGCTTCGCTAAAGCGACTACGTTCCTCGAAAGGATGCTTTTCTTGAGCTTATTCTTGTCCCCAAGGGAAGTGGAGTGAAAAAGAGAGTACTTCACCACCATGCTTGGTTTGGTTGGTCTCCTAGCTCGATGGTACCGGATGGGTGTTAGTTCAGATTCCTGGTGGTAGAGCCAGGAGAAGGAGGCCGGGGGTAGCCGCTTGTCGTGAGTCTTAGGTTTCATCCTTTAGTCTGGATGTCTCCTGTCGATAGGTTAGGGAAGCTTCTAGAGCTTATTCAACCAATTCCCAAGGGTGGAAGTATTTAAGGTGAGCGTTAGCGAACTGTGGGAGTAGATAAGTGAATGGACCTACTTCTCCGGCTTTTGGGTATGCCATAGCAGCGCTACTTATCTGATATCCCTACTGAGGAAAGCCCTTGATGTTCTGGGTTGGACCCTGTGACTGAAGCCATGTCACCAATAGAAGCTCTTCTAACTGATGATTGATGAGGAACCCTTTTGAATCGACCGTATTCTCCTCATGGCTTTCACGGTAAACAATAGATAGTGCATAGGACTAATCCACTGTAGCTGAAAGTACTAGTACTAGATTGACTGGAAACACTAACCCCTCGACCTGCTCGATGCGCTAAAGTGGATCCGTCTCCGGCTTAGCATTCTTAGGCACGAGAACAAACGGGGGAGGCTAAGGGGAGTCTTCGACTTCCTCATTATATTATAAGGATTGAACCTATCAGCCATAAGCTTTAGTTCCAAAGTAATAAAAGAAATATAGTTGGTCTTCCATCATGGTCCTTCATCAATATGTTGGAAGACCTAAATAGGGATATCTATCAATGGCATTCATGGGCACGGGCTGCTCATGAATTGGAGTAAATCCTAGCATTGAGAAACAAACAAGGTATGTCTCATAGCTGCTACTTCTCTTATAGTCTAGTCTTTCTTAGCAGCTACTGATCTACGATCCTTCACTCTGTCACTGTCTGATAGTCTTAGACCCACTTAAGGAATAGACCTATGGATATGGATGAAACCAGGAAGCCATCAAGCATACTTCCCTGGTCATCAATAGCACAGCTAAGGAAGAAGATCGGCGAGTTTTGTCAAAGCCCAGCTCGTCCTCAATAAGTAAGAAGTAATAGAAGAGGGGTAGCCGCGCCTATTGATTTGTTTTTGTCTCACTGTACGTACGGGACCAGTCTACAAATATGGAGATGTACAAGCACTGGGAAAATAAGAATCCTTGGTCGATAGAGAGACGTTAGCTAGCAGCCGAAGACGAAGGAACAGACCAGTGTGGAGATGAGTCTGCTCGACGCAGAGCTGGATCTGCTATATGCGGTAGTTCTTCCCCCATCAAAAGGCTCTGAGACTGCTACTTAGCCAGGCTACGTTTTTTTAATGATATAAATAGGGAATCGGGAAAGATCACGCCTACAAGCAGCCTTTTCCATCGTCTTTCGCTGAGCCTGGTGTGAACTTCTTCCTGCCTTCTTACCCAAGAGCTCTGATTCCGCTAACAGCAGCCCTTATTCCTTCAACATCTGCTTCAAAGAGCTAGGCCCGGGTGAGGATGGAACTCTCAAGGCGACATCTGTGAGATGAGAAGAGAAGTCGAAAGCGCTAACAACGGATAAGCATTCACCAACAAGACCAGACAGACCGGCTATTGCAAGAACAGGATTACGCATGAAGTGAAGTTAGCTTTCTTTTCTAACTCTCACACCGGCAAGGGATATTCACTCAGCAGAAAGGGCTCCTCCGTTAAGGACCTCTTCAGGGCATGCCCCTGAGACTATACTCCCTGCCTTTGCCCATCTGAGATCGAATGAAAGTCATTTTTTATACGATCTTTTCTGGAATCATTCAGCGCTGCAGAAAGGATCACAGCTTCTACGCATTCAATTGCTAACATCAGGTTATTCAACAGCGGATAGGCTTTTCACTCCTCTCCTTACAGTCGAGTTTCACTCCTACGCTACGAACACACCGGATATTGAAAAGAGCGCTTACTCTTCTTGCGGCGGAGTCGTTCACAAGAGAAAGACTAGCTGTGGATTCAATAGCAGTTTCTTCTAAATAAGGAGAATAGTGGTCTTCAGTATCACCCTAGAGAGACTTGGAAAGTGCCTTAAAAGCTCATTTCTTGGCCGGATTGAAAATCTTTACCTGGAATTGCATTACTAGTAATATTGGACTTATTCTACTAGTTCCTACTTCTTTATTCGAATTTCTTCTATGCCATGCTTAACACAAGACAGTTGAACAGAAGAACTGTCCCCTAATCCACTCTATATATTCTACCTTGTTCAAGCTGTCCAATTCCATGTATTATTTGCCTGGCTGGGCATAGTCAGATCGTAGAATAGAAGGATTTGCTGCTAAGAGCGGATTCTATACCATTCAATAGCACCGGATTGGGATTCATTCTCCCTCAGAGCTCCTTCTTTCACAACCAATTCTCTTCCCTTCCTAGCAACCTCTTTGGGCAAAGCCCGTACTCCTAGTAGGTCACTCACTCTCTTAAGTAAGATAGGGGTCAGACTATACTATAGAAGCTTAAGTGAATCTGTTTTGGCATCTTTTTGGTATTAATATACCCCTCCCATGTTTCAAAGCTAGCTCTAGGCCTCCTTATTCTAGACCTTTGAACAGACTCTCTCTTTCACGTTGGTCGGATAAGCTTGATCTTCTTCCTTGTACACCTACTAGACCCATACTCATATTACGAATGTGTTCACCAGACACCGGCCCGTACTTTTGATTTTCTACCTTGCTTGTGTTTTGACCGGCGCCGGGACGGAGCAAAGGTCGAGAGAAAGAAGAGCTTCTTGAATGGAATTTCCAAGGAATATCAAACTGACAGCTTCAACGGGGCAGTCTGGTTGAACGTCCCATCCATAGGAATAAGACGTCAAACCTTCATGCACCAGTCATGGGCTGGACGAAGCTAAGCTTGCTTTAGGGAGTTCGGAATCGCGAAGATTCGCTGTTTTCCAGCTCACTCTGTCTTGAAACCTAACCTTCCCACAGGATACCGACTTAACACGGTATTATCAGCCCATTTCGAAGTAAGGCGCTGGCCTTTTCTCCTCTCCCAGCAAGAAAACGGATGTGCGTCTAAGCGGATGCGCTAACGCGCGAAAGCCATTGAGTTATACAAGGAAACCCTACAGAAGATAGCTTTAAGAAGCCCGATGCTTAAACTAAAATAGCGCGATGAACTCATCAGATGAACTACTACAGGAAAGAAAACCAACAGATTATCCTGTTGATTGTCAGCTGAAAGCAAGCAGTTGGAAGATATATCCCGAAGGGCGTATCAAGATAAAAGTGTTAAGCCAAAGCCAAGTATCCGTCTATATAAAGAAAGAGCATCTTTCTACGGGTCAACCCGTGTTGATGTTGAGTCCACAGGCAGGGACTTTTGTACCTTGGATGAAAGTTTAAATCTTAACCAAAGTTTTCGTGGTAAAGTAAAGCCCGTATGTGGAAAAGTTTAAGTAAAATAGATCATCTTCGCTACCTGTCCGAGCAGGGGCGATAAGTCCAACTGGTTGGGTAATCACCTTGTTAAGGATCTAAAAATAAAGGAAAAAGTTTTGTTTTTGGGTCAAGCTATAATATAAGGAGGTCTTCCATCTGTTCCTACATGTTGGTTCAAAAACTCGAATTCTGATACGATAACTGATCCAAGACAACTTGTTTTTTCAACTAGAAGGATAGGTCATGTTGGGCCCTTTACACCTCGAAGGCGATCTCGAGTCAAGCTTTTTCCTCACCTAGTAAAAAGTAAATTCATCGAGGGATAGGAGGCGATAAAGCTTTGGTTTGGGCAGAATCCACTCCTTCTTAACAGGCAGGAAAGAAAGCAATCGAATGAACGAAGTATAGCTTCGAGTTCGTACCTAGTGACACAGAGGGGAACAGGCCTAGTACTAACCAGCCACCCATAATCGTCATACTGGGAGTGCCCAGACAGTAACATTAGGAGCTGCACAGTCCAGACATGCTTTTAAGATTTTGATTCTACTAGTTATTCTTTCCTCGCTTAGGATGAAACTGAGTTCCCCGGGAAAGGGCATCCATCCAATGAATTCTTCTACCTTACTTTCTATCTGAAAGCGATGTTTCCTTTCTCTCGAATCAGTGGAGAAATCCCCTTTTTTTATAAACTAAAGCTCCAGAGGGAAACTAAGCAACTGTTCTCTCCCTTCAAGGTGGACCGGGCAGGGCAAATCGAGCACGCTTTGTCTACATCACCTATTGCGGTGTTTTGCCGCTACTCCTTAAAGAAATTGACTCTGCTTGGGGATTGGTAAAAAAGCTATCCCTAGGCATGACTTCTTTTTCCCTTACCCGGAATGTTCCCAGATCGACCTACTCTCGCTTTCTGTCATGCAGCTCTTGATCAAGTTTGCTTACCCAGCTCTCTTCTCTCTGTTTACGTAAGTGAGTAAGTAATGACATTGGATATTATTATCTCTTTCTCTGTCTTGGAAGATTGAAAACCGGCCTAGTAAGGTTGCATTCCATTGGCTGATTTAGCAGCAGTAGCATCTTTGGCTTGAAGCATTCATTTTATCCGGATTAATTTGAACTTTTTAAAAGCCTTATGGTTCAAGGTGGGTCTAGGCTTCGGAAGCATAACAGAAATAGCCTAAATCTTCCTCAATAAGGAGCAAAAAAGCATAAACTAGGCTAGGCCTTCAGGGCGACTCGCTTAGCATGGTGAGTGAATCAGACCGCAGTGACACAGTCGTCCAAAGCGTAAAAAAGATGGAATTTTCCTTGAAGGGAAGCCAATCTTCAAACAAAAAAAAAGCGAGATCCTGCCACCACACCCGAAGGTGCACGCAAAGCTAATCTTTCCCTTTGAAGTTGTTGCAGCGAGGCATCGCCGAATGAGACCCGATTCTCTTCTGTGAATTGAATGTATTCCCCCTTCCCTTCGTTTACTAACTGTAACTGAATGCCACGCCCTAGCGAACCTCAGAGGAAGGGAAAAAAGAAAACCACCGAATGGAATACAAGAGCACGCATTCGACTAGCTTCCTGCAACCAAGTATAGGCAACCAGGCAGCTTTCCGTATTAACTGAAAGGGATCCTCTCGCTCAATCTAATAGAAGAAATCGTTCCTTGTCTTGTGATGAGCTTGAAACTGGCCTTGAAGCGGCAAGGAAGCTCTCCTACAACTCGATAATACTCGACAAAGCGGGCTTTTAACGCTTAACATGGGAAATTGATAGGGAAGGAAGCATAAGCAAGAGGCTGTGCATCTGATCTTGATTCTTCCTTTAGGAAATGCTTTTCATGGACCAAAGAGAAGGATGAGGTAGAGGGTACCAGCCAATATGCAGATCGAAAGCCGCTTGAGCTCGGTTAGAGCTTAACGATGTCCTAAGAAGATGCTTCCCCGCTCTACGAGCTTTGATTCACCACCGGGTATGAAAAAGCGATCATAAAGAAAGGCTTGCTTATACGTCTTTCTAGCGTACGCGCTTCCTTCGATAGGTTTAAGAGCATGTGATATTCTCACTGCAAGCAGAAGTAGAGAAGTATATGTGATTGGGGAGGAGGATCATATAGAATGAAAGCCTGTGGTGATTCGTTACTATGAACAGCCAGAGAGGGCATCAATTTATTCTTATGTTCCTCAGAAAGAGTGACTGAAAAAGTACCTGCTCCATTTCAGTATACCAATAGACACGCGGTACCATTACCATGGAAAGATGATTATCAGATAGTAAGGCATGGAAGATCCTGTGCTTGTCCTTTCGCCGAAGTACCTGTACTGTCATTCCGACAAGCTACTATCAATGAGCCATCCCTTAGTCTTAGTCCAATAGCTAACTTGGCTGGAGTAAGCAGAATCGCCAGGAGCGGAAGATGCTCTACTTCCGAGGAAGTAGAAAGACAGAGGAAAGGCAGTGAAGGTTCCACTCTGCCCTGGGTTTGCGTAGAGAGAGGATAATGGAAGTGGTAAGGCGACGGGAACACCAAGACAAAAGACCCTTTGGGATGGTTTCAAACCTCGATTCTCTCCCTATCGTAAAACTTCTTCTCCTGTCCGGAATCACTCATCCACAGCTTTGTCTCTGACATCAGGAAGAATGGAATGAAGGGGAAACCCCACTAGACAGAATAAGATGAAGGTCAGCATGATGAAATCAAAACATATTTGCATCTGAACGACTTTGAGTGAAGCTCTGAGCCAGCAAAAAGGATGTTAGTGGTCAAATATCTCAGAGTTTGAAACTGACACACTATAAACATAAAAAAGTCAATCTTTTTATTGCTGGAGACACAGATTAGTCTTCAATAATTGGTTAATCACAGCGAGCGGCTCTCTGGCCATTATCAGACTAAACCAACCAGATGTCTTCGCAAGCAAAAGAAGAGTTGTCGCTATTTCTGTCCACCAGTTATTATACTGAATACTCATTCCTTAACCGATGCCGCGGGGCAGACGAAGAATGATTGTTTGGTATATATTAGAGAAAGAATCTCTGCTCCCTCTTCCCTGCGTATGCTCCCGCAAGGAGTCCCATTCTGCAAGGGTAGTCGTGGTGTGAATCACAAGCACATAATTTAGCTAAAATCACGAGTATAATCATAGCTAAAAAGGCTCGCCCTTCTGTTGGATCAGCTGCTCTCCGAGTCGCGGAGATATCGTCTTTCTGATTTCTGAATAGTTTAGTTACCTCGTTCCATTCACCACAAGGCATCCATCTTCCTAACTTCATCTTCATCAATCTTGTCCCTCCGAAGCCTTGCTCTAGCAGATTGCTAGAAGAGTCGATCACTAAACCCTCCGCACTTGAAAGAAAGGATACATCTGAGCTAATTAAATTGAAATTCTTGTGCGTATCGCGATGCTCCTTGCTTTTGCCGTGGAAAGGGCTTCGTCTTCGTTTACTACACCGGCAATAGGATCGTCGAGTATGAAATGAATAGTAGCAACCAACGGTGTGAAAGCGTCCGTTAATGTTAATATTGTATTGTTAATAGTGGCTGGCAGCTCCGGAGCTGTAGCAAAAGGCTTATTGCTTATCAAATAAAGTGATTGAACTATCTATCTTAGCGAATGGGTAGAAAGAGGCGACTTACGACACCTCTGTTAAGGGAGAACTATGCATCTATGTAGATGTTGCACATCAGAAGAATCCGAGCGCTTGCTAGTAGTTTAATTGGCACGTTTTAGACATCAAAACAAGAAATCTCGTGATTGGTCTTTATCTCGATAAAAGGCAATGCATAGACTGTGGTACTAGTTGAAAAAGAAAAAAATGCAATAAAGTGGCTCTGAACGATTTCCGTATAAGGAATAATAGAGTAAAGAAAGAAGACTAAGCTAGTCCGCTTGTGTATGTTTATGTCAGTCCCTTGATCTATCATGAATCGCGAATGAAGATGTACCCCGTGAAGAGCCGCCCTTCTCTTTTCTTTTAGTTCCTAGAAGAGGGGCTTGGGTTTCATTCGAGGTAGTTGGGACAAATATAGATTGAGCCTCTGTTCCTTTTTGGTGTCTCAAAATGCCATACATAAAGGTGTCTGTCATGGCTAAACAGAAAAAGGAGAGAGAGTGCTTCTATCATCACATCATTAGCAAGAAATGGGCGTTGGAACAAGTCTTCCTTGAATTCTCAGTTAGAGCATCCCCGTTTCTGCAACAGCGAGAAAGCAAGCTTAAAGGGTGAATTCGCCTTGGCGAACTTTAAAAAGACATAAAATACATCTCGATGAAAATAGTTCCGTCTTAGGTTGTGTTGTACCTTATCTTATATGGGCTAGTCTGTCACTACCAAAGTTATAGTATAGATTGGGCGGAGGATATCCCGGGTTCGAACATTGTCTTTTCCATCTTAGCTGAGAAGCTGCTGATGATGAAGAAAAACTCTCAATCCTGGTTAGAGGCTATGCTGCTTCTAAGCTCTCCTCACTTTCACGGCAAGAAGGCCATAGCAGCGTTTGGGGCTGCAGGATCTTTAAATTGAAAGTAGGTTCGACCGCATGCTACAGAGGAACGACAGACGGATCAGAGCAAGGGATAAGGATAAGCAGACGGGCGGGGCCCTTTTATAAGCACTACAAATAACAAAGAAGCCGCTGGGAACCATTAATATGAAAGAAAAATGAGATCTGATTCACCTAGAAAAAGAAAGGTCGATGCAATTGAGAAAATCCAAAGCAGACAATGAATCCAGAGGAAAGGATTGATCAAAGATCTCCAAAACACTTGTTCAGTGATTCGGCTCCAGATGGAATCTTCGCATATTTCTCTTAATAAGTCAGTGGTTTGGATGGAAATGATACTGAAACCGCTTCCTAAGACTCAGCGATAGGGTAGGGCGTAGTGACTACTCAGATGAAAGCTTCGGAGGAAGCATGGTGTTAAACGAGGTTAGAAGGGGGTTCTTTGCTGAATAGAATATTCATTCTGTCATCGACCACTTCTTTATGGAAGAGTTTGTTCCACCTTCTTAGTCTTAGAATGTGGAGGTACTCCTGGCTATCCCAGATGTTTATTCACTTTTAGCTTGTAAAGCCGGCTTCTTTCATAGCTGGATCCTAAGGTTGCAACTGGACTTTAGAGAAAGACTTTCTTCTGTAATAGGTTTGGAACCCTTTTTCCATTTGCAAAGGAGATGCTCGGGGTTCGATAGCATTACCATTTATACAGACCACCTAAAGATAAAAGAGAGTAGGGGATCCTCCTTACGAAGAAAATGAGACATTGATTCCAGCCAGGAATGAACTGTCAATCCAAGCTAGCTCAGGTCGTAATAGCCAGTTCGGTACGAGATATTCAGGTGTGAGCGCTGCGCTAAGGTAGCTTGCTTGCGATCAACAAAATCGAGAGAGAAGTTGACCAGGTTAGATTCGACCGGTAGGTGAGGGAAAGATGAAAGAAATTGAGACGCATATGGGAGAGATTGCTCTTCCTTTTACCATTCATATTTCAGCGGATGAAAAGAAGAAGAGGTATAATACAAAAAGTGGAAATGATGGGAAAGAAGGCTCCTCAGTTCTTAGAAAAGTTCTTTTTGAGAGTTCCACCGTGATAGATATGATATAGTTTCTATCTCTGCCATAGGCAGAAAAGCTGGTTGAAGGAGATCATGTTACGTATTCTAATTTAGGGAGGGCTTGCTAGGCTATTCCTATGAATAGAGAAAACTTTCCCCATTGCACTCACTAGCAGCTTTATCATTAAATTAGGAGCTTTCCATTCCTAATGTGGAGGAATTATTTACTGGTTCTCGTCCACTTACCGTTGACCTCGCCTTCCACTACAGCAGTAGCGCTGGCATGTAATAAGTTTCTGATCCAACTCCTCCTAATGGGAGGCATTCCGATACCATAGCATGAACCGAAAAGCAAACTCTTCCTCTCGAAAACGAGCTAGCATAGACCACTTGCTTCAAAGCTCAACGGTTTGTTTCGGGAACTAGTGCAATAAAAAAATAAATACAATCCGCTTGCCTCTTTTAATGAAGAAGGGTTGGTTTAATTGATAGCTACTTTTTTTGGAATTGGGAGTCCTCTGGATTGCTCTTATCTTATGCCCAGGAGTGGCGAGAATACGAAGCTAGATCAGCAGGAATGACAGCGGTCTCGGGAATCTACTCTATACTCTACTACGCGTGTTCTTATCAGCATTGAGAATAGATATATATGCAGGACGGAAAACTTTCTTTTAGTCTAACCTTCGCATGAGCTTTTCTTGTTCTTGACTTCAAATTGGACTTGCCTTCTCGTTTTAGCTTATATCTTAATATATAGCTTCTCTCCCTACTTGATGATTCTTTATGGACACTCGCTTCTTCATCTAGGCAGGGATCATAAGCGGAGAGATAGCCGTACACTCTGAAGTGGTAGCTTTTTATCTACTTTCTTTCGGCGTACATCCAGTCCAAGCAGTTACTCCCAGCTAGCGGAAAAGGTGAATTTTCATTCATTTATATAAATATTAATAGTAATAGATGCTATTGCGCCTCTTTCTTGCGTTGAATAGTAATGGCTTGGCTAATGGGCATAGGCCCAGAAAAATAGAATTTGGATTTGAAACGGATAGAAAGAAAAAGCCTGCGGTGGGAAGAGAACATAAAGTTTTATTACAAGCTTTGAGAGTCCCGGAGTTGAGCAGTTTGAGTGGACATGAGTGGTTCTCTCGGCGCTGCTTTCATTCTTGTTCACCAAGACGTAGCTGATCCGATCTAAGAAGATGATACTGACTGAGGAGTTGGGATCTTGAGGTGACTAGCCAGAGGATGTAGAAACAATCAAAGATCTTATTTAGTGCCTACCTATATTCCATACATATAAAAGCAAAGCAGGGGGCAAGGCTAAAAGTGAGACCGATCTTGAAGCTTTAGTTGGAGGACGATAATCTGCTTCACTTGGTTTGTTGTCGCTAAGAGATCTCTAATTCAACATATGTCAGAGTGGGAAGGAACGAGCTGAATAGAGTGCACTAGTCCATTAATTCTAGCGACAGCTTTTCCATTTTTATAGTGTAGGAAGGACCTTGAGAAGGAAAAGCCTTACCTTCTAGTTCTAATTCAAAGGCTCGATCGAGCTCAATTTAATTTATTAAAATGAAAATCCCGAAAGTCTTTTATTTTTAAATTTTAAATAAAGGCGCGAACAATTTGTATTGTCAGTACCCGTTACCAGAATGCTCCCAACAACGGAAGTTTCATGGGGAGCGTTTAAGTTTCAGGTTTGATTCGTTCCTTGTGAGCGTTAGGTTAGTGAGTGGAGAATTGTTTGAGCTTCAACAGGTTATACTTTAACATTAGCTTAGCAAAGGGCGACCAGAAAAAAAGGCTTTCCCTTCCCCTTATATATCCCACTTTTTAAGTGAACTAGTGCAAAAGGTCAGTCAATTACTTTAGAAAATAGATGCTATTACGCCTCCTGCCTTGCCATCTTCACGAATGAGACTGAACCATCTTACATTGTCCGAGCCAAGCCATCGGAGGAGATGGAATCCCCGAAACAAAGGCGGTTTGAAACCCTTCTACTTGTGAGCTAAGCTCAGTTTCTTCCTCTCCTAATCCTAATGGCATTAGCTTCGATTAGCTTCGGTGGAGTTAGCCCCTGCTTAAGAGCGAGTTTCTTTCCGGAATTGGCTCTTCATTGTTAGCCGAGCTCCAACTCCGATTTCTCAAAACCTTCTTGGTCGAGCTTCTTCAGAATGAACTCCGAAATCATTTAATCAGAAGAGGTGACCCGCTTCCAGCGGTCGAGTGGGTTGAAAGTTTCTGGACTTTGCTTTGACACGACACCACGAATGGCTTTTTCTCTTGATTTGATGACTTGCATCATTGTTGCGAGAAAAGTCCTCCCCTTTGCCCCCTTAAGTTAAGGCTGATCCTGTAAATGATTGCTTGAGTACGGATGAAGAGAAAATCTTAGCTGATCAGTTGGGGTGCTGGAGAGGGGCAAGTACTAGCAGGGATTCACTGACGGAGTAATCGAGTGAGCTGGCAATGATTAAGAGCTACTTTCCCTCCTTGTTTAGTCATTCTGTCGAGCAAAGCCACCTGAGAAAGAGCCGGATCCCGGTCTTCCTGGGCGAGAAAGGATTCCTTTTATATTGGAATTGCTGTAAAGCACGACCTAAAGGTAATTGATCACCAGATACCAGATTGCTTTTTGGCGGAAACAATAATCTGAACCCTTTCTCCGAAAAGGACTACCAGGAGCTTCTGTTGATGTGAAGCTAGAATTAAAGTTGTGCATCTTGCTACATGCTACATAAGAGGATAGGATTACTCGGCTACCCCCAAGTGAGTAGCTAAAAGAACGTATGAGCTATACTGAAGTTATAGGCGGCTATTGACCGAGGCTCCAAAGGTTGACCAAGTGAAGTCCAAAGGACTTCAATCTCTTTGAGAAAACCGGAAGAAGAAAAGCCGTATGTAATTGCCAGTTCTACAGCTACCTATAACTTTAGTTTAGGTCCATAACATCACATGCGGGCGGAGTGAAATGCATCGGAATATGTCTTTCGTCACCTGTTAATATTTAGGGTGGACATAGATGAGGAATAATGGTCAATCTTAGGTGTGTATCCGCCAGATAGAAGAGAAGCTCGGGGATCCTGCTTTGGGATCACAGCACCGATAGATTAGCATAGATAAGAAAAGCATTCAATTTCTCATACCATACTAAGCGACTCGGACTGCGACTCATAGAACAGAAACACAAGTACTTGCGCGCATCAGATTGAATCCATCACTTAGATAAATGACGTAGACAAAGAAGCTCAAGCTGACTCGAGATGAAATTAGAAGCAGGCACTTCTATCAGATCTGGCTGGCACATAGGCCTTTTACCGATATTCAAAATTGGAATCTTCTTCTGTAATTAAATGTTTATGCATCTTTCTTCCATGCTTTCTTTCTCCCACGTAGTTCGTTGGTCAACAACCAACCACTGGAAACTCTTATTAGAAATGGAAGAAATATAGGGTACTCTATAAATTCGATTCTATATAGAGTAAGTAGAGCCCCAGAACGCTAAAAAGGTGGGGGAACCTGAGTGGTCACGATAGGAAAGAGAAATGACTATAAGGAAACATCGATTCTCTCTTCTTAAACAACCTATATCCTCCACACTTAATCAGCATTTGATAGATTATCCAACCCCGAGCAATCTTAGTTATTGGTGGGGCTTCGGTCCGTTAGCTGGTATTTGTTTAGTCATTCAGATGGTGACTGGCGTTTTTTTAGCTATGCATTACACACCTCATGTGGATCTAGCTTTCAACAGCGTAGAACACGTTATGAGAGATGTTGAAGGTGGCTGGTTGCTCCGTTATATGCATGCTAATGGGGCAAGTATGTTTCTCATTGTGGTTCACCTTCATATTTTTCGTGGTCTATATCATGCGAGTTATAGCAGTCCTAGGGAATTTGTTCGGTGTCTCGGAGTTGTAATCTTACTATTAATGATTGTGACAGCTTTTATAGGATACGTACCACCTTGGGGTC
>Ga0157365_10000543_pt1 | contig 16313 bp, 12 predicted proteins | sample AttsexASBM3_FD_111478 | JGI IMG/M metagenome (GOLD analysis project Ga0157365, IMG submission 111478) | Fungus gardens microbial communities from leaf cutter ant in Ribeirão Preto, State of São Paulo, Brazil - Atta sexdens ASBM3 | ecosystem: Host-associated > Fungi > Mycelium > Unclassified ... | reverse complement strand
GGCCGCTCACGTGGAGGCTTTGGCAGCAAGGTCTGTGTCGCCGTGGATGGACGCGGAAAAGCCCTGTCATTCACCCTGACGCCAGGTCAGGCCCATGAACTCCCTTCAGCGATGGCGCTTCTTAACGCATTGCCGCAAGCCCCACGCTACGTCGTTTGCGACCGGGGATACGCCTCAAACCAGTTTCGAGAGGCCTTATGGGACAGGGGCTCGCGCCCGGTCATCCCCCCAAAACGCAATGAGGCTCCGGTCGCCTGTCCGAAATGGGCCTATCGACACCGGCATCTCGTCGAAAATCTCCGGGCCCGCCTCAAGGAATGGAGAGCCGTCGCTACGCGATACGAGAAAACCGCCGCTTCCTTCATGGCCGTCATCCACATCGCCGCAGCCGCAGATCATATCAAGACCTAACAGGCCCTAGAGTAAGTTATGTGTACCCACCGATCGCAAAGGTGCGCGAATAGTGCCATTCCAGCCGCCCCCGAGCGCCTTGTACAAAGTGATAAGATTAGCTTGATATTGAAGCTGCGCCGAGATTACCGCCAATTTGGCACCGTAGGCAATATATTCGTTATCGAGTACGCTCAAATAGTTGTCGTAACCTCGCGCTGCTCGCGCGTCCGAGAGCTTATAGCGAGTCAAAGCGGCCACGAGCGAGGCCCGCCGGTCCTCGTATTGCCGACGATAGACTTCGCGCTGCACAAGCGCGTCAGATACCTCTTTAAACGATATCTGTATAGTGTGTTCGTATTGTGCTAAAGTCTCACGTTTTTTCTCTTTCGCCTCCCTTAATTGCGCAGACAGTCGGCCCGCGTCGAACAACGGCACGGTGACTTGGGGGGCGAAGCTCCAAGCGCCCATTCCGCTTTGGAATAATTTGGTAATATTATTGCTCGCGGTACCATTTGCGGCAGTTATTTGAATTTTTGGGAAAAATTCAGCACGTGCGGCTCCAATATCGTCGTTAGTGGCTCGCAAGGCGGCTTCTGCCGCACGTATGTCGGGTCGGCGCTGTATCATTTGGGAAGGAAGCCCCTCGGGCACATCTGGAGGCATTAAAACGTCATTCAGATGTGAATATCGGGCCAACTTATTCCTCAAAGCGGGGGCGGGTTGCTCGCCTGTTAGTAATTCCAATTGGTGAAAAGCGATTTCGCGATGCTCTCTGTATGAATCCAAGTCACTCTTAGCGCGCTCTAAGGCCTCACGAGCGTTCGCAACGTCTAGTTCGGTTGCCAACCCTTTCTTAAGCTTCGCCTCTGTGAGTCGCAACAGGCTGATGCGGCTCTCTACCTGATTAGAACTAATGCTAAGTGCTTCGTTACTGGCGACCCAATCAAGCATTGTATCGGCCACAGCCGCAGAGACACTGAGGATCATACTTTGACGTATGAGTTCGCTTGAGAGCATCCGATCCAGAGCTGAGCGTCTCGCACTGCGAATACGTCCCCAGAGGTCCACCTCATAAGCCGAGAACCCAAACCCTAGAGCGTACTCGCGAAGAAAAAATGCACCTTTTGTCGAAGACAGACTATATGTGCCCGCGTATAACTTTTCGACGTCGCCTATCGCCCCCGCCCCCAAAGTGGGGAACAAGCTAGCACTCTCCATATCGTATTGAGACCGTGCAGCCTCGACTTGATGCATGGCTATCCGTAAATCTCTATTGTTATCCAGAGCCCGGCGTATCATCTCGCCCATCAAGGGATCCCGATAAAACTTGTCTGCGCTCGGCAGAAACTCGGAAATGTTATCCGCGGGTATCGTATTAGGCTGCTCTCTGGACCAATCGTCCCCTACCGGCGACGCGGGCTGTTGATAGTTAGGTATCATGGTACAGCTAGCAAGAATCTGGGCTAATACCAGTGCGGCCATCTTTGGGCGGGATTTCATTTGTTCGTTCCTAGCTTTCCTGTTTAATTGAGAGAGATTGCGCGGGAAGCGAAAGGCGAGAGCCAAATTTCATAACTGCGCGGCATTCGGGAAGGGGCTTCCGGCGACGCAGCACGCACTGGTCCTTAAGAAACCCGGTCGCGGATATGCGGCGCGATGTGTTGCGTTGCTAATCGCCACCAACAGAGGCAAAGCACAGCGGATGAAAAATGGACAACACGAAAGAAAGTGTCTCGGTCGATATGATTCTGTGACCCTATCGCCAACACGGCACAGTTTCCGCCGAACGTTACGCCAATAAAAGTAATGCTCGAGATGAGCTTTGGTGGCTGGCCGGACCGCAATACCTGGCTAGATATCGCGATAGATAATATACTACCAACACCCCATCCAGCAGCAACGCATCCCGTTATTTGGAACAACACATTATGGGCGACTGCCTGCATAATTGTACCTAGGCAGATCAACAACAATATTATCTTGGCAGTGTAGCGGTTGTTAAAGGTCGGCACAGTCGCGACCGACAAGCGTCCTAGAAGCGCCGACATATTTAACGCGGCAAGAGCGAAGTCGCCTACAGTCGGCGCGATATACATAGAGGAGAGCCAAACATTCTCCCCCCATTCCACGGCACCATAACAAACGGCACCAAGGAGAAACGCTTTGCCGCTGCGTATCCCGTGAAGCCACGTTTTTGTAAAATCAAGCCCGGGCAAGTTGGCTATCGCAGCGGCTGCGCCCCCCCTTCCGCCGAAAAAGCCTATGGAAGAAACTATAGCCAAAACGGTAGCCACTGCGAGTGCAACCGACTTCCAGTGTAATTGTAGAAGGCCATGCGCCAGCGGCGCGATGCCTATTCCGGCGCTAAAAGTAGCATCAACCGTGGCGAAGAAGCGCGCTAAGGAGCGTTGGTCAAGGTTTTTTGCCGCGCTGTGGACTCCGGTCAGCGTCAACCCTCCCGCCAGACCCAAAAGGACTTCGGCGCCGAACATCCCGAAACGATCCCCAACACATACAAACCCAACCATTCCGATGGTGCCGATAGTCGAACCGGTTGCAATTACCGCAAAATGGCCTTTGCCGAACACGCCCTCGGCAGTCGCCGCTACAGACCCGATGGCAAATGAACCGGACCATAGGAGAAACAGCGTCGAGATATCGTATAGACGAAGGCCGCGCTCGATCATGATATCTCGCGCGTAGACGCCGGCGAAGTTGGCGACTACACCCCATGAGCATACAGCCATTAGTGCTAAACTCCACCAAAGACGGTTTAAGCCTTTCGCCATAATCCGATTTCCTTGGCGAGGGCGGAAATACCACAAACCCACACGAAAGCTGACGGAATGAATATTAAGACGGCTACCGTTCCGGAGCACACTCCCCCAACAATCGCCGTTCCGAGTGCTATATGGCTGGCGGCGCTCGGACCCACTGAGAAAGCTAGGCCGACGGTTCCTATGCCAAACGCGAGGGATGTCATCACTATAGGACGAAACCGCTCACTGGCAGCTAAGAGAGCAGCCTTGGCGGGAGCAGCGCCCGAGCGGAGGTGATGCAGCGCGTACTCCACAATCAAGATAGAATTTTTGGCTGCCAAGCCTGTTATGGTTAGAACGCCCACTCTAAAATACATATCGTCGACTAGTCCGCGGAGAGCAGCAGCAACCGCGCAGCCCAGCAAACCTAAAGGTAACGACAGTATTACTGCGTTAGGCGCAGAGATGTTTCCATAGAGCCCGGCCAGTGCCAAAAACATAGCGGCAGCCACAATCGCGTAGAGGCGATAGCCGCCAGACGACGCGGCGACTTGTTCGAACGACATCCCCGTCCATTCACCTCCGACTTCGTCGCCTAAATTCTTGACCGCATTTTCAACAACGGCCATCGCTTCGCCAGTGCTGTATCCTAGAGCCGGCTGGCCTAAAATTTCGAAGGATTGATAACCATTATATGTCTCAGCCTTCTGTGGAACTAGCGAGCTTTTTATACCGACGAACGAGTTTATGGGAACCGATTGACCATCTGAGCGATTTATATACCATTTTTCGAAGTCAGTTGCCGTTCCCCGATCATTAGCATCGCCTTCGACGTAAATATGTTTTACGCGACCAGCGCGATTGAACAATCCAGCGTCTTTTGACGCCGAGATGGTTTGTAGGGTGTCATTGATTTCTGCTGGCGTGACCCCAAGAGAAAGCGCTTTACCATAATCGACTTGCAGCTCCTCGTTCGGCGTTGGAGGGAGACCGTTCGCGTAGACGCCGGTCAAGCGCGGATCGTGGCTAAGCGACTCAACTAGTTGATTCTTAAGTTTTTCAAATCGATTGCGTGGTATCGCTGAACGATTTTCAAGCTCGAAGTCGAATCCGGTCGCATTACCAATATCCATGACTGGTGGCGGTAGAAACACCGCTATATCAGCGCCTTTGATTCTTTTGAGAGCGATGCGTGCTCGATCCACAATCCGCAGAGCAGATTGGGAAGGGAGCCGCCTCTCATCAAAAGGTTTGAGGTTGATTGCAGCATACGCCGCACTCTGAGACTGGCCACCGAAATTGAACCCAACTTGGGTAAATACCGATGAAACTGACGCACGCTCGACGGTAGAAAAATATTGGGTAATTTGCCGGTTTACGTCGGCGGTTACACCGGCAGGCGTACCTGGTTTCATGTTTACTTGAACAAATACGAGCCCTTGATCTTCGTCAGGCAGAAATCCAGAGGGCAAGAACAGATACGTGCCTAAACCGATGGCCGACACGAACAAATAAGAAGCTCCGGTCATTTTCCTGTAACGCAACGAGAGCGAAAGTATTCGGCGATAATGGTCTAGAATGAAAGCTCCCCAGCTGTTCGATATGGCCCGTAGTCCCTGTTTCGCGACCTCTTTACGTCCTTCTTTCATTAGAAGAGCGCAAAGAGTAGGAGTAAGCGTTAACGCGGAGATTAGGGACAGCACCATTGCATAAACAATAGTTGCGGAGAACTGGACGTACACTATGCCTGCGGCGCCGCCCATGAAAGTCAGGGGTACGAATACGATACTAAGGACGACGACAACGCCCATGAGGGCCGGTCCAATTTCATCCATCGCTCGCAACGTCGCAGCGCGAGAAGCCATCACGCCATTAGATAGTTGCCGCTCAACCGCCTCGACGACGACGATCGCGTCGTCCACCAACAGACCTATTGCAAGAACCAAGCCCAACGTAGTTAAAATATTCAATGTGAAATGGGTGAGACTCAATAGACCTATGGTCCCGAAGAGAACCACCGGTACTGTAACTGACGGTATAAAAGTTGCCCTCCAGCTCCCGAGGAAAATGTACATAACTCCAATAACGAGGGCTATCGAAGTAATTAGAGTGGTTTTTACCTCACGCAGCGAAGCAAGAACGAAGGGAGACGTGTCAACAGGGTAGAAACTTCGGAGAGAACTTGGTAGGTTTTTCTTTAACCTATCCATGGTATTATGGACGCGTTTTGCCAAATCCACTTGGTTGTCGCCAGGCGCGAGTTTTAAGCCGATGCACACCACGTTATGGTTATCAATTGTACCATTAGGTTGGTAACTTGCTGGTCCTAACCCGATTTTTGCAACGTCCCCAAGGCGAATTATCCCTCCTTTTGGGTCGCCCTTGATGGCGATGTCACGAAACTCTTGGGCTGTGCTCAGCCGAGATAACCCGGAGAGGGACGAACTAAAGCGCACTGGCCCGGCTGCGGGAAGCGCGGAAAGCTGTCCGAGAGGCGTCTCCGAGTTCTGGACCGATATGGCGCTTAAAACGTCGGAAACATTCAACTTATACTTTGCTAGGTCAGCAGGCCGAAGCCATACCCGCATGGAGTATTCGCTAAAAAATGGTTGATAGTCTCCCACTCCTGGCAGTCGGGTCAGGGGCTCCTGCAACTGAGAAGCCATGAGATCCCCTAGCTCACCCTCCGGGATCATGTCGTTGTATGAGGCAATGCAGGAGGCGATCGAGAGACTCTTAGCCGCCTTACTGACTCTAATGCCTTGCTGACTAGCCATTGATGGTAACAGAGCACGCGATACTTCCAAACGGCTTATAACTTGACTAACTGCTCTGTCCGCATCACTTCCTTGGGCGAAAGTCAAAGTGATTACACCAGTACCATCCGCATTTGCAGAGGTGGACACATATTCCAAACCATCAAGTCCATAGAGATTTTGCGCTATGGGCAAAATAGTGGAGCGTTCAAGGGTGTTTGCCGACGCTCCTGGATAATTCACACCAATAGTGACGCTTGGTGGGGCAATCAAAGGCCACTGCGCGATGGGCATTTTTAATGCCGCCAGTATGCCGGTGATCGTGACGCCTAGCGCGACGGCAAATGTCAAGATCGGTCTGTCGACGAAGTATTGGTAAGGACGACCCAACATGGCTACTCCGGTACTCTGAATGTGCTTAAACGTCCTTCTATCGGGTCAATCTTTTGTCCCGAACTATAGTTTTCTGGGTTATCGACGATAACCCGATCGCCGTCGGCAACATCACCCAGCACCCATACAGTGCTTTTTCCTCTCTCCAATACCTGTATATCTATGCAGATTACTTTTTTTTCCACGTCGACTTTACATACGCGCTCGCCACCATCATCGTTTCTTATTATCGCTTCCGCCGGTATTTCTATGGTACCGTTCACATAGCCCATTACATAGCGTGCACTTGTGAATGCACCAGGAATGAATTGATGTCGGTTGTTGGGCAATGTTGCTCGGATGACAACGCTATCGGTGTCTGAGTTCGCATTTGTATCGATAACAGTCGCACTCGAAATAACGGGAGGTCCATTACCGTAGCTTCCGTCGATATATATGTGGGGCTCTAGATTCCCGTTTGTGGAAGCGATAATGTTCCTTTCCCGGTTGTAGGTGGTGGCCGCGAGTTCGTAATCACCGTATATTTCATTATCGTTGAGTATCGTTGCGAGAGCCTGTCCTTGCTCGGCTACAACCAGCGATCCCGGCAAAATCAATGCACGACCAATCCGGCCGGATATAGGCGCACGAACCAAAGTAAAATCGTTTTTTACCTCGGCGTGCAACCTTTCGGCCTCACCGATCTGAATATTGGCCGCAACTTCTCTACCGACCGCGCGTGTATCTTCAACATCTTGGGTTGAAACCGCTTTCAATTTATTGAGATCGTTTTCCCTTCTGGAACGATTTTCTACAGCATTACGTCGCGCACCCGCTAGCAGTATCGCACCCTTTGCTCTGGCAAGCTCCGCCTGATACAGGCGAGGGTCGATTTGAAATAACGGTTGTCCCTTAGTAACAAACTGACCTTCTGTAAACAATGTATCTTCTATTACTCCTGTAGCCCTCGGCCTTACTGTTGAAATGATTTTTCCTACAACACGACCATTGATCCGCGCCCCGAGTTCCAGCCGCGAATAGTGGACTGTTTTCACAAGTGTCTTCGGCGGACTGGGAACCGCCGAAGATTTCTGTTTACATCCGGTCATGGCTGTGCTGCTAAGCGCCATGAAAATCACGAAGGCTACACGAGCCCAACGGCCAGTCTCGCTGATCGACGGGTGTAGTCGAGGAGTTCTCGCTACTGAGTAGGCCGCGCATTTCACCGCACGTCCTCCATATTGTCGTAACCGGTGGCGACCAAATCAAGAGATGCTCGCGACTTGGCTATTAAAACTAATGCGGTTCCGATGATCATTACAGCGGTGGCGATTACAAACGCCCAAGCAACGCTGGCGTTAAGCGCCGACGCTCCCGTAATGAACGTTGGCATGGAAAATTCAACTATACCCGAAATAGCCGCCAATCCCACCGCATTTCCTATGTTCAGTGCAGTAGAGGCCATGCCCGACGCGAGACCTTGTTTTTCTTTAGATACCCCCGACGCCGCCAGTATCCACATCGCCGTCCACGTAATGCCCTGCCCCAGCCCAGAAATAAGCAGTCCCGGAACTAATGGTGCGTAGTGAACTGTAACCGCCGCTTCGAACGCCAACAAGATGGTACCAGCGACACCAGTGATGAGACCAAGCGCTAAGACTCCACGTGCCGTATGGCGACTGCACAATTTGCCTCCCAGTTGTGTGCCGGCAGCGATGGCTAGGGAGGGAAGGACAAACGCAAGTCCAGCGTTCAGAGCGCCGTATCCTTCACCGACTTGGAGTAATCTTGTCAAGAAATATGGTAGCGTGCCGAAAGATGCCATATAGATAAACGTAATTGCCATGCCTAGACGAAGATTTTTATTAGCGAACATGGCAAGTGGCATAAGTGGCTGCTCTGCCTTCGACTCGGCGAGAAAAAACCCAATGAGCAACACGGTCGCCCCTAGGAACGAAACTAACACTCGTGTCGAAGTGACCCCGTCTATGGGTAAATCAACAATCGTGAATACGAAGAGTGATGCTCCGCCGGTGACCAAAATCGCGCCTAGGATATCGAAAGTGTGACCCTTCGCGCGTGGACCGTCTGGGGGTAGGATCTTAGACGCCCCAATGAGCGCTGCAAGCGCCAGCCCGACGTTCACGTAGAATACCGAGGGCCACCCAAAAGCGCTAGTCAGGACACCTCCGGCGATCGACCCTAACGTTAATCCGCTTGCTCCAGCGCCTCCCCATACAGCAAGTGCCTTATTACGACTTGGACCTTCTTCGAACAGAGTGTTGATAAGTGATAGCGTTGCTGGAAAAAGGAACGCGCCTCCCACGCCTTGGATTGCCCTGGCGGCGATGATTATGGCGGGGGCAGTGGCAAGCCCTCCAAGCAGCGAGGAGAACGCGTAGATCGCCAACGCAAACAGGAAAATTCTTTTCCGGCCCAAAATATCGCTGGCCCGACCGCCAAGAAGGAGAAAACCCCCGCAAAACACGGTGTATGCGCTCACTACCCACTGCACATCCTGATGGGCGAAGCCCAGAGAGCGCTCAATCTGCGGAATCGCGACAAACACGATGTTGATATCTAGGGATATTATTAGTTGCGCAAACGCCAAGATTGCGAGTGCTGCCGCTGAACGGCGCGGCAATCTGGCGGGGGAAATATTAGAAACAGTCATGACCCACCTCACCTTTAAACGGACGGACGCGGCGTTATGGAGAATTTTTAGTGCGTCTGTTCGTGTACGATCGTACAGTCGGACAAACGAACAGCGCAAGCCAAATCGTTCCGATTGTGCTAATGATAGGGGCATGAGACTGTTGAATTCACACGCTTGTGACCGGTCGAGCGATTCGATGATCAGCACTGACCGGTCCGTCTACGTTTGTCCAAAGGACCGCATAAGGATTATGCGCTTCATGACCCACGTCCAAGGGTGCGTCATGCAGGATTCCTTTCGGTGTCACATTGGAGCAAAAGGATGAAATACCACCCAAGTAGTGAGCAATTGCGGCTTGATAACGTGATGGTTGCGTTGGGGCACCCAATCCGTCTCGCAGTCATTCGGGTGCTCGCCGACGGTGCGGAGCACTCATGTGGCTCAATCTTATCTGGAATATCGAAGTCAACATTGACGCATCATTGGCGCGTGCTGCGGGATGCGGGTGTTATTTTTCAACGGCCGTCGGGGCGCGAGAACTTGCTCAAGCTACGCACGAAGGATTTAGAGGCTCGCTTTCCTGGACTGATGGCATCGGTCTTGTTGGCTCTTGCACAAGACTCGTTCACAATTGCATTGACAAACGATTACCTTTCTGAGTGATCTATCGTTGGCACTTTGGGCTACGTCACTTGGCCGCGGAGCTTCCACAGTCGGCTTCCGGTTCGAACGCGCCGTACATCGGCGGCTCCGCGAACACCCACTGCAGGAGGATAAGATTCCCGGACGGTACGTGCCGTTCGCAATCCCCCGTGTCGGTCAGTGATGAGCGACGATGCGGTGCGTTTGGGAGCGTGTGTCCCTTCCGCTTTCTCTTAATCCTGAACAATTGCTAGGAGCTTGAGGAAGTCCTCATGACATGGACATGAACCCGCGCGATTCCGTAACCCGTTGTCTAGTGTGACCTGTCGCGCGCTTTGCTTGAACTCCGCAATTTGCCGTTCGGCTTGAGGCAGTTTCCGCCGGCCACCCGTTAACTACGTTGGTCAAGGGAGGGAAACGCTGGTCTCCGAAATCCTCGTCGTTTTTGAAGGCATTAGGGCAGGTGCAACATCGGCGATGTAGATCGGTAAGATGTTAACTCTGTTCTCGAGCCAGAGCGCTTTCCTTGCAAACCTAGCTCCTCGTGCGCACGAGAGCGGAACTTGAAAAAGCACCCTGGGCGCCAGCGACCGATGTCTTGATGGATCTCGCTGTGATGTACATCACAGCGAGATCCGCATAACAACGCGTTCATCTGCCCGCCGCCGTCCGCGACAGGATGCGCACCAGGGGAAAGTTTCCCAGAACTTTTCCTATCGCCCTTCGCTCAACAGTTTCCGGCAAGCCCTAATGCTACAAGGGAAAAAGGGGAGCCTTTGCAGATTACCTGGTCGACACAGTTGACAATAAGCATCTGCTACGATGACCTTTAACTTATTACTCTAGGCGATCCAGTTTCATTTCTCTGCGTCGGCGGTTATGGTTTTTTACCACCGGCATCTTCACCAGTGTTAGGTGAGAAGGGTGTGACGACAACGGTCCTAAGCTGCGACGGCGAGGTAGCCGTCGTGTTACTGATACGTGTATCAGGATGGAGTTCATCTTCCTTCTCATGGACCCCGTACGTGGGTTCATCATATGGTAACCGGCCTGTTTTCTTGACAAACAGAATAAACGCCTGGAGCCGGTATATCATGAGAACCATTTTCATACGTCCTACGACTACGTTGTCCCATGACAGTCGGCGTGACGAGCAGTCCCTTCTAATGCGTGCAGGAATTCGTTGGCCCACATTTGCAGAGTATAGCGTTCAAGGGACTGCTTCATTTTAGAGAGACGCCCTCGCTTCTCCCTCATCGGCATGTCTAATGCTGTGGCTAGTGCGTCGGCCATGCCTGCGATGTCGGTCGGGTCGACTAAAATAGCATCAACGAGTTCATCGGCAGCGCCTGCCGTCCGAGATAAAACAAGCGTCCCGGGGCGCGCTAGGGGCTTCACAGCTACGAATTCTTTTGCAACCAAGTTCATGCCGTCCCGGATCGGCGTTATAAAAGCAATCTCCGTGTTGCGGAGAAGATCCAAAGCGTCCGAATGAGCCAGGCCGTCGGACAGAAATCTTATTGGTTGCCAGTTCGGCGTGGAGTAGGTCTTGTTAACCCTCTGAACAAGCTCGTCGACTGCTGCGGATAATGCCTGATACCCGTTCGCGTTAAGCCTTGACGCAGGCGCGACTTGAACGAGTTGCACCCGCTCAACAAGGTCGCGGCGGCGAGACAGCAAGAGTTCATAGGCGCTGATTTTTTCCGGAATACCCTTTGTGTAATCCAAACGGTCTACTCCGGAAATTAATATGAGATCATGCCCATAAAATTCCCCTTTTGAAAGGACCTCGTCTTTTTGAATCCAATTCATTACCTCCGAGCTTATTTGAATAGGAAATACTTTTACCTTCCACGGCGGACATGATCGACCGAAGCATGTCGTGACGCTACGTAAATTTGTTGCATCGGAGTACGTCTGAGTGCCTAATAGGTCGTATGCCTGCAGGCCTTCCGCGATGACATTAGCCGAGGGAATGAGACTGAAGACCTTCACGTCCGGGAACGGGGTGTGGAGGAAAAAACCAATCTTATTCTGGACTCCTCGTCTACGCAGTTCAAGCGCGACTAAAATCAACTGGTAATCATGGACCCAAATAATTGAATCGTTCTTGAGATGCGCGACAATAGTGTCCGCAAATTTCGCACTGGTAGCACGATAGGCTTCCCACCATCCGGATTGGCTTGATATCAGATCAGTCAAGCCGTGAAGTGCTGGCCATAAAACGGAATTACAAAACCCGTCATAATAGGCACCTATGTGTTCGGCGCTGAATTGTATTTTTATGTAATCTATACTCCCATGTCTTTCGACTGAGGGGTCGCCGCTGGCGGGTAGTTTCTTAGGTAGGCGTTTGCCGTCCCAACCGATCCAAGATCCGCCGTTGCTCGCGAGTATAGAAAATACTGCGGGTGCCATGCCACCTGCCGCCGCTTGATGCAGGGTCGGCGCGAGCATACGGTTGGAAGCCATTACCACGTGCCGACCCATCTGAGTTACTCCGCCGGCTGAAGATCGCTGTGAAGTTCACCGATATCCTCGGAAGACGGCTTCAAACCACCGTCGGAGCGAAAATCGATTACTGTCTTGAGGTGAGTAGTCGATCTATAGGATCTGAGAATTTCGGCGAGTTCGTCGAAATTGTGGAAGTCGCATACGATAGATACCAGCTTTTTGGCGTCAACGATCCCATGGCGAATAATGTTGAGCACCGATGCGATTACATTGGCGGTCTGGTACATAGGGAAGGCCGTGACATCGAACGGCGCGGAACCGATATTGATTCCTTTGGATAACATAAGCCATGTGTCGAATTTCTGCATTGATTGTGATGCGCCATACAGCAAATATTTACCGCGGGGCTTTAGCTTTCTCATTGCAATACGACGCGGATCTTTTTCATCGTCGGCGACGTTGACTGTTGGAAGACCATCAAAGACATAATCAAATGTGTTTTCCGGTATTTCGGATATTAATTCATCCGGCATAAGCGCGCGCTGAGAGAAGAATTCTTCTGCGTGTTTATTTCTAGCTAGATTGTGATCGACTGACATAACTTCGTGGGGAGCAAATAGCTTCCTGATTATACTTCCTGCTATGATGCCGATCGGACCCGTCCCCATGATTAGGACCTTGTCGCCGATCTTAGGAGGGTGAGTGAGTATCGCTCGCAATGCAGCAGTCGTCGGTTCGAGAAGTGGAGCAACGAGGTCGTCGAGGTCGTGAGGGATTTTGACGGCAGCTGCGTGGTCGTCGTCCCAGAAATTACGATCAGTCCAGAAGTGGGATGTCTTCACCTCACCCGAAAATATGGGACGCAGAGTCCTATACTCCGCAAATCCCCCGAAGTCAGTCTGTCCCCAGTAAACGACACGATCGCCAATATTCACCGGTGTTCCAGTATATTCGGAACCAATATCCACGACTTCCCCGAGGAACTCGTGCCCGAGTATGATTGGGTACTCTGACGGATATAAATATCCCTCGTAGTATGAGATATCGGTGGAGCATATTGAGACACATCGTGTCTTGAGCAAGAGACCGTCAACTGGTGTGACGGGAACAGGGATCTCGGCGAGCTCGACCTCGCGTGGGGCGGTCAGCAATACTGCTTTCATGTTCTTCATTCCTTGCAATGGCGTTATTTTCTGTAGAGTTAGCGGCGCATCAATAATTCTCCACCAAGCAGCCATTGCCCTACTGTTTCGAAGTGGCTTGGGGACAACGTTATGTGCTTGCTGGCCGTATGGATGTCGCGAAAGCATTTATCTAGTGGGGAACTACGATGAACGGCAGTCGCTCCAGCTAGAGCGAACACCGTGTTTACTGCGGAGACTGCCTGCTCGGTGGCGGCCGCGGCGGCAAGTCGAACTGCGGCGCTCACATCCGACGTACCGCCTGCGCCCCGCGTTTCCACAATCCCCGCGGCGTCCAAGAATAGAAGTTCCGCGGCTTTGACGGCGGCGGTCGCCCGAGCGAATTTTTCTTGTACAACATGGTTATTATTACGGGGCGCTGATGACGCAGCTGCTTTCCGATTTGCTGCTCCTGAGCGGAAAATTGATAGTGAAGCGTCTGCTATGCCCATTACTGTCGCGCCAGACGTGAATGGACCAAAGTCGAAATAACCAATGTTGTAGGCTGTCGTAGCCCGCGGCGGAGGCGGCATCAGGACGTCTGAGCCACTGACTGTATTACGCTCAGGAACGAATACGTCGTCGATAGTATAGGTCACGCTGCCCGTTCCTCGCAAACCAAGGGTGTCCCAATCATGATAAAAATTGCATGCCTCTCGGGGAACGAACGCATAGATAAGTTGGGGTTTATTATCGTTCTCGCCCGGTTCATTGTGATTGAGCGGGCAGCAGGATACGATCCAATCAGCGTGTGCGCTTCCGCTTGCGAATGTCCATCGCCCGCTGATTGTGTATCCACCGGTAGTCTTAACCGCGCTACCTGATGGATTCACGGCGCCTACAACAAGACGGCTGCTTCCAAAAATGGCTTCGGCAACCGGTGGTAACAGGTAGTCTGAGAGACGACCGATTGCACCTTGAACGCCGATTTGCCAAGCGATGGAAGCATCCGCGGCGGCCAGCGTGCGCACCAGTGAGAACCCGTCTTTGACGCTGAGATTGAGGCCCCCAAAAGCTTTTGAGACCCACATTCGATGGAGTTGGAGATCGAATAGCGAGTTCATGAGATTTGGGGATGTCGAGCAGTTAATCTCGCCGTCTTGGACCTGCTCAGTGATGTCAGATAACAGTGCGGTTACCGCTTGTTGCAGTCCCCGGGGCTCCGTTTCAGCCTCTAACACGGCACGGTTGGCGATGGGCATCTTAATTACTCCCATGTAGCGGACCAGCGGTTGATATATTTGTTGGAGGTACTGTTCCGTATACTCCGAGTCGACTTATATCGGATTCACTCGGCAGCGAGCAATCTTTTTGTGGATTCGGTTAGGAATAGTACGTACTGTTTGGATATTCCTCCGACCGCCAATGGCTATGGAGGCATCTGATAGCTAGCTTATTGGTTTAATGTGGCGAAATGAATCCTGGGGAAAACACTACGGACACGTTTCGGTCTGTTAACCATAGTCGCGATAATTAGAGAGGTTTTGATATTCCATGATTGAACGAGATCTATTCCGATCCGTGATGGCAAGGTCAGCTCATCCCACCTATATCGTAGCTGTGAGATCTTCGGACACGATATCGGGATTTACGGCGAGCGCTGTTGCTTCCGTAAGCGACACTCCACCAACATTGTTAGTATGCGTTAATCGCGCTACAAGCGTTGCACCGTTACTTTCAGTTAATTCTGCCATCAGCTTCAATCTTCTTTCAGGCCAGCAAGCGTATCTCGCTCAAGCTTTCTCGCGAAGAGAAGATCGCGTGTTTGACAGCGACATATGGGATATTGACAGCGCTTCGGCGCCGGCCGTTCGGGACGCTGTGTTTTGTGCCCGCGGTCGGATCCACAGCGTCCTGGACGGGGGAACACATAATATTGTGATTGCGCAGATTCATTCTGTTGTGAATATGAAAAGTCGGGATGTGTTGGTTCACAGTCATCGCATGTTTCACGCCTTCCTGCCTACTGACGACGCCCACTTGGAGCCGTCTTCCATAGCGCATCCTCCAAACTATAAATCGTGAGCGATGACGCAGAGCGTAGGTTATGATTCGCCGTTTTCATTGATAGAGGTGGTGATGGCACGAGCATTGAGCGACGATCTATGGGTGTGCGTTCTGGAAGCCGTTGCCGCGGGCGAGTCAACCCTCTCAATGGCGAGACTGTTTAGTATCCGCATTTCGACTGCTATTCGGGGTCTTTGGCGTTTGCGTGAAAGCGGCGAACGGGCGGCGCACCGTCAGAGTAGGTTGCGTGGCTCGGGATTGGGCGGGCATCCGGAATAGTATGGACATACTGTAGAAACGTTTGATGATTGACGACTCTACCGGAACTGGATCTCAGTAGTAATTACGTCGGCACAAAGATGTCCGTGTCCACGGACAGGAGCGTGGTTCGGTAGGGTAAATTGGCGGTGTGGCGATAGGAGTTTCCGATGGTCAGTCCGCGGGTCTCCTGCGAGACCTTAGTTTGGATGATCGTAATTCCAATTTCGGAGGTCCATTATCTCCATTACTATTCTCTAACTTCTGTTGAGAGATGATCTGCTTCGCCAATCGCATCGTAGCTGGCATGTGTTCCAAGAAGCTTACGTTGAGTCGTAACTAGATCGTGACCCCGACATCCCGTCGCTGCGAAAATTCCCATGCGATAGATGCGTTACTCTTGGCCGTGCCGGCGATGGCCTTTCCGATCTGTTTCTCGATCGCGGGCGTCCAGGGCACCAGCTGGAATCCCAGTCCGTTGTCGATCATCGCGTATCGTCCCGATGCAAGCGTGATGCGCTTGCGATAGACGCCAGCTACGTTGTCACCCGGTGACACCGGCTCGAACGCCTTCCTCTCTTGCCGCGCGAGCTTCTCCCCGGCAGCCGTCACCTCCCGCTCCCGCAGCGTGGACAGCAAACCACGCTCGAACCTGACACGCTCCCCTTCCCGCTGCGCGAGCCCTTCCCTTACGAGATGATCTGCACGCCGACGCATCGCGTCACGCACCTCCGCCCCGAACCCACCACCCAGTTCAGGTGGTTCCTTCGTCACGGTCTGTCGGTCCAGCCATGTGGCTCCCTGCGCGTCTATCTGCTGTGCCAGGGTGAAGTCC
>Ga0157365_10000539_pt1 | contig 16349 bp, 23 predicted proteins | sample AttsexASBM3_FD_111478 | JGI IMG/M metagenome (GOLD analysis project Ga0157365, IMG submission 111478) | Fungus gardens microbial communities from leaf cutter ant in Ribeirão Preto, State of São Paulo, Brazil - Atta sexdens ASBM3 | ecosystem: Host-associated > Fungi > Mycelium > Unclassified ... | reverse complement strand
TGATCCCCAGACGCCAACGCCACCTCCAGCAGGAAATGCAGGAGCGTGGCTGGTCCGTTTCCGTCACACGCGGCGGACACCTGAAATGGACCCACAGTAACGGCGCAATCTATTTCTCGGCAGGAACGCCGGGTGACCGCAGGCAGTGAAGAACGCTCGGGCGGCTATGAGGAGGTTGAAGAAGTGAGTGGAACCGTAGATTCAAAAGGATACGTGAAGGTCCCATACGAAGGTGAAGAAAAGGTGATGTATTTTATCAGGCGTAATGGGGAGTTGTATTTCAATGAGATGCTAATCGGTTCTGATAAAAGCGCGGAAAATCTTGTGCATACGGCCCGTCTTTTGGCTAAGAATATTGAACCAACGGCGCGGCGCATCGCAGAACTCGAAACAAAGTAAATTGGAGATGCCAGTGGCCGCGACCATTGAAGCTGAGCGTGTAGCTCATATCCTGAAATCCGACCGGCGTTACAATCGCTTGTGCCGGGAAATCGCGGCAGGCACCGCGCCGGATCCTGGTGCGGACGGTCCGGCATCTGTGGCGCGAAAAATCGTGCAGGATGCCATTGCCCTTGTTGAGCATGGCGCGAAAAATCATATCGTTCGTCGCGTGGCAGAGGAATGCGCGCTGGATCGGCTGTACTACCGGCCAAACAGTGCCATGACCTCGCAGCAGTATGGTGCTGGATTGCGATTCCGGCGTGCGTGGCTGCGGTCTGCCCGCCGGGCGCGCGTGACCCAGACTTACGACACGCAGGAAATCGAACGTGGCGCAGATCTGTCCGGCCAAGAAAACACCACGTACGCGCGTGAACTGGTTTCAGCGGCTCTCAGCGCCCTGACTGCGGCGCAGCGTCGAGACATCGTTGCTGTATGCGGAGAAGATGAAACCCTGCCAGGGAAGTGCACAAAAAATCTACGTAGCGGGCTTGAGGCGCTTCATGACCTGTGGCGAAAAAAATAGTTCTTGTACTTTTTCCGCCAATGTGCATTACTTCTCCCATCATGGAATAAATGCGCCGAAACGGCACACGCTTTGCCACCCCCTAGAGGGTGGTTTTTCGTATGCGGGCTTCCCTGTTCCATGTCCAGTTTCGGGCGGCTGACAACCTTACGGTTCTGGCACGGAGCCGATATCCCCACCTCCCTAACCGATTGGTGCCCGTTAGTTTTATTGCCGATCGGTATGGGTAAATCCTGTCAGCCCGCAAGTAACGGGGGATAAGGCGGGGAGTGCATCAAACATCATTGCCTGGAGGATTGTATGGCTGGGCGAAAGGGTCCGGCTAAGGTGCGGGCCGCCACGACGAAAAAGACAAGCCCAACGCGCGATGCGCGCGAAATCTTTCTGTCGCACCTGCGCGAAACGTCCAACATCACCAAGTCCGCGCGATTGGCGCTTGTTGACCGGTCGACCGTTTACCGCTGGCGCGAGGAAGATCCCGCATTCGCCGCCGCATGGGATGACGCGATAGATGAAGCAACCGACACGCTGGAAGCTGAAGCGCGCCGTCGCGCCATTGAGGGCGACGAGGAATACGTGGTCTCGATGGGACAGTTGGTCCGTGACCCCAAAACGGGGGAATACCTGACCACCCGAAAGCGATCGGATGGGCTGATGACGTTGCTACTAAAGGCACATAGGCCCGAGAGATTCCGCGAACGCTATGACGTGCAGCAGAGCGGCAACATCACCATGAACATCACGAAAGACGATGACGCTCTGTAATGGTCGCCAAGCTGAACCCGGCCCAGCAGGAGGCAAACCGCCTGCTCGGCAGTCCGGCCACGCACATCCTGCTTCGGGGCGGCTCGCGGTCGGGGAAAACCTTTCTTCTGATCCGCGCTCTGGTCATCCGCGCCGCAAAAGCGCCAGGCACGCGGCATGGCATTTTTCGGCATCGCTTCAATGCGCTGAAGCATTCCATCATCGGGGACACGTTTCCCAAGGTAATGCGCCTGTGCTTCCCGGATGTGCCCTATAGCCTGAACCGAACGGACTGGTTCGTCACTTTGCCGAACGGGTCTGAAATCCTGTTCCACGGCCTCGACAGTTCCGACCGCACCGAGAAGATCCTTGGCCTTGAGTTCGCCACGGTCTACCTTAACGAGGCCAGCCAGATCGGATACGGCGCGCGCAACATGCTGCTCACCCGTCTGGCGCAGAAATCGGCGCTGAACGTCAAGGAGTATATCGACGCCAACCCGCCCACGACCTCGCACTGGCTCTACAGCCTATTTGAGAGGCACGTTGAGCCGAAGTCCGGCGAACCGTTGCCCGATCCGGCTGATTACGCGACGATGCAGATTAACCCGGACAGCAACCGGGCCAACCTGTCACCTGAATACCTTAAGCAGTTGGAAAGCCTGCCGGAGAAGGAGCGTCAGCGGTTCCTATTCGGTAATTACCAGACTGCGATTGAGGGGGCGTTGTGGACGCTGGACCGCATCCGGCGGGAGGCCGCGATAACCGATGCCAGCCGTGTCGGTGTGATGTCGCGTATGCGGCGCGTCGTTGTGGCTGTCGATCCCTCGGGCTGCTCAGGTCCGGAAGATTATCGCTCGGATGAGATAGGCATTTCGGTGTGCGGTGTTGACGTGGACGGCAACGGCCATGTGCTGGCTGACCTATCGTGTCGCACCGGACCTGCAGGATGGGCCAAAATCGCACTGGATGCGCTGGACCTGTGGCGGGGTGACCGCATCGTGGCGGAAAAGAACTTTGGCGGCGCGATGGTTGAAAGCACGATCAGGGCAGCGCGCGCTACAGCCCCGGTTACGCTGGTCACAGCCTCGCGCGGAAAGTTCGCTCGAGCCGAGCCGGTGGCGGCGCTCTATGAGCAGGGGAAGGTCGTGCATCATGGCAGATTTCCCGATCTGGAGGATCAGCTTTGTCAGTTCTCCATGTCGGGGTTCGAGGGAGCACGTTCACCCGACCGGGCCGATGCGCTGGTCTGGGCACTGACTGACCTCATGCTGGGGCCGCCACCGGCCGCACCGGCGCGATTTGTGCCAACACGTTTCAATCTGGGCCGGTAGCGGCCACGGGGTCGTATGGACTGGTTGCAGCTAAAGAAAACCTACCCGCAGGACCAGCATTTGCCCGCGCGCGCAAATCGCCTGACCGCGCTGATGAAAGTGCGGGACTGCACGCAATATGACGCGATCCCGAACCCGTTCAGCAGTGAATATAATGGGGCAGGGGAATACATTCCGCTTAGCCAGCGCAGGCCATCTGTTCGCACCAATATGTGCGCGACGGTAGTGGATGAAAGCGCATCGCTGGTGTTTGGGGAATGCCACTGGCCGACCTTGACCGCAGACAGCCCGGACGTTGCGAGCGTTATGGCTGATCTTGACCGGGAATGCGCGTTGCCCGCAGTCATGATTGAAGCGGTTATCGCCGGGTCTGTTGGTTCATGCGCCCTTCTGGTTGAAACCGTGGATCGTGTGCCCTGCGTCTCAAAGCACGATACCCGTTTTCTCACACCTACATGGGATGCTGCGAACAACCTGACCAGTGTGACTGAGTGCTATAAGGTCAAAGGGTCCGATCTGGCTGCGAATGGCTGGCCAATTTCCGAAGATGACGGGCCAGCCATGTTCTGGTGGCGGCGTGAGTGGGACCGCACGGAATGCCGGGTTTACATGCCGCGCCTTGTATCGGAAGGCGTGCCGGATCAGATAGATGCCTCACGCACCACCCAACATGGCCTCGGCTTTGTCCCATGGATCTGGATGGCCAATCTGGCGCAGCCGGGCATTGTGGACGGACCGTGCACCTTCGAGCGCGCGATTGATACGGTTATTGAGTGCGATTATCTGCTGTCCCAGTCCGGGCGTGGCCTGAAATACAGCTCTGACCCCAAGTTGGTGATTAAGGCAGGGAAAGCCGATCCGGCAGGCGCAGACGGCGATAACGGCACAACCGGCGGTTCGGCATCGGCTCTCATCGTGCCCATGGATGGCGACGCCAAGATGTTGGAAATCAACGGGGACGCATCGGGCGCGATGCTTGCGCAATACAAAGAGTTGCGCGCCATTGTAATGGAACAGATCCACGGCAACCGGGCCAGTGCGGATAAGATCAGCGCCGCGCAGTCTGGCCGCGCGATGGAGATGATGTGTCAGAGCCTCGTGTGGCTGGCCGACCGGTTGCGTCTGTCATATGGCGAATACGGGCTGTTGGCCCTGTATCGCATGATCTGCCGGTTTTCCAGCGTAGTGGCTGGCGGCATCCAGATTGGTGGCAAGGATCACGTCAATCTGCCTGATGCTGGTCTGGCGCTCCAATGGCCGCCCTACTTTCCTAGCACGGACCCTGAACTTCTCCAGTTGGCACAGGGGCTGGCGACGGCTGTAGCTGGCGGATTCATGTCCAATGAGACCGCCTGCAACATCTATGCCGCCAAGGTGGGCACAGCCAGTCCGCAGGATGAGTGGAACAAGGTTTTGGATGAATTGTCCGACCCTGTTCTGGTCGCAAAGCGGCAGGATGCCGCGAACGCCGCCAAGATTGACCGGAAGGCAGGCGCGTCAGGGCGCACAGAAACACGACAGGCCACGGCCTGACGTTTCCCCGGCTGATGCCGGATCATTCATGCAACAGAGAGTCAGATGACCGAAAACACTCCGCCTGCAATCGATCCCAACACGGTGCGCGAACTCGAAAAGGCGCGTGCGGATATCAAGACTGTGCGCGCCGAACTGAACGCCGCGCGCGCTGAACGGGATGCAATCCGCACCGAGCGAGACGATGCAATCAAGTCCCGTGACGGCCTTAAGGCACAGTTCGACAAGCAGAAGTCGGACGGCGAAAAGGCTCTGGCCGACGCGAACGCTGCCGTTGAGCAGGCCAAGGCTGATGCCGAAGCCGCGACCAAGGGCGCGACGGAAAAGGCGAACGCCGCCGTCATCCGCGCCGAGGCCAAGGCCGCCGCCGTCCGTCTGGGCGCAGTCAACCCCGATGATGTGGTCAAGCTGATCGACCTCGGCACCGTCAAGATGGGCGAGGACGGGAAGATTGACGGCCTCGACGCGGTAATGGAAGCCGCCAAGGAAAGCCGTGGTTATCTGTTCTCCGAGCCGACCAAGCCGGGAGCCGAGACGGGCACGACCAAGACGACGCCCGCGCCCAAGGCTGGCGATCCGGCACCGTTCAATGCCCGCACGGCGGACGCAAAAGACGTGGCGGCAAATGCCGCGGCCATCGGCCTGCGCTGGCCGCCCCGCTAACCTCAAACCATACCGCCGCTGATGCGCGCGCCGCTTCCTGCTGATGCCGGGGCGAATTTCTGACATCAAGGATATAAACATGGCCATCGCCAATTTCCCCGCAGTTCTTCAGCCCGTCATTCAGCAGGGCTACCTTGCGCGCGCCTTTCAGGATTCCCTTGAATCGCGTCTCGGGTTTCGTTCCGTTGCAGACCGGATGGATTTCCCCGCCCGCATCGGCCAGACCATTACCGATACCCGGCGCGGCCTGCTGGCTCCCGCGACAACCCCGCTGAACCCCAACAGCAACACCAATTTCGATAATGGCATGTCGCCCACGAACTGGTCGGTCGAGCAGTACACGCTGTCGATCGATCAGTATGGCAACACCATGGACCTCAACCAGGTGACTGAAGGCGTGGGTATTGCCAACCAGTTCGTGGAGAACGCGCAGGTTCTCGGCATCAATGCCCGCCAGACGCTGGACCGGCTGGCCCGCAATGCGCTGTTCGGCGGCGTCCAGAGCGGTGTCGGTGGCTACCTCGGTGGCAATACGCGCGTCACCACCACACTGACCGCTGCGGGCACCACGGTCGCGGTGGATGATATCCGCGGCTTCCAGAATATCCTGTCCGATGAGGGGCAGGTGGTCGCGGTCAGCAGCAGCAACGGAATGACGGTTACCGTCGGTGGCGACGCTTACACGCTGGTAGGTGTCGCGGCGGATGCGACCAACACCACAACCGCCCCCAACGGGATTTCCGGCACGCTGACGTTCTCCGGCAACGTGACCGTGGCAGACGGCACCGCCGGGCAGCCTGTGGTTGCCGCCACGGCCCCTCTGGTTCTGCGCCCCAACGGGCGTTCAACAACCCTCGGCCTGCTGGCCGGCGGGCAGAAGGATTCCAACGGCAACGTATCCACCGGCGACCTTCTGACCATTCAGGCGATGCTGGCCGCCCTTTCCGCGCTGCGTGACAACAACGTGCCTACGCTGGAAGGTGGCGTCTATCACTGCTACCTCGACAATGCGCAGCTTCTGGGCCTGTTCCGCGATGACGACTTCAAGCTGCTGTATCGTGGTCAGTATGGGTCCGATACCTACCAGACCGGCCAGATCTTCGACCTGCTGGGTATTCGCTTCATCCCCACGACAGAAGCGCCGCAGCAGGCGTCTCTGGGGGCAGGGGCCATCCACCGCGCCATCATCTGCGGTCAGGGAGCGCTGATCGAGGGCGACTATGCGAATATGGGGAACCACTACGCCAGCATGCTGGATGGCGGCGAACTGACGCATGTGGACGATGTGTGCATGATCACCCGCCCGGCGCTGGATCGTCTGGCGCAGATCATCGCGCAGTCGTGGTCGTGGATTGGCGGATTTGCGCTGCCCACCGACCTGACGGCTGATACCACGATCATCCCGACCGCGACCAACAGTTACCTGAAGCGCGGCGTGGTGATCGAAAGTCTTGGCGCCAGCGCGTAATGGCGCGGCCTCGCAAGGTGCAGGGGGAGGGGGCTGGCGAAATCGCCGACCCCGTCCGCCTCGCGCGGGACCACGGATATATCGAGACTCGTTTCAACCGAGGTCGGTATCACTGGGCTGCTGGTGAGATCATTACCAACCCCGCGGAAATCGCCCACTTACGCGAACGCGGAGCGGAGATGGAGCCGGTCGAATGTCTGGAACAACCGTAGTTGACACGCCCCTGACCGACGACGAACTGGTACAATGCCGTCGATATATGGGCTATCCCGCCATGGGCGGCATCAACAGTGGCCAGCAGTCGTGGCGGTTCTTTCAGGTCTATGGCTTCAACGAATGGCGCATGCGCAATCTTGCGCCTGACGAATGCGTGCAGGCCCGCACCTTCCTGACCCAGTGCCAGACATTGGAAACCGCCATTATGGGCGCGTCAGACAATCTGGACACGGATCAGGCCGCCGTGTGGCATCACAACCGATCCGAGGTTCAGGACAGGTTTGGCCTTTACAACAGATGGCGTCGGCAGTTGTGCGCGTTTCTGGGAGTGCCGCCCGGACCCGGACTGCGCCCCGCCAATCGCATTACAATATAGGAGGCAGCATGTTCGCTGTTGACAGTAACCGCCCACGCCCCACGCGACTATGGGCGCAGGTGAGGGTTGGCGTAATCGTCGCTATCAAATGTGCCCTTGCGCGTCAGCCCCAGCCATTCGGGCCGGATGCCGGGCGCGTGGTCGAGGTTACGGGCACCGATGCGCAGATCGGGTATATGGTTGATCGCATGGGAAACGTCACCCCGCGCGAGCGCCGGACCGGTCCGATACCTGATGGTCAGCCCGCGTATCTTGAAGGGCCGCCGGTTCCTGCCCCCATGTCCGGGCCGCTTGCCGTCGCCCTGACTTCAGCGGGCATCGTGCCCAGCAAAGACCCGGATCATCCCGCAAACTGGCCGCAGAACAAGGCGAAGAAACAGGAGGGTGCCAATGGCAACGCTGACCAGCCGCAGGCGTAACGCTCTGCCGAAATCCGCATTCGGTCTGCCCGGTTCGCGGCGGTTCCCAATGCCTGATCGCGCCCATGCGATTAACGCGAAAGCCCGCGCGTCCCAGCAGGTGAAGGCGGGCAACCTGTCCAAATCCTCGCAGGCGAAAATCAACGCCAAGGCCAATAGCATCATCAGGCGGAAGAAATAAATGGCACGCTCCCCCAAGCGCATGACCATGGCGCAGTACCTCAAGTCGAACACCGACCGGAAAGAGGATGGCCAGAACGCGGCGCTGGTCGGCATGACCACGGCGGCGTTCAAAAAGACCCAGCAGGCCAAGGCTATTGATCGGCAGATGGTCTCGCTGATGAACCGTACGTCCACCAAAGGGCGGCGTCACTAATGTATCAGGCCCTTGTCCAGCAGAAGGTTGCAAAAGGCTATGCCAAGGCCGCTCTGCGGCTGGGGGCCACCACCACGCAATATCGTCCGACATCGCTGACCGCGCCGATGGAGACTGTCCATGCAACATTTCTGGCTGCGTTCAACAATGACAGGAAATTCGGGTTTGACGGACCGGCTCTGTGGGACAGACCTGCGGTGTTCGGCCTGTTCGATACCACGGACGTGCAATCGGGCGACCTGCTGACCTGCGCGGGCGAGAACTATTTTGTGGCGCGCCTCGAACCTTTCCGGCCGCCGCTGTGCATGCTGTGTAATCGGGTTGTGTCTATCGCCGGGCAACCGGGACAGGGAAGCACCAATGGCGATGGTGCGGTCTGTACGAACGTTGGCGCGTCGGACGTTTACGGCACGGCAGGCGATACAACCGGCCAGGCCGTATCTGCCTCAGGGTGGCCCGCCTTCATTCAGATCAAAAACAAGGGTAACGCTGTTGGCGACGGCATTCCCGGTTCCATCAAGGCCGCAGATTACGAAATGTTCCTGCCGCTGATGCCCGACTTTGTTCCCGCCATTCAGATGGCAGTCACTACCGATCTGGGCACGACATATACGATCAGCGCCGTAGAACCGAGCCAATATGGGAACCGGTGCCTGATGGGTGTGCGGCAGGTGTGATATGGCTGATATCGTCTCAATTTCCCGCGCGATCGTGGCGCAGATGGCCGCGATAGCTTATCCGAACGGGAAAGGGGAGGCATCTGTTACCGGCAGGCCGACCAGAATATTCCGGGGATGGATCACGCAGGCGGATTATACCGGCACCGACTGCGCGCTGAATAAAGGTGTGGATTTCATCACCGTCATGGATCTGCAAGGCGGCTGGCGGCGCATCGACGAACCTCTGGGGCGACCGTGGCGGCAGGATGGTAATCCCGTTCCGGCCACGGTATCGGTCACGACCGATGGGGCCACGGCCACGATCACGCTACAGGACGGGGCGACACCCACGGGCATCGTTGGTCTGCGCATCCGTTCCGATGGGACGGCTATCCCCGACCGTGCCGTTGCGGCCTACGCCGTGCAGGCGACCGATACCGTGGCCACCATCGCCGCCGCGCTGGCTGAACAGATATCCGGCGCTACGTCCAGAGGCGCGACCGTCAACGTGCCGGACGCATCCAGCCTGACCGGCGCGGCGGGCGGTTATGCCCCGGCAGTCCGCACCGCGCGCAGGCAGCAACAGTTGTTTCAGGTCACAGTCTGGTCTGCTACGCCGGATGCCCGTGATGCGCTGGGGACGGCCATCGAAAACGGCATGGCTTTCATTGACTGGCTGACGGATGCCAACGGCTCGACCTTCCAGATCGAGGCCAGAGGCGACTGGAACAATGATGCCGCCCAGAACAGCGGAATTTTCATGCGCCCGTTCCGGTTCATCGCCACCTACGACACCGACATGCGTGAGAACATGGCTCAGATGCTTTTTGGCGCTGAGGTGTTCAGCCTGCCGGGCAGCCATACCATCACCGCAGGAGACGGCCCGCTTCTGGCCACGTCCTGACCCTTCCGCAAGGACATTCAATGACGACCTCACCCCAGACCGCAGCCCCGGCTGTTGTGGCGACCCAGACGGCTGGCCAGCCCGCAGCGGCGCCGACTGTCGCCTATGTCGTGACCCTTCCGGGCTACGGCTACCCGATGGGAACCCAGATTACGGACGCCGCCACCGTCGCGAAGCTGCAAGCCAATGGCACTCTTGGCCACTTCACCGTCCGCGTGCCGCTCAAGCAGGAGAAGTAACATATGACCCGTCTATATCAGGCAGGTGACCTGAACACGAACAGCCTGATCGTGCCTGATCTGTATGTGCAGATCCAGAAGCCCGCCACGCTGGCGCTGAACGGCGTTTCAAGCGGTCGTATCGGTCTGGTCGGCACAGCCGCATGGGGGCCGCTCAACACGCCTGTCATTGTCGGGTCCATGGGGGACAGTCTCGCCGCTTTTGGTGCAAAGCAGGCTCTGGCTACCGATATTGGCACGGCAGTCAATATCGCCATCCTTCAGGGCGCTACCGATTTCCGGTGCGTGCGCGTGTCTGATGGGACGGATGCCGCCGCAACCGGCACGATGGCTGGCGTTACCCTTACGGCGAAATACACAGGCAGTGCAGGCAATGCGATTACCGTCGCGCTGACGCAGGGCACCATCGTCACCACGAAATACACGCTGACGACAAGTCATAGTGTGCTTGGCAGCCGCTCCTATACCGGCACAACGTGGACGGCCATTGCCGCTGCCATCGCCGCAGATACGTCCGCTCTGGTCGTGGCGACGGTTCCCTCTACGGTTCCTGATCTGGCTGCCGGGTCCGTCACGCTGTCCGGGGGCGCGGATGGCGGGACGCCCACCACGGCGGAATTCATCGGCGCGGACGGCACGACACGGACGGGGATGTATGCCCTGCGCGGGCAGGGATGCGCGCTTGGTATTCTGTCCGGCCTGACTGACAGCACCGCATGGACCACGATGGGGACATTCGGACAGCAGGAGGGGCTTTATATGATCGCCTGCGGTCCGTCCGGGGACACCATCACGAATGCTGTGACCCAGAAGGATACGGCGGGGCTGGACAATTATGCCGTCAAGCTGATGTTCGGCGACTGGCTGTGGTGGGACGATGATACCAACGGCGTTATGCTGGTGCCCCCACAGGCGTTTGTGGCTGGTCTGTTTGGCGGCCTGTCACCCGAACAGTCCAGCCTGAACAAGCAGCTTTCGGGCGTGATCGGCAGCCAGAAGGCCGGGCTTGTATCGAGCGGGACGACCCAGACATATTCCGACGCGGAACTGGGTGCGCTGTTCGAGGCCGGGCTTGACGTAATCTGCAACCCGGCCCCGGGCGGGAGTTACTGGGCGGTTCGGGGTGGCATCAACACATCGTCCGATGATGCGACGCTGGATGACAGCTATACCCGCATGACGAACTACATTGCCGAGACGATCAATTCCGGCATGGGCGCGTTTGTGGGCGATGTCATCAACGATACACTGTTTGGCGATATCCGCGCCGTACTGCTGGGCACACTGTCCAATATGGTAAGCACGGGAATTCTTGGATCGAGCGCCGCGTATGCCGTGGTGTGCGACAGCACCAACAACCCGCAGTCGCGCACGGCGCTGGGGTATGTCCGCGCGGACGTGCAGGTTCAGTATCAGGGCATCAACCGCTTTCTTGTGGTCAATCTTCAGGGCGGCTCCAGCGTGGTGGTCAGCACGACCACGACCACAGCTTCCTGATCCCGATTTGCTTCACCAGCCGCCTTCACGGGCGGCTTTTTTCTTGGAGGATTGAATGGCGAACAAGCCATTTAACGTGGGTCGCGATTGCCGGGTTGTGCTGGTCTACAACGGTTCGCGCATTCGCCTGCCGACCGTGACCGGTTTCCGGTCGCAGCAGCAGACCCACAGGCTTACATCCACCCCGCTGAACGATCTTCCCGCGTTCTACGACACCCCAAACGGGTGGAGTGGCGGGTTTGATTTCCAGCGCGACAACTCGGGCGCGGATGACCTGTTCGCCGCCATTGAAAACGGGTTCTGGGCAGCCGGAACCATGATCCTTGGCGGCATTTATCAGTATGTCACCGAAGTGGACGGCACCGCGACGACCTACGAATACGCAGGGGCCACGATGCGCTTGACGGATGCAGGACACTACCAGTCCGAGAACATCGTAACCCAGCACATCGACTTCGTTGCACGTATCAGGAACAAGATTTCATGACCACGATCCCCAAGGAAATTACGACGGCATCCGGCAAAAAGCTGGAACTGCGCGAACTGGACCCCGGCAATATGCTGGATCTGATCGAAGTGGCAGGCACGGCCATGCAGTCAGCGTCTGCCGGTGCATGGATGGGCTATGCGCAAATGATCTGTTCGGTGGATGCGATCGATGGCGTGCCGGTGGAAATGCCCGAAACGAAGGAGCAGGTGAAACAGCTTGCCCGGCGGATTGGCAATGATGGCATCATTTCCCTACAGGCCGTTTTTTATCCACCCAAGAAGGAGGGTGAACCAGAACAGGCAACTCCGGCCGACGTGGACATGGAAACGGCAAAAAACTGAGCAGGCACCCCGTAATGCAGGAAATGCTCCTGCTGGCAGATGGCGGGGTGCCGTGGGACGTTGCAAGCAGATGGTCACGCACGCGGCGGTTTGCTGCCTGCGTGGCCATTACCGAACGTCGGAGCCGGGAGACCTACGGCCTGATCCCGGCCCGTTTTGACTGGTCTGCCGGTCGCTACGTGGATGCTGAACCGTGACCCGGAAATTCAATACGCTGGAAGGCTTTGTGCGGCACCTGCGCGAGCGCGTGGAGCCGAATATTGCCCGCGCCGTTCATCGCGGCGTTCAGGATGGCGCGGACCTGATCAAAACCGAAACCAAGGTGCAGATCGGACACTATCTGGACGGGCCGGAAAGCGGGCTGCCGACCGCGCCGCTGGCTGACCGCACCATAGACGATCGTATTCACAAAGGGTTTGCTCCCGACGACCCCGGTTTGCGGACGGGCGACATGCGCGAAAGCTACGGCACGCGGGTGAGTGGTGAGGCGCTGCGCGTAGAGGCTTCGATCGGGTCAGACGACATCAAGGCCGTGGTGTTTGAACTTGGCCGGATGGAACAGAACAACTACCAGCCGCCCCGGCCTGAACTGGCTGTTGCCGCTTTCAGGAACGAAGGTAAAGTCGCGCGCGGCATTGGTCGTATGGTGGTGCGCGTGATCGAAGGGCGGCTACTGCCTAACGCGCGGGCAACCGATAACGAATAGAGAAAACCATGGCCGTTGAAGCCTACGAAATCGGCGTAAATCTCGTCGCCAATGCGACCCGCGTGACCGGGCCGATTGGCGAGATGATCGAGGCCCTTGAGCGTCTGCTTTCTGCGCAGAGGGATGCTCAGGAAGGCTTTAACACCATGGTTTCGGCGCTGGGTGGGGCGCGTCGGCTGGCTGGTGGCATGGCGACGGATATGGAACGCGCTGCGCGGGCGGCGCGGGATATTGCGTCCAGTTCTGGCCGGTTTCGTGGTGTGTCGCCCTCGCGCGGCGCATCTGGGGGCGATGGCGGGAACGCGGCCAGTCGCCCTGCGCCCGCGTCACCGGCGCCCGCAATGCCGCCCATACCGCCAGAGAGTCTTGGTCGCGGCAGTTACGTCTCGCCGTATTCAGCCGCTGCGATACATGTTCCCGGTGCGCCGCAATTGCTCCTGCCGCCGCCGGAAGTGCGTACGCCGGGAACCGCCCTTATGGTTCTGCCCAATCAGGGCGACAGCATGGGGAATGGAGCCAATTTCCGTGCTTCCGTACGTCCCACGGATTATGAACCGAACTGGAGCACTCCGCCCTATTCCATGAACGGCGAGCATGGGCCATTCCCTTATGCCGGTCCGCACGCCGTCAATCCGGGGCAGGTGGGAGAAGGGCTAATGGCCGCCCGCGGGGCCATGTCTGGTATCGGTATGCCGCGCGTTGGGCCGCTGGCGGCTGGGGCGGCAGCGTATGCGGGTTTCCATGGGGTGGGGGAGACGCTTGGGTCCGCGTTCAACCAGACCGGCCAGTATGACCAGACGTTCCTTGGCATGCAGGGCGACCCGCAGGCAGCCGCAAACATGGCAGCCATTCAGGCTAGTGCTCAGCAGGCGATGCGCGAAAACCGCTACCTTACGCCTGTGGATGCCGCCAGAATGGCGCAGGAGGCCTATGAGGTCAGTGGCGGCCATATGGAGGAACAGGCCCCAGTTACGTCCCTTATCAACCGGGTGGACCGCACCTTCCAGCTTCTAGGCAAGTCTCCCGAAGAGGCGATGCAGGAGACTATCGCATTCATTCGCGCGCAGGATATTTCTAACCGGTTCTATGATCCGCATACGGGTCAGTTCTCGATGGAAAGGGCGTCTGAGAGCACCAACTCGGCCCTTGGTATGGTCATCGCTAACCGACAGTTCATGCGCGGGCCGAACTTCCAGTCATTTGCCCGATCAGCAGGGCTGGCCGCGCAGAACATGTCCGCTGAAGGCATGCTCAATCTTGCTCACTTTATCGACGTAAATCCGGCGCGCGCTGGCATGCAGGTTCGGTCGTTTGAGAACCTGTTTGCGGGCGATCATACGCGGATGACCGATAAAGATTTTGCGTATTTCAGTGACAGGCTGCACCTGACAGACCACGATGGGCGCTTTGTAGATCAGGCTCGACTTACATCTGACCCTATTGGATGGATCAATCACTATCTATCGCCGTTAATCAGATCTCATCCCGAGTTGCTGGGCCACATCCAGCGCATGAACGTGTCGGATCTGGCGGGCGAGGCAACCGGAGCAGAGGGTAACATTGCCCGGCAGGCGGCCGCCGCCCGACGAACGGATGCCATGCGATCCGTTGATGCGTTATCCGGGGGGCAGTCCGCGCAATCCCTTGCCATGCACACAGCATGGGAGCGACTGGAGTTTACCATAGGCCGCGCCGCACAGGGTCCGTTCATCAGCTCCCTGCAATCTCTGACCAATGCGTTCAACGGGATCAGTGATTTCGTGGGGAGGCACCCAGATGATGTGAGGCAGTTCGCCGACGATATATCGGCGCTGATTCACGCAGTGGGCGCTATAGCAGGGGGGATAGGATATGTGCTTGAACATATTCCAGGTCCAATCCGCCGCATTCTGGAAAGCGCGGCGGCTGGAGCTGCTACCGGAGCGATCGGCGGTTCTGTTCTGCCGGGCGCAGGCACCGCAGCAGGCGCTGTTGTCGGTGGGGTTGTCGGGGGTGTTGTTGGGGTGGCACACGAAGGCTACCATCAGGTCAATCGCATTTCAGGCATGCAGGGTAATCAGACTAACGGTTCTGCGTCTCAGCACGTGGGAACCGCCAACATTAGTTTGAACCTAAACGGCAGGGAAATAGCCACAGCGGTACAGGATATTCAGTTTCAGCAAGCCAGACAGGAGATGCGATCAAGCGGGACCGCTCCTGATGTGGTGCAGTATCCGCAGTTGCCGGGCAGGGCTATTGGGCGGTGATTGCTGGCCGTAATGAACAACCCGTTATGGCGGGAGGTGAAACCAGCGGATTGCCGCCCGCATCATATCTCCCATCATTAGACCCAATCGAGACGCAGGAGCGCAGCATGACAGAGACAAAAAGTAAAACCGTTCCCCTTACGGGTTCCGGTCAGATCTGGCTGGAACCGTTCGATGGGGAGGTATCCGTGCTGATGCTGGCGTCACCCAATGGGTCCAGTCTTCCGGCTGCCGACTTCACCACGAACCTCATGATCGGCAACGAGAAGCACGCCGTCACCTTCGCCTTTTCCGGCGGGATCAAAGGCCAGAAACTATATCGAGCAATCGGGATAGGGTCGGCATGTGACGAATGCCAGCCTTTACCAGTTCGCCGGTTACTGTTTTCAGAGCCTCACCTTGCAGGGATTTGACGGTCTTTTTGAGTTTGCTCTTTTCCTCAGCGCTTTCTGTTCCTTCATCAATCTGGGAGCAGATCAGGGCCTTGATGGTATCAGCGTCCAGTTTGACCGTGACGATGCCTAATTTGGCCGTTAAGCCGCCATCTGTGCGCAGATGGTCAATCCCGCGCGACGTGATTTTTGCTCCGGCCCAGAACCATTGCCCACTCAAAGACTGCTGAAGATTTGCTTCACAAAGACCATGATCGTGCAGATATTTTAGGTTGGCTATAAAGGCATCGTCATCTCCACCTGGTAACAAGACTTCTTGATCTGTAACCAGTTTGTATGGTGATCGCGCCATACCTTTCAGTATTGAAAGCCACACATCGGGATGAATGGTACTATCGTCTTCTTGATGGTCTTGCATAGGCGCCTCCTTAAAGAAGGCACTATCCCATAGCATCCTGAGTCGCCCCTATAGCCGGGACAGCAGATCTACTGCCCATTCCGCGTAGCCCTGCGCCCCTCGGCCTGTGCGTCCTTCTCGCACTCATACTGCCCGTATTTCGTGTTCCCGTACCAGCGTTCATGCCGGTAATGGTAGACGCTGGATCGGGTATTGACCCACACGGGCTGGTCACCTTTAGGGCAGACCGGTTCAGTCTGCGCACTGGATGGGGCGTAGTCGTGTCGGGGCGCATAGGCATGAGCCATTGCGGGAGCGAGTAGGGCGATAAAGGAAACCGCAACCCGTCCCTTTCGAAAGGAAATCAACATGAAGCAGACAATGCCGC
>Ga0157365_10000538_pt1 | contig 16360 bp, 14 predicted proteins | sample AttsexASBM3_FD_111478 | JGI IMG/M metagenome (GOLD analysis project Ga0157365, IMG submission 111478) | Fungus gardens microbial communities from leaf cutter ant in Ribeirão Preto, State of São Paulo, Brazil - Atta sexdens ASBM3 | ecosystem: Host-associated > Fungi > Mycelium > Unclassified ... | reverse complement strand
CGAGAGCCTGCCGCACCCACACGATGCGCTGGCTACATGGACCTTATTCAGCGAGAGCAGAAGTTTGCGGGAACGGCGCACCGGCCCATGCATTCTTGCCGGGCGAATTCATGGAACGGTCACACACCATCGCCAGCGAATCCTCTATCGAGGCGCCGTAACCCGGCACTCTTCTGGAAAAGGAGCAGGTCAATGGAACTTCAGCTTCAGCACGACATGCAAGCAGCCCCTTCCGATCGCTGGCGTCAGACGCTTGTCGCCGCATGGCGCGAGCATCGTCTGGCCACGATTTCCCTGCAATCGCGTCATGGCGCGCTGATGTCTCTGGACGACGAGACATTGCGCGACGATGATCAGACCTGACCCCGGAGGAGCCGGTCGCCTGCCTTTGCCAAAAGAGGCGCGCAACCGGTCGCTCTTTCATACACCACAGGTGATTCTGCATTCTCCATGACACGTTCGTTTCGTTCTTTCGCCTCCGCCCTGCTGGCTTTGACCTGCCTGAGCCCGTCTTTGCCCACCCGCGCTGAGGTACTGCCTCCAGCCGGCATGCAGGCATCGCTCCAGACGAAAACACCCATCAAGCACGTTGTGGTGATTTTCGATGAGAACGTCTCGTTCGATCACTACTTTGCCACCTATCCCCAGGCTGCCAACCCCGAAGGCGAGCCCGTCTTTCTGCCCAAACTCGGCACGCCGCCGGCCAATACGCTGCTGCGCGCCAGCCTGCTGGTAACGAATCCCAACACCAACCCGGCCAATGGTCCCGATGCAGCCCTGCCCTTCAGGCTCGACCGCAGCCAGGCCAGCACGGCTGACCAGAATCATGGCTACACCGCCGAGCAGATGGCCTATCACGGCGGCAAGGCCGATCTGTTTCCGCTTTATACCGGCAAGGGATCGCCCGGTGGCGTGGGCGCCTTCGCAACGCGCGGGCAGGTTATGGGCTATTTTGATGGCAATACCGTCACGGCCCTGTGGCGCTACGCCCAGCGTTTTGCCATGAGCGATAATGCCTATACCGATACTTACGGCCCCTCGACGCCCGGCGCGCTCGAAATCGTGTCGGGTCAGACTAACGGCCTTCATATCACCCGCTCCGCTCAACCGCGCAGTACACGCGAGCACCCCACGCCCTTCATTCCCGACGGTCAGGGGGGCATGACGATGATCAACGATATCGACCCGGCCGGCGATGTCTGCTCCCTCCCCGGCGAGCAGGTCTGGATGGAAGGGCGCAATATCGGCGATCTGCTCAACGAGAAGGGCGTGAGCTGGGGCGGTTTCATGGCGGGATTCGATCTCTCGCAGCAGAACCGCAACGGCACCACCGGCTGCCAGCGTGCCACCTATTCGAGCGTCGTTGCCCAGACCATTGTGGACTACATCCCGCATCATAACTGGTTCCAGTATTACCCCAGCACGTCGAACCCCAAACATCTGCGCCCGTCGGATATTGCGGCGATCGGGCAGACCACAGGCGCGGACGGCAAAACAAAAGATCCTGCCAATCATCAATACGATCTGGAGGATTTCATAGTCGCAACGCGCGCAGGCCATATGCCCGCAGTGTCATTCCTGAAACTCCCGGCCTTTCAGGATGCCCATGCAGGCTATTCCGACCCGCTGGACGAGCAGGAAGGTATCGTGCGTCTGGTCAATTTCATTCAGTCCCGACCGGAGTGGAAAGATACGGCGATCATCATCGCCTATGACGATTCCGATGGCTGGTACGATCATGCTTTCGTCAAGCCGCAGCACAGCTCCCACGATACCTCGGCCGATCAGCTCGATGCTTCCGGCCAGTGCGGGACCGATCCGGCCCCCATTGGCCTCAAAGGCAAGCCTGTGAACGGGCGTTGCGGCCCGGGCACACGTACGCCGCTTCTTGTGCTCTCTCCCTGGGCAAAGCGTAATGCCATCGACCATACGCTTCTGACCCAGAGCTCGGTGCTGCGCTTTATCGAAAACAACTGGCTCGACGGCGCCCGTATCGGCGGCGGATCTTTCGATCAGGATGCGCAGGATCTGGACGGGCTGTTCGACTTCACACACAAACCCGACGCGACCCCGCTCTACCTGGCCCCCAAGGACGGTTCGATCCTGCGCGATGAACCCAAAGTGTTCTGATACGAAGCCTGCCAGACACGCGAGGACAACGCTGACCATTCTGTCTGGAACGACACGGTTTCTCCGGTGGCACACAGGGCGCATACGTCTCGCCCTGTATGCCGCGTCCGTTCTGTACGCCATACCGGCTTTCGCGCAGAACAACGCCTGCGCACCTGCACAGGACGGCAGCAATCCTTGCCCGGTCATATTGCGAAAGCCGGAGATCGCCCCGCTCTCCGCCATGGCGCGTCTGGGCAAGGCCCTGTTCTTCGATCCCGGCCTGTCAGGGTCGGGCCGCCTTTCGTGTGCCTCGTGTCATGTCCCGAGCGCGCATTTTGCTCCCGATACAGCGCTGGCTTTCGCCCAAGGCGGACGCAACATGGATCGTTATGGCGCACGGGCCGTGCCCTCGCTGACCTATCGCGAGCGCCAGTCTCCTTTCAGTGTCGGTCCGGACAACGCCACAAGTGAGGCCGCCCCGGTTCCGCCACCCCCATCAGATCTTTTGCCTGCACAAAAAGGCGCAAAATCTGCCGGTAATACCGGCGCTTCAGCGCAGGCCATGGTGCCTCAGGGCGGTCTGTTCTGGGACGGTCGCGCCGACACGCTGCAGACACAGGCAGAAGGCCCGCTTTTCGACCCGAACGAAATGGCTTCAACGCGAAAGGAAGTTGTCACACGCCTGCGCACTGCGTCTTACAGCGCCGATCTGCGACGCCTGATTGGCCCCGGCGCGTCGGATACAATGCTCATCGCAGAGGCGATGTTCGCTCTGGCGCGCTATCAGCTCGAAGCCCCGGAATTTCACCCCTATTCCAGCTATTTCGACGACTGGCTTGAGGGAAAGACACGTCTTAGCCGTAACGAAGCCGAAGGACTTGCATTGTTCAACGATCCGGCAAAAGGCAATTGCGCGGCCTGCCATTTGAGCACTGTGGACGCAGAGGGTCATCCACCGCTTTTCACCGATCATCAATACGAGGCGCTTGCCGCCCCGCGACAGCCGCGCGCTATGCCGGGCCGCTTCGATCTTGGATTATGTGCAGCGGGACGACGGGATATCGGGGCAGTATCCGCCTATTGCGGTTTCTTTCGCACGCCCTCGCTACGCAACAGCGCAACACGTCATGTCTTTTTCCATAACGGTGCTTTCACATCCCTGCGTCAGGTCATGGATTTCTATGTTCTGCGCGATATCGACCCGGCGCGCTTTTACTCACGCAGGACTGACGGCACACTTATGCTCTACGACGATCTACCTCGGCAGTATTGGCCCAATATCGATAAGACCGATGCCCCTTTCGGCCCGCGCAGAACCCCGGCCCTGACGCCGCAGGAACGTGACAGGATCGTCTCGTTTCTTCAGACTTTGACCGACCGCCCCTGAATACGGGAACGCAGCCGAAGCGACCTATTGCACCGCAGGGATAAACTGTCCTGCGGAGGCGGCGGCGATCTGCCCGGTATTCATGTCCGTCGGAACGAAAATGACTGTCGCCTTGCCTGAACGACTGGCCGTTACCACCATATCGGCCTGATTGACATTCTGCATGAGGGTCAGGATCGCCTCTTCGCTGACACCGGGCACACTCAAGCGGAACAGTTCGGCTGCCTCGGCAAAGCCTGCAGCAATCGCCTTGCGCTCATTGGCGATACCCTCGCCCTGCAGTTTTTTGCTCTCGGCCTCGGCACGGGCAATGCCGACACGACGCACCATCTCGGCCTCCGCTTCGGCCTGTGCAGCATCCTTGCGTGCGATGGCTGCCAGCTTGTTGTTCATGGCCTCCTGAATTTCGCGCGGTGGCATGGGCTGCTCGATGGTCACACCATGAATATCGAGGCCTGAATCGAGCGCATCGGCGGCCTGATCGGCAATCACACGACGCGCAATCTCGTTACGCTGCGAATAAAGCTCGGCCAGTGTCATGGTCGAGGCAATCTGCCGTATCTCGTTCTCGACACGAAATACGAGACGCTTGACGGGCTGCGAGACCTTATAGGCGTAATTGAATACGGCCTCGTTATCATCACGCACGCTGTAGAGCAGCACCCAGCGTATCTCGATAAACACGTCATCGCGTGTCTTGACCTCCGATGAGGTCTCGACCTGCATCTGCTGGAGAGACACCCTGTAGGAAACACGCGTCAGGATCGGAATACGGAAATGCAGCCCGCTTTCCAGTAGCCTGCGCTGAGGCTTGCCAAGAAATTCGGTCACATAGACCATGCGCCCCGGTACGATCATGATGCCGCCGAACAGGAGGCATATCGCCAGAAAGAGCCCGAGCACCGCAAAGCCGGTCAGAAGCACGATGGGAGGAATTACCGGGGTTTCCTTCTCTTGGGGTCTGTCCCTGTTTTCAGGATGCGATGGGGAACGTGTAATAGAGACGAACCGCATTTCCCGTGTAAACCGGTTTGATCGTTCCATGCACAACAAAACGGCGTGGGCCGATCAATATGATCCTCAGATTATCAGTCATACCCACATCGCTGCCAATCCATTCGTAGCAATGGCGAACGCACTGGCGGCGTAGCGTCGGCTATGCGATGAACGGGGCATCCGACCCTTTTGCCGAGGAGCTGCCGCCGACATGTCACCTGCCACGGCTTTGCGTCGGGGATGGACCACGGGCAGCTGCGCCACGGCCGCCGCAAAGGCTGCCTGGTCGTTATTGATACAGGGTGAATGTCCGGACCCGGTGGTCATTTCCCTGCCGGGCGGCAAGGAGGCCGGTTTTGCGCTCAACGGCGCAGGCCGCAATAGCATGAGCGCATGGGCCAGCGTCATCAAGGATGCGGGAGACGATCCCGACGTCACCAATGGCGCCCTGATACGGGTCGATATCGCGATCGCTCCCCCCGGCACCGGAATCGTGTTCCGTGCGGGAGAAGGTGTCGGCACGGTCACGCAGCCGGGCCTGCCACTCCCGCCAGGGGAGCCGGCCATCAATCCCGTGCCCAGAGACATGATACGCACGGCCCTGCATCAGATTACTCCACAGGGCGTCGATGCCATCGTCACGGTTTCGGTCGCCAATGGGGCGAAACTTGCAGAACATACGCTCAATGCCCGTCTTGGCATTATCGGTGGACTCTCGATACTCGGGACGACAGGGATCGTTGTACCCTATTCCTGCTCGGCCTGGATCCATTCCATTCATCGCGGAATCGATGTGGCACGTGCGCTGAACATGCCGCATATCGCCGCCAGTACCGGCGCAACATCTGAAAAAGCGGTCAAGGCACTCTACGACCTGCCCGATGCGGCCCTGATCGATATGGGTGATTTTGCCGGGGGGACGCTCAAATATCTTCATCGCCACCCTGTATCGCGCCTGACGATTGCAGGGGGCATTGCCAAAATGACCAAGCTGGCGCAGGGCCATCTCGACCTGCATTCCAGCCGCAGCCTTGCAGACCCGGCGGCCCTGCTCCCTCTTGCCGCCCCGCTTGGGCTTACCGATGCACAAAAGACGCGTCTTGCCGAGGCCGCAACCATAGCGCAGGGCTATGCGGCCATTGACGATCCTCGCCTTGGCACGCTGATCGCCGAGGCTGCGGCGATATCGGTGCGCCGGATACTGGATTGCCCGACTTGCCAGACCAACGTCGCTGTCGTGGACCGACAGGGTGTTATCGTGGGCATAAGCACGCCCTGATGGCGAATAAGCGTGCGCGTGCACACAGCCTCATACCCTGCAGGACATTGCACCGCCCGGTCTGACCGCCTCTCTCCCAGACAGTCACAGAAGCACGAGGTCAGGGGCAGGGCATGTACGCAGAACGCACCTAGAAATTCGTGGTGAACTGCCCGCCAAGTATTGCCGCGTCGTGAAATGTCGTCGTTGCACCGGGCCGTTGCAGATACTGGAAGTCGAACTGGAGCATGGTGGCGCGCATCAGATGAAAACTGTAAAATGCCTCATAGACATTCTCCCAGTCCTGCACGCCATAGACAGCGCCCCATTGATTGGGAAGAAAAGGCAGGCCCAGTGCGAGTGAGGATTCCTGCTGCCGGCTGACGGTTCGACTCATGTTCATATGCTGGAACATGATACCCGCCTGATCCGACGAGCGGTGCCACGGTGTGCCGCTTTCCGCCAGACCGATCCATTCATGATCGCGCATCGCAACGACGTTGCCTTGCGAATAGCCTGCTCCGCCTATGGCGATCAGTCCGTTCATCAGACCGGGCCCGTTTCGCACCAGCATCTGGTCGAACATGAACCATGCAGTCGACATGCCTGCAACATAGCGTCTGGGTAGGCCGGTTTCCTGGAAGGAACCGCCATGAATATCCTCATAGAGATGAGGATAGCGGGAATTATCGTACCACATGCCGATCTTGTAATTGCCGCGCAGCTTCTGCTTTCCGAATTCGGGCATCCAGCCGATCTCGAACTGCGAGGAAATCTTGCCCAGACCGCTCTGTGCCATCGACCAGCCGGAAATGCCGCCATTGTAGTTATGGGGCGAGACGGCAAACAGGCCGGCCATGATATAGGTGTGTTCCGTCGGTCTGACACGCAACACGCCACCGAGATTGCCAGACGGCCAATCGCGCCCGCCAGGCACGTATTTACCCGGTGCGAAATTGCTGCACACCGAAACATTCATGAAGGAACAGGCCGTATAATCGAAGGCGAAAAAGCTCCCTGTCGGAATATCGCCCAGAGAGAGAATGATACGGTCGTTCAGGAAAGACTTGTCTGCATAGAGCGAGACAAGATGCGCCACCACATTGCCACGCGCGCCGTAGATCTGTTCGGGATTGGTGACGGAATCGCCCAGCGTGTCGCTGAACGAACGCCCGAACCCGTTGACCACCAGCATATGGGTCCACAGCCCCTTCACTCCCGCGAGCTGCTGCCAGTCGATATCGAGCTCGCCTGCGACCTGCCCGGAATTGACATTGTCGCGTGTCTTTCCTCCGGTCACGTTCCCCATATACTCGTCGTTGAACGCGAAATTCAGATACATTCCGTGCTTGACGAGCCATGTCTGCGCGCCAGCCCAGTCACCGAAAAGATGCGGGTTTCCATAGAGCGTCGGGATAATCGGCCCTACCGCAAAATTCCCGATCCCCTCCATGGGAAAGGCGCGTGACTGATAGCTATTGGTCTCAAGTAGCGAATGGGTGGTTTCGCTTTGTGCCCAGGCGGTACCGGACAGGGCACAAAACGAAAGAACCAGAGACGAGCGGGCGAGGTCGGCAACAAGGCGTACCGCATGTCTCCCGAAGCGGGGAAACGCTGCGGTCATTCAGAAGTCTTTGCACCGATCTTCGTCAGACTGGCCGATACGCTGTCCTGCGCCAGATGGGCGTCGGTTTCCTCCTCACCGCCACTCAGACCGAGGGCACCCACAAGCCTGTGATCGACCATGATCGGATAACCGCCCCCGGCCGGTAGCGCATTGGGCAGTGTCGCAATCATGAAGTTTCCCTTGTCCAGGGCGTGTTCCATATCGGCGGTGGGGCGTGCAAAATTGACGGCGCTCTCGGCTTTCTTCATGGCCAGTTCGACACTGCCCAGCTGGGTGCCATCCATTTTCTCGAACGCCACCAGACGGCCGCCCTGATCCACGATGGCAATAGCAACATGCGCGCCCCGGCTTGTCGCGAGGGCACGAGCCGCATCGATGAATTTCAGGGACGTATCGAGATCGAGCGTGAACGCCTTTTCAGGCGCAGGCGTGGCTGATGCCATGACGGGCAGTGCGGCACCGATAAAAACACTGGAAATCTTCAGAAGACGGAAAAGGGTTTTCATGAGGGGCTTCCCGATTTGTGGTCGCGCAGAATGGCGTCAGCTGCGCGCAGTGTGAGCGCAGCCATCGTCAGGGTGGAATTCACTGTGCCCGATGCTGCCATGGCACCGCCTGTCGCAAGGAACAGATTGGCGTGGTCATAGGTGCGTAGCCAGGAATCCACGACGGAATCGGCCGGATTGGTCCCCATGATTGTCCCGCCCGTGATGTGGTTGTTCGGCGTGAAATAGGGTGTCATCTCGATTTCGGTCCCGCCCATTGCGGCGGCGATATCGTTCAGGCGCTTTCTGGAGAGGACGGCCGATTTCCGGACATACTCACCAACATCGTAGGTGACTTCGGGATGGGGAATGCCCAGCGCATCCCGATGATCGCGCGAGAGAACGAGGCGGTTTTCCGGGTTGGGCAGAATCTCGTGATTGGCGTAGATATCGACGCCATGCGCCGTTCGGCGACGGATTTCCTCATCCAGCTTCCGGCCCACCAGCCCAAGCGACAGGGCCTTGAGACCTGCGCGGGAGTTCTGCGCCGTATTGTTATAGCCGATCTGCGTTGCCGCATATTCCGAGCGGAAATCGCCATCGCGGAAATTCGTGATCGAACTCATCTGGACAGAGCCACCTCCTGCCCAGACCGGTTCCTTCGCCTGAAAGCTCATCCCGATACCGGGATGATCCATCATGTTACGCCCCACCTGACCGGAGGAGTTGGCAATGCCCTGTGGGTTGCGCGTATTGGCGGCAAGCAACAGAAGCTTGGGTGTCTCGAGCCCGTTCGCGGCCACGACGAAGGTTTTCGCTGTCAGGCGATGACTGCTTTTATCCGGGTCGTAATAACGGATTGCCGTAATGCGGTTCTGCGCATCGTTCTCCATGGCATAGACAACGGCATTGGCAATGATACGTGCGCCAAGACGCTCCGCCTTATAGGCCGAGTAGACGCCGTTATACATCGCGCCGATCGGGCAAATGGGCATGCAGTTGTTGTTGCCGCAGCATTGCGGACGCCCGTCATAGGGACGGCTGTTTCTGGCCTGGGGTACCGGGGTATTGTCGAATCCGAGCGGCTTGACCGCATCGGTGAACGTTCTGTCGCCCGGTCCATAAGGCATGGACGTCATCGGCCATGGTTTGCTTCTTGGCGCAGAGGGAACGATCGTCTGATCGTTCGGCCCCATGACGCCCATTTCGCATTCGGCCTCGTAATAATAAGGCTCCAGATCGTCATAGCTCAGCGCATAATCCCGCCCGACGCCGTACCGGCTATGCAGCCGGAAGTCATTGGGAAGATAGCGCCAGCTCGACGCGGCCCAGTGCCAGGTCGTGCCGCCAACCCCCTTGATGATACCCTGACGATACGCCGTGCGATCGGGCCCGTTGACGATCAGATAGCCGTTATCCGGAAAGAAATTCGTATGTGGCGCCCAGGGCACGCTAGGATAGGGCGTTGCATAATCGTAGCCGGATTTGTTGGCAGGCGGCATTGTGCGCCAGTTCTCGACAACCTGCGCACGATCGCGATGCGGCCCGGCATCGAGAAGAATGACGCTGAGCCCCTGACGGACAAGCTTATGGGCAAGCATGGAGCCGCAGATACCGGCCCCGATAATGACCACATCGGCGGAAGAAGAATTCTCAGACATTGTTCTGCCTTGTGCCCCCGGACCGGCGCGCAGCATGCCGCCGCCTGACCGCCCTGAGGATAATGACAATAGAAAGGACAAGTGTCGCCAGACCGCCTGCAATAAGCGAGAGACCCACGACCGGATTGATGAGCAGCGCGATCAGAACCGGTTTGCCACCCGCTCTGGAAGCCGCGACATCCGAAACGGAAACCGAGGCCTCGGCATTGCCGAAATGACTCAGAACATAATCGGCGATGCTGGCAATCTGCTGGTTGTCGAGCGGCTGAACCAGGGGCGACTTGCCGAAGGCCGGCATGACGATTTCATGCCTGTCCGACACCCTGTCGACACCATAGACGATGCTTGAAACGAGATTGGACGTATTCTGCTGACCCGTGGTCGTATTCCAGGCGAGCGAGGGATAATACCCGTCTGCCGTTCCTTTGCCGTCGGACTGATGGCAGCTTGCACAGGCGGCCTCATAAAGCGCGGCGCCGTCTTTCATATGAGCAAGGTTATCCGAAGAACGCCGGTCGAATGCCTGATCTATCCTGTACCCGCTCGGCAAGGCGGGATGCGCAAATGCCGGAACGGTGTTGCCGGGCTGGGCAATGGGAGGCACCGAGCGCAGATAGATGATGATCGCGTTGATATCCGCATCGGGAAGGTACTGAAGGCTGTGCTCGACAGCCTCTGCCATCGGCCCGTTGGCGCGGGCATGCGGACTGCGCCCGGTCGTCAGATAGGCAAACAGATCGGCATCTTTCCACGTACCGATGCCACTGACTGGATCGTCTGTGATATTGGGGGCGTACCAGGCACCGAGCTGGGCACCGGACAGATATCCGGACCGTTTAGGCACCAGCAGCATGTTGCGTGGCGTATGGCATGTCCCGCAATGGGCCAGCTCATCCACAAGATATTTGCCACGGTTCCAGTCATCGCTCTCGGAGTGATCGAAAACGTATGGCTTGCCCTGCACGCTTGCCGCGATTTTCCAGACACTCAGGAAAGGCCGGAACGAGAACGGGAATGGAAGCTGCGTTTTGGGGGCAGGCACATCGACCGGTTTGACCTCGGTCATCATGTAGTCGTAGAGCGACTTCACATCTGCATCGGTCAGACGCCCGTAAGCGTCATAAGGCATGGCCGGATAAAGCTGCGCTCCGTCCCGACGTACACCTTTGCGGAGCGCGTCGCTGAACTGCTTCAGGGAATAATTGCCAATACCATATCGTTTCGATGGTGTTATGTTGGCAGAATAGATTGCCCCCATCGGCGATAGAATGGCGTAACCACCCGCCATGAACTGACCGTTTCGGCCATTCGTATGACAGGCGGCACAATCGGCGGCGATGGCAAGGTAATGACCACGACTGATCGAGCTACTACGCGCATCGAGCGGCGGCGGCGCATCGAGAGCGGTCTGTGCAGATGCCCTGTGCACGGTGGCACCGCCCGCACAGAGCACGAGCGCGCCCGTCAGGACAAGATATGGAAATCGGGACACGAGACGTTTCCTCAGAAAACCGGCATGGTTTCGACGGGGGGTGGCGCTGCGACCCAGTAATTCGGGCCGTTATGCGCAAAGGTCGGAATAACGACCGCATCGCGTGCGGGCTGATACATCAATGCTTTTTCAAAGGCATAGACCTTTGCATTCGTCCCGTCCGACAGGATGCCAGCGTACCAGGCCTTGATGAGCGTCATCAGCAGGGCATGCCCTTCCCTGCCACGCAATGGCGGCTCGGCCTCTTCCACATTCTGGTAGCCGCCATCCCGTATCAGTGTTTCGAGCGCCTCGAGACGTACGATGAGACGGGAATCGCGCTCGCGCATATCCGCCAACAGGGCCTGACCGACCTGGCTATCGAGTGAATCGTGACCCGTGGCAAAGCGGGAGAGAGACATGAACAGTGTCATCTCATCATGGACGACGTCGCGGGCGAATACTGGCGTCACAGTGCTGGCGACCGCTCCCAGAACCGATGATATGAGAATCTGTCGTCTGGTCAGGCGTGACTGTAAAAACCCGGGCATCCTGGTCATTGGGTGGGTCTCACGATACTGTAATTCGCTATTTTGAGCGATGTTTAGTCTGACCCAATACTCGTTTGATATCTCACATCATTACAAGCTGAATTATTGATACATTAAGCACGCAATTTTGTGATATTAACGTATCTTAACGATACCATCCTCCTCACGGGACCTACCAATACCGCAGGCCACCATTTTGTCGGACAATCGGCATGCTCGCTTAGGTGCATGACCGTTCGAAGGACGTATCGAATGGAAATATTCTGACAATGTATTAATTCTTGGGATAGGATTGCAGAAATCGTGATTGACGAATTATTTTTTTAAGTCCTCAACGCCTTCGCAAAGCCAGATAGTATATCTGAAGAATTAGCGCTTGCCTTGCTCGACCGGCATTGCGGCCTTCGGTCATACGAGCTGCATTGAGCGTAAAGAACCTCTGAAGACAGGCTTTGTGGCGGGCGTTTCCATCAAGGGTACCAGCCAGCGTGTCCCAGGCCGAGCAACGGATCACGGATCCGCATGCGCCATACTGCACATCTCTTTGCGGGCGATTCCACAAAGCCCCTCAACGCGAACCCGTACAGATAACATTGTCATGGATATTACCTGTACAGGACAATGTCTGTCGTTCGATCGATATCGTTAGCGCGACTATCCCGGTTTACTCGTCGCGTTTATTGCCGAAACTTCGAACGCAACCTGCGCGAATTTCAGTTGCAGGTATGCAGAACCGATTTCGGGCCGTTCACCTCATAGGAGGTCGCCGTCGGATCGTTTGCACAGGCAGCATGGTCGATACCGTTGCACGAGGTCAGGGCGAGTGCGCCCAGGAGGATTGCCAGAAACTTGCTCATACCCGCTCTACTTTCTTCAGTCATTCCGCGCCGTATCCGGATCGATACGCAATCGCCCAATTTCATAACGTGCGCCGGACCGTGAAGATTGCAAGTAACGTTGTCACATCGTCGGGGCAACATTCCACACGTATCGCGCCGGACACGAGGTGAGCCCCGTCAACACCGGGAATGGACAATAACAGGAAACGCACTCATTGCGGCTTTCCCTGCCTAGCCCGATCAATAGGACGACAACTCAATCAGGCTCCCATCCGGGTCACGACAATAGACAGAGTGAATTTCTCCCTGAGCACCATGTTTTGTAACAGGCCCCGTCTCGATCGCCACACCCTGAGCCTGTAGATGGGCAACCACCTGTCTTGGCGCGAGATCAACCAGAAAACACAGATCGGCAGACCCTGCTTCAGGTTTTTTCGCGGTAAACCATGCTGCCTGAGACGCGGTTTTCGGTCGAAGATTGATTTTCTGTGCGCCAAACAACAGGAATGTCCGGCGCTCGCCGTTTTCTTTGGGCTCGGTCTGGGCGCGTTTCATCCCAAGTACATTTTCATACCATCGCGCAGAAGCCTCAACGTCTTCTACGTTGAGTACGAGATGATCGATTGCTTTTGCCGTGAGCATTGGAAAGTGCCTTCGCCGAATACTATGATACCGCGAGAAAACGATCCATCTCGATGCCCGGTTGCACCTGATCTTCTCTCTCTCCGCCCTCAAGCAGAAGTCACGAGGCAAAACCGGCGACAGGTCTGATCGCGGCACAACTCAGGCGACCGCCCGTCGCAAGTTCAGGCGCGCCAGTAATGCCGGGAGCCGATAGGGGCAAACCACGCAGGCTACGTACAGCCAGAAAAGCAAAACATTCGGCTTCGACCATATCGCCATCCCAGCCAAGCGTTTCGACGGGCAGCACATCACCCGCTAAAACCTCAGTGAGTGCCCGCATGATGGACGGGTTATGACGCCCCCCACCACATACAAACCAGCGCAGCGGAGCCTCAGGCAAAGCGGTCTGCGCCACACTTCGTGCCGTCAACGCCACGAGTGTCGCTGCACCATCCTCCGGCGAAAGCGTCGAGACGATATCCAGCACCCCGGCAAAGGTCTGGCGATCAAGCGATCTGGGCAGCGGACGCCGAAAGAAGGGATCGCTCAGAACCTTGTCGAGACAGGCCTCATCAACGTTGCCTGCCCTTGCCAATACGCCGTCCCGATCGCAGGCGATTCCGGTATGACGCAGCGCCCAGTCATCGAGCAGGGCATTACCCGGCCCCGTATCCCCTGCAAGAATAGCGCCATCACGCCCGACATAGGTCACATTGGCGACGCCACCGATATTGAGTACCGCAACCGGTCCGGCGCTATCCGATCCGTCCTCCCCGGACTCGTGCCAGGCCGAAAGGCAGGCCGCGTGATACCAGGGTGCCAAGGGGGCACCCTCGCCTCCTGCGGCAACGTCGGCGGACCGGAAATCGTGGATAACAGGCAAACCGGTCTGGCCCGAGAGGTACAGCGCATCGCCAATCTGCCATGTACGCCCGAGTTTCGGTGCATGGTAGATCGTCTGACCATGAAACCCGATGAGATCGACCTGCCCTTCGATAGCCAGGATCCGTTGGACCGCCTGCACATGGATATCCGTCAAGGCACGTTCCACAGCGCAAAGCTCGGGGGCATCGGCAGCGATATCATGAGCTTTTGCAAACAGCGCATAAACCGCCTTACGCAGCTCCGGGGTATAGGGCAGGCTGAGCGAGGCACCGCGATGGCGTATGCCATGGCCATCGGTCTCGATCAGGGCCGCATCCACCCCATCGAGCGATGTTCCGCTCATGAGCCCTATGACACGCAGAAACCGGCCTCGCGCATCCCGTGCTTCGGTCGCGATTTCAGATCCCGTCACGTTCAGGCTCCGCCCTGCATGGATCGCAATACGGCGTGGAGGTCGCCCGCATGCGCGACCAGTGCCTGCTCCGCCTCATCGGGCGTCAGACCATGGCGAAGCAGCACCGCGCGCTTGACGTTCCCACCAGTGAGAGCGAGAGCCTCGCCGATTTCGGCATCGCTGCCACCTGCAAGCCTGCGCACCATGCCGGTTGCCCGTCGTGCCAGCTTGGCATTGGTGACACGCATATCCACCATCATGCCACGATAGACATGACCAAGACGGATCATAAGCGTGGTCGACAGCAGATTGAGCGCAGCCTTCTGGGCGGTACCCGCCTTCAGTCGCGTCGACCCTGCCACAGCTTCCGGCCCGGTGGGGAGCACAATACCATGCTCTGCCTCGCGCAGCAGACGCGTACCGGGAACACAGCTTATGCCTATCGTGATCGCACCGGCATCGCGGGCGAACCCGACAGCCGCACAGCTATAAGGTGTGTTGCCGCTCGCCGCGATGCCGAAAACCACGTCGTTCGGCCCGACATGATGCGCTGACATTTCCGTACGGGCTGCCTGTTCGTCATCCTCGGCACCTTCTGCCGCCCGGGAAAGCGCATGGCTGCCGCCTGCCAGCAACATGACCAGTTTCTCCGGCGGCCAGCCATAAGTCGGCGTCATCTCCACCCCATCCTGCATGCCCACGCGTCCCGCTGTTCCTGCACCGACATAGAACAGACGCCCGCCGTTTCGCAGTCCGGGCAGAGCTGCTTCGACCGCGACCTCCAGCGCAGGCACGGCAGCGCGCACCAGCGCCGTGGCTGCCATCTGCGCTTCGGCGAGAGAGTCCAGAATGGTTGCGGTCGGCCAGAGCTCTATCGTCTCGTAGCGCGGATCGTGATGCTCTGTCTGAAGGGATGGCGGGGTGTCAGTCACGACGAGGCTCCTGTGAAACAAAATGAGAGCGGTCGGGTCCAGACGGCATGACTGCGCGATAGAGCCCCGCCCCGACAAGGTGAAACAGGATACCGAGTGGCACAAGCCAGGAAAAGGCAATGACGATACCGCCCTTCTGTCCCCATATCAGCACCAGCGCCATCATCACGAGCGCCCCCGCAAACCCGGCCATGACGGCACGCCTGCCGAGTGACGGGAGGAAAAGCGCACAGAGAAATGCCCCGAGCGTCGGTCCATATGACCACCCCGCAACGGTCAGACCGAGAATGACCGCCGACTTGCTTCCCATCGTGAACAGGGCGGCGCCGGCAAGAAGAACACCGCCCCATAACAGGGTCATGAAACGCGGCGCCGAAAGGGGCCCGGGACGGTAACCAAGGCTGTGCATCATACGTTCGATCCACTCTCTGGGGGCGGGGCCGAAATCGGTCAGGACGGCCCCCGCCATGGCATTAAGTGTGGAAGAAAGCGAGCCCATCGTTGCACTCAGCACCCCGGCGATAAGCAGCCCTGCAATGCCGGAAGGCAGCACATCGACAATGAAATGGGGAAACAACGCATCAGGCGTATCGAGCCCGCGTGCTGCAAGGCTCTGGCCGCCCTGCACGATCCAGAGTTGTACACCCAGCAGGGAAAGCGTTCCGAACAGCAACGCCACCACAATTGCACTCCCGATCAATGCCAGCCTTGCCTCGTGAAGCGAGCGTGCGGCCAGGATACGCTGCACCATCAGCTGATCCGTTCCATGAGAGGCCACAGACAGCACGGCCCCTCCGAACAGGGCTGCAAGCATCGTGAAGGGATCGCTCAGCCAGTTGGCAGATGTGAGCGGATGAAACAGGCGAAGCAGCCCGGCCTGCGCGGCTGCATGCCACCCTGTTGCCGATAGAGTGCCTGCAAAGCCGGACCAGACATAAATCACGCAGAACACGGCGCCGAACCCGTAAATGCCGAGCTGGATCGCATCGGACCAGACCACGGCACGCAAACCGCCCAGAAGCGTGTAGAGCAGCGTGAAACCGAGAATGGCCAGCAGCACGCTCCATCGACCGAGCGGCAGCCCACTTTGAGATAATAGCCAGACCACAGGCAGCGCACCCGCCAGAAGGCGTATGCT
>Ga0157365_10000537_pt1:0-15000 | contig 16408 bp, 9 predicted proteins | sample AttsexASBM3_FD_111478 | JGI IMG/M metagenome (GOLD analysis project Ga0157365, IMG submission 111478) | Fungus gardens microbial communities from leaf cutter ant in Ribeirão Preto, State of São Paulo, Brazil - Atta sexdens ASBM3 | ecosystem: Host-associated > Fungi > Mycelium >... | reverse complement strand
GTATACTTGAGAGAACAGTACAACCAATGCAACTGAATGCAGGCTAGAGCAGCAAGAGCGCAAATCCAGTATCACGGGATATTGCTATCCAATGACACTAGATTTGGTCAAAATAGGGGCACTTCATTCCGCTCGGGCCTCTCTTTGCTCTCTCCCATCATATATTAGTATTAGTGTGGTGGTGTGCAGAGCTAGTATATCCGGGACGTCGTTTCCGGGATTATGCGATCCTTAGAGATGATGTTGTCATTGTTGATGAGAGTGTAGCGAAAGTCTATAGCGCCGCTTTGGGGGATTTAGGAGTAACTATATCCTATTCAAAATCCCTAATCTCTCATAGTGGTTCTGCAGAGTTTGCGAAGCGTTTTAGGTTTCGGCCTGCCACTCACACTCAATCCTTATGTCAAGGGTGTTATTGCTCGTGACTAAGGTGTTGAGACCGAAGGAGCTGACACCCGCCCCATCTGAAGTTCAATTGGGCCAAGGCGCAGTTGATTTTCTTGAAGGGTCTCCGCTCAGGAGGCTCTCCTCACAGAAATGTTCGGCGGTTCGGTGGCATCTTTCATTGGTAGATTTGTTAGAGAAGGACTTATTTCAGAAAATGTTAATAATAGGGCAACTCCATTCAATAGGGAGGGAGGCATGGAATTGGATGCTTCCCCCCTTTTCAGTGCAGGAAGGACTGCTTGGTGAAATGACGTACTTAGGATTCCCTCACTGTCAAGCAACGGAATGACGAAAGGGTATCAAAACAACTCTATATAAAGATAGCCTACATTGAACCAAAGGAAAAACCGAATGAGATGTCGTATACGCAAATGCTCTTTACGTTGCAGGCATAAGCGCTGCAAACATGGCTACTTCATCTCTTTTCGGAAGAGAAGATAAAGAGAGTTCCGTCACTTCTGGGATTAAGGGAGTTCCCCCGAGGGAAAGACAGTCAATAGGAATTCTCTCTACTCTAGAACCCATAGGCCTAGGAGCAATAGACGGAAGAGGTACGACATCTGTAACAAAGTAAGTAACAAAGGAAGAAGGAAGAAAAGCCAGGGACGAAGAGGTATAGAAAACCTCATAGAAGGCTAAGCACAAAGAGGACTTTCGGTCAGTGTTCTAGGCCTTTTGTTAGCTCGGTTCCTCAAGCTAGTAAGTAGCTGTCCCTGTCCTGCCCTTGAGCCAGTGAACCTCAGGTCGAAAGATGCCTGCCAGTGAGACAGAGTCATTCCAACCAGTACCAATGCTTTCGATTGATTTCATATATGCTCACGATCCAGTCAAGAATAGAATTCTAGTACGAGTAGTGAAGGAACTGACTCTTATCAAAAGGAGGACGGGACTCTTGATGTTGATTCAATCTCCCTGTAAGCAACGACGTTAGACGAATTTGCTCCTCTTGGGAATAATTTCCATTATCATGGACAGGTGAGCCCTACCACTCTCAAACTCACTACTAAAGAGATGTCTATTGGCCATTCTCAACACTGTGAATCCGCATCAATGCCATTCTTGCTAAGAGCAGTGGCATCTTTGTCCCTAGCTCACTGGGGAACCAGGATCTCCCCTCATAGGTCTATTGATAGCTCCGCCTTAGTCGAGTGAAGTCGGCGGGGCTCTTTAAAATGGGCCATGCCAGGCCTTTTCCTACGTTAGTGAGACTCAAAGTAGGGCAGGTAAGGCTAAGAAGAATAGAAATACAATACGCAACTAGTCGGCCTTCGCCTTCAGGTAATCAATTCTCGTGTAAGAAGAAGACTTTCTCTTTGCAGTTCATTCCTTCCCTGATTAGTAAGGAAGACACGAACGAGAAGAAGAAGACTTGAAGGCTTAGAGCCCCTCTTCCATCAATAGGGATCACTCACGGACATAGAAATTCCTAACTCATGGGACAGGGCCAGTTAGACCAGCATCCACTGAGGGAAGAAAGTCATTCCTTGATGTGAGGCAGGCTTCAGCACTTTCGGCGAGCTCTTATACTCAAGGCAGGCTGGCTCAGTACACGATTCCCTTCCTTTAACTTTAAATAGAGCAACTTCCCGCTCTTCTGTCTGTCATCTGTCAACAGGTAACGGTCGCATCAGTCCAGTAACTGTCCTGTAGGCTGTCCAATCGCTCATCCGTCCGTTCTTGCTTCTGGAGTTCAGGACTGAGTCTCGTAGACCGATTTAATGTAGTGTGCCTGCCCGCTTCAATCGCTTGAATGGGCTCCCAGCTCTTCCTGTTTTCTATTCAAGTTCGGAACCATGACCATCACACTCAGAGATGTTTTCCTGCTGACGGGCTTCCCCATCACTGGTAGCGTCGCCGTTCATGCCATCAATCCCGGCGATAATGCCCTTCCGTCGGTTGGGGTTAGCTCCGGACACTTCTCCTCTTATGCCTCTGTGGCCAAGAAAGACTGCGATCTTAAAGAAGATCCCCTGTCTGAATGAGCACGCAGTCTTTTGTGGGCTCTCATTTGCAAGTTCATCTTCTGCCCAGCGGGAGGCAAAACCACTATGGAGTTCCTGCCTCTCGCTCAATCATTAGCCCTTCCTTGGTCGTCAATTCGCTCTTGGCACTCTGCTCCTCGGCTCTGTCTACCACAGCCTGAGGAAGTGTGTGACTGGATACCCAAGGGAATGTTGGAAAATGCGATTTTCAATAGTAAGAGATGCCTTCTCGTTGATTTTGCCGGGCAGGCTGGCTATCTCTTTCAAGTCTTAACTCGGGGACTTCGTACCTCTCCTTTACAGTCGAGAACTTCATGCCTCGGACTATTCCACTAAATAGTTACGCGCAGCCCCAGGTTCTTATAGTCTTATAGTTCCTGATGATCTGTTCGGAGATGATAAATCTCCTACCAGACAGTCAGCACTAGATGACATGAGGCCAAGAGAGACCTTGCGATCTAACTTGGATTCACATCATCCATGTTAACCAAAGGAGAGCGCAGCCACGGTGCCGCCCATACGTGCCTTACACACTGCTTCAGGGCTACCAGCGAATCATTAGATACGCAGGAATAAACCTACGCAGCTACTAGGGCATTTAGCTACTCTATAACTAAAGAGGCCATGATACATGGTATCCTCAACAGAACGGATTGCTCCGCCTATCAAGGCAACACCATAACATACACAACTACTGTGGCTAACACTGCTCACGCTCGGGGAGCGAAGACTCGCTCACCGAACAGGTGACAAGAGGAAAACCCTCAGATGATCAACCCGGTAGAAGTGTAGCTATTAACTACAAATAACTGATTCAAACCATCTTTGGTAACCGCTAACCTCTGTAGTGTCTACACAAGGTTAGAAGCAATCCCCCAAAGACCTTCATCTTTATGAGATGCGGAACGTCAACTGTTTTAAGGTCGGCCTTTCACTCGAGTGGGCACCTTCCCTGAAGAGAGAGAAGGTGGCACCCTAAGGTCGTTTGCATGTACAATACTCTACTTATTGGCCTGGTAATATTTATCGGCCTTTAATTTATTCGATATATTGTACAGGCAAACAGCCTAACACATGAAGATGAAGGCTGGTGATACATACTCCGGATAGAGTCCGGAGTCGCGGACTATAAAGCGTCGTCTGCCAAGACATTAAAGTAAAGCGTCTTGACAGCGACATTAAGACTCCGCTGTATCACCAAAAGTCACCCCTTGAACAGGTGGGTTGTACACCGCTCTCTGGTCGGACCATCAGGCAGGTGTGTGGGACAGATAAAGAATCTGTCTGCCACACCCGGAGATCTTCCAAAATCTCCCGCCAAGAGTGTTGATTGACCGAGGTCAACGTGTGACGCGCTAAAGCAGAAGTCTCATATTGATGGCAGAGATCTTGTTCTGCCAAGTAGAGACAACTACTTTAGCGTGCCCACGAATGACTAACGCGTCGGCACTCTACTCGCCGTGATGGTAGCGATCTTGTGCTACCAATGGTTGGCGCTGACCATGGTTATGACCAGACCGATGTACCTGACTCTTCAATCAGGTACTAGGTTAGGAAATGAGCTAAAAGAAATACCTGTTACAGTATACCTTCGCTCACGCCTGTGGGCCTGAAGGGCTCTCGCCTCCTCAGACTGAGGTAACCAACCTCACATCAGAGTGTCTCCACTCTTGACGCCAGCCCCTGGTTCTATCAAAGCAGACACTTCATCCCTGGAAAAATAGAAATAAGAGAATTCATTCCTTGATGACTAAGGTTGTAGGAGTCAATTCCCAGGTCTTTCCTCCTTGAATCCGTAGCTGGTCTTTAGCTTAAACTGCCTCATTTCTTTAAGCCGGACAGGTAAAATGTTCAACTGAGGTTTCCTATCAAGCCAAGGAAGTGGATTCCCCTGCAAGGGTACTTGACTACGAGTACGGCTATGAAAAGCTTATCGAAAGAGGAGGTTTGAAGACGCCCCTATCAAGTAAAGGCAAAGGGAGAGGAATTGACTATCCTCAGTGAAGGGATCGCTATGGAGATAAAGAAGAGTGTAGTAAGCCTAAGCTTCGCATTTCTTACAGCTTTTTCATAGAAAGCGTAAGCTTTTGAATCGAAGTCGTGTCACTATTTAATTTAAAGAGAAGAAAATCTTCTTATGAGAATGAAATCTTCGTCTTCCGGGATTCTCTTTTCTAAGTGCCTTCAAGCGCTTACTCAATGCCAAACCAATGAAAAGAGTCCTAGTCCACCACAGCTGAATGCGTACTTTTCTAGTTACCCCGCCGACAGAGAAGAAAAGCAAAAAAGACTGACTTGCTTCAACTGAAGAAAGGAATGTCCCATGACTCAGGCATTCGCTTGCAGCGGATTCGGCGATAAGAACTGACTCGGCGACAGCGAGGTTTTAAATAAGTCTTTGTTTGATCTTGCACTTTCATTTCAAGTAGTGCTTGAGAGAGGAAATGGCAAAGCCAAGAACCAAGCTGACTGAATGAAAGCTAACAATTTCATTGCCTCACAGCCTGAATGCCTGCTTCCCGCTCCGAACCTGTATGACTTCATTTCCTGTGCCCTATTCACTCTCTTCCTTCTCATTCATTGATCTAAAACAACTCTTGCTTGAAAGGACAGTTGAATTAAGAAGGTGCTCCAACTCAAAACAGAACGTTCCTTTTGCAACGCAAGGCCGATATCTTTCATAGCAACCAAGGATGAGTTCGATCCATTAGTTCTTCTGTATGGCTTCTTTTTCTATTTAGTAGAAAGCCTGGTTTAAGCTGGGGTGTCCCCATTTTCTTCATACTCGATAGAAGGGCCGATAAAGGCCAGTCGGCGAGCCCTACGGCTATTTATTCAGAAAATTGCCACTGCCTTCTGTGTTAAGAGTTATATTCCGCGAAAGCTTCTTCTCCAGATTCCACAAGAAAGGGTTCGGATCATTAGGCTTTGCCCAACCTCCCCTCAGGGATCGCGGAGTCAGGTAGATCAACAACTTGTACATATCTCCTGGAAAAAAATATCCCATCACTAAACCTCATAATATCCCATCCGAGGTCTTAGTCGAGACTTGGCTTTACGCCCTTTGGTCTTTCATTTTTCGTTTTAGTAAAATGTCTCCGGCTGCTGCAAGGCTATCTTTCTTTAATTCCAATTTTCAATGATTGACATTCCTCTGTATTCTGTTGTGCTCAGCGAACGGATAAAGCCCAGGATGGGAAGTCGCATCTCTTTCGGAGTTGAATCGGGAATCCTACTCTAAATAAGAATCTAATCACGCGCTCTCAGAGAACGAAAGACTCCATAGCCTAGTATGAAAAGTAGGTAAAGCCGTCCTGTACTACATCCGTAAGCCTTCCATGTATTGCATTCGTTCGTCAGGGAATGTGTACTAGCCCCTATTGGAACTCCAATCAGGGGAATTTGACTTCTCTTCTATTACGTACAAGTGGACCAGCCAGTCCGTCCGTCTGGTAATTTATTCCGTATTCAAGGCCGTCCTAGCTTTCCAATTTCTCTGTCCTAACAGCGTTCGAAGCCCTTGCAAGCTTTAGATTCTTTCCTATCTCTCTTTTGAGTGTGGTATGAGTCTAAGTGTATTAGTGTATAAATAATTTTCTTCCGTCTTTTGTGTAATCAGATTAGACTTTATTTGATTTGCCAAGGAAGAACGAAAAGGATTCTTGCAAGCGGGCAAACTTTAGCTTTTTCTTCCATGCTGCTTTTCTATCTATGAATCCAGGATCTAGCCGGATTCGCAGCTGATGCCAACAACGCTCTGGCTGCAGGTCGCTTTAGGTTTCATTCCAACACCTCAGTGTGTTGGAAGGGTGATAGATCAGCTTCGGGAGACTATGGTCCCCAAAGATCCGATCTGTCCTCCAGACTGCGCTTTCGCATACCCTGGTATGAGAGATTTTAATGAATACTCTCTCTAGAAAGGATGGATGCGCCAGTATCTTGAATACCTAAAAAGGTACTGTCAGGTCGCTTTGGCACCTGATGCTAGATTAGACGACTTTATAGACAGTCCAATGTTTATATGAACATGGCACGAACCAAAAGTTGATGTGACAACTTGGAAGTTCGGTATCATGTTCCGTATATTCGATGGGTTTGTCGAGCTGTCTAATCAGGACCTTCGTGTTCTGGTTGGCCAGGTAGAGTCGTCTAGTGATAAGTCCTTGGGAGGAGATTGATCCTCTCCGAATAGACTATCAGACTATAAGACTTTATAGAAGGGGATGCCCCCAATGCGGTAATAGCCGGTAGAGACCCACGTAATTCAAAATAGGTGAACTTGCTAGAATGCTGTTTAATAAACTTATATCGGTAACTGGCTTAAAAAGCTCTATCCCCTACGTCAGCTGGCTGAAAAAAGCTATTTATCCTTACTCAACTCGGTAAATTGAAACAAGTCCCAACCACGAGGCTTTGCCGCGAGAGTTTCGACATTAGTGATTTGCTCTGAATCTGGCCCCTAAACCAAGGCAGCCCATAAAACATATGAATCCGACTGATCGGACCGAACTGCCAATGAAATCCATTTAGCCAGTTAAGCTAACAAGAAAGAAATAGATCAGAAATCGAGTTTGAAGGCCCGTGAGTACGGGAACAGGTCCGGTAGGGAAGGTGCGAGATGGTTCCGTCTTGTATCCTGGCAGAAGATCCCCAAAAAGCAAGCAGCATTTCTTTCCTCGGTAAGGCCCACGGAATCCCTCTTATTAGGTATTTCTGATACCATTACTATACAACAATAAACAAAGAAGAGGAAAGCACTATCATCTTAGTCAGATTTCATAGTAATAGTAATGAAATTAAAAGATATAGCTATAGCTTTAGAGTCAAAACAGTCTCGGTCTATAGTCTTTATACGTTAGGGATACAAAAGTCTAGAATCGTCTACTTATACTGGGTAGAGGCACTTAGGAAGCATCCTAAGGAAAATCCCATGATAGAGAGAAGGAACAGCGGGCAGCGCTGGGAGATCTAACTCTATTCAATGCCGTTCACCAGCTGTACGTTTTTGTCGCAAGGGGCCAAAAACCGCTCATAGCAGGTGCAAAGTATAAGGAAAGAGCATAGACTGACCTCAATAATGTTCGCAATCAGACATTAGATCCGGATCGAAATAATACCCGATATAAGATTCATCTACGCTGGCAAAAGCACTTTCAGAGCTATTGTCCCATCGCGAAGCTTCCCGCGAGAAGGTTTTTTGTTTTCGTGCCCTTCCTTTCCTTTTGAGTCTATCAGCTGCAACAAGGGCTTTAGGACCTCCTTTCCTCCTTCGAGTGAAGGGACTATACAACCTCCCTTTATCAGTCAGAGCAGAATCTTTAGTGGTTGGGTCTCTTCCTTCCTATTCTAAGAAGTAGAAGATCTTACCTGCCTGGAGGAGCTAATCCCAACAGAACAGATCAAGCCTTCTTGGTTCGCCTTTGTATTGATATGGCACAATAGTGTTAAAGGGAATCTATTCTCTATATGAGATGCGGCTGGGATCGAGAATTGATCCGAGAGAATTAGACTAGCTTATCTGAGTTGAATGAAGCAGGAATAGTTCCAATGGCACTTATCCGGATTCCTATTGCTTTGTCTCCAACTGGGATTAGTGAGACCCGGAAGGTAAAGGCACCAAATCTAACACACTGTTAGGTGACCTGCCATACACGACCTGAAATGGGAACTTCCTAGTAGACCGATTTATCGAACTTTTATAAGCGAATTCTGCTTGGGGTATCGCCTGATCCCCCAGTACTGAGTGCTTGCCTTTTCCCCTGCAATACTCCTCAACCAATTTCCCAAACAGCAGTTCACGACTTCCGAGCCTTAGCAGTTTCAATTCCACACCAGCCTTCCTCGGCTTAAAAGTAATCGGATTGACTGCTGATTGACGTGAGGGGGTATATCTTCTTCTATTGATTGACTTCCTGAAAAACTGCCTATTCGTCTTTCCCTTCTTCCTTAGCTGGCACAGCATCAAGAGTAGCTTTAGAACGGTTCCAAGCCATGGAATAAATGCCATCGGTCACACTCCGCCGAGTCTGTCCGGTTTTTTTGAAGAAAGCAAGCAAGGGTTTTGAGCTGTTTTCATCAAATTGAAACCAGTAGTAAACCCATTTGTTGTGCCCTTTTGCCTTATTCTAATCTAACAAGTAAACTACCTTTACTAAGTTTACCCGGCGATCACGAGCATTCTCTTCAATGGAGTCCACTCCTTATCCACACATGAGCCTACATCCTTTAAGGAAGGTTGTAAGGAAGGACAGTAGATGTCGGCTATAGTATACCGCTCTTCTGTAGAATAAGACTTGGTCTTTAGTGCCTTATGAACCTTCTATGAACGTTGTTGGATGTCGCTGGGTCTACAAAATGAAGGAGCGAGCTGATGGTTCGATAGAGCGCTATAAGGCGCGACTAGTGGCCAAAGGCTACACACAGCAGGAAGGTATGGATTTTGACTAGACTTTCAGTCTTGTAGTTAAAGCTACCACTCTACGGATTGTTTTGTCTGTTGCTGTCACTCGTGGATGGCCGATAAGACAGATGGATGTAAAAAATGCCTTTTTCATTGCTCAGTCCTTTAGTTCAAGCGGCATCAACTGTCGAATCGTTTTGCCCACTTACTCCGCTCTGCTACTCATACGTGCCAAAGCCAAAGAGACTTCCTTCCCTTACCCTCACATGCATTAGGTGCCTAGCCTTGCTAGCTACTTCTCTAAGACCGGGGATTTGTCCAATCTTTGATTGCCTAAGATAAGAAGTAATTTCCATGGTGATTTTAGCCCTTTCCCGAGGCCATTCTGAACGTTTAGTTTTATAGAAATACCGTAATTTCATTTCCTTTAAGACTATACTTATTTCAGACCTTTTGATGTGCCTCTTTCGCTTGCTTTCTAGCTTTACCGAATGAAGTTAGTCACCTTCCTCTTCTGTTTACGCTTTCAGACAAGTAGCTAAGTCCTTCAAGCCCACAAACCGCGGCACCCTGCTAACGTTCCGCTGTAGCAGAGTAAGCTGAAAAAGCCCTTACCTTAGTTGCTGTCTTAGTATCCCCGAGGTATCAGTCCCAAGGACCGAAGGAAGGGACGAAACAGAGGAAAGACAGGCCTAAAGATAAGGGGGGTCGGGATCACTAATCGGGTAGCGAATCCTATTCATTCGTTCGGGTTCGACTCTGCAGCTTCTGGGCGAAGCGGCCCTATTTGTCTAAGGGCCTCTGGTAATGCCTTTTCTGGGCTCACTAGCGCGAAAGTCGATAGCACTTATTTGTCTTCTAGGGGGGCGATACGAGAATTCGCATCAGAATAATCCGAATCAGCGGAAGAAGAACTTGAGTGAGATGCTTTGGCAGTGGCGCAGGAAACAAGCACCTGACCATTAGATTATGATTTGACTTGATGACCTGGTATTCTCTATAGGCACGTTCGGAGATGCTCGACCAATAGTCCGAGGGCAGCAAGCAATTTCATACCAAAGCAGTCAGGTCCTTCCCTAACCCTAACGAGGAGGAGAGGACAAGATAGCGTATTTTTAGTCGAACTGGAACAGAATTCTAATTCCGTACCGTATCTCACAGTGAAGTTCCGGACTACACTACCATATTATCGGTGAATTAATTCCCGACTCCCGATTCGTACGCCCGCCTTTCCCGCATCTTCGAGACCTCAGCTCAGCAGACCTTCGAGCCCTTAAACCAACCCACCCTATACGGATGCTTCAGAGATCGAACAGCGCTGGGATCTCTCCCATGACGCCCGGATCCTCTTTATTCCTTTCCTCAGGGGACACTAAGACTGCCTGCAACTAAGGGCTCTGGCTCGGCTTCGGCTGTTTACTTTACTGCTGATTCCGCTTCTGCAGCTGTCTAATCTAAAGAAGCAAGCGCCAATATCTTATCTTAAAGCAGCAGTCCCTAGGGCTAGACCATCTTCTAGGCTCAGCAACCCTTTCAAGGCTCAGCAACCGCTCGGCAACCATTATTCTTGGGCGCGAGCGATCTCCCTCCCCCTTATTAGTCGTTGGCTTCAGTAGGTACAGAGGGGGGATCTGATCGATATGGTGGGGGCCTTCCCCCTCGTCTAGTGGTTTAGTTTAATTAAATGAATTCCATCTTGAATAGGTTAATAATCCGGAACCGGAATAACAATCTATTATCACGTATAACTACCATATTCTAATTCTAGTTCATGATCATACTAGGTCATCAAGTCAAATCAGTCACTTTTGTCCTTCTCCCCCTATTTCGTTTAAGGCAATCAGTCCAGCCCTATCTCGTTTAGGGCTCGTTCCCTTCTACAGTCTCAGTGCGCTCGAGTGCCAATTTATAGGGGCCTGCAATCAAACTAAACTCAATAGCTAGCGCGCAAACCTGACTTTAACAAGCAATCAAACCATACTCCAGCAAGAAAACGGATGCGCTAACGCGCAACGTGCTCCGCTGAAAGGAGAGGGCTTTCGCGCTAGGGCGCTCACTCCGTTGCTTGTTCGGTCGAGTTAGCCCATGACCTCAAGATCAAGAAGAGCCAGCCATACATAGAAGACAAGGGAAGACCTTGCTCGACCAAATGAACGTAGCAGCAGCATCATGAGATAGAACCCGGTCCTGTCCCGGCTGTCCATCTGTGGAACATGGGGCTGAAGACCTCTAGAGTACCTACTAGAAGAAAGACAGAACCACTTGGCTAGGGGGACAAAACCTTTAGGAGGAAGAAGCAGATGGAAGACAGGGTCACTTGTGAAAGAACTAGCCGAAGGGGACCATCACAGTTGGGGCGGTGGATGACAGGCTAGCTCACCAAGAACATCAGGAGAGGTTGGGGAAGACTTGGCTGCGGCAAGTCAAGGAGAGGTTAGGTCAAGGGATTTCAGACAGAAGTCCCATCAATCAAAAGAAAAGGATGTTCCAGGAAAGAAGGGAACAAGGATATCCAAAAGAATAGGCCTTGAAGGAAGGCATGAATGAGGGGAGACCGGTCTAAGGGCTGCAAGATATGCTACAAGGTTGAATCAGTCCACTAAGGGATGACCTCTTATACATGATTTCAGCGAAGTGTTCAAGTCAAGGACTTAGGCGATCAAAGAAAAGAAAGAAATTCTATCCCACAGCTAAGGCATCCATCCAATACAGATAGAGCGTCATATACAATTACTCTATCCTTTTGAAACCACCTATTCCTCTCATCGACTACCTTCACTAGGGTCAAGATTCATGGTTTTCTAAGGGCGGCCCATTAGCTTCCAAAGATGGAACAAGGGATTGCTTTCGTCTCTTTCCTTCTGGGCCAGGAATGGAAGTTGTCGTTAAGCTTCTTTGGATCAATCGATAGTGTGCTTATCGCTCTACTTCGCTTGATTCTCATGCCAGTGGACTCGTCGCTCAGCTTTAGGCCTTATTAGCTTCATTTCTGAAGTGAGCATGAAGTGGCGTCAAGAGAGGAAACTCTCTGATGTGGGGCTGATACCCCAGTTAGAGGAGGCGAGAGCTGAATCTAACCCAGCGGGCAAAGTAACAGGTTTGAGTGTAGCAGCTCACTCATTGTTACTTCCTCCCGTGCAGGTGCACGTGTTTGGTGACACGCACACACTGTCCTGGCTTTAACACAGTCAGCGCCAACCACTGGCCTTCTTCGTGAAGTGCCATCACGGCGAGAAGGACAGACTGCTATATTTATTATGGATTGGATTGGTATTGTCGATTTGTTAACATTATCATGACTAAGTCAGTAACAATGTTTCCATCTCGTGCAATGACCAACCCAGTCCGTTCTTGGCGGAGTATCTTGGAAGATACTCGAGTGGTAAAGTCATTATTTAATTCAATGATTTTATCACTCACTGATGGTTTGACCAAGGAGTGGTGTATTGCCACCCACCTGTTCTGGGTTGCTGCACGGCGTATACAGAAACGATCTGGTTGGCTTCACCTTGCACTTTATTTAAAGCAATGTAAAGTCACACTTCAAAAGTTTACTGCTGGGGAAAAAATCCCAACAGGTATTACGCCGTCAGTCTCCTTAACACGTAAGGGACTGCCTAGAATCATCCCTCCGGGGGAAGATTGAACGCGGGGAGGTATTGATCACGAACCTTGGCCCAGCGAAGAAAAACTGCGCTCCAGCAATTCAATGATCTCTGTGACTTGGCTATCAAGGTCACTCGCCACGAGCGCTTGCTGCGAAAAGTCAGTTCGAAAAGTCGGACTTGATGCAATGGTGGCGGAGATCAAGATCACTAAGCCAGTTGTTTGCCTTGCTCTACGCAAAGCCCCACCCCAATCAGGCTGCCATGTTAAACAAGCCTGGTATGGAGCGGACTGCAGGAAAATTTGGCAATCGGCCACGTACGATGTCTCAAAGGCCGATGAGATCTATGATTGCTTGGAAAAAGTAGGGTTAGTTGGGTCCCCAGAGCATCAAGTTCAGTTAGACGCACTAAAGGGACAGAAAGCCGTATGCAAGTTTCATGCCAGTAATAGTCACGCCACAGCTGACTGCGTAGCCTTCCGCCACGCAATACAGTACAGGACAAGATTGATGGAGGCTTGCTTCAGTTTCCCGATAAGGGAAAACAGATGTTGATTGACAAGCAACCATTTCCCAAGACCGCGCAGGCGGCGCCGGTGTATATTCATGACCACTACTTTGATTTGTCGATATAGTCAGTGTGCCGCGAGTGCTTTCTCCCTTACTCTTAAGTCCAACTTGACTTCTTTCTTCCACATAGGCCTCGCTTGCATGCCTTGTGGCAAACTAGACTGAGAATTGTGTATATAAGTGCTGTTAGTTGAGCGAAAAATGCTCGACCTTTTGAATGAATCACAAGGTGAATTGTAGAGAAAAGAAATAACATTTTCGTTGGGGACAAGTCAGATTCTTTCATTTAGTGGTATCATATATAAGAGAAGGGCTTGTTCTTGAATTAGATGGGACATTAGCGGTCTTAGTCTTAGGAATCCCATCCCTAACGAGCTAGAAGTTAAATAAGCGCTCTTAGCCTATTACTGGAATAGCGAGGCGGCTTCTTAAAGCGTTCGTGTCCCTCATCTTTTACTAATACTATACTAATAAGGGTCACAAACGATAAGAAGAAGAACTGCTGCTCCTCCTGCTCCTTTAGGATAGGATCGTCGTTGGTCCTTCGTTCTTTGCTTTGAAAGAGACTGACTAGAAATCTCTTTCTCTTACGCAATATTCTACAAACAGAGCAAAATAACTTTCAATCATAAACCACTTCACTATACAAAAACGCCCATGAAGTTAACTATTTAGATAAGGAACTACACGTATGATCCAAGTAAACGTTTGATGTTCCTTTTCTGAAGAAGCCAAAAGGTTTTCCTGTCTTGTTTAGGACTGGACAACCTTTAGGTTACTCTTGGCCTCTGTTCACATTATCACATCACTTAGTGATATGGTACTGTGCTCAGAAAGTGTATCCTGGTCAGCACTTTAGAAAGTATGCGGTGTTGGGTGATGACGTCTGTATAATGGACGCCAACGTCGCCGACGCTTATCAGCAAACCCTTGATAGACTTGGAGTTGAGATTTCAGTCTCAAAGTCTCTGGTCTCTCATAGTGGTGCTGCTGAGTTTGCCAACATATTTAGAGTTAAGAATAGAACTGTTGATTTCTCTCCAGTGTCGATTCGAAACTTGCTCAACTCTCATCACTTGCCTGGTGCAGTGTCGCTTTGGAATACCTATGGTATCAAACGATTCTCGACGCTAGCAAGGTTGCATTTTTCCTTCATGCCATTGTCGGGGAAGCTCTTACAGTTTTCGAATAAATGGAAAAAATCCTCGGTTTCCTTTAAGAGGAGGAATGCCAGTACTGATTCTCTGAACTTGAAGCTCGCTCTTCGAACCTGTACCGTAGCCTGTACACTCGGCTATTCTCCCGATTCAACTCCCTTTGTCTACGCTGGGAAAAGGGGGCTGCCAGAGTAGAGTGAGGGCTTTGTCTCTTTCTGTTTGTGCCAGCTGGCCCTGACCGAATGTTCTGACTCCCGGTAATCGAATGGGTGGTAGTTGGGTTGGCTTTGGCGAAACTTTTTGTCTATGAGCTGTTTTGACTGCTTTCTTCCCTATAATATAAGAAAGAAGAAGCACTTGCTTCAGTAACACCAGTAGCAAGAGGAGGAGGTAGGTTGGAGCCAGGCAAATAGAGTAGATAGGTAGGTCAAGTTTATAGGTCGAGCACTCTCATACATATAGTACATGATAGAAATTCTTTCAAAGCTCGAGATTTCAGTCAGTGATAGACAGCTTGGCTAGCTATCCTCTCAAAAGGGTCATTCAATCTCAGTAGTGGCAGGAAGAACACAGCTCCCAGGCGTACTGATAAGGCTTAACCGGAATGGAATAAGGTTGGATGGGAGTGCGCTTCTTCAATATAGGAGGTATACTTATATCTGACTCTTCTTCCACGATAAAAGAGAGGGGAACTCAGACTTCTCTTTTGACTACCGGAGGAGAACCTTACTTATACTCAGTATAAGAGCAGGTCTCCACTGCCTATAGCATAGAGGCGAGAGTCAGTGCCTTTCCTTTTAGTCCGATTCGAGAGCGGAAAAAAGGAATTCTCAGTCC
>Ga0157365_10000536_pt1 | contig 16453 bp, 12 predicted proteins | sample AttsexASBM3_FD_111478 | JGI IMG/M metagenome (GOLD analysis project Ga0157365, IMG submission 111478) | Fungus gardens microbial communities from leaf cutter ant in Ribeirão Preto, State of São Paulo, Brazil - Atta sexdens ASBM3 | ecosystem: Host-associated > Fungi > Mycelium > Unclassified ... | reverse complement strand
AGGCATAATCACCAACCCGTTCGCCAGCCATTCCGGTCGGTGTTTCATTGGTCGTGGTCATCTGCCGCAGCCTCCCCGCATATCAATCAGGAAAGCCCGCGGCTTTCCTACCGTTGGCGCGTCGTCTTAGACCAAAGCGGTCCGGGTTGGAAACAGGATATTGCGTCCGAAAGCGAGATTCTGGGAGTGCGCAGTGCCGGAACAGGGCTGACAACACTTCCCGCCGGCCTGCGTCGCAAGACTCCCATGCCGCTGCAACACAGCAGCTCTTACTGCGGCCTGGCGGCGATCAGGCGGCGACAGACACAGCGGCGAGGACAGGCTCGCCACAAAGGAATTCACGGATCGAGTGCGCCGCCCGTTTTGCCGCGCCTCGGCGCGGCTGATGGCCGAAGGTGTCGTGAATGACCTTTTCCTGGCGCGCCCTGTAGAAATCATGTCTGGACTGCGCCTGAGCCAAGGCCGGAAGAATATCCTCCTCACGCTCGACTACATCGCCCAGAGACCAGTGGCGAAAATGCGGATTGTCCCGCCAGGCAACACCGTGAGGATTTAGAAAGACGCAGGGGCGCGGCGTGACCAGAAACTCGTAAACCTGACTGCTGACGTCACCGATATAGAGTGAGGCGCTGGCCGTATGGGTCATATCGAGCATGGAGGACGATGCCGTATCGAGCCTGACACGACCACCAACAACCTTCTGGAACTGGCGCCGACGACGCCCGAAATCCTTGTGGAAAATCTTCACATGCGGGGCGATCAGCAATTCATAATGGTCGAGCCGATTCACGGCATCGACCAGAGGCGCAAGACACTTCCCGTAGGAGGACAAGCCCTTCTTGTAATGCGGATTATACAAGGCAATGGGCTTGTTTCCGATGCTCTCCTGCGGCGCAAAACGCTCCGCGCCGACAGCATCGAATTTAGGGTAACCGATGATGCGTGTCTGCGCCGCTGTCGCGAGCTTCTTCGCGAGGAAAGACTCTGCAATCTTGGGACCCGACACAAGGGAAAGATCGAAATGGCGAATCAGATGCTCGTCATTGACTTCGCGATCCCCTGCCCCGTGCTGTATCAGAATGAGAGCCGGTCGCTTCAGCCCCATCTCCCGCAGCAAACCGGCTGAATACTCGGTGGCCACTACCGCATCGAACTGTTCGAGCTGACCCACATTTGCCCGCATCACGACTTCACGTTCGGTATCGAGCCTGCGAAGACGGCGCAGGATATGGGCATGTGTGGGCATTCTGAGCGTGCCACGCTCGATCCTGCCAGAAAGCCCGTTGTTCAGACGGATCTGATCAAGATGGTGCGCCGTTTCGGGAAAGCTGACGAACTCGGTGACGCTTATTCCAGGGAGTTGAGCGAGCGCAGAAGACACCGCCGCGACATGATAACATTGATAGGGCTCGGCGACGTACAGAAACGCGATCTTCAAACGAGCCCCTCCTGCGACATGAACGATAATTGTCACCTTATGTACGGGGCAACGCCATGACGATAAGTAACAATATAATGCCGGGGTTAACCGGTTGCTGATGCTGGACAGCGCCGATCAGAGGGGATATTCCCGTTATTTATAATAAATAACTGAACGCTCAGTCAGAACCACATCCCATATCGTGGGATTTTCGTATTTATTGCGTGCAGGAGATTTAACCTAGAACGAATGCCGGAGTCTGGAAAGAAGAAGGATCGGTATTAACCGTCAATCTTGCCCGAATATAGTAATCAAGGAAAACTCTATCTGTTGATAGCGTCAACGAGTATTGCCCATCTCGGCCTCGACAACCCAGAGGCGCCTCGAGGAGCGCTGAGTGGCTGATCTTTTGTATCAGAACTGTTACAATTTAGAGACGGGAAGCCACGCTGATTCGGCCTCTTGCGCGTTTGATGCCGCTACTGACGGGCGATGACTCGTCAGTCCAGCAGTCGCCCGGCGTCCACGCGCCGATATTCGGCACCATCACCCAAGGTCTCAAATTGCTCGCGATCTGTCCCGGTCATGAAAGCGGTGATCCGATTTTCGCGAAGAAACCGAAGCAGCGCCTCCCGTCGAAGGGCGTCGAGATGGTTCATCGGCTCGTCCAGAAGGATGACGGGCTTGGCGCCGAAGCGCTGGGATGTGAGTGCAGCGTGGTTGAGAATAGCATGCACCAGCATCGCTTTCTGCTGGCCACTGCTCGACACCGAGGCAGGACGTCCGGAACGCGCATCCTCCAGTAAAAGATCGGCTCTGTGCGCCCCAAGAGAGGTCGACCCCCGTTCTGCATCTCCGCGACGCGACGCTTTGAGCCCTGCGCGCAGCCCATCCTCGACGGCGAGAGCGGGCTGTGCAGAAAGCGCTTCCGCCAAGTCGCAGACGAGACGCAGGCGGGCAACGGGAAACCCCGTACCGTCTTCGAGCGGAGCGCAGTTCATTGCCTCAGTAAGCGCCAGACGGGAAGCCGTCAGAGCGATGGCATGACGCGCGATGCTATCCTCAATCCCGTCAAGCCATGCATGTTGATCGGGTCGGGTCGCGAGGAGTCTATTGCGCTGCGTAACTGCGCGTTCATGCGCCGCGCTTTCACGGGCATGATTCGCATCAAGCGCGAGAACCAGTCGGTCCAGGAAGCGCCTGCGCCCGGACGCAGGATCCGTGAAAAGCCTGTCCATTTGCGGGGTGAGCCAGGTGCTGGCGAAATATGAGGCCGCTTCGGTCTGGTTGCGTATGGGTGTGTCATTCACCCTGAAGACGCGACGCGCAGAATTACCCGGGTCGACGCCTGTTGCGAGATCGAGTGTCGGTGCAGCCGTTGAACTGAGCTGCGCGACGACGCCCCAAGCCCCCCCATCGTGACGCTGTATCTGGCCGTTGGAGGCGCCCCTCAGCCCCCTGCCGGGAGACAGGAGAGAGAGTGCTTCCAACAGATTGGTTTTCCCCGCACCGTTTTCACCGGTGAGGACAACAAGACTGCTTTGGGGCGCCCAGGCCAGACGCTCATAATTACGGAAATTGGTGAGGACGAGCCTGGTGATCTGCAAGGGGAGAAAGCGACGCCTGGATCAGACGCGCATAGGCATCAGCACATAAAGTGCTGTCGGCAGATTCGTATCGCGCACAAGCGTTGGTGCCGCGCTATCGGCAAAGGCGAACTCTGCCTCGACATCGATCTGATCGGTGATGTCATTCAGGTAACGCGCCTGGAACCCGATCTCGAGAGACGGCCCGTCATAGGAAACGCTCGTTTCATCGAGCTCTTCCTTTGCCATCCCCTGATCGGGACTGATCGCGGAGAGTGTCAGCAGATTGGTCTGCACAGCAAGCTTGACCGGGCGCGAACGTTCCTGACTGATAGCCGCAACACGGGCGACGGCGTCTGCGAAGGCCTGCTTGTTCACCTTCAGGAAACGGTCGTTGTTTTTCGGGATGACGCGCTCATATTCGGGGAAAGTCCCGTCGATAAGCTTCGAGGTCAGCATGACCGCACCCACGCGGAACTGGATACGAGTATCGGAAAGGCTGACCTGAACAGCCCCAGCCCCTTCATCCAGCAGCTTGCGAAGCTCCGCCACCGTCTTGCGCGGAATGATCACACCGGGCATATCACCCGCCCCTGACGGCAGATCGGTCTCGACGCGCGCCAGACGATGTCCATCCGTGGCGACCGCGCGCAGCTTGGGCGCATCCCCGTCCTTGGCGACATGAAAATAGATGCCATTGAGGTAGTAGCGTGTCTCTTCCGTCGAGATCGCGAAACGCGTCCGATCCACCAAGCCACGCAGGACCGCGGCGGGAATGGAAAACTCATGCGGCAGATCGCCCGCGACCATAGAGGGGAAATCCTCGACCGGCAGGACATTGAGGCTCGTCGCGTAGCGTCCGGCACGCAGGGCAAGCGGCGCATCGCCACCGCCATGATCGAGTTCAACCATCGAGCCATCGGCCAGCTTGCGCACGATCTCATAGAGAACGCTGGCGGGAGCCGTGACTGCGCCATCACGCGCCCCTTCGGCCGCTACTTCCTCTACCACCGCGATTTCCATGTCCGTGGCGGTCAGGCGCAGCAGATTACCCTCGATCGAAAGCATCACATTGGCCAGGATGGGGATGGTGTTGCGCTTTTCCGCAACGCTCTGGATATGGGCAAGGGCACGGATCAGCGTTGTGCGGTCAGCCTGGAATTTCATATGATCGTAGACCCTCGAACACCCGAATAACAAAAAATCAGTCTAGCAGAGCCGTATGCTGCGGCAAAGATCAGCCCTCAAGCATACGACGCAGCAATTCCACGTCTTCTGCGAAAGCGACGTCGCGTTCCATGAGTTCCTGCACGCGTGAGACGGCGTGCATGACCGTAGTATGATCACGATTACCGAATTTGCGTCCGATCTCCGGCAGAGAGCGGCTTGTAAGCTGTTTGGCCAGGTACATCGCGACCTGACGTGGGCGGGCGACGGCGCGCGCGCGACGGGCTGAGGACATATCCGTGAGACGGATGTTCCAATGCTCGGAAACCTTGCGCTGGATCTCCTCGATGGTCACGCGTCGATCATGCGCCTTGAGGATATCGTGCAGCACGTCCTGCGTGCTCTCAAGCGTGACCGGACGACCAAAAAGATTGGCATGCGCGATCAGACGATTGAGTGCCCCCTCGAGCTCGCGCACATTCGAGGTGATCTTGTGCGCCAGGAATTCGAGCACCTTCGCCGGCACTGCCACACCAGAAGCCTGGGCCTTCGCCTCCAGAATGGAAATCCGCAGTTCGAACGTCGTCGCATGGATATCGGCCACCATGCCGCAGCCAAGACGCGTACGCAGGCGGTCCTCGAGACCAGACAGATCGGAGGGCGATTTATCGGCGCTCACCACGATCTGGCGACCGGCATCGACCAGGGCATTAAAGGTGTGGAAGAACTCTTCCTGCGTATTGTCCTTGCCGATCAGGAACTGAAGATCATCGATCATGAGCACATCGACCGAGCGGAGCTGCTCCTTAAATTCCATGGTCGATTGTGAGCGAATGGCTGCGATGAAGCGGTACATGAACTTTTCGGCGGACATATAGGCCACCGATACACGCCCCCCGCTCGTCAGCTCAGAGCCAATGGCGTGCATCAGATGGGTCTTGCCCAGACCGACACCGCCATAAAGAAAAAGCGGATTGAAGCCGGGGCTCGAAGGCTTCTCGGCGACGCGACGGGCGCACGCATAGGCGAACTCGTTCGGCTTGCCCACCACGAAGCTGTCGAAAGTAAACCGGGGGTCGAGAGGCGCCGCCAGATCGTGGCGGGCATCCTGCACGGCAACGGCGGGAGACGCTGGCGCCTCGACTTCAACGACTGGTGCAGCCGCCTCGACGGCAACCGGCGCGGCGAGTGCGTCGCCCACGCGCTGTACCTGCAGCTCGACATGGTGAACGGCGCGATTCTCGTTACGCCACAACTCCTGCAGACGGTCGCCATACTGCCCGCGCACCCAGTCACGCAGAAAACGCGTGGGCAGGAAAAGCGTGATCTCGTCCTCCTCAAGCGGACCAAGGACGATCTGCTGAAGCCAGGTACGGTATTCGACGTCACCAACCTCGACACGCAGTCTTTCGCGCACCTTGACCCATTGAGAGGCCAGAGCCGGTTCGGTTCCCGTCGTGCAGGATACCGTCTCCGTCATTGCAGGAAGATCCGTATGAGACCCTTCGTCTGCCATCACTCCCCCGAGTTACAAGAAAAGACACGACAGGAGCCAGCACGAACCATGGCGTTCGACCGACCTGAGGCCTGATTAAAGGGCGGACAGGATACGGCAAACGGGTCGCGGGAGGCAAGCTCAACCGGCAGGTCAGAAAGCTAGACCACCGGCGAAAAAAAAGAACGGACATGGTCGCGTGACCACACCCGTTCTTTCTTGAGGCTCAGACCAGACAGGCCCAATCATGGGCCCGCCCGAGTATCTGATCAGGCCGAAGCCAGAGCCTTGATGCGCGCGGAGAGGCGCGACAGCTTGCGGCTGACCGTGTTGGCGGCCAGAACGCCCTTGCCGACAGCGCGCTGCATTTCCGGCTGAGCGGCACGCAGGGCATCGTTGGCAGCAGACTTGTCACCCGAAAGGATGGCGCTCTCGACCTTCTTCACGAAGGTGCGGACGCGGGACATGCGGGAAACGTTACGCTCACGGCGACGCTCGTTCTGACGGATGCGCTTGCGCGCAGAGGCGGTATTAGCCATTTCTACTCTTCAGCCCTGTTCTGTTCGGCTTGTTAGGTCGCCTTGCGACGACGATAAAGCATACCGGCCAATCGTCCCGTAAGAGACGCAGAGCCAGCGGAGGGCTCGCCTTTAGTCCAGTTTCACTCTGCCAGTCAAGCGTCCTCTAAAGAAAGTGGCGGCTGAAGGCGTGGGCAGTAATAGCTGGAGCGTCCCGACTGTACCAGACGCCGTATTCCCGCACAGGCTGGATAGCCCGGACAGTCCGGGCAGGGCTCCCCTTCGCGCCCGTAGACACGATGCAATTCCTGAAACGCCCCAGGCTTGCCCTGCGCGTCCACGTAATCTCGCAGTGTCGAGCCCCCGGCACCGATCGCCTCGCGCAGGACATCGGGGGTCACCGCGGCCAGTCGCTCGATTTCCTCCTGATGGAGGGACAACGCAAGGCGTTCAGGATTGATATGAGCGCGATAGAGAATCTCGCACACATATATATTGCCGAGCCCCGCCACCACATGCTGATCGAGCAGCGCTGTCTTGATGGGTGCCCGTTTGCGGCCGAGCTTGTCCGAGAGGTAGCGCGCGTCGAAATCCTGTTCGAGGGGATCGGTTCCCAGGGCCCGCAGGAGTGGATGCTCACGCTCGCGACCTGATTCGAGCAGCAGAAAGCAACCGAAACGCCTCGGATCGACGAGGCCAATACGCGTCCCGTTATCGAGAGTCAGTGTGACATGTTCGTGCTTTTGGGGCTGATAGCGTGCCCGTCCGGCCGTGATCCGTATGCGCCCACTCATACCCAGATGGATGAGTATGGTAGGCCCGCGCATGAGAGCGATCAGGATATATTTCCCGATACGGCTCGCTGCGCGGATCTTCTTGCCATCGGCCCTTATGGAGAGATCGTCGGGTACCGGCCATCGCAACCCGCGCCGCGCCTGGGTGCTGATAATGCGGCGCCCCGCGAGCGCCGACTGTAACCCATTCAGGATCGTTTCAACTTCTGGTAGCTCTGGCATCTTGGGTGCTGACACTATATCCAGAGAGACATGACCGACAACGCATCATTTCCCCATCCCGAATCAGCCCATGGCGAGAGGGAGGAGACAACCGATTTCGGCTATCGCTCTGTTCCGAAAGCAGAGAAGAAGCCACTGGTGCGCGCCGTGTTCGACAGCGTGGCCGGCCGTTATGATGTCATGAATGATGTGATGTCGCTCGGCATTCATCGCGTCTGGAAGCGTATCTTCATCAATACGCTCGCACCGCGACGCGACCTCAAGCTTCTCGACCTGGCAGGCGGCACGGGTGATATCAGCTTTGGCTGGCTCAAGAATAACGGTGGTCCGGTGCTTCTGACCGACATCAATGCCGCCATGCTTGAAGTCGGGCGCACACGCGCGGCCAGTAAAGGCTATCTGAGCGATATCGAATTCTCGGTGGTGGACGCAGAAACCATTCCCTTGCCGGACCGCAGCGTTGACCGCGTGTCGATCGCGTTCGGGCTGCGCAACTGCACGGACAAGGATGCTGTTTTGCGCGAGGCGCGCCGCGTGCTGCGTCCGGGTGGAAAATTCTGCTGCCTGGAATTTTCTCGCGTGCAGGTGGCAGCGCTCGTCCCTGTCTATGACGCCTGGTCTTTCGGGGTTCTGCCCAAAATGGGCCAGATCATCGCCAAGGATGCAGAAAGCTACCGCTATCTGGCCGAGAGCATTCGCACCTTCCCCGAGCAGGATGTCCTGGCGGAGATGATGCGCACCGCCGGACTCGAAAAGGTGGGCTATCAGAACCTGTCTGGTGGCATTGCCGCCATCCATTCGGGCTGGAAGCTCTGATCGCACCATGCGCGCGCGGGTCATCCTGATCATTGGTGGTGGTATCGCCGCCTATAAATCGCTGGAACTGATCCGGCTGCTGCGCAAGCGTGACATCGCGGTCGAATGTGTCCTGACTGACTCGGCCAGGCATTTTGTCACTCCGCTTTCAGTTCAGGCGCTCTCGGGCAATACGGTCCATACCGAGCTGCTTTCATTGGCCGAGGATAGTCAGATGGATCATATCGCACTGTCACGCAGTGCCGATCTGATCGTGGTCTGCCCCGCCACGGCCAATCTCATGGCCCGTCTCGCCAATGGGCTTGCCGACGACCTCGCGACAACCCTGCTCTTGGCAACGGATACGCCCGTGTTGCTTGCCCCGGCCATGAATGTGCGGATGTGGCAGCATCCTGCCACGCAGGAGAATCTGCAGCGGTTGCACCGCCATGGCTGCCGATTTGTCGGTCCTGACGAGGGGGAAATGGCCTGCGGTGAGTACGGACCAGGCAGGCTCTGCGCGCCCGAAACGATCCTGGCAGCGATCGAGAGCGCTTTGTTTCCGGAAAGGCCACTTGCCAACAGGCATGTCCTCGTGACAGCAGGCCCGACCCATGAGCCGATCGATCCGGTACGGTTCATCGCCAATTATTCCTCGGGCAAGCAGGGCTACGCCATTGCGGCCGCATGTGCCCGCCTCGGGGCCCGTGTGACCCTGGTGAGTGGCCCTACGTCCCTGCCCTGTCCCGCCGGCGTGACCCGTTTACCGGTCCAGACCGCACAGGAGATGCTGGCGGCCTGTGGGGCCGCCCTGCCTGCCGATGTTGTCATATGTGCAGCTGCCGTCGGCGACTGGCGTGTGGCCGATACCGTGCAGCACAAGCGTAAGAAGCAGGAGGGCGCGACGCCCAGCCTCGCTTTGGTCGAAAATCCCGACATCCTCGCTACGCTTGCGAGCCCCGGCCCCGCGCGCCCTGCCCTCGTCATCGGGTTTGCGGCGGAGACGGAAACACTCGAAGCCCATGCTCGCGCCAAACGTGCCCGCAAAGCCTGCGACTGGTTGCTGGCCAATGATGTCGGAGCTGATTCCGGTATCTTCGGCGGGGATCATAACCGCATCTTGTTCGTTACCGAAACCGGCGCCCAGCCCTGGCCCTCGATGCCCAAGGTCGATATCGCGGCAAAGCTGGCCGGTCTTATCGCCGATCATCTCTCTTCATCCCCGAGGTAGGACTTCATGTCACCGCTCCCCGTCGAACTCGTCCGGCTTCCTCACGCCCAGGGGCTCGACCTCCCTCACTATGCCAGCAGCGGGGCTGCAGGCATGGATCTGCTTGCAGCCATCGACATCGACATGATCGTCAAGGCCGGTGCGCGCGCGCTGGTCCCGACAGGTCTGAAAATCGGCCTACCGGCTGGTTATGAGCTGCAGATACGCCCACGATCGGGACTGGCACTCAAGCACGGCATTACACTGCCAAACACGCCAGGCACGATCGATGAGGATTACCGGGGAGAGATCGGGATCATCATTCTCAATACGAGTGATGAGGATTTCGTCGTCACCAGAGGCATGCGGATCGCTCAGGCCGTGCTGGCCCCCGTCATTCGTTTGACATGGGTCGAGGTTTCCGAGTTGGATGAAACCGCGCGCGGCGCTGGTGGCTTCGGTAGCACGGGTATTGCCCGTACCCCCTGACACGAGCGATACGCCACGGGCGCAAGGAAGGAGAGCATGTCGCCATTACGGGCGCGACGCGGCACACGCGGGCCGGACAGAAAAACGGGGCTGACGGCATCGCTCGTCGGCACGCTGGTCGTGGTAGCCGCTCTTGCCATTTTCTCCCGCTTCCTGCCGGTTCATCTCGTCCCCTTTCATCACCACCCCCTCATGGCGCCCCATTTCAGGTCGCTCGCCGGGATTGGCGTCCTTATGGGAGATATTGGCCACAGCCTCCTTCGCATGCTTGGGGCAACCCTTCTCGGGGTGCTGATCGGCGCCATCATGGCGCTTACCGCCGCCAAGATTCCCGTCGTCGGGGGGGGGATGCGTACCGCCCTTGGCGGGTTGCACATGCTGCCCCTTCTTTGCCTCCTGCCTTTCCTGCATCTGCTAGGCTTTGAGGCTTCCGCCATCGGTGTCACGTCACTCTGTCTGGCCGCACCCGTCGCCAGCGCAGCGCTTTCTGCCTGGGCAAGCATCCCAAGGGCGCTCGACGAAGCAGCCCGCGCATTGGGCCTTACAAGCTGGCAGCGCCTGTGGCGGCTCGAGGCCCCTTATGCCATTCCAGACAGCGTGACTGCCCTTGCCCGCGCCATGCCTCTCGCCTGGTGCCTGCTGATTGCGGCTGAGATGCTTCCGGTCGATGGCGCGCTCCCGTCCCGCCCGGGTCTTGGCACCCACGCAGCGCAGGCCGCCGCCATGGGCTCATTCTGGCAGACGGCAGTTGCAGCCCTGCTCATCGGTGTGCTCGCCTTTCTCTATGATACCTGCCTCGTCTTCCCCTGGCAGATCTGGGCCGACCGCTACCGGCTGAGGCCGATCTTCGATCAGGCTGCGGATCCCTGGATGCTCAGATTCTGGCGGCGCACCCGCGCGCTGAAACGCGCTGGCGAGACACTGAGGCGCGGCCTCGCCTGGCTGGGGGATCTGAGGCTGGGCGGCACGGGCTTTCGCCCGGCCCCTCTGACACGCGCGCCCTCACGATGGCTCACCCTCAGTTCGGTCCTCTTCCTGCTTCTGATCGTGGTGGCGTTCTTTTATCGGCACCACGCGCTCGACCTGCGCGACCTGCTGATCGTCGCGGAACAGAGCGTTGTTTCGGCGCTACGCATGACGCTGGCGCTGATCTTGGCAATGGCGCTCTGGGTGCCGGTGGGGGTCTGGCTGGGTCTTTCAGCGCGCCGTGCCGGACCCGCAAGGAGACTCGCCCGTTTCCTGACACTTTATCCCAAGAATGCGCTCTTTCCTGTTCTGTGCCTTGCGATGGTCGCTCTTGGCGTGACCAGGATGATCTGGCCACTGGTCATGTGCTTTTTCTTCATTCAGTGGCTGCTTCTGGCGCAAATCCTGCGCGGTATGAGAAGCTATCCGCCCGACCTGCTTCAGGCCTCACGAAACCTGCAGATCCGTGGCTGGCTCTGGTGGAGCCGTGTACTGCTCCCGGGTCTGGCACCTGCGCTCCTCGACGCTGTGAGTATGGCCTCCGCCACTGGATGGACCATGCTTATCCTCGCGGAGCGATCCTCCTGGGCACTGCAGAGCCAGGATGGCGGCGGTATCGGCGCCTATGTGGCGCGAGCGATCGAGATTGGCGACCTGCCTCGCGTCGTGCTGGGCGCGGCCGTTCTGACCCTTTGCATTGCCTTGGGCGAGTTCCTGGTATGGCATCCCCTGCGGATGCAGATCAGGCGCCGTATCCAGACCTCTCTCAAGTGACCATGGAGTCCGTCATGCAGGAGATCCTGCTCTCGATCCGCCATTGCCTCCAGGTCTATCAGAAGGAGAGCAGTACAGATCTCCCTGTGCTGGAGGATGTTAGTTTCGACCTCCATGCGGGTGAGATCGTCGGGCTGGTCGGGCGCTCGGGCTCGGGAAAATCCACTCTGCTTCGGATCGCCTCGGGTCTCACGGCGCCAAGTGCCGGCGAGATCATCTGGAAAGACAAGCCTCTCTCTGGTCCCACGCCTGATATCGCGATGGTGTTTCAGTCTTTCGCACTCTTCCCCTGGCTGACCGTTCAGCAAAACATCGTTCTGGGTCTTGAGGCAAAACGACTTCCCCGCCTCGAATGCGAGCAACGTTGCGACGAGATCATCGATCTGATCGGGCTCAATGGCTACGAGAATGCCCTTCCCAAAGAGCTCTCGGGAGCCATGCAGCAGCGCGTGGGGCTGGCCCGAGCCCTGGTCATGCAGCCCGATCTGCTGCTGATGGATGAGCCTTTTGCCTCGCTCGACATGCTCACTGCGGAAAATCTGAGGACCGATCTGATCGAACTCTGGTCAGAAAAGCGATTGCCTACACGCGCGATGATGCTTGTGACACATAACGTGGAAGAAGCTGTTCTGATGTGCGATCGAATCCTGCTTTTTTCATCCAATCCGGGACGCGTTTCGCATGAACTCGCGGTTCCGTTCCCCCACCCGCGTAACCGTGACGACGCCGAATTCAGGCATTTCGTGGATCACATCTATACGCTGATGACCCGTCGCGCGCCTCTGGTGTCCGAGGCCAGTCTGGAAACCGGCATTGCCGCACCGCCCCCCAACCCCATGGCGCTCGTGCTACCATCGATCCCGATCAACGTGCTGGTCGGGCTACTGGAAACACTGGCCGCAGCGCCGCTCAACGGACGGGCCGACTTGCCACATCTGGCCGAGCGTCTTCAGATGGCGCTGGACGATCTGTTTCCGCTCGGAGAGTCGCTCCAACTTCTCGAACTGGCAGAACTGGAAGACGGGGATATCCTCATGACCGAAGCGGGTGCACGATTCGTGCAGGCCGACCAGGACGAACGACGCGAGATCATGCGGGCCGCCCTGCTGCATCACATCCCGCTCATCCGTTCCATACGGGCCGTGCTGGACGAACGCTCTGGTCACCGCACGGGTGCCGATCGCTTCCGTGAGGAACTGGAGGCCACAATGTCTCCAAGCTATGCCGAACAGACACTCATGACCGCGACGAACTGGGCACGTTACACCGAACTCTTCGATTTTGATGAGGAAGCCGATCAGTTCATGCTTGATCGCGAGAACGGCAGTTACTGACAACGCGTGAGCCCTGGCCGAGGCATCCGCTTCGCTCTTGCTGCCGCTATCCAGGGGGCGTGGGCACAACATGCCTCGGCAAATCTGCAAGCGCCTCTGAGCGACAGGGTGGGCAATCCCCGGAACCTTTCCGGAGGTACCATGCGCGAAGCACCTCCTCGATCCGTTCCTACCGGCGGGCGATCTGACGCGGCACGCGGACAGGCGCGCAAGATCCTTGTGACCCCGGGGAAAAATCAGAACAGAACGTTACGTCCTGTCTCCCCCGGGTAGACACCGCCACGCCCTTGCGCTGCGCTTCGCCCGGAACACACCGTTCACGCGATCTCCTCTTTCTCATCCGAGGGGCCTCAATCGCGCACAGCGATGACGATCGCGCTGGCCACCAGACCGTTCCGATACTGGTATACAAAAAAGTTTTTACAAAACAAACTTCAGTAAATATCGAGATATTTGCGTCAATAATTAGTTTACAGCTAAAATTTTCTTTGTATGATCGCCATTAACAAACATAACGCGGAGCAAATTCGTGGCTGACTCCTACACCATCATCAATAATTCTCCGAATATCTCTGGAACGTGGAGTGCCGTACTCAGCGGGACTCAAACCTTCTATGTCAGTAGTGGAGCAATGATCTCCGGACCCGTTAACATTGTTGGCGGTTCCCTGGCTGTGCTTTCCGGCGCAGTGGTGTCGGGGCTCGTTGCGGCGGATAATGGCAGCGACATCACGATTACAGTCAGCAGCGGCGGCACCATCGCGCATTCGACGGTGTTCGACGGGTTCTTGACCGTGTCGGCCGGCGGCATATCGCAGCACAACCTCTACTATTCGGAGGTAACGAATATCTACGGCTCTTCGATGAATGACACCTTCGAGGAGCCTGGCAACGTCAAGGGTACGCTCAATGGCACGCCGTTCACGGTGGGCAATAATGTCGGATCGGTTTACGTCGCCAATGGTGGATCGCTGCTTGGCTCCACCACGTCCAATACCACGGTCAATACCGCCAATGGCTGCTATATTGGCCCTGGCGAGAGCGTAGCCCCTTTCACCATCGTCAACGACGCGCCCACCCTTTCCGGAGGTCTCTGGTCTGCCACGCGTGACCAGACAGGGAACACGGTCTATGTCAGTGGCACGACTATCGTGTCCGGCCCGGTCAATCTGACCAGTGGCGCAACGCTTACGATCACCTCCGGCGCTGTCGTTTCCGGCCTCACCGCTGCCGATAATGCGACAGGTATCCATATCAACGTACTCAGTGGCGGTATCATCGAGCATTCATCTGTCTATGACGGCTATCTCGTCGTCTCGGCGGGGGGCTACTCGCACGATAATTTCTACTATTCCGAATATGCCGATTTCTATGGCAGTTCGACCAACGACTTCTTCCAGGAGCCCGGCAGCGTCAACGGCACCCTGAATGGTGCGCCCATCAAGATCGGCAACGGAGCGGCGACACTCAACGTCAAATCCGGTGGGTCCGTATCCGGTGATACGGTCGCCGGAATCAATCCGGTGGTCGATGCGGGTGGCTATCTCGAAAAGCCCAAGAGCCTCTATGCCTTCAGCAACAGCGCCAGCACGATATCTGGCGGAATGTGGACGGCTTCCGCAGGCGCAAATGGCGTCACGCGCTATATGAGCGGCACGACGGTCGTGAGTGGCCCCGTAAACCTGACAGGCGGTGCAACGCTGACCGTCACGTCGCGAGCGATCGTCTCCGGTCTTACTGCTGCCGATAACGCGACGGGCATTCATATCAATGTGCTCAGTGGCGGCGTGATCGAGAATTCGAACGTTTATGACGGCTATCTGGTCGTATCCGCCGGAGGTATTTCCCAGGACAACCGATATTTCTCGGAATATGCTGATATCTGGGGGAGCTCTATCAATGACAGCTTTTCCGAGCCGGGAGATGTGGCCGGAACCCTGAACGGCAGCGCCATAAAGGTCGGAAACGGCGCACAACAGGTCATCGTCTATAATGGGGGGGGTGATCACCAACCCGACCTATGATGGGCGTGGCAGTTTCATGATCAACCAGGGGGGTGTCATCGATGTGTGCTTCCTAACTGGTACGCTCATTGAAACGCCAGAAGGCCGCGTGGCCGTCGAGAACCTCCGCATCGGCCAGGACGTCATCGTGCAGATCGATGGTGTGAACGAAGTTCGTCCCTTGTCCTGGGCCGGGACGGCCCATTGTATCGTCCGCACCGACCTGCCCGACGACGAGGCAGGCTATCCTGTCCGTATCAAGAAAGACGCACTCGGCGCCCATCATCCTTTCGAGGACCTGCTGGTGACAGCGGAACACTGTCTCTTCCTGGACGGCAGATTCATCCCGGCGCGTATGCTGGTGAATGGGCGCTCAATCCACTACGACAGGTCGATCACCGCCTATACCTATCATCATATCGAGACCGAAACACATTCCGTCATCATTGCCAACGGTGCACTGACCGAGAGCTATCTCGACACAGGAAACCGGAGGCGTCTGCAGTCTCATGACGGCATTACGATGCTGGCCTCCCGCCATCTTACCTGGGGAGAGGATTCTGCGGCACCACTCAGCGTCGAGAGGGAAATCGTCGAGCCTATCCATGAGCGCTTGAGGGCTCTATGCGACACGCATGGCCTGCCCCTGGCGTCGTTCACCCCGCATACGACATCGGACAGCAATCTGCATCTGATCGCAGATAATGGTTCGATCATCCGCCCCCTCCGCAATCAGAACAAGCAGGTCATCTTCATGCTGCCCGCCGGCACCAGAGCCATCCGGATCTGCTCATTCGCAAGCCGTCCCTGCGACGTGATCGGTCCTTTCGTGGATGACAGGCGCAGACTGGGCGTACTGGTGGGCGACATCGCCATCTTCGAGAGCAAGAGCGGCAAGCCTGTTCTGACCCATCTGACAGAGGAACGTCTCGAGGGCTGGCACGCGCGCCCAGATGGGGAGACTGCGCGCTGGACGAACGGAAATGGCTGGCTACCTCTGGGTGAGCGTCCAGCAAACAGCATGGCCCTGATCGCGATCGAGATACGCGCCGCAGGACCCTATCTCATTGACGAGATCGAAGCGCCCCCGATGCGGCGCCAGGCCTGAGGCCCTGCGCCCGCCCTTAGGTCTCTCTTCACGGCCGTGAGGAAATGCCAAAACCCTTTCGAGCAATCCGAAACGGTTTCTGGCATCGCGTCTGACGGTAAAGAGAGGGGCCGATGGTTTCCTTTCGGGGCGGGAGACCTGGCCGTTCCGCAGTACAATCCCTCATGGCGCGCTATCGCGTTAGTATAGCGCGCCTCGCCTGACGGGTTTTCACGCCTCTATTCCCGAGGCCAGATGGCGCCCCCTCCTGGCCTCGCCGCTTGTTCAGGCCTTGAGACGATCGCGATAAAGCTTGCGCGCCTTCGCCACTTTCGGGGCCACCACGGCGCTGCAGTAAGCGGTCTCGGGATTGCGGGCGAAATAGTCGTGATGCTTTTCCTCCGCCTCCCAGAATACGGCCGATCCGGCAATTTCGGTGACAATCGGATCGGACCAGATACCGGACTCGGCGATCTCCTTCGTGACGGCGCGGGCGGTCGCCTCCTGCGCGGCGTCGAGCGCAAAGATCACCGATCGGTACTGCGTGCCCACATCATTGCCCTGACGGTTGAGCTGCGTCGGATCATGGGTGGT
>Ga0157365_10000535_pt1 | contig 16466 bp, 16 predicted proteins | sample AttsexASBM3_FD_111478 | JGI IMG/M metagenome (GOLD analysis project Ga0157365, IMG submission 111478) | Fungus gardens microbial communities from leaf cutter ant in Ribeirão Preto, State of São Paulo, Brazil - Atta sexdens ASBM3 | ecosystem: Host-associated > Fungi > Mycelium > Unclassified ... | reverse complement strand
GCATCAACGACCATCCGAACGCAAGGCTCGCTGAACTGCTCCCGTGGCACTGGAAGGCCGCCCGCTCAGTCCAGCATATCCAGGCCGCCTGATCATACCCGCGGCTCTCGGCAGACGCTTACGGTCAGCCGCAGGGTGCCCTTGAAATGTCGTGCGAGCTTCGCGCTGAGCAGAGCCTCATGCAGGATCACCAGCGGCGGGAAATCATGTTCATTGAGGACTTTGTTGACGGCATAGAGGTCTTCAACCGTATAGCCGGGCCAGTCAAAGGCCTCGGCGGCTCATGCGACAAAATAGCGTTTCAGCGCCTTGCTGGGCGTGAGGCCGATCGGGCCGTGTCTCTCAATATAGTCGATCGTCAGCAGCGCGGCCTTCAGGATGAGGGCATGCGACAGGGGAAGGTCGTTGTTGGGTGAACGAAACGGATTCATCACATAAACAATGAACCATGTAGGTGCGAGTTGCCAGTCTGGCTTTGCGATCTAGGGGCGATCTCTGCCCCACGTCCTTCGTTGTAATGTCGGTTGTCGCCTCATTTCGGAAATGCAACTGCCCAGATCACTTCCCGCATAGCGGACATCAACGCGCGACGTGCTATGGATGGTCAACCAAAGAAAGATGGGGTCGCTACAACGCTTGGTATTGCGGAAGGAGCAGTCTTCGAAAGTGATTTAGCAAAGCCGATTACGGCCACTGCGCAGCATATGTGGACGTTAAATAGGTGCGACCTGAATTTTTATCTCTTACTTTCCTCTTTTCTTGGCCGCCCTAGTCACATCTGCGACACTCACCTTGCCTGTTTCCTTTCGCATCGTATCGAGACGCGCATTGGGTGAGAACTCGGGGATCGGCTTGGGCAAGTTCTTGTTTAACGTGTCGCCACGCTTCTCATGTATTTGGCCAGTCTTGGGAGGAGTTGTGTCACGATGACGACCATCTAATCCAGGCTGCTTCATAAATCCGCTCCTTTAGGTGGGGCACGAGCCTACTTTATCAGAGAACCCCCTCGCCATCTAACAATAAATACACGCCCAATCGGCAGGCCGACACTCCCAGTGCAGATACTCAGGGTGTCGGCGATCCTGTTTCGCTATAGCGGAAGCCGCCTCTTACGAGCCGTCCAAGCCATGGCAACGCGAATGGAAGAGCGGACATTGCTCTTGGCGGTCGGAGCTAAAAATCTCTTGGATCATGGTACAATTCCAATAAATCGGGCATGATTGATGAACACCTCCCGTGTAAAAATCAGTCTGCCGGTCCAGAACTGACGGATCCGGACAAATTCGAATTTGATCGCAAGATTCGGAGCGTCGGACTCTGGGGAGGCGGTTACGGTCGTAAGCAGAAGACAATCGATCGGAGATCACCATGTCATTCCGTGTAACCGGCCTGAACCCGGCCCCTTTTCGTCACCTCTATGGCATGAGCGATGCGGACCTCAGCGTCCAGAATGTACGTCGTTATATTGCCGACAAACTTCCCGGCTTTCCAGATCGTATTGAACTGCGCGATGCCGAGCCCGGAGAAAGGGTGCTGCTTCTGAATTACACGCATCAGCCCGAGCAGACGCCGTATCGGTCAAGCCATGCCATCTTTGTCCGGGAGGGAGCCGAGGAGCAGTTTGACAAGATCGACACCATTCCGGATGTGCTGAGGGTCCGGCTCATAGCATTGCGGGCGTTTGATGCCGGGCATGACATGATTGCGGCTGAAATTGTGGAGGGTATCCAACTGGAATCTCTGATCAAACAGTTTTTTGACATGCGGGAAGCTGCTTATCTTCATGCTCACTATGCCAAACGCGGATGCTATGCAGCCCGCATTGACCGAGTGTAGGAGGGCTGAGCCGTGACAAGGATGAGCACAGACATACCGGCGGCTATTCGGGCGGATGCATCTTCATCTGTCGAACAGGATCCGCGATGGAACCGGATCCTGAGACGCGACAGAACGGCTGATGGCCTGTTCTGGTATTCCGTCATCACCACGGGGATCTACTGCCGACCGTCCTGTCCTTCGCGCAGGCCACGCGCGGAAAATGCATGTATCCATAGAACCATCGATGAGGCGCGTGCGACGGGGGCACGTCCATGTCGACGCTGTGACCCAGATGGCGCGCTTGCTGAAAATGGTCATAACGGCCGGGTGACGCGGGCCTGCCGAATGATCGAAGCCAGCGAGACGCCTCCAACGCTCGATGTGCTGGCACAGGAAGCGGGTCTCAGTCCCACCTATTTCCAGCGTGTTTTCAGGCGTATCACCGGGCTTTCGCCCCGTCAGTACGGTGAGGCCTGCCGTGCGGAACGCCTGCGTGCTGTTTTACGCTCCGCTGCGACCGTGACGGAAGCCATCTATGTGGCTGGCTACAATTCCAGCAGCCGCTTTTATGAAAAGGCCGACAGCCTGCTGGGTATGAAGCCCGGTGCCCTACGCGGTGGTGCTCCGGCGGAACGGTTGCGCTTTGCTATCGGGCAGTGTTCACTGGGCACGATCCTTGTCGCCTCAGGAGAGCGGGGGATCGTATCGATCCTCATGGGGGACGATCCGGAGACACTTGCCCGTGATCTTCAGGACCGCTTTCCCCGCGCGGAACTGGTCGGGGCAGACCCTGATTACGAGGATCATATCGCGCAGGTCGTGGGTCTCGTCGAAACGCCAGCCGTCGGGCTAGGGCTGCCGCTTGATATCCGGGGTACGGCTTTCCAGCAGCGGGTATGGAACGCGCTCCAGGCAATTCCGGCGGGCCAGACTGCAACCTATACTGATATCGCCAGGGCAATCGGTCACCCGGAATCCGTGCGGGCGGTCGCCAATGCCTGTGGTGCCAATGCCCTGGCTGTTGTCATTCCCTGTCATCGCGTCGTGCGCAGGGATGGTACATTATCGGGTTATCGCTGGGGCGTTGCCCGCAAGAAAGCATTGCTGGAACGGGAAAAAGACGCATGAGTCCGGACGGCCTTGCCGCACTCGACTGGCAGGACATTTCCAGCAGTCTGAATGAAGAGGGCTGGGCAGTGATTCCCGGACTGCTGAATGAGGCCGCGTGCCAGTCCCTTTCGACCCTCTATGACAATGATGCAGGATTTCGCAGCCGTGTCATCATGGCGCGACATGGGTTCGGGCGCGGAGAATACCGCTACTTCTCTTATCCTCTGTCGCCTCTGTCGCCTCTGGTCGCGACATTGCGCGAGAAAATCTATCCGTTTCTCGTTCCGACCGCGAACCGCTGGATGGAACGCATGGGACTGACGCCCCGTTTTCCTGCGGATCACCAGACTTTCCTCGCCCGTTGCCATGCGGAGGGGCAGATGCGACCTACACCTCTATTATTACGATATGGGCCAGGTGATTATAACTGTCTGCATCAGGATCTTTACGGGGAGCATGTCTTTCCAATCCAGCTTGCCGTTCTGCTGTCGTGCCCGGACAAAGATTTTACCGGGGGTGAGTTCGTCCTGACGGAACAGCGGCCCCGCATGCAGTCGCGTGTGGATGTCGTGCCCCTCAGGCAAGGTGATGGCGTGCTGTTTGCCGTCAACCAGAGGCCAAAAACAGGCATACGTGGTAGTTATCGCGTCACATTGCGTCACGGTGTCAGCCGTGTCCGGACCGGACTCCGTCATACGTTGGGGGTCATCTTCCATGATGCAGTCTGACCTGTTTGGCGCAGCGCGTGACGATATCGTACTTTCCGCTGGTGCCCTGTTCTTTCCCGGCTTCGCTATGGCGGAGGTGGCGATGTTGCTCGCCCGTATCCGGACCATCGCGACCTGTTCGCCGTTCCGGCACATGAGTACTCAAGGCGGACGGCGCATGTCGGTCGCCATGACAAGTTGCGGCAGGTTTGGCTGGACAAGCAGCCGCATGGGATATCGTTACACATCTTTTGATCCCGACACCGGGCAGGCATGGCCGCAGATGCCGTCTGTATTCTGCGAACTGGCGCGTGAGGCCGCTACGCGCGCAGGCTTCGTGGATTTTCTTCCCGATACCTGTCTTGTCAACCGGTATGCCCCGGGTGCCCGGTTATCGCTGCATCAGGATCTGGATGAGGGAGATATGAGCGCCCCGATCGTCTCCGTATCGCTTGGGCTTCCGGCTATTTTCCTCTGGGGTGGCCCGAGACGAAGTGATGCCAGACGACGTATAATGCTGCATGAAGGGGACGTGATGGTATGGGGAGGAAAGGCGCGCATGAATTTTCATGGGGTTGAACCGCTACCACCCGGTAATGGTACCTATCGCTACAATCTGACGTTCCGCAAGGCGCGATGACCAGCGACGAACGCACACGCTGCCACTGGGCACGCACGGATGCCCTGCTGCAAGCCTATCATGATACCGATTGGGGGGTGCCGGAGCATGATTCCCGAGCCCTGTGGGAAAAGCTTATGCTCGACGGTTTTCAGGCTGGCCTGTCATGGCGGCTCATTCTGAGCCGGTGGAATGCTTTTCGTGTGGCCTTTGCCGGGTTCAGGCCAGAAATCGTGGCGGGTTATGGTGAGAAGGAAGTCGGTCAGCTGCTGGCCAACGGGGACATCATCCGTTCGCAGACCAAGATCAGTGCAGTGATCCGCAATGCCCGTGCCTATCTGGCCATGCAGGAAGCGGGTGAGGATTTCGCCAGTTTTGTGTGGGGTAGTGTGCAGGGGAAACCAGTTATGGGGGACGGGTCAGGCACGGCAACATGCTCAAGGGCAGGGAATGAACTTTCTGCTGCGTTGAAAAAGCACGGTTTCAGCTTCGTGGGACCGGTGATCGTACATGCATGGATGCAGGCCTGCGGGCTTATCAATGATCATGATACTGGATGTTTCTGTCGGGGCAGAATAAAGGACTGGGTAACTTTGTAGTCAGGATCGTGGCCCGTCGCGCAAAAGCAGCACCATCTCTCATCGAGAGTAATAGTCCGCTTACGCCTAGGTCCCGTTAGGTCTTAGAACATGTATGAGCGCGCACTGCCGCACCACCGACAGCCGGGGCCGTTGCAGGTCGATCATTTGCCGCCTCTGATCACGCCCAACCGAACAGAGGCATCCCGCAAAAAATCCCGTTCCACCAGAAGCTGACCGATCTTGGCATGAAGTTTCTCCACGTCGGCCGCGCTGGCCGTCGCCTCTGGCGCCTGCTTGCCCGAGAAAGTCGCCGCCATGCCTTCGATCGCCTGGCGTTTCCATTGGGCAATCATCGTCTGATGCACACCGTGCTTCGACGCCAACTCCGCCAGCGTCTGCTCACCCCGGATCGCCTCCAGCGCCACCCGCGACTTGAACTCGCCAGAATACCTCTTCCGCGTAACCTTACCCATAAACCCGTCCTCTCTCAGCGTCAGGCTCGCCGATTATGCGGCCCACAAGAAGGTACCGCAGGCGCTGATCGTGGAAACGGCGCTGGCGTCATTTCTGTCGCCGGACGGGGCGGAGCGACTTGAAGCCGCGCTGGCCCGGCGGCTGGACCGGATGACGCGGCAGCTGGAGCGGATGGAACGACGGGTCACCATCGCCAATGAATCGCTCGCCGTGTTCGTGCGGTTCTGGCTGACCAGCACGCCGCCGCTGCCGGATGCGGCCCTTGCTGCTGCGCAGAGCAAGGGCCGCGAACGGTATGACGGGTTTATCGAGGCAGTCGGACGCAGGCTCGCCAGAGGGAAAACATTGGAGGATGAGGTTCGGCTGGACATTGGGGCCCTTGCGGAAGGGCTGGATACCTGACTCGGTAGATCATCGCCGGTTTAACATACGAAGAAATCGATAGGGACGTGTGAACGGTCTCCGAGTGCGCCGATCGACTAGGCTATCCAATCTCGATTGATCCCTTTGCATTTTAAGTCAAGAGGGACTAGCTTCCAAAATGGTTCCGTTATGGAGGCGAAAAGATGAATCTTTCGATCAAGAACACCCCGGAAGACCTTGTCCAGAAGCTCCGGGTGCGTGCTGAACGCCATCATCGGTCTCTTCAGGGTGAGCTTATGGCCATCATCGAAGCCGCCGTGGCCCATGAACCAGAACAATCGGTGTTCGGCGTCCTTGCTGAAATCCGGATGATGGGAGTCGCCACCCCCTCAGAATCGACAGAGATGGTGCGTCATGATCGTGATGCTCGCGCGTAAAAATGAGCATTATAAAAGTGATTGATACATCGGTTGTCGCAGCGCTCCTTTTCGGGGAGCCGGAAGGTGAAGAGGCTGCGGCGCTTATGAATGACTGCAAGCTCGCAGCGCCTCCGTTGCTACAGTTTGAACTGGCGAATGTCTGCCTGATCAAGTGTCGCCGCCATCCTGAACAGCGTGATAAACTGCTTTCAGCGTTCAATTTACGAAAGCAACTCGGGATCCGAGAAATCGCAGTGAATCAGGGTGAGGTCGTTCTGGTTGCCGAAAAGACCGGACTGACCGCCTACGATGCAAGTTATCTCTGGCTAGCCCGCGTTCTGGATGCAGAGATTGTCACTTTTGACCGCAAACTTCGCGAAGCCGCAGCAATGGCCGGAACGCGCTGATGGAGTTCGGACAACTCCAGCCTAGCGCCCATGTTCGTGGCCTTGATACTGGCGGAATAGCTGAAATCATTCAGGTGCGAAGTTTCGGACCTGATGCGCTCAATCTTGTTTTTCGGGTCAATGGAAAAATCGGCGAACGGTTGCTGTATCGAGGCGATGAGATTCCGTTCGAGCTTGTCCAGCCCGGTCGAGCCTATGCGTTCGATGCGGACGGTGCACTCCTGCGCCTTGTGTCGGAAGCGTGGCGTCTGCGTCTTGCACATCTCTTTGACCCCTATCTGGCGATTACGTTGTCACGTATTGAGGCGCTCCCGCACCAGATTACCGCCGTTTATGGCGCGATGCTGCCGCGCCAGCCGCTGCGTTTCCTGCTTGCGGACGATCCGGGCGCTGGCAAGACCGTCATGGCGGGCCTGCTGATCAAGGAACTGCTGATCCGGGGGGATCTGGAACGCTGTCTGATTGTTGCGCCGGGCAGTCTGGTCGAGCAATGGCAGGAAGAACTCGCGGAAAAGTTTGCCCTCTCGTTTGATCTTCTGACCCGTGATCAGGTTGAAAACTCTGTCACGGGAAATCCTTTTGCGGAGCGTAACCGCTTTATTCTTCGCCTCGACATGGCAGCTCGTTCTGATGCCCTTCAGGCACGTCTGGAAGCTGCGCCTGAGTGGGATCTCGTGATTTGTGACGAAGCGCACCGCATGTCCGCTTCCTATTTCGGCGGGGAGGTAAAAGAGACAAGACGCTACAAACTTGGGAAGCTTCTCGGCGCGCGTACACGTAATCTGCTTCTGATGTCGGCAACGCCCCACAATGGCAAGGAAGCCGATTTCCAGCTTTTCATGGGTCTTCTGGATTCCGACCGTTTCGAAGGACGGTTCCGTGAGGGCGTACGGAAAGCGGACGTCTCAGACATGATGCGCCGCTTGACGAAGGAAGAGCTGTTTCGCTTTGATGAAACACCACTTTTTCCGGCGCGTTACGCCTACACCGTCGCCTACGCACTCTCTCCGGCTGAAGCTGATCTTTATCAGGCCGTTACCTCTTACGTTCGCGAGGAAATGAACCGTGCCGACAGAATCGGAGACGGTCAAAGGCAGGGCAATGTCGGTTTTGCTCTCCAGATTCTTCAGAGACGCCTGGCCTCTTCCGCCGCTGCAATACACCGTTCGCTGGAGCGACGCCGTAAACGGTTGGAAGCCCGGCTCCGTGAGGAACGGCTCCATCGGGACAGCATCCTGCGCCACCACATACCGTCAGATGATCTCGACGATCTGGATGAGGCGACGGCAACCGAAGCGGAAGATATGGAGGACACGATCGCCGATCGGGCCACCGCTGCGGCTACAGTTGCGGAACTTGAAGCCGAAATTGTGATTCTGCGTGACATTGAAGAGCAGGCTCTGCGTCTCAAGCTGTCCGGAGAGGACACAAAATGGCGTCAGCTCGAGGCCATTCTTGACGATCCGATCATGGTTGATCCGTATACTGGTGCCCGACGCAAACTTCTGATCTTTACCGAACCCAAGGACACGCTGGAATATCTCCGTGACAGGATAGCCGCCCGTACTGGAGAACCTGACTCCGTTGTCGTAATTCATGGCGGGATCACACGCGAGGCAAGACGTGCAGCCGTGGCTGCCTTCAATTCTGATCCGGCGGTGCGGGTCATGATCGCCAACGATGCTGCCGGTGAAGGCGTCAATCTCCAGCGTGGCGCTCATCTGATGGTCAATTATGACCTGCCCTGGAATCCCAACCGGATTGAGCAACGGTTTGGACGCATCCATCGTATCGGTCAGACAGAAATCTGCCACTTATGGAACCTCTGTGCTGCCAATACACGCGAGGGCGAAGTCTATCAGCGTCTTCTCGACAAGCTGGAAGAAGCCCGGGCCGCGCTTGGTGGCAAGGTGTACGACGTGCTGGGTGACCTCTTCGAGGGCAACGCCTTGCGCGATCTTCTGGTTGAGGCAGTCCGTTACGGGGACCGGCCTGAAATCCGTGCACGTCTGTTCCAATCGGTGGAAAATGCTGTCGATGTAGACGTCATCAACAGGCTGGTCGAAGAACGAAAACTCACATCCGAGGGTATGGCCGCAACCTCAGTCGCCGCTATCCGCGACCAGATGGAACGTGCCGAGGCCATGCGCCTGCAGCCCCATTTTGTCGGCGCTTTTTTTCGTGAGGCTTTTTCCCTTCTCGGTGGCCGGATGTCTGAACGCGAGACCGGTCGTTTTGAAGTCATGCGTGTCCCCTCCGCGCTCAAGCACCGCGACCGCCTTATTGGACGGGGTGACCCGGTTCTGGATCGCTATGCACGGGTTGTGTTCGATAAAAGCCTGATCGCAGGTCGCCCGCAGGCCGAACTGCTCGCTCCCGGGCATCCACTCTTCGAGGCCACCCTCGACCTTACGTTGGAACGCTTCCGTCCACTTCTTCAACAGGGCGCAATCCTCATTGATGAGGCCGATGAAAGCGCAGAACCGCGCCTTCTAGCCTATCTCGAACATGCTATTCGCGATGGGCGCTCCACTTCGTCCGGCGAACCCCGTGTAATTTCCCAGCGCCTGCAATTCGTCTATCTGGGCGAGGATGGCTCGGCGCAGGATGGCGGCCCGGCACCCTATCTGGACATGCGCCCAGCGACCGAGGCCGAACGTGCGGCTCTCAGCGATATCATACAGGCAGCATGGCTTTCGGGACAGGTGGAAGAACGCGCCATCACCTATGCCATAGCCCATCTCGTGCCGGCCCATTTGCAGGAAGTGCGGACGCGCCGCCTGCCGGAAATCAACAAGATCGAGTATGAGGTGCGCGCCCGCCTGACACGCGAAATCAACTACTGGGATGCCCGTGCAGCCCGCCTGCGCGAAGAAGAACGGGCTGGTAAGGATCAGCGCATCAACGCCTCCAATGCGGAGGCGACAGCCCAGCGTCTGACAGACCGTCTCTATAAACGACAGACGGAACTGGATCGGGAACGTCAGATCAGCCCGCTTTCTCCGGTCCTCCGGGGGGCTGCCCTGATTATCCCCCGTGGCCTGCTGGACCAGCGAAATGCACCTCCGGTCACGCCGATGGCGTTCTCGGAAAACCCGATCGCCCGTGCCGAGATCGAACGCCATGCGATGCAAGCCGTGATCGCAACCGAGCGCGCACTTGGCAACGATCCGCGTGACGTGTCAGCGGAGAAGAAAGGCTGGGACATTGAAAGTCGGGATGGAGCAACCGGCCACCTCCGGTTCATTGAGGTCAAGGGCCGTCATGCTGACGGAACCCATCTCATCGTGACCAAGAACGAACTGCTCGCTTCGCTCAACAGCCCGGAGGTCTACATTCTTGCCGTGGTGCGCGTGGAGAGCGGCTTTGCCCATGCACCGGTATATGTCCGCCGCTTCTGCCACCGTGAACCCGGCTTCGGGGAGACCGCGGTCGTGTTCGATATAGACGATCTTCTGGGACAGGGCGCACCGCCCTCCTGACGTTGCCCGCCTTTCCGTCTACCATTCCCTGTTTCCTGTGTACGTAAAGAAAGTTTCCCATGTCCACCTCGACCCGGCCCAACCTCACTATTCGACGCAAGCTGATCGAGGTGTCGCTCCCGCTGGATGAAATCAACGCCGCCAGCGCGAAGGAAAAGTCCATCCGGCATGGCCATCCCTCCACGTTGCATCTGTGGTGGGCGCGTCGGCCACTTGCCGCCTGTCGCGCCGTGCTGTTCGCACAACTGGTGGACGATCCTTCCGCATGGCCCGACCGCTTTCCGACAGATGAGGCGCAGGAAGCCGAACGCAACCGGCTCCATGACGTTATCCGTGCGATGGTTCCGTGGGACGCAAGTGGCAACGAGACGATCCTGAATGCCGCACGCTGGGAGATCGCCCGTTCTGTCGCATGGAGCATCGGGGAGGAGCCACCACCTCGTGAAGACGGCGAGGCCATCCTTCGCTACCTTCAGGAAAAGGCCCCGCCCGTCTATGACCCGTTCTCCGGCGGCGGCTCCATCCCGCTGGAAGCGCAACGCCTCGGCCTGCGTGCCTATGGTTCGGACCTCAACCCTGTCGCTGTTCTGATCGGCAAGGCACTGGTCGAGATACCACCCAAATTCGCAGGGCAGGCGCCAGTCAATCCCGACGCGAGAGCAGAAGCTGCTCGTGGCGGAGCATGGCAGGGACGCGGCGCACAGGGACTGGCCGAAGATGTGCGCTATTACGGTCAGTGGATGCGCGACGAGGCGGAAAAGCGCATTGGCCATCTCTACCCGAAAGCGACGCTGCCCGATGGATCGGAGGCGACCGTTATCGCTTGGCTCTGGGCACGAACGGTCCGCAGTCCTGACCCTGCGGCGAAAGGCGGAATGGTGCCACTGGTTTCTTCCTTCATGCTGTCCACCAAAGAAGGAAAGAAGGCATGGGCAGAGATCATCCACGATGCGAACGCGCCACATGGCTGGCGTTTTGAGGTCAGGACCGGGGATCTTTTGGCGGAAGATGAGGCGCAGCTCAAGAAGGGAACGATTGGGCGTAGCGGCGGTGGCGTATGCGCTTTAACGGGGAGTGCTATGCCGTTTTCCTACATTCGCCAAGAAGGTAAAGGCGTTGGACTGGGTAACCGCCTAATGGCCATAGTGGCTGACGGCAAAAAAGGACGCATTTATCTTTCCCCAACAGCGGACCAGGTGGCCATCGCTGATCGTGCCCAACCGCAATGGGTGCCTGACGGAGAATTACCCAATAATCCAAGAGATTTTAAGACACCTAATTACGGCCTGACGACTTTCGCATCACTCTTTACCCCGCGCCAGCTTGTGGCGCTGACCACATTCTCCGATCTCGTCGCCGAAGCACGCGAGAAAGCGCTACAGGACGCCGTTGCCGCCGGTCGTGCCACTGACCCAACCCCGCTTCATGAAGGCGGAACAGGCGCAATCGCCTATGCAGATTCCTTGGCAACTTATCTGGGGTTCGCCGTGAGTAAAGTGTCAACTCGATGCTGTACTCTTGCGATTTGGGAAATTGGCATGGGGCGCCTTGCAGGAGCTATGGGACGACAAGCATTGCCAATGCAGTGGAGTTTTGCTGAAACTAATCCCTTGGCCGGTGCTGGCGGAGACATTGCAGGAACCGCAAAATCCGTTGCAGAAAACCTCTCTGTGCTCGGGTACGGCGCTCCCGCAAATATCGCCCATTGCAACGCCCAGAAAACCACTCTTTCTGATGGAGGAGCGGTAATATCTAGTGATCCTCCTTATTATGACAATATAGGATATGCGGATCTTTCAGATTTTTTCTATGTTTGGCTCAGGAAATCGCTCCGAGCGACGTGGCCGGAACTCTTTAGGCGGCTCGCAACACCGAAGGATCAAGAGCTAATCGCGACGCCCTATCGTCATGGAGGAAAGGAGGAAGCTGAGGCATTTTTTATGGACGGAATGAAGCTCGCTCTTGCAGAAATGCGCAGGGTTGCAATTTGCGCCGAGCCTTTGACAATTTATTACGCATTCAAACAATCTGAGGTCGCGCAAGAGGGAATTATTTCGGCGGGGTGGGCTACTTTTCTCCAAGCTGTTTTTGATTCTGGTATGATGGTCGATGGCACGTGGCCATTACGCACAGAGGCAACGAACGCTCTGAAAGCCGGGATGAATGCGTTGGCATCGTCAATTCTTCTCGTTTGTCGTTCACGCCCGGAAACATCCGAGACGGTCACCCGTTCCGACTTCCTTCGCACTCTGCGTCGAGAACTTCCTGCCGCGCGCGAGCGCCTGCGCGTCGATGGTGTCTCACCGGTCGATATGCCACAGTCCATCATTGGTCCCGGAATGGGGGTCTTCACCCGTTACGCCAGCGTGCTGGAAGACGACGACAGCGCCATGAGCGTGCGGACGGCCCTGGCGCTTATCAATCGCGTCTGGGAGGAAATCGAGAACGCGCTGGACGCTGATTTCGATCCCGAAACACAGGTGGCATTAGCCTGGTACGCTTCGCATGGTTTCGACACACGACCTTCCGGCGAACTCATTACATTGGCCAATGCCAAGAATATCTCATTGTCTTCGCTCTTCCAGTCCGAGGTGTTTCTTGATCGGCGCGGCAAGGCGCAACTGACACCGCGTGAAAACCTTCCAGCAGGCTGGTCACCACAGACAGACGGAACGCTGACTGTATGGGAGTGTGTTCAGCACGTTGCCCGCACGCTGGAGGCTACCGAGGGCGGGCAGGAAGCGGCTGCCGGTCTTGTTGCAGGTATGGGCGGAAAGACAGAAGCAGCCCGAGCTCTGGCCTACCGCCTGTTCCAGATCGCCACGGACAAGGGGTGGTCCGCCGAAGCGCTGGTTTATAACGCGCTGGCTGATGAATGGCCGACCCTTGAGAGGCTGGCGTCGGAAACCCCCAATCCTGTTGCATCACCAGTGGCGGAAGAAACGCCACGTCTGCTCTGAGCTTTGTGAAGGACGACATCATGTCTGACGAACAGAAAGAAACCCTGCTTCGCGTTCAGAACGGGCTTTATCACCTGCAGCGTGGCCTTTACCCCTTCGTCGAGCAGCATATGACGAACAGGCATGGTGCGAAATGGCTGCATTATGCCTGCCGCGCCGCCGGATCGGGCCCGAATGATGGGCTGGATGCTTACGGGCTGGTCAAGACCATGCTGGATAACTGGCGTGAAGTGTTTGACGAGGCTTTTCCATTCCGTGAGAAGCACAATGCACGCCGTTATGCGTCCGCCGCCCTGATGGCACGTAATGCCGTCTCGCATAATGTCGGCTCTCTCCCGGACAGCGATGCGCTCAGTTATCTTGACCAGATTCTACGTCTTCTGAAAGTCACGCAGGCCCCGTCCGGGGATGTTGAAGCTGTGCAGAAGCTCTATGAAGAGCAACGCCGTTACGGGATTATGCCGGAAACCACTCCTGTGCAGGCTTCCGCGTCGGCTCCGGTCCCGGCTAACGAGGAAATAGCCTTTCCCGCTCCGGCTGAGGGCAAGCGTCTTACGGCGTGGGTCGATGTGGCGCTTCCGCATCCGGATGTATTGGCCAACCGCTTCCGCCAGTCTGAATTCGCCGCCGACCTAGGCGCTGTCGATGCGGGAGACGCTGCGGAGATCAGCGAGGATTACGCGACGCCGCTTGGGTTTTTCCGCATTACCTTCATGACGGAGGGGCTGCGCCGTGTGTTGTTCTCCGTGATGCAGCGTCTCGTGGGACAGGGCGGCGATCCGGTCATCGGGCTTCAGACAAGCTTCGGTGGCGGCAAGACGCACACAATGCTGGCGATCTACCATCTCGCGAGGGCACTGGCTGAAGGACATAAGCCGGAAGATCTGGCCGGGATCGGGGAAGTTGCCGAACCCCTGCGTGGTGTTGTGTGGCCGAAACCGGCTCGGGCGGTATTTGTCGGCTCGTCGAAGGGACCGGATGTCCCGCTGACACGCGGCAAGGAACCTGTCATCCGCACGCTCTGGGGATACCTCGCCTGGCGTCTTGCCGGAGAAGCCGGTCTGGCTCTCATGCGGGAAGCCGAAGCAGCCTGGACCAATCCCGGAGCCGATCTGCTTGTCGATCTGTTCCGTCTGAGCGGGCCATCTGTCATTCTGATTGATGAACTCACCATGTTTGCCCGGCAGCTGCCTGACGGACGTTTCGAGGCTCTGCTATCCTTCATCCAGTCTCTGACAGAAGCGGCTGCCCGCACCCGCTATATTGTGGTCGTGGGATCGCTGCCAGAGAGTCGGGCCGAAGCTGGCGGAGAAAAAGGAGCTGCTGCTCTGCTGCGGCTGGAGAAGGTATTCGGACGCGTTCAGAGTGCCTGGCTACCGGCATCAGGTGACGAGACGTACGAGATCGTGCGGCGACGTCTGTTTCAGCCCTTGGACTCTGAAGGAGAAAAGGTCCGGGACGCCACAGTTGCAGCCTTCGCGCGGATGTATCGGGAGAATAAAGCTGAATTTCCGCCAGAGGTTCATGAGGCCCGTTACGCTGAGCTGCTGAAGCTCGCTTATCCGATTCATCCGGAATTGTTCGGCAGACTGTCCCGCAACTGGGCGACGCTAGAGAAATTCCAGAGAACGCGCGGTGTTCTCCAGTTCATGGCGGGCGTGATCGGCGTTTTGTGGAAGGAGCGCACGCCCGATCCACTGATTACCCCGGCTCGTGTCCCGGTCGGACATGAACGGGTTCGTGTCAGCGTGCTCTATCCTCTTGATCCTGCCTTTGGTGCTGTTGTGGACGCGGAAGTGGATGGAGAGGGCTCCCTCTCGTCCCGCATGGAAGCCAACCCACAGCGAAGGATTACCCAGGCGCGTGCGGCGACACGCGTCGCCCGCTCGATCTTTCTGTGTTCAGCACCTACGGTCGGGTTGCCGAACGCGGGCGTCTCCGGCCCTTCAATCCGCCTTGCCTGTGCCGAACCGGGAGATCAGCTTGCTGTCTTCGGTGAGGCGCTGCGAGAACTTTCTGAACGGGCAACGTATCTATACGACGAGGCCGGTCGCTACTGGTTTGCGACGCAGCCAACATTAAACCGGCTGGCCGATGACCGGGCACAGGCGCTCCCTACGCATGAGGTGGATGACTGGATCGTAAGCCGACTGCGGGAGGATACGAAGCACAAAGAGCATTTTGCACGCGTGTACACAGCGCTTGACGAGCCAAGTGCAATGGACGAGACGCGGAATCTGTCTCTTGTCGTATTAGGAACCGCCTATGGTCATCTGGGGCGAGGTATTACTGAATCGGCTGCGGTCATGGCTGTGCAGGACGTGCTTTTGCGATGCAGAACGACACAGCGGCATTTTCGAAACACGCTGATTTTTGTTGCTCCTGACGAAAGCGAACTCGCTAAGACACGGGACGTGGCTGCCAGGGCGATTGCCTGGCAGTCCATCGTTAAAGACGATGTTGTGACTGCGCAACTTACGAAAGCCCAGATAGACGATGCAACATTAAAATCGAAACAGCATAAGGATGCGGCCGAGCGCGCGATCCGTACAGCGTGGTGTCATGTTTTCTATCCGATCAGCGGTGACGTTGCAGGACAGGCGTTCAAACTCGAACAGCAGGTTCTTGCCAATCGGGGCGACAAGCCAGTGGCCCTCGCGGTCTATGACCGGCTGAAGCCCGGTGGTGAAGGGATCATCAAGGAAAAACTTGGCGCTGAAAATTTCCGTGTCGTGCTGCAGGGCATCTGGCCTGACGACCGATCTTGGCTTTCCGTCGCCGAAATCATCGACTGGTTCGCGACCTTCGTCTATCTGCCGAAATTGCGTGATGGTGTCGTGCTGGAACAGGCCATTGCGGATTCAGTATCTCGAATGGGAGCGGCATTCGGTTTCGCAGATCGGTGGGATGAGGAGAAGAAACGGTTCATAAACCTTGTGTTTGAAAGAACCTTGACCGTCCCGGCTCGGGATGGCGTGCTTGTTCGTGCCGGGGAAGCACGGCAGCAGAACGACGCCGAACTTCCCCCGCCGAGTTCTTTGCCTGCGCCGAATTCAGACGGCAAGCCACCAACAATTTCTGGGACTGGGCATACCACGTCGGCTTCTAAGCAAACGCGACCTACGCGGTTTTATGGAAGTGTCACGCTGGATACACTTCGGACGGTGAGGAACGTCGAAACGATACTGACGTCAGTCGTTGCTGAATTACAGCGCACGCCGGGAGTGCGTGTTACGTTGACGCTGGACGTTGAAGCCGAAAGCGATCATGGCTTTGACCCTGAAGATATCAGCGTCGTTCGTGACAATACTATACAACTCAAATTCAAATCCATGGGGTTTGAATAAGGTGGGCCAGACCATTCGGCCATAGATAATCCAAATGGCATTATCTTGTGGGCTGGGAGAGGTGGTCCCCGTTTTTCAGACAGGGGGTTAAGCTACAGACCGGCCTGAGAGAGGACGGGTTTATGGGCAAGGTTACGCGGAAGAGGTACTCGGGCGAGTTCAAGTCGCGGGTGGCGCTG